>ERZ1034573.1-NODE-1-length-68893-cov-25.048084_pt1 | contig 68893 bp, 67 predicted proteins | sample MGYA00520641_ERZ1034573 | MGnify/ENA primary metagenome ERZ1034573 (study PRJEB33760, sample SAMEA4777724) | hypersaline lake metagenome | biome: hypersaline environment; feature: brines | place: Spain | collected 2014-08 | depth 0 m ...
TGACTCCTGATACCTCTAAATTGATCTCTGCTTCTTTCATGATAGGCCTTGAATCTTCTCCACGATCGAGAGTTACTGAGGCCTCTGAAACTATTTCTTCGTATACTAGGCCTTTTCTTTCGGCTATGGATTTGAAGGTTGCGATCATACAGGTCTGTAATGATGCAGAGAACAAATCTTCCGGTGATGGTTTTTTATTGTCTCCTCCGAACTCCTCGGGAACTGTCATTTGAGTTTGGAGGCCTTCATCTGTTTTTAGAGTCCATGATTTCTCTTCGCTTTCAGCTTGTGATTCAGAACTGAAATTGATTGGGTATTCTACCATACCTAATATTTTATTTCGTAATTTATTGGAGTTTTCTTTCTAGAGGATGCCAAGTGCTATGATCTGCTCGGCTACTACACTGATAAAAATCAGGTTTGTAACGCTGAAAAGAACTGAAAGTGTCGTTGGAGATCTTTCCAGAAAGTGACTTATGACAGTAAAGATTGCTCTCATAGTGATTATCATGTAGATGGCTCCGGGTATGAGTGATTCTAGGTGTAATCCGCTTAAATATCCGAGTGCAGCGAAGCCCGGTATCTTCCATAAGATAAAAGTACCTGATAAGCCTACGCCTATCCTGAATATTATTGAAAGGAATCCTACAGCAGCTCCTGCCTGTGGACCGTACAACAAACCGGTCAAAGCAGTTGTTATGGAGGCAAGCTCTATCCCTATTCCCGGAGGGCCTGATCTAGCCATGAACCTCGAGATGTATATATCAGAGAGTATTAATAGAATGATCAGGATTTTAGGAGGTTCAATAGATACTAATGAAATTGTTAGGATTGCAAGAATTATGTAGTAGTATTTTGGAGTTTCCTCCAGTTTTCTTCTGACCTTAATGGCCTTTTTTCGAAAACTTTTTTTAGTTTCCGAGAGCATTTTCGAACATTTTTTTACCTATGTGATACCGCTTGTTGAAATCTATTATCGGGTGCGGGTATTCTGTGTCGTATTTTTCTCTCTCCTCTTCTGTCATCTCTACCCATTCGTGTATTGAGTTCGGGTCTATGTCTCTCAGCTCAGGTACGTGCCTTTTGATGTATTCGGCGTGTATATCGTATTGTCTTCCCTGTTTCACCGGGTTAAAAATCCTGATTGGTACAGAATCTGTTCCTGTTGAGGCGCTCCATTGCCATCCGCCGTTATTGGCAGGCTCGTTATGGTCTACTAGGTGTTTTCTGAAAACTTTTGCACCTTTCCTCCAGTCTGTCATCAGATGTTTTGTTAGGAAGCTTGCTACATTTTGACGAAGACGGTTATGCATGTAACCTTCATTCCTTAACTGCCTCATACCGGCATCAACGAAAGGTACACCTGTCTTCCCTTTTTTCCAGGCCTCAAACTCTTCAGGATCATTTCTCCACTCTATTTTATTAGGTATGTCCTTGTAGTTTTGATCTACTGCATTTGGATTGTGATACATAATCTGGTAGAAGAACTCTCCCCAAGCTATCTCGTTTCTGTACTTTGCGTAGTTTCTGATTTTGTCGGAATCGTTTTCTTTATCCATCAGATTTTCAACGTCTTTAAGAACCCTTCTTTTGCCTATCATGCCAGAACTGTAGTACATCGAAAGCTTTGAGACATATCTCGGGTTCGCTACATCGTCCCTTCGGTCCTTGTAATCCTTGAGCTCCTTATTTTTGAACTTTGACCATCTATTAAGGGCCTTTTCTTCTCCAGCTTCCGGTATATCTGCTTCAGGCTCTGAGTCCAAATTAGGTATTTCAGAATCTACTGATGCAAGGTTTTCAGGCTCTTCAGTCGGATTGCTTTTTTCTACTTTCTTCCATTCTCTGTAAAAAGGTGAGAAAGTATCATACTCCTGTTCAAGCTGTTGGGGCTCTACCAGAAGCCTATCATTGATACTTTTAGTCTCTGTATCGAGAGATTTGATCTCATTTCCAATTCTTCTCTTTGCTGGTGTATAGCTCCTGGCGAAATATATTGAATCAACAGTTCTCTCATCGATCAGATCTCTCAACTTTTCCTCTGTCTTTCCTTGCCTTATGATGAGGCCTGATCCCTTTTCTTCATACTTATCTCTGAGCTTCTTGAGGCCTCTTTCTCTGAAGGCTCTTTTGTTGATCCCTGTTTTTTCTTTTACTCTGGGGTCATCTATATACACAGGGATTGTATTTCCGGAGTTTGAAGCAGCTTTTAGGCCTCTGTTATCGTGTATTCTGAGATCGTCTCTGTGCAGGAATATATTCATTTTTTCAGTCAAAGTTGAGTCCTATCCTTGTTTTGTATGCTTTCAGGGTTGAATCTGCTTCGATTATCATCTGTTCTTCCTTTGCCTTCTCAAGTATTTTTTCTACAAATTCTTTCTCTACCTCAGTGGATATGAAATCCTCTTCACCTACTGTACTGAGTCTGGCCATCAGTCTTTCAGTCCCATCGTCATTGTAGATAGATCCTACTCCTTTCCCATCTTTATGGAAGCTTAATGTCACATCGTGTATCTCAAGTCTGTCAAAGTTGACCTCGAATATTCTGGATTTTTCCTCTATTCTGGCCATAAGTCGGTCCCCAATTTTCTGAACTTTCATATATAGTATAGTGAACCTGAGTGTTATATCTCTATATTTTGGGCCAAAAGTGCTTTCCTCCAGAAAACTTCATCAAATTGATAATTAAGCTATGAGGTTCAAAATTGTTACAAGTAAAGCAATGAGTTCCTCGAAAGAAAGGTTAACCAAATCAAATTTTTTCAGAGATCACAGTTCATATTTTGTTCCTCTGATAGGATTCTTTGTTGCATCAATTCTTGTGTATTTTGCAGGCCCGCAGAGGATCTACGCTACCGTGTTAAAAGCAGATTATAAACTGTTAATTTTGGCTGCTTTGGTCGCAAATCTGCCTCTGATCATCTATGGGTTGGTGTGGAAGAAGGTCTTATCTTTTATCGAGGTAGATCTCGATCTTAAGACAAACTATCAGGTACTCCTGTCAAATACATTTGTTAACAATTTGACTCCTTTTGGCAATATTGGAGGGGAGGTAGCAGCAACTTATTATCTGTCAAAGCTTACAGATAAATCAACTGGGGAAATATTTTCAGCGGTTTTCCTGGCGAGTTTAATTAATTTTACTCCCATTATTTCCATATCTTTGATCGGCTTGCTGTTTCTGGGATACTGGGAGGTCTCTCTAATTACAACATTTTTTGTTTTAGTAGCTTTGATTTATATGGAAAATATCATAGCTAAATTACCGTATTTTGGATTGAATAGTAAAATAGAGAAATTTATATCGGATTTCAAATCATCAAAAAGCTTGTTCGCCGGCAAAAAGAAGGTACTGATGTCTTTACTTGCAGTTACACATTTCTCTATTGTTTTCAATATATTATCTGTATTATTACTTGTTCAGGCTTACGGATCTGAAATTCTATTATTCGACTTGATGATTATTCTACCACTGGCGAGAGCTGCCAACTATGCTCCTACCCCAGGAGGATCAGGGTCTTATGAAGTTGCACTTACTGGCCTTTTAGTGATTTTGGGAGGGATAGGATTTTCCACAGCCGTATCTGTAGCTCTTGCCTACAGGATAGTGACATATTATTTAGGTTTATTATTCGGCTACATATCCTTTACTTCCCTTCACATAACGCAGAAATCCCATATTAAATAATTTCCTTGAACAACAGAAATTTAATTGATAAAGAAGAAATAAGGGCGGCCGGTTATTTACGCCTCTCTGTGTATATAAGTATGTTCAACTGCTTCAGTAGGGAACTCTACTACAACATACTCTCCATCTTTCATCCCTTCAGTCTTCGCAACCCCTTCTTCTACATCAACTGAGGATGTGTGGCTGTGAAGGTCATATTCTACTCCGCTTTCCAGTACAACCATTATCTCTCCATTCTGATCTAACTTCTGCTTAAGCCTATCTGCTCTCATAAACAGCTTAGCTGGTTTCTACTTCAAAAAACAATTGGTTGATTCATGGAAATTTATTGAGTATAATTTCAGAGCCTTGATTCCATCATAGGAATCGTCAGTGTTGCCAGTGCTGCTATCAGGAATATTGTTTGGAAAGCTATTCTATCTCCTACTCCAAGCATGAAAATGAATATTCCTGTTGCTAAAATCATTCCCAGTGAAGTACATACTCTTGAAAGGGCAAAGAATTCTGTTTCTGAAGTAGATTCGGCTTCATCTGCTAGCTGAGAGAATATAGGAATGTGATATAGTTTGAAGGCAATCCCTCCAATAAAAGCCACTAAAAATCCTTGGAATGGGGTTGTTACAAAAGCTCTGGCAGCATAGGTTATGGATGCAGCAGTTGATCCAATAGCGATTACTTTTTTACGTGATATCTTATCTGTGATCCACGCAGAGAAGTAAGCGACCAGTACAAAACCTATGGTGTCAAGCGATCTGACAAAACCGGAACCGAAAGAACCACTGATAAACTCATAGGTGAATAAACCGTAGAGTGCCACTGCTCCTATACCTTGAATGCCTCTTGCCGTAAGAATCGGTATGAAGTTTCTATACTCCTGTTTAAATATTTCTTTAACCTTGATCTGTGATTTTGCCGCTGATTTCTCCAGTTTGCTTAGAGGAATTAGCGATAGACCTATCATCGCTATAGCAAAGGTTAATAAGGCATTAAACCCAAAAAGTGCCGAGAGAGAACCTGCAATCAAAGGGCCAAGAAATCTGCCTAAGTTAGGGATTGATGTGATGTCAGCACTCCTTTTGTTTCTATCTCCATCGGTTGTATTCTCCGTAAATTCGAGTCTTTTTGCTTCTGCATGCAAAGTTTTACCTACAGAATATAGAACCGCAACCGCTAAAACTAGTCCCAGGCTGTAATCTAGGAAACGAAGCAATAATATAGATGGGATAAGGAACAGATATGATAAGTACAGGCCTTTCTCAAATCCATGACCTGCAAGATAGTTCATCACAACTACGGACGCTCCTAAAGAGGTAAGAGACTTGACTAGAAGATAAAGGCCTGCTATAGCCAGTGAGCCTGAAGCATCCAGTATAATTATAGGTATAAATATGCCTAGAGCCGACAAAGCCAGGTTTTTGAAGAACTCGTAGGCTACCAAGTCTCCAAACTGGGAGCTGAGAGTCCCTTCAATAATTCCTAGCTTTTCCATACTATATCTTTCCTACTCAATGAATTAATAACTAATTTTCAAATTTTTAGGAGGATTTTTTATCTTCAAGTACACCTAATACACTGAAAGTGAGAACATAAAGCCAATAGAGAAACCTTATATACCAGAAATGGTCACACAGACGTTCTTTAAACAGTTCAAAGTCGAGTAATCAGCAGAAAAATATGATGTATACCTGATTAATGCCTTCAACAGTAAATGAGTTCAATCAGTTCCTGTATCCAGCTTGGACGCAACGAATATGCTCCAGGTCTGTGCTACTGCAATTCCTGCGATTCCAAGTATCTGAAGCGATAGAACTTCCGAATAAAGGCCTAGAATAAATAATGTGAAACCTACGAAGGATTCCCCTCCAAGCTTCTCGTAGAGGCCTGAATACTGATTCATATGCTTTGAAGAGTAGTAAAGCGCTATCCCTGGAGCTAAAAACCAGTAGGCCAGACTTGAAAATCCTAAGATCTGTGAGTAAGAACTTGACGTAAAGCTTAATGCTCCTAGTCCTGTAAAGATCACTCCTGCTCCGATTACTTTCCTCCAGATATCCAATACAGGATCCGATTCCATTTCTTTCCAAGACAAAGCGGTGAATCCTGCCAAAAATATCAGCATGAAGTAATGCATGTGCTGGATCCAGTAATTGCTGATTCCTGGATATATCATAGTGGCGAAGACCATAGCCCACGCTGCTGGAATCAAAGCTATCGGAGCATACTCTCTGATCATGAAAATTAATGGTGAAGGCAAACTTAAATTCTTACTCCAGCTACCCTTCTCCGGACTTCTCGTCTACGGTTTGCATGTGATAAAGACCTCTTAATCCTCTTTCACGTCGATTCACCTGTACTTGAACGTCTTCACCATTGAAGGATTATCTTTGAGTCTCTTCTCTCTGTAAAGCATATGATTCGAGTTTTATCTGGTTTACCAAGAAGATATTTAGGTCCGGATGATTTCCACGTTTTCTAACTGAAGTAACTTAGGTCCTTCTGGCTATCGTCTGCTTTCTCTAGAATTTCTTCTCTATCATGTCTAGAGCTTAATGAGGCCTTTCTCCACACCTCATCGTCTTTGAATGCAGCGTAGGCCTCAGGAGTTATTTCCTCAGTGATTTCAAAAACATGAAGTACAGAATACAACCTCGCCATCTATGATCAGGTACTGGTATACGGCCTCATTCTAGCAGGTTTAACTCTTCTGGCCTTGACCCTAAAACAGGAGTACCAAGAAGATTAAGTTGCTGATCCGGATCAAGGTAGCTTTCAGGAATTATAAACCAGTTACCAGTAAAGTTCAACTATGGAAATAGATAATTCGGAGGAAAGAATCAGGAGTATCCATCAAGACCTGCTGGACGTATACGGAAAACAGGACTGGCACGACGACAATGACGGAGTCAGACAGCTACTGATTACAATTCTATCACAAAATGTCGCAGATGAAAACACAGAAAAAGCTGCAAAAAACCTGTTCAACGACTTCGAAGACTATGAAGAGATCGAAGAGGCCTCTATACAGGATCTAGCGGATTCAATCAATCCGGCAGGATTACCTGAGACAAAAGCGAAGAGGATCCAGAGAACATTAAAGGCCTTGAGAGAGCAGGGAGACGAAAATAAGTATTCTGTAGATTTCCTTGGTGTTATGGAGGATTCAGATGCCCAGGCCTGGCTTGAAGAGATCAAAGGCATCGGGCCGAAAACCGCATCAGTCTTACTCAACTTCCATTTCGATGCGGATGTCATGCCGGTCGATACACATGTAGAGAGGATCGCCAAAAGGTTCAGGTTAATCCCGTTCTCAGCATCGAACGGTAAAGCACATGAACTGCTAAATGAGACTGTACCGCATGAGATCAAGAACAGTTTACATATGCTGATGATCGAGCACGGTAAGAAAAACTGCACCGCAAGGAATCCGACTTGTCAGGAAACAAGATTGAAAAAATATTGTTCAAGATATAAGCTTGTGGAAAACGGCAACCTGACACCTGATGAATACCCTCCGGAGGAGATGAGATGATGAGTTTACCTGATGCGATAGAGAACTGGTCATCGGTTAAGAAATTCACTGATGAAGAGGTCGAAAACGGGGAACTGGAGAAGATCTTCGAACTAACAACTAATGCACCGACAGCATTTAACCTTCAACCTTACAGATATATTGTCCTGGATTCCGAGGAGGGGATGGAAAAAGCTACGAATTCAGTACCTCCCATCAATAGCTGGATCCAGTACGCCGATAAAATAGTAGTATTGGTTGGAGATGAGGAAATCGATGTGAATGCCGACCAGGTGCTGGAGCACAAGCTGGAGGAGGGCAGGATCGACGAGGAGAAAGCAGAGAATCTGCGTAAAATGTACTCGGACTACAAAAACAGGGACAGCGAGTTCATGACAGGCTGGCTCACCAGAAACACAGTTATACCAGCCACATTCTTCATGCTCGCCTGCAAAACACAGGGAATCGGCAGCTGCCCGGTAAGAGGCTTCGATCAGGACAAACTATCTGACAAACTAGACTTGAAAGACAGCGAAAGGCCAATCCTCATCTTCCCGATCGGCTACGCGAAAGAAGAAGACAGGAATTGGAGGAGAGATGGAGAAGACATCTATGAGATTCTTTGATTAGGCAGGCTGTATCGTAGGTCAAAGGATTGAAATAATCTGTTGTTACTGTGTGGTTATATGAGTCAAATTCATGCTGAGCAGATTCCGTACGAAGTGGATACTTTTGATGGTTTGCTTAGCTATGAGTCTGTAATTTCCTATCATGGAACATCCACTCACTTTCTAGATGATATTCTGCAGGACGGCTTGAAACCCAGAAGGAAGACAGGAACGGATCCTACAGGTAGAGAAGACATACCTAACAGTGATGATAGAATATACCTAGGACCTGACCCTGAATCAACTGAGGATATCTACGGACAAGTGATGGGTTCCGCAAAAGAGAAACGTGAAGAAGTGGGTGGGGCGCCTGTAATACTAGAGGTAGCCGTTGATCCGTCCAACCTATACCCTGATGACGACATGACAGCGTATGTAGGCCTGACCGAAGACCAAATTAACTCTCAAGAATTTGTACTTGACTCAATAGAAGCCTGTGGATATGTCTCACATGAAGGCACAATACCTCCAGAAGACATACTAACCTGGGATGTCAAAGACTCACGTTACCCTCCTGGAGAAAGAGCTCTAGAAGCTGTAGAAAATCAAGAAGATCCTGCAGAAGTAATAGCAAAATACATTATCGAAAATGAACTCTAAAAGTTTTCTTGAACCCTTTTTATTTACAGATATTCTTGTTAATTCCCTGAAGCCTGTTCTTCTTGGCTCTAGCTGTTAGCCTAGTGTATCCCACGAAACGAGTTTTCATCCGGTGGATCATCAGGTAAGCCACCATCTAAGCCAGTATACCTCCCTGAACACCTGAAAAATGTGTCAGGTAAAACTCGGACTGAGTGATGTAGCCGTAAGAAGCCAGCAGTGCGAAACCTCCTGTAAGCAGTGAAAAAGCCTCCTCTGCGTTCAACAGCGGAGCATTGATATCGAATATTCCATCCCTGTAAAATGCCTATACCAGGAAGATCAGGCCTCAAGCACCCATCAAGATGCCGATGAATATCTCTCCAAAGATCGGATCGAACAACTTCCATTTCTGAAGTAAGGCAAGTAACAGAAAGAAATTCATCAATGCCAGGCTCACATTAAACGGATTGAAGACTTTCCTGGAGTTGCCTATAGAAATATCTGCTTCTTCCAGAAGTTTATCTGTTTCTGTATGTGATTTTCTCCAGTTTACGGCAAAGGCCTTAAACCTCTTCTTTGTACCTGTTTCAAGGATTTTTTTATCGTATTTTTCAGGAAGTATAGGGCTTGAATGGCTTAGAACCTATTTATTTTCGTCATTTTTCTCTGGTTGTAAAGTAAAGTCGAAGCCTCCTTCATAGACCCATGACATCTGTCCGGTCTCTTCCTTGTCCTCTTACTAGTTATTAACTCCTCCCAGAATCAGAACACCTCTTGAGTAACCGAATATTTATGCGGTAGGTTTACAAATCCTTGAAGTAGTTGAAGAGGCCGAATCTTTAATCAATATCGGGTTTTTCGTTATCAGAGAGCTGAGATTTTGCAGGTGTCAATTTTATAACACCGAATGATTTACAGTTTCCATGGAGCAGGAAATTAAATCATTGATAGTAGATGAGCTAGCTGAGAAACCTTCTTCAGTTGAGAAAATCGGTGAAGGATTGGTTCATCAAACATATACCTTTGAAATTGGGAATAAACAGTATATAATCCAGTTTTCGGATACAGATACTGACAAGGCAAGAGCTCTTGAAAGAGGATCTAAATTTTATGGCAAGTCTGATGAATTAAGTTTTCCTGTCCCTGAACTTGTTTTGGGATTGAATACTGCTGAAATTAACGGCGATGAAAAGAAGTACTACATTGCTGAAAACCTTGAAGGTCAAACTTTAGAAACAGAGATAACTTCGGATCTTGCCTATCGTGCCGGTAAGGTTCTGGCTGATATTCACAGCATAGAGTATGAGAAAGCAGGATGGTTAAGACATTCTGAAGAGGGTTTTGAAATACAGGATTTTGAAGAAGGAACCTTCAGAGACTGGATAATAACTGAGAACATGGAAGACGCTGATGTTCTTGAAGAAAATGGAATGGAAGAGACTGCCGAAAATGTGCGTCAGTTCTTCGAAAATTACGGAAACCTCATACCGAAGGACTTCCAGGCTGTTTTATGCCATAATGACTTTAGCCAAGACAATATTCTATCAAAGCACGGAAAGATAACAGGTATACTGGATTTCGACTATGCCTTTTCATCCCACCGACAAAGAGACCTTGTGAAAGCGATGAACTCTTTTGGACTGACAGATGAAGAAGTAGTCGAAGATTTATACAAAGGATACCAAGCAAAAACAGATTTAGAGGATAGCTTTGAGATAAATAGGTTGATTTACAACGTTGATACACTCAATAGAATAGTTGCCAGTGCCTTCAGACTCAAAGATAAAATAACTGAAGAAGATAAGGAACGCTATGAGGAAATGCTTAACCGAGCGATAAATAAAGCAGAAGATCAGCTCGATAAGAAGTAAATAGGGAAAATAAAAGAAAGATATGAAATATGTTTGAATAGGTCTTGTTTCAGGCCTTTTTCTTCGATTTATTCGTCGAGGTTGATGACGCGTCCGTTTTCGGATACGTAGATGTCTTCTTCTAGTGTGTATCCTTCTTCTCTTGCGAGCTGGACGTAGTCGCCCTGTTTCTGGATCGGTCCGTGTGAAGGGACGATCTGTTCAGGGTCGAGGAAGTGGATGAAGTCTCTGTGGTCTTCTCTGTGGGCGTGTCCTGTGGTGTGGATGCCTTTGTAGAGTCTGACTCCCTTCTTCCTCATCTTTTTTTCCAGTTCGTAGCGGTTGGCTTCGTTTGTAGGGCTTGGGATGACTTGGCTTGAGAAGATGACGTGGTCGCCTTCCTCAAAGTCGAAGCCGTAGGTTCCAGAAGTGATCTTATCGAGCTGTGCTCCTGGTTCCCCCTGGTTCCCTGTCGCGACGACGAGCCATTCCTCACGTTCTCCGTCGACTCGGCTCATCAGTTCATCACATTCATCGAAGTAAGAAACTACTTCGATCTGGTCCGTATCGATGAGGTCGAGCTCTTCAGCTGATTCGACGTACTCTTTGAGGCTTCTTCCCACGAAGGCGATCTTTCTGCGTCCGTTGTTGGCATCGATCACGGAGTTGAGTCTGCCGATCTGGCTGGAGAATGTGGAGAGAAGTACTGCGCCACCTGCTTCGTAGCAGGAGTTCAGTACGTCTTCAAGTTCTACTCTGACGGATTCTTCGGAACGTGCGCGTCCGTCTTCCTCTACTCTTGTGGTTCCCGGGACCATCAGTTTGACTCCTTCTTCTCCGACCTCTTTCAGTCGTTCTACGTCTGTTGTCTCTTCGATGATCGGTGACTGGTCGATCTTCATGTCGTTTCCGTAGACGACGTATCCTTCTGGTGTATCCAGTAGGGATAGTGTTGCGTCTGGGATTGAGTGGTTGACGTGTGCGAACTCGAGTGAGAGTTCGTCTGTTATGTCAACTTCGTCGTCTTTCTCTACTTCGATGACAGGATTGTTGATGTTTTTCCTGTCGTCCTCGAGAGTCCTCTCCACGATCTTTTTCGTGTAAGGGCTTGCGTAGATCGGGCATTCGTATGCTCCTGCGAGCTTTGGGATTCCCCCGACGTGGTCGAGGTGTCCGTGTCCGATAACGATACCGACTACGTTTTTGTCGGCTTCGAACAGAGGTTCGTCCTCTGGAACGGCCTCAATTTCGAGGCTCTGGTTTGTTGTCATTTCATCTACTTGTCCTTCAGAAGATACGACGGATTCCATGTTGTAACCCATGTCGAAAATAACGACCTGGTCATCAACTTCGACGGCAGTCATGTTCTTGCCGACTTCCTCGTATCCTCCTAATGTGTAAACTTTCATAGTTAGAAATTCACCTTTTGAAGTCTTACACAGAAGAAATCAGAACCGAATCTTATAAATGGCGACTACAGAAACACCTGGCTCTGATAGATTCTTAAGTTTTCACAAAACACCTCTACAATATGTATTCTAAACGCCTCCAGGACAAGTTCGAGGAAAAAGACATAGAAGTAGGAGACAGGATCAAAGTCAAAGACAGAGAAGGCCGACTAATGCCGAAGCCAGGCACAGGAGACGAAGAAATAATCAACCTCAAACTCGACAGCGGATACAATATAGGCCTTGAACCAGAAGAAATAGAACTGGTCGAGAAAAAAAGTTCTCAAGACCTGAAGAAACCGGAGGTTCCTTACAGCGAGGAGAAACAGGATGTACTTGTATTACACACTGGAGGCACCATCGCATCCCGCGTATCATACGAGGAAGGAGGTGTAAAGCCTGCCTTTGATCCTGAAGATCTGGTTCAGATGTACCCGGAGCTGGCTGAAGAAGTAAATATACACAGTGATGTAGTTGCACAGATGCTCTCCGAAGATATGGAGCCGCAGCACTGGCAGGAAATCGCAAAAAAGATAGATGAAGTACATGGCGAATACGATGGAATAATCGTAGGTCATGGAACAGATACGATGAGCTACACAGGAGCAGCATTAACTCTTATGCTACAAGGCCTCGATACCGGGGTTATGCTTGTAGGTTCACAGCGTTCGAGTGATAGGCCTTCCAGCGATGCTTCGATGAACGTTTACTGTGCCTCAAAGTTCTTAATAGAGACGGATTTCACTGGTGTAGGGATCTGTATGCATGAAACATCCAGTGACAACTGGTGTAACATCTTGCCGGCGGCGAAGGCCAGGAAGATGCATACTTCACGTAGAGACGCGTTCAGCGAGATTAATGCGGAGAAGCTAGGCAGAGTAAACTACAAGTCCGGAGAGATACAGGAGAACTTCGAAGAAAACGATAAGGAATACGAACTGAATACAGAGTTGAACGATAAAGTTGGAATGTTACGTATAAGGCCTGGGATGAGGCCTGAAGAACTCGATTTCCTGATTGAACAGGATTACGATGGTGTTGTGATCGAGGGTACAGGCCTAGGTCATATGCCTGTGGATGCATTTGATGAGAACACTCAGCATCATGATGAGATCTTGGAGAAACTGTCCGAGCTAGCGGATGAAGCTGTGGTTGTAATGAGCTCTCAGTGCCTGAACGGACGTGTGGACATGGACGTCTACTCTGCTGGTATCAAGATTCAGGAGGCAGGGGTTATCTCAGCGAAGGACATGCATCCGGAACTGGCATATGTAAAGCTTATGTGGAGTCTAGGTCAGGCCTCGGACAGAGAAGAGGCAGTGGAGATTTTCCATGAAAACTGTAACAGCGAGATCTCGAAGAGGTCAGAATATCATGGGTGAGGAAGAGGCCTTGGAAAGCTCTAAGAAGGATCTTGACGAGTTTGATCGGAAAGCTAAAAGCTTTATTGAACAGGGAAAGATGTCGCGTTTGAAAGATATTTTCAGAGAGTACGTGATGTGTACCGCTTATGAAATGGGTCAGGAGATCAGGAACCCTTCCCGTTTCCTGAAGACTTCTGAAGTCGACATCGAGAATATCCAAGACTTTACTGAATACAGAGTAGCTAAATCGATGCTGAGGTCTAAAATAAAGAAGAGGAAGACTGGTCGATTGTTCAAAATCTTCAAAAGAAACTTTGTTTCCAGCTTTCTGATGTGAGGGCCTTAATGGCAGAAATATACGGTGTTACAGGTATGCCTCTGGCAGGAAAAACTACAGTAGCAAGATTACTGGAGGACGAAGGATTTTCCGTCCTGGATATGGGAGAAGTTGTCAGAAAGGAGATGGAGAAAAGAGATAAGGATGTCAGTGAAACTGGAGAATTTGTAAATGGTCTCAGAGAGAAAAAAGGTATGGATGCGATAGCCCGGCTATCAGCGCCTTACCTGGAAGAAATACTTGAGGAGAAAGAAAAGGCGGTGATCACCGGATTGAGAGGCTGGGATGAGAAGGAGAGATTTGAAAAAGAGACAGGAGAAGAAATCGAAATCATCGCAGTTTGGACTTCAAGACAGGAAAGAAAAAGACGTAGGGAAGAAAGGCAGAGAGAAGAAGATATCGAAGGTGATGGATTCCATGAAAGAGATATCAGAGAAACAGAGAACGGCGTAGGAAAACTTATGGCATTGAGCGATCAAATGATTAAGAACGATACTATAACAGAAAGAGAACTAGAGGAAAAGGTGAAAGGCCTTATCGAGGAAGAGGTGGAAAAATAATGGATTACGAAGAACTAGGATTCAAATGCGGCATCGAAATACACCAGCAGCTTAACACAGAGGAAAAACTTTTCTGCAACTGTCCAGTAGAACTGGAAGACGAGGCAGCGGACGCCAACGTCGAAAGATACCTGAGAGCAGTCGCAGGAGAGAGCGGAGAAAAAGACGAAGCCGCAGAACAGGCAGCCCGCAAATCACAGAAATTTGTATACAACTACTACAATAGAAACAACTGCCTCGTAGAAATAGACGAAGAACCGCCACACTCTATGGATGAAGAGGCCCTGGACACAGCATTAACTTTCGCAAGGATGATTGATGCGAACATCCCTGCAGAGATCCAGGTCATGCGTAAGATGGTCGTCGATGGATCCAACACCTCCGGATTCCAGAGGACTGCGATGGTAGGCCTTGACGGGAAAATCGAGACAGAATCAGGAACAGTAGCGGTAGAAGACATCGAGTTAGAAGAAGAATCTGCGGGAATCCATGAAAGGACACAGGATAAAGCAGTCTACGATCTGAACCGTCTAGGGGTTCCGCTTGTAGAGGTAGGAACTGATGCATCCATCAAGAACCCGGAACAAGCCCGTGAAGTGGCGATGGAGATCGGAATGCTCCTTAGATCTACAGGAAAAGCCCGTAGAGGCCTTGGAACCATCAGACAGGACGTCAACGTCTCGATCGACGGCGGTTCAAGGGTCGAGATCAAAGGCTTTCAGGACGTACAGAACATTGACAAACTTATTGAACTGGAAGTCAAAAGGCAGAAGAACTTGTTAGAGATCGGAGAAGAACTCGAGGAACAGGAAATCCTCGGAGACAACGTCACACACCTCTTCGAGGGAACAGATAATCATATAGTCTCTACAGTCCTTGAAAACGACGGTGCAGTCTACGCATTGAAGCTTCCAGGCCTCACAGGAAAGATGAAGGAAAAAATCTCCGGTGAAAGATATCTCGCAAAGGAACTCGTCGACTACGCAAAAGCTGAAGGAGTTCAGGGCATTCTACACACTGATGAAGATCTTGAAAACTACGGATTGGTAGAGGAGTTCGGGAAAGTCGCCGAAGACTTCGATAAAGAAGAGGAAGACGTCATAGCAGTTATCGCCGCTCCAGAGGAACAGGCGAAGGCAGCAGCTCAGGAAGTGCAGAAAAGAGCAGAGATGATCTATGAAGGAAAGGTTCCTGAGGAAACAAGGGCTGCAGAGCAAAACTTCACGACTTCGTATTCAAGGCCTCTACCCGGAAGCGCGAGGATGTATCCGGAGACAGATATCCCATCCATCAGGATCGAGGATGAAGAGGTCGAAGAGATCGATGAAAACCTTCCGAAGACGCTTGAGGAAAGAGAAAAAGAGTATACTGAGGAAATCGGAGAGGAACTGGCCTCTCAAATTGTGAGCTCGAAGAAGTTAGGCTTCTTCGAGAAGTTCAAGGAAGACTATGACTCAAAACTTGTAGCGAACTTCTTCACCAACACACTCGCTCAGCTTGAGAAAGACTACGAAGTAGAAAATCTGGTTGAAGAGGATTTCAGGGCTATCTTCGAAGGCCTCAGATCTGAGGATATAGCAAAAGATGATATCGAAGAGGTAGTTGAGAGAGTAGCTTCTGGGGAACAGGCGAAGGAAGTCATTGAAGATATCGCCGAGAGCAAGGCTGGAGATGAAGAGATACGTGAAACCGTTAGACAGGTACTTGAAGATAAGAGCGACATGGTTGAGGAGCAGGGAATGCACGCCCAAGGCGCTCTGATGGGTGTCGTGATGGGCCGTGTCGAGGCCTCTGGTGACAAGGTTTCACAGGTTCTTCAGGAAGAGCTTGAGAAAGAGGTTGACTGAAGGCCTCTTTACATATTCTTTCTAACTTTTGTTACTTTTCTGGAAATCCGTATGTCTTTAATATTTTAACACATATCATCAAAAATAGGTGAATTGATTTATGCCAGGATTAGGTGGACAGCCAGTTTTTATCATGTCGGAAGATGCGGAACGTCAAACCGGAGAAGATGCTCAGGAAAACAATATTAATGCGTGTAAATCGGTTGCTAAGGCCGTCAGGACCACGTTAGGTCCGAAGGGTATGGACAAGATGATGGTCGATTCTGTCGGCGATCTCGTGGTCACGAACGACGGTGTAACTATACTTGAAGAGATGGATCTCCAGCATCCAGCGGCGCAGATGATGGTAGAGGTCGCCCAGACACAGGAAGAAGAAGTAGGTGACGGAACCACGACAGCAGTGGTACTCGCTGGAGAACTACTGAAACAGGCAGAAGATCTGCTCGACCAGGAGATCCATCCGACTGTAATCACGAAAGGTTACAGAAAGGCAAGAGAAAAGTCCACAGACGTTCTGGACGATATCTCGGAAAACGTAGAACTTGGAGACGATGAAATCCTCCAGAGAGTAGCTATGACCGCAATGACAGGTAAATCGGCAGAATCTGCACGTGATTACCTTGCCGAGATCGCAGTTGACGCTGTCAATCAAGTAGCAGAGGAGAGAGAAGACAATATTGTTATCGATAGAGACGCCATCAAGCTCGAGAAGAGCGAAGGCGGCTCCGTAGAGGAGACAGAGCTTGTACAGGGAGTAATCCTCGACAAGGAAAAAGTTCACGGCGACATGCCGGACAACGTTGAAGATGCGGATATCGCACTATTAAACAGTCCTATCGAAGTCAAAGAGACGGAAACTGACGCAGAGATCAACATCTCAGATCCTACACAGATGAAGAACTTCGTTGAACAGGAAGAGGAACAGCTCAAGGAGATGGTACAGGCAATCGATGAAGCTGGAGCAAACGTAGTCCTCTGCCAGAAAGGAATAGACGAGATGGCACAGCACTACCTCGCAAAGAAGGGAATCCTCGCGATCAGAAGAGTATCAACCTCTGATCTCAAGAAACTATCCAATGCGACAGGGGCTAGCATTGTAACGAACATTCAGGACATCGAGGCCTCAGATTTAGGAAGAGCAGGTTCAGTTCAGCAGAGAACAGTCGGTGGGAACACCATGACGTTTGTCCAAGACTGTCCAGAAGCAGAATCTGTCTCAATCCTTGTAAGAGGAGGGACAGAACACGTAGTGGACGAGATCGAAAGAGCGATGGAAGACGCCATCGGAGGAGTATCAAGCGCTCTCCGCAACGGCCAGGTAGTAGGCGGAGGAGGCGCAACAGAAGTAGAACTCGCACAGGAACTTAGAGATTATGCAGATTCTGTTGGAGGGCGTGAACAGCTCGCCATTAACGCCTTCGCAGACGCACTCGAAGTAGTACCGAGAACACTCGCTGAAAACGCAGGCTTCGATCCGATCGATACTCTAGTTGACTTGAGAAACAAGCATGACTCCGGAGACACCTGGAGCGGAATCGACGTCACGAGCGGAAAGAGCGAGAAACTATTCGACAAAGGCGTTGTAGAGCCGAAACAAACCAAGACACAGGCCGTACAGTCCGCTTCCGAGGCCTCGGAGATGATCCTCAGAATCGACGACGTTATCTCCGCTTCCGGCTTCGACAGCGACGGAGATGCTGGCGGAGGACAGGCAGGAGGCCCACCAAGCGGCGGAATGCCTGGCGGAGGCATGGGAGGAATGGGCGGAATGATGTAAGGCCTACCTAAGGCCTTTTCCTGTCTTTTTACTTTACTTTTTCTGTAGTTTTCTTCTAGGGTTTAATCATTGGTTATAAATACCGGCAAGTTTAATTTTGGGTTAAAGAGGTTTACTAAAATATGTCCGATAGAGATGAGGTAGAGCTGGATGGCGGGGACGATGATTATGAAGTCGTGCCGGTAGGTCCTTTGAGAAAACTTGAAAGAAGAGTTGATGAGCTTCAGGAACAGACCAAACAGCAGAATCAGGGCGGTGGCGGAGGTCAGGCCTCAGCCGCCAATGATGAGATGATTCGTGATGTTATCGATATCATGAAGTCGAATCAGAAGATCGTCAACGATATGACGGAGTCCACTCATGAGCTCAAAAATTCTGTTGAGGACTTGACTCATAAGATGGATGAAGTTGTTGATAATATGAACCATTTCATGGATCTCCTGACTGAGGCCTCTGAGATGGATATGGAGGGCGAGATGGTCAGTGATATGGAGGAAAGAGTTGCGAATGCTATCGGCAATCAGATGCAGGATGTTGCTCGTGATATCAAGCAGTCCAATCAGGAAGTTGTGGAGAACTTGGATAATATTAATGAGAGTTTGAGAAAGACCTATGCTTCCCAGAATAAAGGTTCTGTGAGGCAGTCGCCTTCGGCTGGTTCTCAGGCTGGAGGTCAGGCCTCTTCCCGTTCTCAGGGTTCTGGACGTTCTCAAGGTGGGGGCGGTTCAGGCCTAGATATGGGTAGAGGAGGTCGCGGTAACCAGAATCAGGGTCAGGAAATGGATCAGATGGGGGGAAGTAATGATGACCGGATGGAAAAGTTGAAGCAAAGGTTTAACCAAGATAGGAGTAACAATGAGTAGGAAGGGAGTTACTCCTGTTATTGCGACGGCACTTTTGATTGGTATCGCTGTTTCTACAGCTTTGACTGCGATGGTTTTTATGGAGGGCACTCTGTCTGATGTTAAAGGTAATATTGAGGATGATGTGACTGAAAGCGACCGTGAAGCAGATTCTGAGATGAGTATCGACTATGGTTATGAACAGGGCGGTTATCTTCTGATTGATGTCAGGAATACAGGTTCCAGGGCCTTACCTCTTATGGATAATGATACCAAGGTTCTATCTGTCTACATTGAGGGAAGGCCTAATGAGAACTGGGACTATCTTTCGGATAGAGAAGTTCTTGGTCAAGATGCTACGATTACTATAAACACTACTGAGGCCTTCCCTGCGCCAAGTAATTCAACTGAGGTTGATATCAGAGGGTCTTATGAGACCCAGTCGAGCATTATCTGTTATAATGATGGATCTGACACCTGTTAAATTATTTAAGTGAGTGAATTTGATTACTGAGTATGATGGAACATACTCGAATTAGCTTCAGGCGAAAAGGTATTACTCCTATTATTGCGACTGTTTTGCTTCTGGGTATTACTGTTGCAATCGGTTTGACAGTGTACACACAGGCTCAAGGAATGATAGGGAATACAGATACCTCGAATATTGACAGGGTTCAGGAGACAGATATCTCGTTAACTCCTGTGTTCAAGAACGGTGATGAGATGCAGGTTCAGGTCAGTAATAAGGGAGATCGTGCGATAAACGTCAGTGATTTCACTATCTACTATGGGCCGCCGAACTTTGATCCTGTATCCTACTCTGTACTGGAAACACAGGCAGAGGATTGGGTTCTTAGCGGTGATGGAAATCAGTGCTTCACATCAAATATGTCTGCAGGAGCAGATTCCATGGACAATGACATCCTTGAGCAGGGAGAAAGAGCATCCTGTTCGACAGGAGTTAAGTTCCCGGGAGCACTTGAATCTGTAGAGATCAGGGTAGAAGCTGATGACTTCGACTACGATCAGTCCACGATGTGTAGCGTGGAAAGCGAAGATGCAAACAGCTGCAGCTAGGTCAGTAAACTTTTCATCTTTATTCTTTTTCTCGTTTTATCTAGATTGTTTCTCCGGTATTAGTGGCTGTGTATTAAGTCAGAGATTGAAGGCCTTTCCTAGGAATTTTTAAAGAAGGATATACATCTTTCTATATATGCTAAGAAAAGAGTCTGAAAGGTCAACCAGAAAAGGTATTACTCCTATTATTGCGACTGTTTTGCTTCTGGGTATTACTGTTGCGATTGGATTAACTGTTTATACTCAGGCCCAGGGGCTTCTTGAGGGAGCTGGAGACACATCTAACTTTGATAGGGTCAGAGCTACCAGTATATCTATGAGTCCTGTCTACAATGATGGCGGGATGCAGCTTCAGGTCAGTAATAAAGGAGACAGAGCGATTAATGTAACACAGTACACGATTTACTACGGACCTCCTAATTTTGACCCTGTCAGTCATTCTGTCCTTGAAGCTCAGACTGATGATTGGGCTGCTGGGGATAACAAGTGTTTCACGTCGGAGATGAAGGATAACGCTGAGGATATGGACAATGATATCATCGAGCCTGGAGAGCGTGCGACCTGTGATACAGGAGTAAGTTTCCCGGGTGCGCTTGAATCTGTAGAGATCAGGGTAGAGGCTGATGATTTCAATTACGACACTGACTACACCTGTTCTGTTGATTCATCCAGTGCAAGGACATGTTAGTTTTTCCTTCTTTTTTCTAATCACCTTGTTTTATATTTAGGCAGTTCCTATTATTGATTAGTTTATGAAAGGTCAAACTCAGGCTGTTACAGCTGTTATGATTACGGGTATTGTTATGGGTGGTATAGGAACTGCCTACCTTTGGGGTGTTCCTATGTTGGAGAAGAGACAAGTAGAGCAAGATGTTACTTCCACGGAGGAGGATGTTCTGAATCTGAGGGATGAGATTGAATCTGTCAGTCAAAGAGGTTCAGGTGCTTCTTCATCGGTTACTATAGATGCCGATACTATCACTGTGGATAATGAGGATGAATACATACAGATAACAAATCAACTGGATCAGTCCGCTGAGCAGGGATTTACGTGGAGTCTTCTCGATGGTGAAGGTTATCAGAACCTATCATGGACCACGGGTGCTACAGCGATTGAAGGAGAAGATACGCCAGGAGTTGTTGCTTTCCAGTCAATAGCTGGAGAAGGCTCTTCAGAGATAACATACAGAGTAGAGTTCAGAAACATGTGCTCTGAAAGTACAGGGGATGTTTCAAAAGTAGATCTTGAGGCAGATGGCCAAACAAGAGGTACGGGGAGCGTCACTATAACACTAACTAACGATGGAGAAGAAGTAAGTGACACTGTGATCCCTGATGGGGCCTGTGAAGGAAGAACTACAAGAACCACTACTTTAGTTGACGTCCAGTTAGGTTGATAAAATGAGAAAAGGCCAGCATCTGGCTATCGAATCAGTAGCTACATTCGGTCTTACGCTGATAGCAGCGGTAGGGGTAGTTCAGATGTTTGGAGAAGTCAATCAGGGCGTGGTCAGCACCACGGAGGAAACACAGGCACAGGTGGTCAGTGACAGAGTTAGAAGTGCGGTACTTCAGATGGAGTCAAGCTCAGACAAGGAAAGAGGCTACTACCAGGTAGAGCTTCCTGAAAAAATTGGTGGAAAAGACTATACCTTAGCCATTGAGCCCGGAGAAATACAGGTCTTCACTGATGAGAACGATTACAGTCAGGACTTCAATATCGGGCGTCCTGGAGCCATCCAGAGCGGATCAGCGGAAGGAGGAAGCGTTAGGATATTCAAAAGCAGCGAAGGATACACTTTGAGGTCAGGAAGATGAACCCAGGAATGCAGAACTTGATAAAAAGACTACAAAGACTCAAGCATCCAGAAAGATTTGAGGAAAAAGATGAGGAAAGAGAGGAAAGCCCAGGAGTAAGTATACCTGTACCAGGAAACTTTGATCCGGAAACGGTAGAACAGGAAGACGAAGATGAAGATACTGAAGGCCTTAAGGACACAGATATAACTTATCCTCTCACGCCTACAGATCCTGAAGAGGGAGAGACGGTCTACGCATGGGCACATATCACCTGGAACGAAAAACAGGAGGAACTTGTTTACAGGGTTATAGAGCCACAGAGAACTCCAAGAATAAATCAGATCCTGGATAAGATTAAGAACATCCTGGAAAGCAGTTTCGACGTGGATTTCAATGAGTTAGCGACTGATGAGGCCCATGAGTATCTTGAGGAGAAGATAGATCATATCATAGATAAGTATGATATTTCTCTTGACGGCAAGGAGCGACAGATAATAAGGTATTACGCTAAGAGAGACTTTGTAGGCCTTGGAAAGTTACAGCCTTTGATGAACGATACGGAAGTCGAGGATATCTCCTGTGACGGACTGGATATCCCGGTTTATGTTGATCACAGGAATCCGAAGTTCGGTTCTATAAAGACTTCGGTTATGTGGTCAGAGGCAGAGGAGCTTAACAGTTTCGTCATGAAGATGGCTCAGAGATGCGGTAAATCCGTTTCCGTAGCCAATCCATTGCTTGACGGTTCTTTACCAGATGGTTCACGTGTCCAGGCAACTTTAGCGACAGATATCGCGAGAAAGGGTTCGAACTTCACTATCAGACGTTTCACAGAGGATCCGTTGACCCCGATCCATATGATGGATTTCGAGACGGAAAACGCCCAGTTGCTGAGTTATCTCTGGTTCATGATTGAGCACGAAAAATCTACACTTATTGCAGGTACTACAGGAGCCGGTAAGACTTCACAGCTTAATGCTTTATCGCTTTTCATCAAGCCGGAGAAAAAGATTGTCTCGATCGAGGATACGCCGGAGCTTAGGCTTCCACACGATCACTGGGTGCCTGAGGTCGCACGTTCAGGTTTCGGATCCTCGGCAGAGGAAGGAGGAGAGGTCTCCCTTGATAACCTTTTGAAGGAGTCCTTGCGTCAGAGGCCTGAGTTCATCATCGTCGGAGAGGTCCGTGGTGAGGAGGCCTATATCCTGTTCCAGCAGATGGCCACAGGACACACAGGTATGTCGACGATCCACGCAGACTCTCTCGGCATGCTTATGGACAGGTTGACGACGAATCCTATCGATCTTTCGCCTTCTCTTATCGAGACCTTGGATGTTGTCATGCTTATCTCCAGGATCAGAAGAGGGGATACGTATATCAGAAGGATCAAGGGGATCTATGAGATCCGAGATTATGATGAGAAGAGAGGCCTTCAGGCGAACAAGGTCTTCGGCTGGGATCCTGAGAAAGATGAGTACTACCAGGAGAACAACTCTCTGATCCTGGATGATATCAAGAATGAGAGCACAATGGATGAGAAGGATATCCAGAAGGAGCTTGCGAACCGCCAGTTGGTCCTCAAGTATATGCAGGATCAACAGATCAAGCATTTCCAGGATGTGGGAGATGTGATATCTCGTTACTACTACAACCAGGAGCAGGTTCTTGGAGATATTGACCAAACATTTAATTCGGAAGAGACGAATATTGACACATAGATCATGAAAAAATATGCTGACTTCTGCTATGATCAGGTAGGGTCCTACGCTCTCCAGTCTCTGGACAGCTTTGAAGGCCTGAGGCCTCAGCTTACCAAGGCAGGTATCCAGGTCTCCCTACCTGAGTACGTCAGCATGATGCTTTTCTCTTCGATTATCTCGGGTGTTGTCGGCACAGTATTCCTGAGCGTGATATTCATGTTGGGATCCGGCATTCCAGGCCTTATCATGGGGGTTAGTTTCGGAGCAATGATCGGTGGAGGCACTTTCATCGGTTTCTACCTGCTTCCATCTATTAAGATCAACAACAGGGCCTCCAAGATCGATGATACTCTTCCTTTCGCGGTTATGTATCTTTCAACTCTCGCAGGTACCGGTACTTCTGTAACTGAGATGTTCAGGAATCTCGCAGAGTCAGATGAATATGATGAACTGGCCAATGAAGCTGAGAAAATTCATAGGGATATCGAATCCTTTGGAATGGATGTTGGAGAGGCCTTAACACAGGGAGCGGAAAGATCGCCAAGCGATGACCTTGAAGAGGTACTCTGGGGGATGAACCATGTTCTTACAACAGGAGGATCTCTTAGAGAGTTCCTTGATCAGAGAGCAGAGTCTCTAATGGAGGACTATGAAAGAAGGATAGATGAATTCTCTGAGAAGCTTTCATTGCTCGTTGAAATGTATATTATACTCGTAATTGTAGGCTCGATTATTTTCACCTCCATGTCTGTCGTTGTAAGTGCATTCGGAGGTATAGATCCGAGCCTTGTGATACTTGTTCAGGCCTTATCTGTGTTTATAGGCCTTCCTTTCATATCTGTAGGATTCATAATCCTAGTTGATGGGATTTCGCCCGGAGGGATAGACTGATGGATCTATTTGAAGAAGAGGGCCCTGATCAGGAGTCCAAGAAAGATCAGATAATAAAGTATACCGCGGCTGGAGGAGTAAGTCTGGTGATGATAGGTATACTCCTGTATGTAGTTATAGGGCCTCAGGTAGGGGGAGCGTTGATTATACTTGGAGTTATATCTTCTGTTGTTCCATATGGTGCACTTTCCTTCCTTGAGAACCGCAGAATCAGTGAGATGGAAGATCAGTTCCCTGCGTTTCTTAACGGTCTTGCGGAGTCTAAGAGAGGAGGTATGACTCTTCTGAATGCGTTTGAGTCAGCCCATAATACTGACTACGGCCGTTTGAACGATGAAATCGAACAGGTTTACAATGAATTGAGCTGGGGTATACCTTTCCCAGAGGTTATGGAGCGTTTCAGTGAAAGAGTCGATGACTCTACAGTTATGCAGAACTCTATTTCGATAATTATACAGAGTTTCAGAAGCGGAGGAAACATCACTCACACAGTCGATGCTGTGGCGGATGAGGCAGCGACTTTGAGAAATGTTGTAAAGCAGAAGAACTCCCAGCTGAAACAGCAGATGATGATAATGTATGTGATTTACTTGCTGTTTATCGGCATCACTTTAGGTCTTTACATGATGCTTGATCAGTTGATGGGATTCGGAACTCAGGGAGGTGGAGCATTTTCCAATATAGGTGAACTTACAGGTTCAACTCAGAATATAAACTACTGTACAGGATCTATTCCTGCTGCCCAGCCTTTCTGCCAGATTTCACAGGTATTCGGATTTATTCCGGCAGATATAACTCTGGGTTCGGAGGAGGCTATTACCAGTAGTTACGGTAAGATGGCTTACTACAAGTCTCTGCTTTTCACCATGCTGATGATTCAGGGTATATCAACTTCGGCCGTAGCCGGTAAAATCACACAGGGTAGAGCGGCTGCTGGCATCAAACACGCGATGGTAATGATCCCACTGGCATTCATCGCCTTCATGACGATAGTGGCTCCGATAGGTGTTTAAACCATTGAAAGGACAGGTATCGATAGAATTTCTTGCATCTTTCTTCCTCTACATACTGGCTGTGATGGCAGTGTTTCAGGTCGTATCAGGTGGGATACCTGACTTCAGCGATTCGATGGATCAGAAAAAACTACATTATGAGGCCAAATACGTGTCAGATCAGATACTGAAACAGCCAGGATTCCATACAGAAGGACAGGGTGGAACTAACTGGGAAAAAAACACATCGACCAGAAACTCTCTGAACAGCTTGGGCCTTGCCTCTGAGTACATGAAGATAGAACCGGAAAAACTCGAACAGATAGAAACAGTAAGTCAGTCCAAAGTAAACTACTCCCAGTTCACCGAAACAGTAGGAGTAGATAACCAGTACCTCTTCAACTTCACATGGACGCCAGTAGTAAACACACAGAAGAGCTTCTACAAGGATGATCTGCCCTCAGGCTTTGATAAACCAGGTCATAGCCTCTACGATAGAGCTATGGGGAATGTGCATTATGGCAATGTAAAACTTAACGGAGAAACCAGACACTTCCTTGTGACAGAACACAGGACAGGATACAACACCACATACGTATCGGGGGACAGAGACTTCGAGAACTCAGATCCAAAAGGCCTCGATGCGGACGTCAACTTCGGTGGAAGAGACTTCACTATAACCGGTTTTCAGAACATAAGATATGATAGGGGAGGCCTTGTGGTACTTGAGAGCCATATCAAGGAGTTCGGAAGCAGCCTGGATCGCTCGGCAGGAGTTGTAAAGTTTAACCGTTATCCTTCTTATGACGCTGAGAACTCGGATCTTATGCCTATGCGCGTGGAGGTGTATGTCTCATGAGGAAAGGTCAGATGCATGTGATAGATGCTATTGCAGCAGTTATGATTCTTTTCCTCTTCGCTATAGGAGGTTTAAGCACGGCAGATGACAGAGACTGGTCTCAGTTTGAAAACCAGATAATAGCAGATGACTTAAGTTACACGTTAAAGGAAACAGGACACATCGATGAGTTCATCTCTGAAGGAAATACAGGAAGTCTGAAACAGGCCTTTAATGGGATAACTCAGAGAGATTTCAGTACTTCAGGAGGTATAGAAGGTGTTGCACCTAACCTGGGTATAGGCTTCTTCAGAAGGCCTTCACAGATACATGAGGCATCAGTCACCAATGTTACATCAGGAGACGCGTGTTGGGTCGAGGTTCAGAATCAGATACAGTCTCGCTCGGCTACACCGGTTCTCAGAACTGAGGCCTCACCTATTCAGAACAGGAACAGTCCTGTAACTCTGTATATTGGGGATTACCATATTAATGAGGATCTGGCTTCACAGGTGGATTATGATTCCATATGGGTTGACAGGAACGATAACTGTAACTTTGACAGGTTATCAGATCCCTCTGAGATTGATGAGATATTTGAATGGGGGTCCGGAAACCACTATGAGTTCAGGGATGTAGATGTGGATGTGGATAACTGGAATGGTACTATCGAACTTGCTGAGGCAGATCAGATGAAGAGGCTTCAGGATACTATGGCTGAGGAAGTTAATGGTATCGATAATCATGTGAAAATAGATTCCTTTACCTTTGATGACAGTACGGAGGACCTTGACTTCCATATATTTGCGGAGAAGGAGTCTATTGAACTGATAGAGGATGAAAGCAGGAGAAACACTGTTAACAGCATGATAGAGGAGAAACCGGTACTTTTCATGGCGAACCTGAATCAGTCTCTAGTTGAGAACACGGTTCTCCAAGATAATGGATTTAGATGGAAAGATCTGGGCTACAGAGATCAGAGAGGCTGTGGAGTGACAGATCAGGAGATAAGCAGTTCCTGTGGAACACTTGAGGTAGGTTTTTCATCGACAGCAGACTCCCAGATAACAAAAGAAATGATGTCAGGATTAGAGGCCGATTTCTCTGGTATTTCACTGTATCCGGAGGGTAGCGTCGTCACAGAGGATGGAGAGGCCATATCTTTCGATAAAACAATGTACCTGCAAAACTTCGCATACTCCGAGATCAGCAGAGATAGAGTAAATAGAGGCCTTACAGAGAATACTTCTGTAGTTGAGGGGGCTGGTACTTCCTGCAACAATATTACGACCGGTACTCTGGACCTCCCGGATTCCGGAGGAAATCTACAGACTCTGGACATTGTGAATACGCAGTTAGGTAATTCTCCGTCTTACTGCAGTCAGAACAACAGGGCTCTTTACATAGACCGAGATGGAGACGGCGATTACCTTGATTCAGATGAAGGGCCTTTCCAGGACGGTGAGACAATACAGATTAGAGGCCTTGATTATGTTACCAGGATCCATAGTTCTGCGGTCTCTGGCTGTGGATCTGATGACTGTGCTGGTTTTGTGCTTGATGAGAACGCACAGGTAAACGTTTTCACGTTTAACAGCGATAGAGAGGTTGGCAGGGCTCCGTATGAGGATGTTTACAGTTCGGAGGATAGGAAGGCGCTTGCAGGATTTATCTATATGATGGCAGGTTCTACCCAGATACAGGGGAACGCAGGTGGTGCAATATCCACGAATATCTACAGTTCTACGGAGGAAGAGCCTTTCAGAGTCAGCATGAGGTGGGAGAACTGAAAGGACAGTTCATGATCATATCTGCGGTGCTCGTAAGCATACTTCTGATGTCGACAGCGACGACGATGTCCGAAATCAGGGAAAGCAATTACTCGCCAAGTCAGAGAGATTACCATATCAACAGCATAGAACAGCTCGGGGAAAAACTGGACTTGGCTAAGAAACACGACAGGCAGAAATTCAGAGAATCTCTCGACTATATAACCTCATACTCCATAGAAACCACGTTCTGGGATGAGAAAAAGTGCTACAACATCACCCTATCAAATCCGAACACTGAGATAAGTACAACCTGTGCGGGAAACGGATCCATATTCCATGACTCATTTGAGGATGGAGAACACACAGATCCACTCTGGATAAAAACAGGACAGGACGGAGAAATGCAGGTAAACACAGAATACTCTCCAGCAAATGGAAAGAAAGCACTGACACTGCAGGAAAACGGCCAGAACAGCACAAGCTTTACCGCAGACCTCCAGCAAAACTTCAACGCCTGGGAACAGAGTTGGACAGCAAGAGGCCTCTACAAAACAGAGACTTTAGACAAGACAACATCACAGAAACACGAACTAATACTCAACGCCAATCAGAACCACGATGATCAGATACACGTACAGCTAGGTATCTCAAACCATGCAGGTAACAACTTAGACTTCAGAATAAAAGATGAAGGCCTCATAGACAGTCCGGACGGTACACCAGTCAACTGGCAGGAAGATACCTGGTACAGCTGGGAGATCATACATGATGGCTCCGGTAACTACGACGGAAGGATCTGGGAATACAGTGATGGTAGGCCTTCAAATGCAGACGTTCAGGCCTCCGGAGTTACTTCCTCTGAGATAGGTTCTATATCCTACAGGATTAATGGAACGGCAGGAAGAGGTTTCCGGGTGGCCCATGATTACGTTAAACTTGAGAATTAAGAGATCTAGTTTGAGCTGTTTTTTAAGTAGAAGAAACAATATAAGAAATACAATATATGAACAAAGTTCAATTGTTTATACTATCTGGGCTTTTAATATCTTTGGTCGGGGCGGTAATGTTCTATGTTCCGGGAGGAGATAACCCTGATTCAGAGCAGGCTCCGGATAAAATAGTGGTAGAGAGACAGTTGCCTCAGGAAGTAGAGGACGGACAAACGGTACCAGTTACACTGAAATTTAAAGGCATTTACCAGGATATTGAGGTCAAAGAAACCTTTTCTGGAGTCAAAGATGGAGAAAACAGCATACAGATAGACAACGTAGAAAACGGTAGTACAGTCTTTTATCAGGTAGGGCCTTTCGAGGAGACTGGTGAAATAACTTTCTCCGGACAGGCAAATAGTACTGCTATAGGAGGAGAGAAGACCCTGGATGTGGTTGAAAGTATTGATATATTCCTGACCGCTGGTGATATTGAGAGTTCTATCAGTACTGAGGCCTTGATCCCTGAAGAACTTGGGGGTTTCTCCATGAACGACAGTTATTCTCAAGATGGCTCGGATGGCCTTGTCAGGAAGTCTTCAGGGATCTATCATGGGGAGGAAGACTCTATTTATCTCTCTGTTTCCCGGTATAGCTCTGTTAAAATGTCTGAAAGAGAGGTTAACAGGATTGCTAGACAGCAGGTAGATGCCGGTAATCAGGATAAGGTTGAGAGGGTAACTTTGTCTACAGGTACGCCAGCGCTGAAGACGGAGACGGTTAACAACCGGTCTATAGTTAACTGGGTGCATGGAGACCTGGTTTTCGAGGTCGAAGCGGTAAATCCTGTGGAACTGGCGGGAGAAGTTGACGGGAGGTATAATGATGAGCTTTAATAAGACAGTGTCGGTTCTTGTAGCTTTATTGTTTCTGGCGGCGGGAGCTGCTGCACAGGATGTTGCAGATCTAGACGGAGTTGAAACCCAGCCGGTATCAGGAGATTATGTCATGGGTGAAGAGATAGAGACAACGTTTGATTACTCTCTTACAGAGATCACAAGGACTAGAGCGATAGAGACTATACTTGTAATCGATAAGTCCGGCAGTATGGGAGGAAGTAAAATGAGTAACGTCAGAACAGCGGCCAAAAATTATGTGGATAATATTAACGTGAACGCAGGTGACAAGATTGGAGTTGTCGCATTCGATAACAGCGCCAGCAAGATACATGGCCTTTCAAGCAACAAAGGTTCTGTCAAAAATGCTATAAGCGGTTTGAACGGTAATGGAGGAACTGACATCGGAGATGGGATCTCACAGGCGGATTTCTACAGCAACAGTGATGCAGTTAAGGCTATGGTAGTGTTATCAGATGGCATAGACTATAGTTTCGATGGAGGTGAGGCCGATAATGCCAGATCTAACGGAATACAGGTACACGGTATAATGTACGGCAGTGGTGCGTCGGAAAGTGATATGCAGGAGGTATCAGGATCCAACTGTATCACAGACAGCAATCAGGAGAACAGTGATGGAGATACCTGCTGGTATGCCACGACCTCCAGTATCGACAGTGTCTATAATAGTATCAATAATGAGATCAAGAAAGAGGCCTCTGGAGTGAAGATCCATGCAGTGATTGAGAATGCGGAGGTCCCTCAGAGCGAATACATCAGTAAGAACGGAAATGAATATGTGCTCTCAGCTGCTTCCGAGACGGGAGATCACGAGAAAACTATCTCTTGGTATCTTGCGGAAAGCGGTGATGATGTTACAGTTCAGACTGGAAATTCCTGGCTTGAATACCGTGTAGACGGCAACCAGGAGACTGAGACCTTCCCGGGAGGAACTCAGGAGGAAAATAATGTAGAGTACATGAATCTGGATGTAACCAGCAGTTCCATAAACAAAGATGCTTCAGGAGTTGACGCGTCTGTAGAAGTTGAAAACACAGGCAATCATCCGACTCCACAGACTGATGTAAGTTTCTTCGCAGACTCTAGAGGGAACGGCGTACAGAGAAGTATAGGTTCTCTTCAACCAGGTCAGTCTGAGACCGTACAGGTTTCAGGCCTTTCTCCTTCAGATTTTCAGGTTAGTTCGAGTACTGAGACCGTAGATGTCCTGGCGGACTGGCAGGATGATGTTATCGAGCCTGACGAATCTGATAACAGGGAACAGGTAGGAAGAATAGATATTGGGGCGCCGTCGACTTCAGATGATTACTCCGGGAATAACTGGCATACAAATCCTCAGACAGTTAATCTTCAGTGTTCGGATAGCCACAGCGGTAAAACGACAGGATGTAGCCAGATAGACTGGCAGATAGAGAAAAATGGCAACACTGTAAGACAGGGTACGGGTACAGGCACTCAGACTTCAGTCAATGCAGGTAGCAGTGCTGAAGGAGTTTTGACCGTCAGGTACAGAGGCTGGGACAATGCCGGTAACTCGGAGGGCTGGAATCAGGTAACTGTAAAAGTCGACAAGACAGATCCACAGACCGATGACAGTACGGATAATAACTGGCACAGCACATCCCAGGACGTAACTCTCTCTGCCACGGACAGCGTCTCGGGAGTGGACACGATATACTACTGCACAGACCAATCCAACAACTGTGACCCTCAGAATGGCAACACCTACAGCGGAGAATTCACAGTATCACAGGAAGGAACCAACTACGTGAGATACCGCAGCCAGGATGTAGCTGGAAACCTGGAGCAGGTAAGAAGCACCGAGGTAAAGATAGACTACACGGCACCAGATACAACTGATGACTACCCTGGTGGATGGCACAACAGATCGATAACCGTGAAAATGAACTGCGATGACAGGCCTCAGGGAGATAACTCGGGATGTAACTTTATAGAGGCCTGTAAGGACAGAGGGAATACCTGCAGTCTTTCACAGACTGATTCGGTAACTTTCGACACTGAAGGCAGAAACTACCTCAGATACAGAAGTACTGACAAAGTGGGGAACGAAGAAGCCAGAGAGTCTACGATGGTTAAGCTAGATTTCTCGGATCCTACAGCCACTGTAGATAAGAAAATACTGGCCGATGGAAGCCTGAATGCAACTGCAGTTTGTTCAGATAGTCTCTCAGGGTGTGATGATGACAGCAGAAGACTTTACATCACTGATGAGGCAACTTTCGACTGTCCAGAAGAGGTTTCACAGTACCAGTCCGGTGCATCGGTTAACGTAGAGAAAGAGAGATGGGTCTGCTCGGCAGTGAAGGACAACGCAGGTCACTGGGATACAAGCTACGAACCTGTCAAGTTCGGTGCCTCCACAATAACAGCTACAGTACACCTCCCAGGAGATTCAAAGATAGTACACACAACAAATGACTCGGTGGTACCGATGTCCATAGATCTGGGCACAAAGAAACAGCAGGAAACAGATGTCAGGGTCCAACTAACAAACGTGAACGCACAGTTCGGTCAGGAAGGAGAAAGCAAAGAGGTAACTCTGGACTCAGAGGAACAGAAAGAACTGGAGTTCACAGTCAACCCTCACCATCAGGGCGAGAAAGACCTCAAAATACTGATGACAGATCTCGAAGAAGATACCACCTATCAGAGAGATGTGAAGATAAACGTGAGAGAAGGAGAACAGAGAGGATCTTACAGAAAGGAAGTACCTGGAATAGGCCTCACACACATCCTGCTACTGGCAACTGTCTCCATGACTTTCTTCCTCTACAGGCCCTAGAACTTCTCCAGGAACTCTATTTCTTTATCCTCAAGTTCAAGGCCTTCCGCTATATCAGGCCTCTCCCTGAAAAGATTGGCGTAGAGCGGGAGATCTGCTTTCACATCTTTCTTTGACATGTGAAGCTTTTCCCCCATCTTCGAAGATATGCTGTCCAGTTTCTGCCTTGAAGCCCGTGACTGGCCCATCTGTCTAATCTTCGAAGGGTACTGATACTTCGTCCAGCCCTGATATTTCTCCTCCTTCGCCAGGGCGACACCGATAGTCGAGAAATCATACACATATTTCAGCAGTTTCCAGTTCATCCTTCTTCTGATTCTTCCGTTGAATACGTCGGCTTTAGAGACCCAGTCGTATGCACGTGAGAGATCTCCAGGCCTCTTGTACTCTCGTGGGATGTTTTCCCTTATCCACTGGACCATGGTGTCGGCGTCTTCGTCCAGGTTCTCCGTCGCCTGGTTGGCGTTGGAGAGGTTTTTCGTCTTGAAGATGATCTTCAGTGAGTCAAAGATCTCCTGACGGTTGTCTCTCTGACCGATAACATCCATATCGTCTTTAGTAATTCTTTCTTTACCGCGGGCGATCGCCTCTAAATCATTTATCGCCGAACGCATCTGTCCCCCTGCCTGTCTTGCTATCCTCTTCGGAACACCGTCTTCATACTCGATACCTTCCTCGTCAAGTATATCACGCAGGAAAGCGGCGATAGAGTTAGTATGGACAGAACCAAGCTCGATAGTTTTCGCCTTGTTCCTCAGAGAACGGATACTGTTATCATAAGCATCGTTCGCTGTCATAACAATCGGGAAACGAGTCTCATCAACAATAGTTCCGATCTCCTTTACGCCTCCGCGGTCGCTGTTACCGGACATGCCATCGACTTCATCGATCAGGATAAGTTTCTTACCCCCTATGAACGAGGCCTGACGCGTCGCCTCCTTCAGTTCAGACTTCAACTTCGACTTCGTACGGACATCAGAAGCATTAGTCTCAACCAGTTCATACCCCAGATCATTCGCCAGGGCCTGAACCAGAGAAGTCTTACCGGTACCAGCCTGACCGTGAAGCAGGACGGCTTTATCGCCCTGCTCCCATTTCTCAATGTGTTTCTTGAGATCTTTCTTCTCGCTGGAAGCGCCACGGTACTCCGATAAACTTTCAGGCCTGTACTTCTCGGTCCACATAACTTTTAATCTCCTTAATTCTCCTCAAGGTTTGAGATCTGGGCCAGCAAGGCCTCGATCTGGATATCTGAAGATCCGCCCTCGCTGATCCTGAACTCGAACTCTCCCAGCTTCTCCATGATCTCCAGCTTTCCCTCATCCGAGATATCAAGCTCGAAGATTTCCCTGTGGATAGAGCTGATGACGTCTTGGCCATCAAGGCCTCTATCGATCATCAAGTCTGCCAGTTCTTCACGGGCTTCGATGAAATCACCGTTCAGGGATTTTTCAAGTATCTCATGTATCTCCTCAGGCCTCAGACTGGCTGCGACACCATAGATATCCTCTTCCTCGATTTCCTCGTTGTTGATCGAGGCAGTCTGAAGGATGTTTGTCACTCTTCTGAGGTCTCCTTCGGATACACGCATCACTGCTTCGATAGCGTCCTTTGAGATCTTGAAATCCTCTTCTTTTCCCAGTCTCTTTATGTATTCCTTTACATCGTCTTCTTCCAGTCTGTTGAACCTGAAGACGGCGCACCGAGACTGGATAGGATCGATTATCTTTGAAGAATAGTTACAGGAGAGGATGAAACGGCAGTTGCCGGAGAACTGCTCCATAGTCCTTCTCAAGGCCTGCTGTGCGTCAGAAGTGAGTGCGTCGGCCTCATCCAGGAAGATTATCTTGTAATCTGCGTTCACTGACTTCGTACGGGCGAAATCCTTGATCTTCTCCCTGACAACGTCGATTCCTCTCTCATCAGAAGCGTTGGTCTCCATGAAGTTCTGCTTCCAGTCATCACCGTACAGATCCTTGGCTAAAGCGACTGCAGAAGTAGTCTTCCCGGTTCCTGCCGGGCCAGCGAACATCATATGCGGTATCGAGTCCTCTTCTACAAAGGCCTCCAGTCTTTCAGTAATTTTATCCTGCCCGACAACCTCGGAAAGCGTGTCAGGCCTGTGCTTCTCAGTCCATACGTCTATCATATTTGATCACCTTGGTTCAAGAAAGTCTCTGACTTTCGGCTCCAAACATCTATCATAGAAATTAATTCTCCTCCTACAGAAAAATTCGCTATTCAATCTTTTAACCCTTCCCGGCAAAGAAAAACAGTGTGAAAATAGCAGTCACGGGAACCCCAGGGACCGGAAAAACAACCGTCTCACAGCTTTACGAAGAAGAAGGCCTCAAAGTCATACACCTCACCGAATACGTCAAAGAGAAAGGCCTGGGCGAAGAAGGAGAGAAAGAATTTGAGGTTGATGTAGATGAGATGAGAGAGGCCTTGAAAGACGAAAATTTTGATGTTATCGAAGGCCACCTTGCTCACCACTTTCCTGTAGATGTCTGCGTCGTTCTCAGGACAAGGCCTGATATTCTGAGGGAAAGACTTGAGGAGAGAGATTACAGAGACGAGAAGGTCGAGGAAAACGTTCAGAGCGAGATACTTGATGTAGTGCTTTCAGAAGCCGTCGAGAACCAGGAAACAGTTGTCGAAGTCGATACTACGGAGAGAAGGCCTGAAGAAGTTTTTGAGGAAGTAAAGAGAAAAGTTGAGAAAGAGGAAAACGATTACGGGAACTTTGACTGGACTCAGTTTCTGTGAGCCATTCTCTGAATGGATTGTTGCGTGTCCGAATGCCTGAAAAGGCCTTCTGGTTCAGAAAGTCTGGAAGACTTTCGCTTAACCGAGCCTAACCAGTTTTAGGCCTTGTTTTCTTCGATCCAGGTCTGGAGTTTTTCTTTAGGCATTGCGCCTGTCTGTCTTGCTACTTCTTCGTCTCCTTTCATGATGACGAGTGTCGGCAGTGCGCGGACTCCGAGCTGTGTTCCGATCTGCTGGTTTTCCTCCATGTCTACTTTTCCGAAGTTGACGTCTTCGATTTCCTCGGATAGTTCTTCGTAGATCGGTGCTAGTTTTTTGCATGGTCCGCACCATTCTGCCCAGAAATCGATGATCCAGGTCTCGTCGGAGTCTTCGATCTCCTCCATCTTTTCGGCGTCTATGTCTGTTGGCATACCGGGAACTTGTGTTAGAAGACTTAAGAACGCCTCGGTTACCAGTCAGTGAGTTCAAGGGATAATTAAAGAAAAAGAAAGGTTGAAGGCCTCTGAAGGCCTTTTTATTCCTCGTTGAGGTAGACTGTACGGATCGGGTACGGGATGTCGATTCCCTCTGCGTCGTACTTTTCCTTGATCTTCTGTGTGACATCTGAGGTTACCGAGACCATGTTTGCCTTGGAAGGCTTGGTCCATCCTCTGAGCTGGAGGTTCACTGAGCTTCCTCCGAGTTCCTCTACCAGTACCTGAGGCTCTGGCGTATCTTCGACGTCTTCTATCTCGTCGAGTGTCTCTTCCGCTAGCTCCTTTGCTTTCTGTACATCGTCGTCGTAGCCTACTCCTACGATTACCTTGAATCTTCTCTCGTCGTAGGCGGTGTTGTTGATCACGACGTCGTTATAGAGCTGTGAGTTAGGGATGATGACCAGTTTGCCGTCGTAGGTCCTGATATCTGTTGCTCTGATCCTGATATCCTTGACTGTTCCTTCCTCTCCCTGTGTCTCGATCTGGTCGCCGACCTTGAACGGCTGATTCACCATGATCATAAGGCCTGCGATGAAGTTAGCGATCGTATCACGTAGAGCGAAGGAAAGTCCCAAACCTATCAGGCCCAGGAATGTGCTCAGGGCGGAAAGAGGTACTCCGAACGCGCCGAGGACCGCAAAACCGGCGATAGTGTAAATAGCATAGCTCGTTGCCTTCTTGGCAGTGAACTCTGCATGAGCATGGCCTGAACGCTTCTTGATAGCTTTCTCCACAGCTTTGTTACTCAACTTGTTCAGAACCCAGGCAACCGCCAGGATAATGAACCCTGCGAAAAACGATGAAGGATCGACGCTGAACCCCAGCCCGGAGATCTCGCTCCATCCAACAGTTAATCCGTTATTTAGCATCCTATCACCTATAAAAAAGAACAGCAATTTCTTAATAAGCTTTCCATAACAACAGAAAATAATAGGATGCACAGCAGACTCAAAGCCCTCAAAAACCTCGAAGACGAACAGATACAGCAGTTACAGGACTCGAAGGTCGCAGTCATAGGCCTCGGAGCAACAGGCTCGGTCATAGCCGAAAGCCTCGCAAGATACGGAGTAAAACTGAAGATATTCGACAGAGACTACCTTGAGGAAAACGACCTCTACAGCTCAGGCCTCTACACAAAAGAGGAATGCGAAAAATCAGTTCCAAAGGCAGAGGCCTTACAGAAAAAGCTTTCAGAACTTACAGATGTCGAGAAACATGTTGAAAGCCTTAACGCCGGTAATGTTAAGGCTCTGGACGAGGCGGATCTGATAATCGATGCCACTGATAACATGGAGACACGTTTCCTCCTAGACGAGTACTGCCAGAAAAATGATAAGGCCTGGATCTACACAGCGGCGTTAGCTGGTCAGGCCTATTCTATGTTCTTCGATGAAAAATGTTTCAACTGCGTCTTCAAACAGGTAAGGCCTGGAAAACTCGGAACCTGCAGGACAGAAGGTATAGTGCGTGACGTTGCGGCGATAGCAGCACATAGATCAAGTTTGAAGGCCTTCAGGTTTCTCACGGGACAAGAAGTTGATGAAAAGCTGGCCCTGGTGCCTCAGGGAGAAACTCTGGAGGTCGAGGCCTCTGGGTGTGAAGTCTGTGAACAAGGCAGTTTTTCCCGCATCGATTCGGATGAGCGTGTTTCGAGCGTCTGCGGTGAGAACAAGTACCAGGTGAATGCGGAGGTATCCGATGAGGCCTTCGACAGGTTGAAGGAGGAAGGAGAAATCGTTGCTGACAACGAGTTCATCCTGAGGGCGAAAGTTGATGGAAAGGAGTTCGCCCTTTACAGGTCCGGAGGAGCGCTTCTTGAGGCTGAGGATCGTGGTCATGCCGAGGCCCGTTTCTCGGAGATAGTAGGAATATAAACGAGGAGTGAAAAATATTCCTTGGATGGATCTGGAGCAAGACTATCTGATTTATGCGATAGAAGTTTCGCTGACCTTTCTGGCTGTGACAGCGACGTATCTTATAGATATCTCAAGGCCTTCAACCTTTCTGGCGTTGATACCGGCTACAGCTCTTTTCGGCTACACGGCTTATGTCTCCAGAGAACGTTTCAGGCCTCAGGCAGCTATATCGATGCTTGCTCTAGTACTTATACCTGTAGGTGGGATAGTAGCAATTGGAGCAGTTGCTATAACGCTTGTGAACTTCCTGACCTCTATATTCGCCAGCGGAGACTCGTTCAAAGACTACTACGGATCGACATCGCTTCCTCTACTTTTCACAGGCCTTGTTCTTGGAGGCCTGCTGTTTTCAGTTGCGATGGCAAATCCATCTGTTGCAGATACTATCCAAAAGGACGCAGCTGACTTTACAGGAGAACAGGCGGAGGAAATAATGAACAGGAGCAACATGCTCGAATCAAGAAAAGGCAGCCAGGCAGAACTAGTTAACAGGACGACAGATACATCCTTCACACTTGTAAAGAACTCCGTGATAAGTGAGATGGGAAGAAACAGCACATTAAATACAGAACAGTACAGAAACCTAGAAGAGGCCTTCGATAACGCAGAAAAAACACTCAACAGAACTCTCAAAGAACAGGCAACAAGGAACATAGATCAGAGAAACATAGACATCTCTTCAAGGATCTCAGACCTAATCAGCAACACATTGAAGGGTAAGGCCTTCATACTTCTCGTACCACTGATTACATTCGGAGTCTACAGTATACACCCATTGATTGGGATATTCGCAGGTATCTGGGCCTCACTGTTTGCCCTGGTTAATGTTAGAATCTCAGGGCAAACTGATTCAAAAGAATTGAACTCCGACCTAGACCTATGAGCGAGATAAAATTTGTAGACGAAAAAGAGGCCTCAGAAACCCTACCGGATGACTTTGAACCCTATGTCAAGGAATGGTTCAACGAACAGTTCGAAGGCCTTTCCCCGCCTCAAAAGTATTCTTTCGACTTGATTCACGAGGACGAAAATTCCTTGATCTGTGCCCCTACAGGTTCAGGGAAAACTCTTTCAGCGTTCCTCGCAGTGTTAAATGATCTCTTCCAGATGGGAGATAAAGGAGAACTGGATGATGAGATCTATGCAGTTTATGTATCGCCTTTGAGGGCCTTGAACAACGATATTCAGCGTAACCTTGAGGATCCGCTTGAAGGTATCAAGGAAAAAGCTGAGGAGATGGGTTACGATGTTCCTGAGGTAAGGTCTGCTGTTAGAACCGGTGATACTACTGATAAAGAGAAAAGCCAACAGCTTAAGAACTCTCCACACATCTTGATCACGACTCCAGAGTCACTAGGTATCGTGCTTGATTCTCCGAAGCTAAAGGAGAAGCTGAAAAACGCCAGGTACCTGATAACGGATGAAATCCACTCGTTGAGCGAGAACAAGCGTGGAGTGCATCTATCGCTTTCATATGAGAGGCTGGAGGAGATGGCGAATACCTCGCCGACAAGGATAGGCCTTTCTGCGACCCAGGCGCCGATAGATGAGATTGCGAAGTACCTGGTCGGTTACGAGGCTGATATAGAGGTCGGGAAGAAGGAAACTGAGTACGACCCGGTTAATTCCTCGGACATCGCTTCCGATGAGGATTATGAAACCAGAGGCTGTACCATTGTGGACGTCGCTGCTTCGAAGGAGATTGATCTGGAGACAGTCTCACCTGTCAGGGATCTTATCCATACTCCTCCGGATGAGATCAACGAGGCGATGTATGATCAGATCCATAACTACGTCCAGGAGCATGAATCGACCATAATTTTCACTAATACACGTTCAGCTACGGAAAGAGTAGTCAACAATCTTAAGGATCGTTTTCCGGATTACTATGAGGACAATATAGGTGCACATCACTCCTCTATGTCCAGAGAAGTGCGTCTAGAGGTCGAGGAGAAGCTGAAGAAAGGAGAGATGAAGGTAGGAGTTACCTCTACGTCCCTCGAACTTGGAGTCGATATCGGAGCAGTCGACCTGGTACTACAGCTTGGATCTCCGAAAGGAGTTGCACGTGGGATCCAGCGTATAGGAAGATCAGGCCACAGGATCGGGAAAAAAGCCAAGGGAAAGATGATAGTAACGGACAGGGACGACGCAATGGAGTGTTCGGTCCTGACAAAATGTGCTAAAGAAGACGAACTGGACAGGATACAGATACCTAGAAACGCTCTTGATGTTCTAGCTCAGCATGTCGTCGGTATGGCCTGTAACCATCGCTGGGACATAGACCACGCCTACAACGTTATCAGAAAAAGCTATAACTACAGACATCTTGAACAAGAGGATTTTGAAGCGGTTATGAAGTACCTCGCCGGAGAGTACGAGTTAGAGGATCAAAATGTCTACAGGAAGATCTGGAGGAATGAGAAGAGAGGCCTTTTCGGGAGAAGCGGTAAGATGACTCGTGTGATATATATGACGAATATAGGTACGATACCTGATGAGTCAGGATACGATGTAGAGACCAGAGGGGACAAAAATTATGTTGGAACGCTGGATGAGGAGTTCCTTGACCGGCTGACGAAAGGAGATATCTTCACGCTCGGTGGCTCAACATACGAGTTCAAGTACGCAAAGGGGATGAAAGTCTTCGTAGATCCGAAGCCCAATGCTTCTCCGACAGTGCCTTCGTGGTATTCGGAGAGACTGCCTCTGAGCTATGATCTAGGCCTCAAGATTGGAAGGTTCCGCAAGCAGGTCGGGAAACAGGTAGAGATGGGTGCAGGAGACGACGACATCGTCCAGTGGATCATGCATAACTACTACCTTGATGAGGATACTGCCTGGGCTATCTACGGCTACATAAAGGAACAGTACCAGTTCACAGGTGAAGTATCGACACATGAAGATATTACAGTAGAGAAATACATCGATGACGACGGTAAACAGAATTTCATATTCCAGACTATCTACGGAAGACGGGTACACGATGCACTCGCCCGGATACTGGCTCATCTGCTTCAGAAACGCATAGGTTCAAACATCGGCATGGTCATCGATGACAACGGTTTTATCCTTGTTACTCCGAGAAGGCCTGTTGATCTGGAAAGGCTTATAGAACAGCTGATAGAATGTGATGCCGAGAAAGAATTGAGGAACGCTGTGAAAAAGACAGAGCTTATGAAAAGGAGGTTCAGGCACGTCGGAGGCCGGAGCCTGATGATACTCAGAAATTACCAGGGAAATTCAAAAACTGTTGGCCAGCAGCAGATGAAAGGTCATTTCCTGTTGTCCACGATCAGAGATCAGTATGGGGAGGATTTTCCTATGATTAAAGAGACTTACAGAGAGATCATGGAGGATGCCATGGATATCAAACATGCAAAAGAAGTAATTGAAGGCCTTGATTCCGGAGAGATAACTTATGACTTGAGAGATGCGAGTATCCCGTCTCCTTTCAGTCACAACCTCTTGCTGCAGGGAAGCACGGATGTGGTCAAGATGGAGGACAAGAAGGAACGTCTTCAGAAGCTTCATCAACAGGTAATGGATAGAATTGGGGAATAACCGCAGAAAGTTATGAGGGGAGAAGCGGTTAGTTCTAAAGGCTTCAAGGCGAAAACCTTGTTATGCTGCAGACAGTGATACAGCAACTAAGTAACTACTTCCTGAATCCCTTGGGCCTTGCAGCTCTTCTGGCGCTTTTACCGCTGATAATATTTTACCTGATGAGGCCTTCGCCCGAGGAAAAAGTCATGCCGTCCATAAAATTCTTCCAGGAAGACAAGAAAAGCGGAAGACTGCAGAAAGCCCTGAAAGTGCTTCAGAGAAACCTGATGCTTCTACTGCATATACTGATGGTCGTAGGCCTCGCAGCAGCTATCGCAAACCCCTTTATCATGGGTGAACAGAGGCCTGAAAACGCTGTAATTGTAGTAGATAACTCTGCAAGCATGAAACCTGTTTTTGATCAGGTTAAAAAGGAGACAGTCTCGAATGTAGGCCATAGTAATACTGTTGTGCTTGCGAACGATGAAACAGAGGTCGTTATGGAGAAAGCCTCGGCCTCCGAGACGGAGAAATTTATAAGAGGCCTTGAAGTGGAGGAAACAGGTACGAATATCGTAAGAGCTATCCAGAGAGCTCAAAACTATGGGGGCAAATTTTTCCTGGCTACTGATTTCCAGCAGACAGCAGAAACAGATACGGATATAGACGGCTTGCTTAAAACAATATCCGCATCAAGGCCTCTGGAGACATTTAGCCCGTCAAAAAACAATGAATGGGGTATCGTCGACCTAGAGATTGGTGAAGAAAATGCTACAGCATTTATACAGAATTATAGGCAACAGAACTCAAGTATAGGCCTTGAGATCGGAGGAGATACACGTAACATAGAACTTGGTCCTGGGGAACTTAGAGAACTTTCGTTCACATTGGAGGAAGGGAAAAACACTCTTTCACTTGAAGCAGACAGTTTTAACGTAGATAACAGTGCCTACGTTTTCAGGCCTTCTGGTCAGGATGTAGATGTCTCTGTTATCGGAGATGAGGAAAACAGGTACTTGATGAAGGCCCTGGAGGTCATAGAAAACGTCGAACCCAGATATTTCAATCCTTCAGATACTGTTCCGGAATCAGATGTCTATGTACTGGGAAGGACAGACTCTCTGGAAGAAATAGGTGCTAAGAGAATCGTATCTGAGGTACAGGATGGTAAAGGCCTCGTCCTCTACGGTCAGCAGGGAGCCTCGGATATCTCTTCACAGATACCGGTCAATTCTGTCGGAAGGTCTTACAATACTACTGTGGATATTTCGGATCCTGTGGAAATCGAGACAGGTAACATCACCATACTGGAGTCTGATGTCGATGGTGAATCAGTTTCAAGGCCTGAAGAAGCTCTGAAGTTTGCGGATATCGGTGAAGGAGAGTTCGTATACTTCAACTTCGGATACAGTGAGTTCCGGCAGAGCCTGGATTATCCTGTTTTCTGGAAACAGATAATAGAAAGAGCAGCGGGTAAACCTTCAATGCAAGAGCTTAACCGTGAAACCGGTTCGACCGTACTGACTGAGGAAGAAACAGTTGAGCTGACGGATACAGGATTCACTGATATAGCAGGGACTACCTATGCATCCAACCTGTTGAACGGAGAGGAATCAAGATTTGATACCTTTGAGACAAAAGAATACAGCTCCGCAGAGACAGTGGAGCAGCCTCAGAGCCTACAGGCCTTCCCTATCATATTTTTAATGATCCTGGGACTGGCGGAGATGCTTTATCTCTACAGAAGAGGTGAGATACCATGATCGAGGCCTTCTACTTTCAGCAACCTCTGGCCTTGTTAACTGGTCTAGCGGCTATATCAGGCCTCTATATCTTTTTCAAGGCCTCTGGTAGAGAGGGAAGGGTTTTGGGCATTACAAGAACTCTTTTCTTCGTCTTCCTGGCGGTTGCCCTGGCAGGGCCTTTCATACAGGATTCCAGGATGGTTGAGGATCAACAGGATGTCTTCCTTCTGAATGATGAATCCCGTTCTACAGGTATTTTTGAGAATCCTTCGGTGAACCCTGACGGCGTAGATCTTGAGAGCAGGACTCTTCTAACAGGTAATAATTCGAACCTGGCATCGGCTCTTGAGTCCGAGCTCCGGGCTGATTCACGTTATCTTCTTGTCAGCGATGGCCGGAGTTCAGAGGATCTTGAAAAGGTACTCCAGAAGTACAGAGATGAGAACTCTACTATATCAGTTCTGAAACCGGATACAGATACAGAGAGAGCTGTAAGTATCTCAGGACCTTCCACTACTGTTCCGGGAGCGGCTACAGAGTTTACAGTCGAGATAAGCTCTACAGAAGCCGGTGAAGCTCCTGTAAAAGTAATGTTGGATAACGAGACTGTCCTGGACAGTTCCATAAGCGGTTCATGGAGTTTCAACAGATCTTTTGGTTCTGAAGGAACTCACAGGATAAAGGCTGAGATAGAAAGCGATGACAGGTACACCGAGAACAACAACTACTACAAAACGGTCGAGGTACAGGAAAAGCCAGAGATACTGTATATAGGACAGGAATCAGAGTTAAGCGATAAACTTTCAGAGTTCTACACAGTAACTGTCCGCCAGGACCTACCTGAAGATCTCTCGGATTACTATAATACAATCTCCACGAAGAAGCTGGATGAACAGAGGATAGGAGATTACATAGCTGAAGGAAACGGCTACATCTACCTCGGCGACTACTCTGATCCAGGTAGACACATCCCACTGAAGCCCTCGAACGAAGACTACAACGATGAAAGCACAAGGATGGTGATGCCGATCCAGGTACCTTTCAAGTCCACAAACGTTACTTATACCAAAAATACTGCCGGTAGAATTGTGAAGACGCTGGGGAATGAATATGGTAATACCAAATTTGGAGGTATTTACTATTCTAATACCGCAGATTTCCTGACTCAGGGAGGAACCGCATTGTTCCCACAGGAAGTAAGCAGTACTGAAGAACTGATCACTCTTGGAGGAGGATCAGAGAACTGGAAAAAAGTTCTTGAAAACATCAGACAGCTGGACAGATCCAGCTACAAGAGACACGATGTAGCCCTCAAGGCCTCACAGGAACTTCTTGGAGATGAAGGAAACATCGTACTTGTCACGAACGGCGATATAGTCGATACTACTACAATCCCGAACCACGAAGGAAAGTCCGCTGAGGATATAAGAAGAGATGCGATAGATCAGGCAAGAGGCCTTGACTCCGATATCGATCTTTATGCGGTCCGTACAGGCCCTCTTCCTGATGAGGCAGATCAGCTGGAGAATGTCGATAGAAGCGATATAGTGGAACAGCAGGAGTTCATGCAGGATCTGGCGGATGCGGCACCAAGTGCCAGGAGCAACTACTACAACATAGACGAACTGAATAAGTTAGCAAAGCTGGAACTTGGAGCAGGAGGCGGAACATCGGCCTTCAAACCGGTAGGCGTACTGGACGAAGATCACTTCATAACCCGGGGTATAGGCCTCAGAACAGAGATCTCGGAGTTCGACGAGGTAAGGCCTAAACCTTCAGCGGACGTACTTGTATCAGGCCCGGGGAAGAGAGAGTTCCTCACAGCCTGGAACTACGGCCTCGGAAGAGTAGCAGCCTTTTCCGGCGATCAAGGAATTCTGGAAAGGACACTGGACGCGGATCCAGGCCTTGTCTCCCGTACCGCGAGCTGGACAGTAGGCAACCCTGACAGGAAACAGGACAGATGGGTGGATGTCTCTGAAACAGAGGCGCCGACGCCAGTCGAAGTCAAAGCATCTTTCCAGGCAGAAGGCCTTACATACAGTTCTGAAGACAGGTACACTGGACAGATAAGCCCTGATGGAAAAGGTTTCCACAGTTTCGCCGGTGAGAACTACAGTTACAACTATAACTCGGAGATAGAGGAGATAGGTTACAGGAACGATGTTTTAAGCAGGATAGCATCAGAGACTGGTGGAGAAGTATATACTCCTTCCGAGCTTGAGGAGGCGGATTTCGGAGGTTCCGAGATGCAGGAGGTCAATTACAGCAGTTCGCTGTCTGTTTACTTCCTCGCCGCTGCACTGGTTGTACTGCTTTCAGAGGTCGGTTACAGGAAGTTAAATGGTAAAAAATGATGCTCTCTGGTAAAAACCTTTATTTACAGGCCTGTTAATCTTTAAAGTATGGGAGCTTTCGATAAGATCAAGGATTCTTTACCAGGTACCGGATCTTCTGACAGCTCTTCTTCCTCGGATTTCGGAGGAGGGGAGTTTGACAGTTCATTCGACGATGACGGCGGAGGTCTTGGAACAGATGACTCCGGAGGCCTCGGCGGTGGAGGAGGTCAGGAAGGAAACGATGGTCCTTCTCTAGGAGGCTCCCAGAACGGTCCCGACCCTTCTCAAGGAGCACCAGGTTCTCAGGGAGGTCCTGGCGGTGATTCGTTGCCGGGACAACCTCAGGGTTCCCAGGGAAACAACGGGCCATCAGGAAATAATAATTTAGGAGGAGGCCCTCAGGGCGGATCTTCCCCAGGCGGAGGAAATCCTGGTGGGGCAGGGCCATCTGGCGGTCCGCAAGGTAATTCTGGTCCGGTTCCGTCCTCCAATAGTGGAGGCCCTTCTGGTCAGGGAGGAGGTCCACAGGGAAACCGGGTGCCTCAAGGAGGAAGGCCTGGAAATAATGGTTCTGGGGGTCCTGGCGGTGGTAGTCCGCCGGGTAATCAGGGCGGAAGCCCTAATCCTCAGTCCGGTAGGCCTTCTGGCAGCGGTCAGCCTCAGTTAAGTTCTTCGACCAAGGAGAAGATGCGTAAGGCAGGTATGAACCCTGATCAGCCTTCAGGAGGTCCTGGAGGCGGTAGTGGTCCTGGAGGTCCAGGTGGTTCTGCTTCGGGTTCCAAGCAGTCAGTTGCTTCCTCGAGGGATGATATGGAGGAGTTGAAGTCCCAGAACGAAAAGATCATAGAGCTGCTTAAACGTCTGAACCAGAAGATGTAGATTTTACGCGTTCATGAGGAAGAACATCGTCCAGACTCCTTTAAGGAACAGGAATCCCGAGATATATACTTTGTAATCCATTAAGATAGGAGGGGTTCCGAGGAAAAGTATCGTTGCTGATAAGATATCTGCTGCTCCACCTAAAATGAACATAGGCATTCCTCCGAGCGGTATAGGCCTTACTATCGATGCTGTGCCTTTGAATATAAGGAACCATGCGTGTATCGATGCGATGTTTTCTGGTATCGGTGAGACTGTGAAAAGAAGTAATAGGCCTGATAGAACGTCAAGTGCGCCCATCGGGTCGAATCTGATCGGCAGCATTTTATTCCAGCTTGACTACTTTGTCCGCCGCGTTTCTCAGGGCTGTGGAGAAACCTGGCTCCATACCCATAACAACTGTGTCTTTTCCATGTTCCTTGGCTTTCTGGATAACTGGCAGGAAATCTGTATCACGTGTTACAAGTACGATTACATCGATTTTGTCATCCATCGCCGCCTCCATAGCGTTGACAGCCATATAAACGTCTACATCGCTTTCCTTATCTTTCTCTCCGCCGAGCCCTAGGTCTGCCTCGAAGCCCTGTGAAACGATGGCCTCTATCAGCTTGTCCGAGGCGTACTGGTTCAGAAAGACCTTCCCGATCTTGATATCACCGAACTCGGAGATCTCCTCCCTCAGCTCATCGAAATCCAGGTCAAACTGCTTCCTGACCACGTTAGGCCCGTCAACAAAAACAGCGATATTAGGCTCCGTACTTACTGTATCCTTGAACTTCTCAAAAACCATTATCGTTTACCCCTTACACAAAAAATACACCCGGGTCTTTATTGAACTAACCCTCCGCCCTCCAGAAACCTATTTCAAGGCCTTCCAAAGATCGAAACAGCATTCTCTGTAGAGGCCTGAATAACTTTCTCTTCATCCACATTTTTGATTTCAGCAACTTTCTCCACACTCTCCAGTACTTTCACCGGCGAGTTACGTTCACCTCTGTAAAGGAAAGGCGAATCCGTCTCAAGAAGAATATCATCCGCGTTTAAGGCCTTAACGATCTCCTGAACTCTGTTCGAGTAAAGAACCTGTGTCGTAACTCCTATAGTCATACCTTCTTCTACAGCTTCTTCCGCCAACTCTGGTTTGCCGTTGAAACAATGGACCATCACGTCAGGTAAAGCATACTCCTTCAAGATATCTACTGTCTTCCTCTCAGCATCTCTGCTGTGGACTACGACAGGCAGGTTAAGTTCTTCCGCCAGTTCAAGCATCTCGCGGAAAATCTTTTCCTGCCTCTTCCTCACCTGTTTCTCTGAAACGTGATGATGGTCAAGGCCTATCTCACCGACTGCAGCAGGCATCTCCTCTCTGATCTGGGCCTTTATATCATCCAGTTCACCGAAGCTGTCTGTATAAGTCGGGTGAAGGCCTAAGTTAGGGATTATGAACTCTTCGTGTTCTCTGGATAGGTCCAGTACTTCTCTGTTGTTCTCTAAGTTAGATCCTGCATTGACTATGAACTCAAGTTTTTCCTTAGCCTCGTCGATGACTTCTTCTCTGTCCTCGTCGTACTGTTCGAAGTCGATATGGCAATGGGCGTCTACAGGCCTCATAGAACATCTTTAGAGGCCTACCGTTAAAAACTGTGTACTCTCTGGTAGCGATGTTGTCGGATACATATTTTCTTATATACCTGATATGTCAAAGATATTGACAGGGGGATCAGGAATGAGGGGGATTTACTGTGCCAGAACTTGTTAGACAAGAAGGTTTCTGCCTGGTCTGCGGTGGCAGCGTACACTCCGACGAGAAGTTCTTCAAATCGGAGGAAGGCTGCTGCCACAAGGAATGTCTGGAATAGAAAAAGGTTAAGAAAGAGATTAAGGCCTTGGGCAGAGCCCTTTCTCCAGATTTTTTAGAAAGTAGAGTGCTGTCCTTCGATAACTTCTTCTGTGAGCTCTGTTATACTGGAGAACTGGCTTTCGACAGCTTCTTCGACAGTCTCTTCGGAGGCCTGTGTCTTGACCGCAACTCTCTGAGGTCTATCGATTCTTTCACCGATCTCTGAGACGATCTTTACCTGTGCGAACTCCCCACTTCTCTCATAGATATCCATCGCTAGTTCCTGTGCCAGGAGGTTGTAGATCTTTCCCACATGAGTTACAGGATTTTTACCTGAAGCTGCTTCGAGACTCATAGGCCTGTTCGGAGTTATCAAACCGTTTACACGGTTGCCTCTTCCTACTGAGCCATCATCTCCCATCTCGGCGGAAGTACCTGTCTCTGTGATGTAGATGCTATCCTCTTCAAATTCATCAGCTGTGTTCACCTGCACCTCTACTTCAAGGCCTTCCTCCTGTGCTACTTCTTCGGCTGTAGCTTTTACTTTATCAAGAGCTTCCTGGTACTCCTGTTTTGAATCTATCCTGGATGATATAACTGCGGAGGCGACTGTAAGATCTACCTGTTCGTCTTCCCTTACGGCCATGACCTTCACGTCTTCCCCGATCTCATGAAGGCCTCTGACTTCTCTTTCTACGCGTTTAACTGCTTTCTCCGTGTTGGAAAGCGGTGCATGGCCTACACCGAAGCTGGTGTCGTTGGATTTAGGTACTTCTCTCTCGAATACGCTTTTTAGGTCCGTGCTTGTCTCCCCTATCTTTGATTCGAACTCGATGTGGTCTGTACTTAGTTCCTTGAAATTCTCCTCTATGTACTCCCGAGCTGCTTTCTTTGCTATCCTGTCGACGTCGATAGTCTTTCCCTCGAATTCTCGGGTAGCTCGCCCCGTCAGTAAAATGTAGATCTTTTCCCCCTGCGCTCCGCCCCCGATCTCAGGGTTAGAGCTTCCGGCGACCAGCTGGGCCTCATCCGTGTTGTGGTGGAGTACGTGGCCGAACTTATCCATGTAGGCCTTACACAGGGCTTCTGAAACACTTTCTGCTATGCCATCACATATAGAATCTGGGTGTCCGAGGCCTTTCCTCTCTACTATCTCGATTTCGTCGCTTTTGATAGGGTCATCTGCTTTTTCGATACTTATCCTGTCTTTGTTCATCTTTTCTCTTCACCTAGTCTTGAGCCTGTGGCTCCTGTCTGTCCCATGTACTTGGAATCCGTTTTTTCTCCGTAAGGGTTTTCTGATTCGCTTGTCATGGTCTCAAACACTACCTGACAGATTCTGTCTTCGGGATAGATGGTGATCGGTACGTTGCCAAGGTTCTGGATCTCCAGTGTGATATTGCCTTCGAATCCTGGGTCCACAAAGCCTGCGGCAGCGTGTGGGATAAGACCTAATCTTGCGTAAGAACTTCTGCCTTCTATACGGGCCACAAGATCGTTGGGAACGTTCAATGTTTCAAGTGTAGAACCCAGTACGAACTCTCCAGGGTGGACGACCATTCCCTCCTCTGGAGTCACTTTCTTCGATTCCTTGATATCGCTGTAGTCGTTCATGCCTTTGGTGTCTAAGGCCTTTACTCTACGTGTTTCCAGGACTCCGAACTCGTATCCAAGCCTCAGATCCATGCTTGAAGGCCCTAACTGCAGATCGTAGTTTATCTCAGGGCCTTCATCTACTTTGATAGCGTTTTCCTTCTCTATTATCTCTTTCAGATCTTTGTCAGACAGTATGGCCATATACGTCTTTTAGTGTACGCAGTTCTTTTATTGGTTGACAACTCATTCAAGCGTGATGAGAAAAAAGGCCTTTTTCTTCATAGCGGTACTTTTTCTGATTGGTACTGTCTCTGCTGATGAGGTTTACTACGATATAGAGGCAGATGAAGAGGAGATGGTTATCAACACTACAATAATGATGGACTGTGAGAACCAGAGATGTCCTACACTGGTCTGGACGCCTCCAGAGGACTCGGAGATAATACAGATAAGGGACTCGGCAGGCGAGATAGATGATTACGAGTACAGTCAGGACAGACTAAACATAAGGCCTAACAACGACTACAGGAAAGAAAATGAGACATACGTGTTGAGTTTCGATATTGGCCGTGAGGCGGAGGAAATCTATGCAGGCCTTTACAAGCGAGAGTTCAGCCTGCCTTCCTTCAACGATGTACAGACTACGGGGAATATACAGGTGGAAGGCCTTCTATCAGGATGGACAGGTCATGGAGTGCAGACGTCTATTGAAGGCCAGAATCTCAGTTTTCGGTCGGAAGGCCCGGTCAATCTACGTGCCAAGTTCGGAACCAGGACAGGTAATAGAACTGAATACTACGAGTTCTTCGGAGGGAGCCCTGAGAACAGTTCCATAGCTTATGAGGTGGCGGTCGGTACTACTGGAAGAAGCCTGGAGGCCAAGAGGTTGCCTGTGGCTTTGCTCCCAGATGGCCTGTTTAATGAGACAGTCTCAAGCTGGAGTTCTGGTGAATACCTGAGTGGTAGTGCACAGATGCGTCAGGGCCTTGAAGAGGAGTTTTTGCCGGTTCTGGCGCATGAAACGGTTCATGCATTAAATGACAGAGAGTTTAACTGGGATAATACAGGGAGTTCGTACTTTGAGGAGGGGACAAGCAGTTATGTTGAATCGCTTGTCAGGAAAAAACTGTACAGTGAAAAAAGGATCGATAAACCTCCTAGAGAGCTTTTCGGTGACACCGTAAGGTTTGATCCTGACCCGGACGATAACTACTACAAGACTCTGCCTTCGAAAGGCAGTGCAGACGTCCTCTGGGGTTACTACCAGAACGAGAACGACTTCATGAAGAACTGGAATCCATTCGAATCCTCATCTGATTACAGAGGCTTTGGTTACGCCTACTCCGAACTTGTTATCAAGAACTTCGTGGCAAGAGAGAACGGCTCAGTAAGACAGCTTTACGAGGATCTAGATGTCCAGGAAGAGATAAATGACCCTGAGGAAAAATGGGGTCTGTTCTCCCAGCATATGGATATGACGCCTTGTAAATACGACAGCCGTGAAAAATTTGAGGCCTGTCTGAATACCATCAATGGGTACAATTACACTGTTTACTCGGCGGAGCCTGAGATGGGTGAGAGTGAAGGCCTTGACATCGAGGAACTTGAGGTTCCGGAAAGAGAGGAGGAAGACCGATCCGGTCCTGCTTCGGAGTTGAGGGAGCAACTGGATGGAGAAGTTGATACACAGAATTTCATTGAAAGGCTTCTGGAGTTCTTCTGGAACCTGTTCAGGGACTTTATACTGTTTCTCCAGACAGAGCTTCAGTGAAGGGCCTTCTTAAAAACAGTTCTCCACAATTGATTTTCTATGATAGCGGCTGAGGCCTTGATCCAGCTGGTCCAGCAGTACGGAGTGCTGGCGGTGATATTCGGAGTTGTGATAGAGGAGATAATTGTACCTATACCTTCTCCGGTTGTACCGATGGCTGCAGGTTTTATAGTGGTACAGGCCACTACTCTGCCCCAGGCCTTACTTGAGATAATATTCCTGGTTGTTATACCTGCTTCGCTGGCTTCAGTGGTCAGTTCCTACTTCGTCTACGGCATAGCATACTTCGGCGGAAAACCAGTCCTTGAGAAGTACGGAAGATACCTGGATGTTTCCTGGGAGGAGGCGAAAGAGCTTGAGGAGAAGTTTGCGTCTGGGAAACAGCATTACTACGTCGCACTTTTCAGAGCTATCCCTATAGTACCTCTTTCACTGATCTCTGGAGCAGCCGGCTTGTTCAGGATGGACTGGAAAAGATACGGCCTCTGGACACTTATCGGCATGGTACCGAGGACCTTCTTCCTGGCTCTCGCAGGATGGTACATGAAAGACGGCTTTATGACGGTCGCATCCTACATCGACAGTCTCTCAACTCTTGTAATGCTTGGAGCAGGAGGCCTTGTAGGTTCCTACCTGTTCTACAGGAAGTACGGTAACGTCTACAGGAAGATCCTTTTCTCAGATAAAATCTAGTCTCCTTCAAGAGCATCAGCTGTAACTGCAGCAGCTATCAAGGCCTCCTTCGGAATATCACCTGATTCATTTATCGTTATACTGTATCTGTCCTTAAGTCCAAATTCTCCCTGTATTACACCGAGTTCTTTTCCTTCAGGGGTCTCAACAGTGTATTTATGAGGTATCATCGAGAAGGCCTCTGAAAAGCTTCTCAGTAAATCCAAGACGCCTCCTCTACTTGTAATATCAGCTACATGTGAACCATTAGGTGTTTTTACTTTCCACCGGTGCTGGAAAAGTGTGAACTCTTTTTCAAGCACTGCGAAGGCCTCATCCGTCTCAGCGTCGGTCAATGTATAGTCGCCTGAGAAATCAAGCATTTGCTCGGCTTCAACATTGAATACAGGTTCGTCTTTCTTGTTCTTGAAGCTGAAACTTTCTTTAGCTCTGAACATCTTCTGGGAGGCCTTGAGTACAAGCTCTTCATTAGAATTGAATACCTTGTATTTGTTCCTTACTATCTTCTGTACTACCTCGTATTCGTTATCTCTGAGATCCAGGTTGGTTATCGGGTTTCCAAGGCTCTGACGGAATTTCTCTTCATCTACCTTGGTCAGGATGCCTTCTACCTCTTCCTCGCTGTAACCTTCTTCTTCAAGTACGTTCTGAAGCTCTTCCTTGCTGTAACCTTCCTTAAGAGATTCCTCGGCGTACTTTTTGATCTCGTCTTCTTCCATAAAAACCATTTTTCTGTTCCAGTTTTAAACAGTTTGTTCAGTACTTGGACTCCTTTTTCTCAGCCTCCCTCAGAGAATCAGAGATCTGCCTTCCAACATCTTCACTCGCTGGTTCTTCGTGTCCACAGTACATCTTATCTACTTCAAGGCCTTCTACTTTCTCTATTGACTCTATAAGAAGATCTCTATCTCCCTCATCCAGGTCTGTCCTTCCGAAACCGCCTTCAGGGAAGATAAGGTCTCCGGTGAAAAGAACCTTTGCTTCCAGACTGTAGAGGCAGATTGAATCATCTTTATGCCCGGGAGTATGGAAGACCTCGAAATCAAGGCCTCCCAGCTCTACAGTGTCTCCTTCATCCAGTTTCGAGGCCTTTACCGGGAGGTTTCCTGGTTCATAGGCATATATCTCAGGTGAGAACATATCCTGTATCTTTGGCAGGTTATCGACGTGATCGTAATGTGAATGTGTTATAACTACTTTATCGATTTTTTCCAGTTCCTGGACTTCTTTCCAGCTGTCTCCTGTACCTGCATCGATCAGAACTGTTTCGCCGTTTCTTTCGAAGCACCAGACGTTGCCTGTAAAGTCTGAGGCCTTTTCTGTGAGGTTCTTTAGTTTCATAGCATTTTTTTAGTTGCCTTCGAGTGCGTCGATGGCGATGATACTTGAGATCATGTCTTTTCTGTCCAGCTGACCTGAGTCCTCAAGGTTCAGTTCGTACTCGTCTCTTATACTTAATTCTCCTTCAAGTTCTCCTATCTGGTTGTCGTTAACGTCCGTGATACTGTATGTATGAGGTGCCAGAGCGAATAGGTTAGGGACAATAGGCACCATGCCCCCGTAACTCCTGAGGAACTGCAGCATCGTACTCTCATTCTGGATCGTCGCCACGATAGAGTTGTCCTGAGGATCTCTTATACGCCAGACCTGATTCAGAAGAGTCCTTTTCCTGTCCAGAACTGACATCACATCATCATTCTGCTCATCTTTTACCTTGTAATTATTGGAGACGTTCGGAAACCTTGCAGCAACCACACGGAAAACAGGCTCCTCCTGATCAGGCCTCAAAAACGGGATATTCGTCTTGATACTGAGTATCTTCGCCTTAGCCTTCAAAATTTTTTCATCGCTCTGATCAAAAACACTGTAACGAGTCAGAAGCAACTGCTGCTTTATACGATAATAGTTATCAGCAAGGTCAAAACCCGAACCTCTTCTCTGATTCTGTTGAGCACCCTGTTGACTCTGAGCTCCCTGAGAACCGCTCTGGAAATCACGGGACCCTCCTTGAGATCTCTGCTGGTTCTGACCCTGAAAACCCTGGCTACTGTTCTGAGAACCGGGAGCCTGAGAACTCTGCTGATTATCCTGCTGTCTTCCGTTTCTCTGAGTGTTCCCTGTCTGTCCCTGCCCTCTGGAGGCCTGACCCTGCTGGTTGAACTGGGACTGACTGTTCCCTCCCTGCTGAAGGCCTCCTCGCGTATTTTCCTGATTATTACTGTTGTTTCCCTGGCCCTTTACCTGATTCAAGGCCTGATTTATCCTTGAATGTTTGACTCCCTGCTCTCTCAGCACCTGGCGTATCTCCTGTTCGGTGAAGCCCTCGTTCAGAGAATAACTGATCTTTTTCCTCAGCTGTTCTTGGTTCACAGAAAGATTTTTCTGAAACTGTAATTTAAAACCTGTTTTACCTGATCCTGTAACGAAGGATCGCTGCGATACCTCCCATATTGAGAAGTCTCTGACCTTCTTCATGACCTGAACCGATAATCTCAAGCTCAGAACTCATCTCCTCGGCTTTATCACCGAACGCATCCACAAGGTCACTGATCTCCTCCAGATCCATCTCCTCGTTACACTCATCACACTCCACAGAATCAGAGATCCGGGCCTCTTCTTCAAACACCTGCTTTTCGTGACCATTAGGACACTCGTAAGTCGCCTCGTACATGTCAACATCCTCGGAAATCAATAGCGTGTCGACAGCACCCATCTTCAAGGCCTTCTGAACAGGCTCCACGCCGTACTCACTCTTACCGTTTTCCTCCTTGAGATTCGTGAAAAACTCATTAACAATATTCTTCTCACGGACAACCTGAGAATCCTCAATAGCATCCTCAGCCTTAGAAACAAGCTCTTCCAGGGCCTCTTCCCCGGAATAATTCAATGATTCGACTGCTACTATCTCATCCTCCAGCTCCTGATGGATATAACCGTCATCGATCAATTTATCCTTGACGAAGCCTGGTCCTCCGACTATTATCCCGAGAAGCTCTCCATCTCTTGCTTTATCCATGAACGCACTTTTCGCCTTCTCAGCGATCTCCTGAAGGAAAGATTTCAGCATCTGCTTCCTTAAACGGGCGAACCTCTGAGCTGACTGTCCTCCCGCACGGGTCTTACCGGGAACATTCGATTCCAAAGTAAAGGCGGTCTTCACACTGTTCCCCTGCAGGTAACCGATCGCAGCACTGTTTTTATCCGCTACGATCAAACCATAGACTCTATCGTCCACGACCATCTGCCGCAGAGGGTCAAGTACAAACTCCTTGTCGCACCGGTAATGGCGGGACTCGATAGTTTGAGGAGGTACAACTTCCCATATCTTGATATCAGGCCTTCCCTCCGTATCGGAGACATTTCCTGCGAAAAAGGCTACACCGTTTTCCGGAGTTTCATGCTCCTCGGAGACTTTACGCCCGATCTTTCCCAAGGCGTCCTGGACGTTCGTCCTGGTATGTTTTGACTTGATATTCTCCGCCTCGGACTGTTCGGAAGTTACGAACTCCGAGATCTTCGACATATCGTAACCTGCCGGAATGTAAAGGGAGACAAGCTCCGTGTTCCTGCCACGTATATCTTCCAGTTCATTGATGAGCTTCTTCAGCTCGTACTTCGACATCTCCTCGGGGTTTTCGTCTTCGCTCATAGAAAAGAAAAGGTGAAGAAATTCTTTTAACTGTCTCCGGCGAAGGCCTTCTCCACCTTCTCCTTCGACAGAATCATATAATCAGGATCCGAGGTAAACAGCTCTAGACACATAGTACCCTCAAAATCCTCGATCTTCGAGAAAAAGGCCTCGAAATCTATCTGAGCCGAACCTACAGGGAGATGAAGGTCCTCGTTCTCACGCGTATCCTGAGCATGGATATGAGAGATATTATCGCCTTCATTCTCCAGGAACGTCTCCGTTATCTCCTGGCCGGCCTCCGCGAAGCCATGACCTGTATCGAAACACATCGAAGCACCCGCGTCTTCGATTATCTCAGCCAGATCGAACATCTCCAGTGTATCGAACTGACCCACGTTCTCGAACACTACTTCAATGCCGTGTTCTTCGCCCAGGGCCTTCAACTCCTCGATCTGGTCTCTGAGAACTTCCTGCTGGATCTCAGATTCCTCCTCCCTCATGTTAGGGTGTACAACAGCTTTCTCCGCGTCAAAACCAGCGGAAAACTCCAGCAAACGATCGAAATACTCTAGCAAGGCCTCGTTCAGCTCTTCTACGCCTGTAGCCACGGGTTGACGGAAAGGAAGATGGACCACGAGGTCAAAGGCCTTAGCCTCTAACCTCTGGCTTAGTTTCTTCTCATCGATCTCTTCAGGCCTTATCTCCTTTTCCCCGATCGCTAACTCTACGAAGTCGAACTCTTCGGGGACGTTTTCGATCTTCTCTGGTTCAGGGCCTACACTTACGCCGAAATCCATTTTTTAATCCTCTCTGATGATGACTAAAGTGTTTTCGGTTTCTATCATCTCTCCTTCACCTGTGAAAGTCCTTTCCTCCTCGACCTCGAACATCTCCGGTTTAAGGTGCTCGCCTGCAACGTCTAGATGACCTGCGTCGATAGTGTACTCGTTGTTCTCCAGGGCCTCTTCGATATCTCCGACTTTGTCGCCGTACTTCGGTCCTGCCTTCGAGTAATCAAGGCTGATCCTGATGATCTTTTTCTCCGTCTCCGGCTCTTGTTCCAGCTCTTCCAGCTCTTTGACGTGCATGACTTCCTTTACTGCGTCTTCAAGGCCTGAGATGTTTCCATATACCTGGACTTTTCCAAGCTCCGTGTTCGGAGACATCTGGTTGTGGGTCTTGTACTTCCTGATCGCCGAGATTACCTCCATCGCGTTTTCTCCGGCTTCAAGGTCTGCCTCGATCTCGTTCTGTTGAGGCCACTCACTGCGGTGGATACTCGAGTTCTCGTACATGTCGTTGTAGATTTCCTCGGTGACGTGGGAAAGCATCGGCGCCAGCATCTTGAGATAGGCCTTGTGCGCTGTCTTGAGCGTTTGCTGGGTCGAGAGACTTTCTTCGTCGTCGAGCTTTTGCTTCGCGATCTCAAGGTAGTTATCGCAGAAGGTGTTCCAGAAGCTATGTCTCAGATGGTCGCGTGCCTTCGCGAACTCATAATCTTCCATCTTCTCTGTAACGTACTCGATGGTATCGTCAAGCTCTGCGAGCATCCATTTATCGACTTCGTCAAGTTCCTCCTCTTCTATATCGATCTGGTCAAGAGGTGCAAGGTTTTCGACGAGCTTGGATGCGTTCCACAGCTTTCTCATCAGCTTTTCTCCCTCGACAAGGTCTTTGTCTTTTAATGCGAGGTCGTCTCCGACGCTGACCTGTGCAGCCCAGTAACGTGCTGCATCGACAGGATACTCCTCAAGGACTTCCTTGGGAGTCGTAACGTTTCCACGACTTTTTGACATCTTCTCCCTGTTTTCATCGAGGACGTGGCCGTTGATCATGACCTCGTCGAACGGAACATTTCCGGTGTGCTCGTAGCATTTGACGACTGTATGGAACAGCCAGAAACTGATGATGTCGTGGCCCTGAGGCCTCAAATTCATCGGGTAAAGCTCTTCCCTGTCCATCTCGTAGGTCTCTTTCTCGGAGTCCCAGTCCCAGCCGGAGTTGATCAATGGGGTCAGACTTGAGGTCGCCCATGTATCTAAAACGTCTTTCTCAGGCCTGAACTCTGTTCCTTCGCACTCGGGACACTCATCGACCGGACAGTCATCCTGGATCGGTTCGACAGGAAGATCCTCTTTTTCTGGAAGGATCTCTTCCCCACAGTCTTTACAGTACCAGACAGGGATAGGTATACCTGAGTCTCTCTGACGGGAGATACACCAGTCCCACTCAAGGCCTTCGATCCAGTGCTTGTATCTTGTAAACATCTTCTCCGGATGCCAGTCCATCTCGCGGCCGGCTTCGAGGTATTCGTCTTTGTGATCCAGGACCTCTATGTACCACTGTTCTGTGACCAGGAACTCGATAGGAGTATCACATCTCTCATGAGCCTGGACAGTATGGGTGATCTGTCTTCTATCGAGCAGGAAACCTTCCTCTTCGAGATCATCGACGATCTCCTCACGTGCTTCTTCCGTAGAAAGGCCTTCGTAGTCGTCTGCGACCTCTGTCATGGTTCCTGATTCATCGATAGCGACTTTCAGGTCGAGGTCGTGTTTCTGGTACCATTCGATGTCGTTCTGGTCTCCGAAGGTACAGCACATGACGACTCCTGTTCCTGTCTCCATATCGACCCGTTCGTCTTCGATTATAGGGACTTCACGGTCGAACATAGGAACTTCTGCCTTTTCACCGACTAGATGCTCGTTGCTTTCATCGTCTGGATGGACGAAGATAGCGACACACGCTGGAAGTAGTTCAGGCCTTGTAGTAGAGATAACCAGTGATCCGTGGCCTGTAGCCAGAGGGAACTCGATGTCGTTGAAATGCCCCTGTTTTTCCAGGTCCTCTGATTCGACCTGGCTGATAGCTGTCTCACATTCCGGACACCAGATCGCTGGGGCCTTTTCCCTGTACTCACGGCCCTGTTCGTAGAGGTCGATAAATGAAAGCTGTGACGTCCTCTGGACGCGTGGCTCGATCGTCTTGTAAGTATTCGACCAGTCCATGGAGAAGGCAAACTCTTGCATGGATTCCTGGAAGTCTTTCTCGTACTCCTGACAGACTTCACGGACTTTTTCCTGGAACTCTCTGCGCGAGAAGTTCTGATGACGGATATCTAACTCTTTTTCCGTCAATCTCTCGCTTGCGATACCGTTGTCATCGTATCCGAACGGGAAGAAAACGTCTTTCCCTTTCATGCGCTGGAAACGCGCCATAAAATCGGTTAAAGTATTCCCGTAAGTGTGTCCGAAGTGCAGAGACCCGGAGACAGTCGGAGGCGGCGTATCGATAGAAAATACCTCTCCATCCTCGCCGTTGTACTGGTAGGTACCGTTTTCTATCCAGGTTTCTCTCCATTTCTCCTCGACTTCGTCCGCGACGTATTCTCCTTCAGGCATATTTTATCGTCCTCTAGAAAGGAAACCCAAACGGATTTTTAAATCTCTTAACCGGTTTTGCAGCAAACAAACTAGCCGAAATCATTTTCTCCAGTTTCATAGAAATAAAACCTCCAAGAATATAGCAAGGCCTCTCCAAACTAAAGCGGTACCTGAGGCCGTACAAAACGGCCACCCTTCAACTTACCTTCCATACCAGAGGCCTTCATCTGTAACAAGTACTGAAGTCGTGAAAATTTAAAAACTTTTTCGCAAAAATGGCTCGATCTTTAAATCCGTTCTCCGGTTAAAACCTTTCTATTACCGGATTAAGTGAGGTTTCCTAGATTTTTCAGATCAAAGAGCCTTACAGAGAACAGACCGTAGAATCCGGAGGCCTTGACTATAACTGGGCGGCTGATATCGAAACTTATCCGGAAGGTTCTGAAGTAACTATGGTATACAGGTTTCCGGAGGAAAAGTTTGAAGGCCTCAGAGAGTATGTCTCGGAGGAAAATCTACCTTACGAGAACCCGTTTACAGGGCAGGAACTTTTTCCTGCTGTAGGCCTTGAAGAGGATGCGAAGGTAGTTTTGTGGGCGCCTCCACCTGCGAGGCCTGTCGAGCACGAATTCGGATATTTTCCCGGACAGTATCTTGAGGAGTTGAGAGATGATTTCTTCGAGGAGCTAAGGCCTTTCCTCGATTAGTAGACGAAGCTAGAAAGTTTGGTGTCTGCACGCATTTTCTATGGGAGCTGTTAAGAAGCGAACCTCGAGAGCTTCGTGTCTCCTGGGAACTGCATGCCATCGTCCGCGAAGATTATTTTCCCGTCGATCTCTTCTTTCAGCCATTCTTTTTCCTCTTCGAGGCCTGAGTCTAGGATGCTGTAGCCGAAATGAGTGACTATCGCAGTCGAGGTCTCTGTATCTTCCATTATCTCTGGTACGTCGCTGATGTCTGTATGGCCTTTGATCGATTTTCCGCGAGGCCTTGTACAGTAGATAACCATTATGTCACAGTCCTCGTAGAACGGTAGTAGCTCTTCGGAGAACTCTGTATCCGTCCAGAAGCCGATAGTTTTCTCTTCTGTAGAAAATTTGAGGCCCTGAGTATGTGGGTCTCCGTGGAACATCTCCTGGCTCTCGATAGTAAGGTCTTCGAACTCGTTAGTGGTTTCTTCCTGAAGTTTCTCGACGTCGAGGCAGAGATTTTTGTGGTACTCGGAGATGACCTTTTCTATATCGCCGTAGCCTTCGAGAGCAGTCTTGTTCGCGAAGACCGCCCCAGGATTATCGTAGGCCTCGGTCATCATCTCTATCAAAGCCTCTGCATCGTTCGAATGGTCTGGGTGAGCGTGAGAAACGATAACTGCTTCTGTTTCCTCTGGATCTTGCTCCTGGTTGGCATAGACTAATGCTCCAGGCCCTGGATCGACGTGTACCTTGGTTTCATCTGTTTCGATTATTATACCTGCTGTACGTCGTTTTTGCATGCCGGTGACGTAGCGGCCTCCGCCAGTTCCCAGGAATTTAAGTTTCATATAGAAAACCTTGAGGCCTTTAATCTTTTTTACTTCGCGGGGACAGGATTTTTATCAAGAAACCTGTCATAAGGCCTTATGACACAGGAATGGTTTCAGGATTCAGTAGTCTACCAGATAATGATCGACAGGTTCGCAGGTGTAGAAGACAGGGAAAACTGGCACAACACCGAGTACATCGGAGGCGACCTGGAAGGAATAAAGGACAGGCTGGATTATCTTGAAGGCCTCGGAGTAGACGTAATCTGGATCTCACCTTTCTACGAGGGAGAATCTTATCACGGCTATCATATAACGGATATGTACTCTGTGGATCCCGAGTTCGGGACTGAAGAGGATCTCAAAGAGTTGATAGATGAAGTCCATGAACGTGATATGAGGATAATCGCGGATTTAGTCCCTAACCATGTCTCGGTCGAGCATGAGTACTTCAAGGAGGCCTCGACCTTCCCCAACAGCGAGTACCGGGACTGGTTTTACTTCAACGAATGGCCGGATAAATACCTGTCTTTCCTCGATTTTGACCAGGATCTGGCTAAGATCAACCTGGAAAACGTGGAAGCAAGACGGTATGTAACGGATGCGGCGAAGAAATGGCTTGAACTAGGCCTAGACGGCTACAGACTCGATCATGTGATAGGGCCTTCCCACAGCTTCTGGAATCATTTTGAACAGGAGATACACGAGGAGTTCCCTGAGGCTGTCCTGATCGGTGAGTCCTGGTGGAACGGGATTGGTTTTGAACACCTGGAGACCTTTGAGATGCCGAGAAAGTACCTGAACGCTGTGACCGGGAGTCAGGAGCTGGCGCAGAGAAACTACATAGGCCTTCTCGACGGCGTCCTCGATTTCAAGGCCCGTGAGATAGTGCTCTCGATTCTGGACAGCGACCTTTTGCCTGATTCGCTGGTAAGGCCTCTTCTGAGGCTTCATTACAGCCATTATCCTGGCAGTTTTTCGCTTCCGAACTTCCTGGACAACCACGATACGAACAGGGTCCTGTACGAACTGGATCAGGACACTGAAAAGCTGAAAGAGGCCTTTGACCTGATGCTGGAACAGAGCCAGCCCACGGTCATCTACTACGGTACAGAGATCGGTATGACCCAGCACCAGTCGATCAGTGATTTCGAGGACCACGGCGATCTACAGGCCCGCCAGCCTATGAAGTGGAAAGAAGGCGATAAGGAGCTTCTGAAGTATTTCCAGGAAAAGCTCCACGAGGACTGAAATCTCTATTTCTCTGGATCTGGAGACTGGAAGGCCTTTTCTCCAAAAGATTTAAATATGTCACTACCTAACAATGACATTATGATAACAATGACTCAAAACGATTACGAATCGATCGCGGATGAAGGCCTTGATGAGCTGAAATCTGAGACTCCGAAGCAGGAAGTGGAACTGAAAAAGATGAGTATCTCAACCAGGTGATAGTTATGGAAGATGAACTAGAGAGCCAGTATATGAACCAGTATGGGCACCGTCCTGTCGGGATTGATGATGTCAGTGTGAAGAACATGGATGTTGCCGCTGATCAAACTCTTGAAGGAGATGTCGAACTTCCTGAAGGGGATTACAGCCTTGAGAGAAGACAGACTGATTTTGAAGACGGCAGATCAGCAGTAGAGTACAGGATAGAGGGCCCTGAGTATGTGAGCGTTCAGGCCTCACTTGCTCCAGATGAGTCTTTCGCCACCACGGATAACTATGAAGTGGCGTCCACAGTTGGGGAGCTCTCTAAGGATCAGGTCAAAGGCCTCTGGAGTAGCCTCAGGTCTCAAGAGGAGAGCGACCTTATGGCAGGATTCTCAGAGCTTGACTGATTTAACAGTCACCTCATATCTTCTTTTTCATGAACTCCGAAGAAACCAGGATACATGTCACTGGCGAGGAATATGTCTTCCTGGATGAAGGCCTTACCTTCAGGTATACTGAGAAAGATGACAGAGATCAGAAGGTGCAGCGGTACCAGGTCTTCGACGATATGGGTATAGTCTACTCTGGAGAGAAGACCTGGAGAACCGAGGAGAAAGGAGGCCTTTTTGGCTTCTTCAAGGACCAGGAGGAAGTTTACGAGGAGAATGTTCAGAAACGCATAGCTTATGGCTCTGATAGACAGTCTGTCATCACGGAAGAAACTTCCTGGGATGAGTTCAGAGACTTCCTATCAGGTACAGAAGCGGAGGAATACCTGGCGTAAAAAGGCTCTATGCGGTAGAAATATCAAACTTTCTGCATAAAATTATAGGTGTGAGAGGAGATCTCAGGGACGTAGAACGCAACATCTTCAATTACTCTGTGGCCACAGGAATGTTTTTCACAGATGATGAGGCCTACGTCGTCGAGATATACGAAAGTGGAAAAACTGATGAGTTCTCGGTAGTCCTCACAGGATCTCAGGAAACCTTAGGAGACGAGGTTTACAACCAGCCAACTCTGAACGGTTCAGGAGTGAACGAAAGCCTTTCCATGACATCTGAGAAGGCAGAACTCCCGGATACAGATGAAGAACTTGAGGCCTTCGCACGTTACGTACTGCAGGAAGGCCCTGATGAAGGCCTCCAGTACTCGGGGCCTCGTGGGCCAGATGAACTGGACTTCTGATAAAGATTGCTGTATAGGTTATTGATCCTGAAAACCCAAAGACTTTTATGTTGTGATGGATAAGTACCAAATATGAGTGATGAAAATTCTGGCTGGGTCGACGAGATAGTTGAGGCGGAGAAAGGCCTTGAAGCTGATGAATTGACTGATTCGGGGAGAGATAAGTTCCTTGACAGGTACGATGATCTGGAGGAGGTCTGGGATGATGTCTTAGACAGAGATCATGAGGATTCATCTTTCAGGATCCCTGTAGAGGACGGAGATCCTCTGAACTGTCTCGGAAGGGCACTCATGGTCGGTATGTACGATGAGCTGTCCGAAGGAAGGTCGGATTCTCACGTGAATATCTATTTTGACGGCAAATGGGGGGAAGACGCTACAGAAGTTATGAAGAAACCTCATGTCACTACCAGTGTCAACGGTCAAGAATATGGTTTTTCTGGGCCAAAAAAGGATGCAGAGTTGCCTACTAAATCTCTTTCAGATCTCTACAAGGTAGGCCTCGGGGTTAAGGTCCTCAATGAGGGCGTGGAAATCGATGACTTGGACGATGAAGAACTTCATGACTGGGGTAGGAAGATAGAGCTAAAATACTCTGCCGAGGGCGAAGAAACATATGCAGATGGCGAACCGAAAGACCCTGAACAGTACAGAGGCCTTGAGTCAGAATACCTTAAAACACAGGGCGTCTTGATGCAACAGGACGCCGAAAACGCAAGTATGGCGGACAGCATCGGCGGAGACGACGTCTACATAGCCTGATATCTTTTCTTGAAAATGCCTGGAGGAGGTTCTTTAAACCGGCTACAGGAAACCACAATATTTATAAGTTACTATGACTAAGTAACAAATATGGAAACTATTTACACTGAAAACGATCTTGCTGAGAAAGGCCTTCAAACTCTAGGACACGAAGACTCTGTCGAAGATTATCAGAGAGTGGTTGTAACTGAAGACGCAGTTTACGGAACTGATGCAAATGTTTCCGTAGACTATGTTGAGGGAGTTCTGGATGAGGAAGTCGAAGGAATGGTAGCCTACGACAGTGACAGCGACCACACCTCGATTACTGCTAACAGAGCTAATTCCGAGCTTGATGCTCTTATGGCTCAGGTAGGCAATCCTTTCAGAGTACTTGACGGACAGCTTCAGGCTGTAGAAGGTCAAAGCACAGACACAGTACAGGAAGGAGAAGTATCACTTGATAACTCTTCTACAGCTGGAAGAAACGCAACAATTGAAAGAGCAGTAGAAAATTACGAGAAAGAAAGAGGCCTGTAAAAGGCCTACTTTTTCTTTTTTTTACTTTATCTTACTTCCTATCTCCATCTCTTCATCTGTATCAAGCAGCGAGACTGTTTCTCCGTCCTCTGTCTCCGCAGCCAGCATCATGCACTCAGATTTCTCGCCACGTAGCTCTGTAGGCTCAAGGTTCGCAAGCACCACCACGTTTTTACCTTCAAGCTCTTCTCTCTCGTAGAAGTTCTTGAGGCCTGCGCACGTCTGTAGCACTGCTTCTCCTACATCTACTTTCACCTTGTAGAGTTTGTCGGCGTTCGGATGTTCTTCTACAGATTGAACTTCTCCGGTCCTGATATCCATGTCCTGGAAGTCCTCAAAGCTGACAGTGTCCTCGTTGAACTCGTGGTCTTCACCTCTCTGTTCCGAGGTATCCACCTTCTCGAACAAAAGCTCTCTTTCTCCCAGCTCGTGGCCAGGTTCCAGGCCTCCTAGAAGAGGATCGACAAGTGCATCTACTCCTTCAGATGTATGGATGTCTGCGTTCAGCATGTCCTCGATCTTTTCCGTCGTCTCTGGGGTGAACGGGTACAGTGTCACACCAAGTGCACGGATGATCTGAATCGAAACATGGATAGTTTCTTCTCTGCGGTCCTCGTTGTTCCACGGCTCTTCCTCGGAAAGGTAACGGTCTCCGATCCTGGCAAGCTCGATTGCATGAGTAAGGCCTTGCTTCAAGTCATGGTTCTCAAAGGCATCTACATAATCTTCTACTACCTGACCGGCTTCTTCTAGAGCTTCTTCGTCCGCTTCTGTTAGCTCGCCAACAGGAACTTCATTATCAAACCACTGCTCAGCAAGAGATAGGGTCCTGTTCACGAAGTTCCCTACTGTATCGTTAAGGACATTGTTGATCTCTGACTCGAAGTCCTCCCAGGAGAACTTGGTATCGTGGTCATCAGGGATGTTCCTCGCAAGGTAGAACCTCCAGTAATCCGCAGGATACATATCCAGTGCTTCCGAGGTCGAAAGGCCTGTACCTCTGGATTTAGAGAACTGCGTGTCTTCCGCCATCAGGAACTGCTGGATGAACTCGTAGTGAGGCATCTCGTACTCTATATCCTCGTTTGAAGCTCCTTTCAGCATGGAAGGCCAGATAACTGTGTGGAAGATAGTGTTGTCCTTCCCGATCGAGTAGTACGTCTCTGAGTCGCCCCAGTACTTCTTCCATTCCTCTTCATTTCCCTGATTTGCGAAGTAATCTCTTGTAAACCCGATGTAGCCGATAGGAGCGTCGAACCAGACGTATAATACCTTATCTTCGTACCTCTCGGCGTCGATCTTTTCCACTTCAAGGCCCTGTTCTTCTATCCTATCGTTTACACGTCCTGCTGGGATCTTGAATCCCCAGTCGATATCTCTGGTGATACAGCGCTGTTCCGTTCCATCGATCGCGTTTTCAACTTCTTTGATGATGGAATCCGGTACCGGCTGAGAATCCGCGTTCTCCAGCCATTCCTTCAGATCCTCCTTGAACTGCGGAAGATCCAGGTAAAGATGTGTAGTATCCCTGAACTCGATATCCGAACCGCCACAGATCTGGCACTCCGGCTCGATAATCTCCTCAGGCTCTACAAGCTTACCGCATTCATCACACTGGTCCCCTCTCGCAAGGCCCCCGCAGTGAGGACACTCTCCCTCGATATAACGATCAGGTAAGAACCTCTCATCATTGTTACAGTAAGGAAGGTTCTGTTCTTTCTCCGTTATGTATCCGTTAACGTACAGCTCTTCGAACATGTCGTGAGTCTGTTTCCTGTTGTAATCCGAGTCTGTATTACCCCAGAAAGTGAAATCCATCTCCATACGATCCAGAACGTCTTTCACCTTCTCATCCTGCTGTTCAGCCAGCTCCTCGACGGGCATATCCTGCTCCAGGGCCTCTAACTCCAGAGGAGTTCCGTGGACATCACTCCCACAGATATAGATGTTGTCGACACCTTTCAGGTCAAGATACCTGTGATAGATATCCGCCGGCAAGAGGCTTCCTACAATGTTTCCCAAGTGAGGCACTCCGTGAATATACGGCAGTGCAGAAGTAACAGTAACCCGTCTATCGTCGTTAATTTTGAATCACCTAACAAAATAAAGCGCTGGAAATTTTAAACCGTTAACCCGGGAGGCCTCACAGCACCCGACGCCGAAGCTTCGCCAGACTCGAAAGAGCCACATCAGGCCTCTGGATCTCATCCGCCCTCTTCAGCTTCTCCTCCGAGATCTCACCGGTCAAAACCGCTGCCGTTTTAAGGCCCAGACGGTTACCCGTCTCGATATCCGCCAATCTGTCACCGATGAACAAACCGTTTTCGGGGTAATACGAGAAATAATCCTTGAAACCTCTCCTGAAATGATCAGAAGGCTTACCTGTAACCTCTCCCTCGCCGAAGACCTTCAGGGCTTCGTTCAAAGCCTTCTGGTGAGGCCTGTCCCCACTACTTCTACGGAAAGTAGTTTCAGTACTGCAGAAATACATATCGCCGCCGTCCTCAAGTATGTTCTGAGCTCTCCTGAGCTTGTTGTAGCTGAACTGGCGGTCAAGGCCTACAACGACGTTTTCCGCGTCCTCGGAGAAGTCTATATCCTCATTCTCCAGTTCATTGATCAATCCTTCCTCGCCTACTACGTAGGCCTTTTTCACGTCTTTTTCAGCAAGTAGCTGGGCTGTAAGATAACCTGATGTCAGTATCTCGTCCTTTGAGGCCTCGATGTTCATACCGCGTAGTTTTTCAGCGTATTTCTCTCTTGTAAGTAGTGTATTGTCAGTGTGGAACCGTACTTTCTTCCCTGATTCTTTAAGACTCATTATCAGGTCTTCGGCGCCGATGACTGTGTCGTCCCATCTGGTCAGTGTCTTTTCGATGTCGAAGAAGAAGGTACGGATTTCGTCGAATTCCATGTATTTAATTTTTCGCTTAAATCTTATTATTGGTGGAGGTCGGAAATTTTTTTCTCCCGGCTTGGTTAATCTTTATTTGTACCTGTACCGAAATCTTGTCTATGATTATCGGGGACTACTACATCAACAATTTCCTGATCCTGGGCATCGTCCTTCTACTGTTCGGAGGCCTCGGTTTCGTCGTAGTCCCCGGCGGAGACGCGGGAACCTCTGAACCAGGGCAGAACCAGTCCGACAGCTATGAAATCCTGGTGGAGGGTGAAGGCCTCAAGGCTGGATCATCACAGACCATAACCTTGGTGAACGACGGAAAACCTGTTACAGACGTACCAGTACTTCTCGACGGTGAGGAAGTCGGTACAACAGGAACTGATGGTTCTGTCGCAGTCGATGTACCCGACCAGTCAACTGTAACTGTTTCAGCATCCAGCTCACAGGTAAACGTAGAGAAAACCTTCGAGGTAGAGGCCTCAGAAGGCGATGGTTCGGATGAAGATCAATCGGAAGAAGATAGCTCTGAGGACAGTTCAGATGATGAAACCGGCGATGAAGGTTCACAGGACGGAGAAAATGGTACAGATGATTCAGGAAACCAGGGAACAGATAACGAAACAATCGAACCATCTATAAACCGTTTAACACCTGAAAACCATCAACTCGATAGCCCGGAGTTCGAGGCCTCATACGAACTCGCAGGAAGCAACGCATCATACAGGATATCACTCAATAACGAGGAAAAGGCCTTAGGCGAGTTAGACGGTGAGAAAACTGTTTCCGAACAGCTTTCGATGCCTGTAAACGGTACTGTAGGCCTCAAGACAGAGATAATCAGAGATGAAAGCGTACTTGCCTCAGAAAACTTTACTGTAAACTATACGACTGATTCAGGCTCGGATGAAAGCTCTGGCGATAATGATTCTGACGGAGATACAGGTTCTGATCCTGCAGACGTCACTGCAGAGCTTTCAGCTCCTTCTTCCGTACAGGTAGACAATCAGGTGCAGCTTGATGCCTCAGGATCTTCAGGCGACATCGTGAACTATACATGGAGGCTCGGAGACGGCACCACTGATACAACAGAATCAGCTACCTTCACACATACATACAGCAGTGAAGGAACCTACGACATCAAAGTAACAGTAAATGGGGAAAACGATACAGAAGACAACGCATCCACCGCTTTAGAAGTACAGGACCTCCAGGAACCAATAATCAACCTTGAAAACCCTGTCGACGGCTACGAGACAAATCAGGCCTCCATAAATTACGAATTCGAAGTCAACAACTCCCTGAGCAGTTCAGAATACAGCATCCTGATAGATGGCTCATCTAAAGTCTCTGGAGGCCTCAATCAAGGAAATAACACAGTACAGCAGACAGTAGAGGTTCCGGAGACAGTCTTCAACACATCCATACAGGTAACACAAAACGGAGAAACATATACCTCCGGTAAAAGGACTGTGAACACATCAGAGGCAGGAACACCTCAACCAGATTACAGCCTTAACTCACCGCAGGAAGGAGATACAATCGAGACACTGGACTCCCAGACAAGTGTGGAGTTCGAATACGAGATAACAGACAGGAAATGGGCGACCTCAGCCAACCTGACAGTTACCAGAGATGGAAACAAGGTCGAGGAAAGGCCTGTAAGCGTAGCCTCGGGAACATACACAGAACAGGTCTCAGGCCTCGAACCCGGAAGCTACAGTTATGAGATAGAGCTTATAGACGGAGATACGACTGATTCGAAGTCCAAGGCCTTCAGCATCCAGCA
>ERZ1034573.2-NODE-2-length-68192-cov-21.464931_pt1 | contig 68192 bp, 81 predicted proteins | sample MGYA00520641_ERZ1034573 | MGnify/ENA primary metagenome ERZ1034573 (study PRJEB33760, sample SAMEA4777724) | hypersaline lake metagenome | biome: hypersaline environment; feature: brines | place: Spain | collected 2014-08 | depth 0 m ...
GAGTCTTTGTGGAGTATTTCTCTGCTTTTTTCAGCATCTCAGGAGAATCATTTCTCTTTATTTTCCAGCGACTGAATTTTATTGTTTTCTGTCCAGTAATGACGTTATGAGTGAGGGTTCAGGGCAGAGGGAGATTTCCAAGGAGGAGGCTATTGAGGCCTTGGTTGATGATAGTTATGGTCTGGAGAGGGTTAGTGGGGATCATGAGTTGCCGAGGATTCATTTAGAGGCGCACAAGATTGATGAAGGCCTTATCTGGGATAGTCGTGAGACTTTTTCGAAGCATGAGAGAGATGAGGCTGTTTCTTTGTTGTATGAGTTGGTTGATTCCTGGGCTGATGAGCGCGGTTACGATGTTGTTGTCGAGGGTAAGGATTACTATCAGACGCCTATTGATGAGGATCTTTTCCAGGCTGTTCAGGGTTTTGTCGATATGGATGATTATGAGGTTGATTTCCTCTGGTCTAGTCGGCACAACAGTATCGAGGTTGAGTTCGCGGATTATAACAGGCTGGATGCGTCTATGAGTGATGAGTACCGTGAGCTGTATTCGATAGCTGAGTCTGTTCTTGAAGATGTCGGAAGGATCGAGAAAAGATATCCGGGTATTTGAGGCCTATCCAACAATCGAATTTTATTGTTTTCTGTCCAGTAATAACAACATGAAGGAGGATTCAAAGCAGAGGGAGGTTTCGACTGAGGAGGCTGTTGAGGCCTTGACGGATTATGATGTGGGTCTTGGGCGTTCTGAGTCTTCTCATTCTCTTCCTAAGATCAGTTTTGAGGGTGAGGATGTCCGGGAAGGCCTTCTGTGGAATAGTACTGAGGATTTCTCCAAGAGGGATGTTGACCGGGCTATCGAGAGGATGTATGATTTTGCCAGTCACTGGGCTGAGGAAAAAGGTTATGATCTTGAGATCGAGAATCAGACGTTTTTCCATCGGCCGATCGACGAAGAGCTTATCAGCTCTGTCCGGGGAAAGATCCAGATAGATGATGAAGAAGTTGATTTCTACTGGAAGGAAAGTGCCGGTATTCTGCATTTCGATTATGGCGTTCAGGACTCTTTCGATGCGTCGATGACCGAAGAATACAGAGAGCTTTACTCCTTGACGGAGACCGTACTTGATGAAGCTGGTACGATCACTGACAGATATCCTGAGATGTAAAGAGAAAAAAGAAAAGATGTAGACTTTTATCTTCGGATGTCTTTTTTGTTGATTCCTCTGGCTTGTGGTGATTCTTTACTGGATTTATCTCCGGGCATACCGTTTTTTCAAGGCCTTCGTGTAATTAGTATTATGTTGTTTTTCTCGAGGTATGAGGCCTTTCCTTCGGAATCTGAAGAAGGTAATATTCCGGAGGATTTTCTGGATCGTTTCGAGGGCGAGTTGTTGAGTAGTGACCGTTTGCTTTCTTTGTTGACGGCTCTGGAGGTTAAGCCGGCTTCGGATGTGGAAGGTTTCTTCAACTCGGAGGAGAGTTTTGATGATTTTATCTCGGTCATGAACTCGGCTGGTCTGAACTGTTATGTGGAGTTTGATCCTTCTGAGACTGAGGCTGAGTCTATGAAAGGCCTTTTCGAGGAAGAAGGCGGTGATATTTCCTTTACTGAGAGTTTTGAGGTAAAGGCCCGGATCTTTTTGACTCGTAAAGAGTACAGCATTAATTATTTCCGTAAGATGAAGATTTTCAAGAAACTGTATAGATCGAAGTATCACAGGATGTACGGAGAGTTTCTCGAGTTCAGGGAAAGGGATATTGAGGCCTTTGTCAAGAGCCAGAAAGGATCTACTGATCTTGAAAGTGACTCTAGAGAAGCTTTGAGGCCTGAGGAACTTGCAGATAAGTTCGGTGATGATCTTTTAGAGGAAGAATTGAAAGATTTTGAGGCCTTGCATTTTGGTTTGATGGAGAATTCGGAGGAAAGGTTCAGGCAAGGTGTTGAGGAGATGAGGCATATGAAGGAAGTACTTGAGGAGAGTGATTTCGATTGTGAAAAAGTAGTAGAGGAAAGAAGTTTCCAGTGAGTCTATGTTTTCTTGATATAATTTGCCTGTAGCTGGATTGGAAATTTGAATGCCTCGTCTTCGTCGATTACTCCGAGGTATCCTGTGATCTTTGGGTATGTGAACTCTACTACCATGGGTTCTTCCCATTCTGGGTCTCCGATTCTGGAGTTGAGTTGGTGGCCTGTGGTCATTGGGGTTCGGAGTACGGTGTAGAATCATTCCTCTTTGACAGGTCTTTTGGTGACGGCTAGGTAGTTCTGCGGACTGGCTTTTTCAGGCCTTTTATCTACGTCCTTTACTTCAGTTCTCTCCATTTCATCAAAAATAACTGTAATATTTTCAACCCTTATTTCATAACTTTATAGGCTATTGCTGTGGACATCATGATGATTCCAGAGATGACTAAAGGCGTTGAGGATAAGAATGCTGCTGCGGCCACTCCTGAAAGCATTGAAGGTATTGCGTTTCCGAGTGCTCTCACACTTTGATTTGTACCTAGTGCCAGACCTTGATCTCTATCTGGGCTTTTGTTTGAAACTAATGAGTTCAATGATACTGTAGTGAAAGCATTTGCAATTGAGAACAATGTAACTGCTGCTAAGAATACTGTTACTGTGTATGTGAATGGCTGGAGCAATACGAACAAACCTGTCAGGAACAATGTTACTGGCATTACCTTTTCTTCGCTGTATTTCTTAAAGGTTTTTGGAACGATGTACCCTTGTCCTATTATCACTAGTATGCCTATGTAGAAGAAGAAGTTTCCTGTCTGCATTTGGCTGAAACCAAATCGGTCTATCAAGAAGACAGGTATAAATGTTGTGAAGAAGGCGAAGCCTGAGAAGTAAAAGAAGTTGGCTCCGAGTAGTTTTCTGATTCCTTGTATTTTTACTCCTTTTCTGAGCTGACTGAACGGTTTCTTCCAGTTAATACTTGATTTATCCATTGGACTTGTCTCTTCGAGCCTGTATCTGACGAATAATATACTTAGCGAGGAAAGTACAGCAGCGAATATGAAAGGCGTCGTGATACCTAATATAGCAAACATATCAGTGGAGAGAATTCCTCCTAAAAATGGGCCAAGCATGAATCCGACGCCAAAAGCCGCGCCTAATATACCGAAACCTTGAGACTTATTCTTATTATCAGTTACATCTGCTACTGTAGCTTGAGCCACAGAGATAAGACCTCCAGTCAAGCCATTGACAAACCTCGAAGCAAATAAGATCAGGAAGCTTTCTAGGATTATCCCATAGGCGAAAATAAGACTTGCGATAACTGTGCCGAGAACCGATAACTGGATTACTTTCTTTCTTCCGTAAACATCACTCAATTCTCCTAAAATGGGAGTTGAAAGAAATTGACCTAGAGGATAAAGGCCTATAGTCAACCCTAAGAGGATATAACCTATCTCAACACTCATTCCTGGCGCTAAGATGTAGAAAGTTGACGAAGGCTCTGTAAATAATAAAGGAACTATAGGGACTACTACACCAAAACTGATAACCTCAGCAACGATTGTGATAAAAAGAGTTCTTATCAGTCCCTTTCTCTCCATAACTATGAATATATGTGGATGTCTTTTTTACTGTGAAGATTACTAATCACATAAATTTGTACTATATGTCTTTGCGGTTTCAAGGCGTCCGAATACTAACTGTAATTCGAAGAAATGATTAAATTTTGGTGATTTTTAATACGCAAAAGCTAAGTTTACTTTGTTCAGAAAAAGATTTCAGGATTACTCCGATTAATCAATAAACGAAGACTGTGTAAAGCATTGATACTGGACTGAGACTCTTCAAGAACATATTAGACAATTGGCGTGTTGTCGAGACTTTTGCTTAAAAAATTTACAAAAGTATTAGTGAGAAATTCAACATATGAATTTGCTGTTTTTCGGTGATTCAATCGTTCAGGGCCTCTGGGATGAGAGCGGTGGTTGGCCGGACCGCATCAAGCAGGATATCTACCGTGAGCATCTGGAGAACTCGGCTCCTTTCCTTGATTACAACATGGTTTATTTGAGAGGTGTTCCGGGTGATACTTCTGAAGACCTGAAGCAGAGGATAGGCTCGGAACTGGAGGATGCGACGGATCACAGCGGCAGTGAAGTTAATGTGGTGTTTTCAGTAGGTATCAATGACTGTGGAAAAACTAGCGGCGAAAGCGAGGTCTCTATTGAGAATTACAGGGAGAACCTGGAAGAGATCATCGATAGAGTGAGTAAAAGAGCTGATACAGTTATCGCTGTTGGCCTTACTCCTGTGGATGAGGAAAGATTAAACAGCGAGGAAACAGCGGATCACTACACGAACTCCGAGGTCAGAAAGTATAATGAAGTTTTGAGAGAGGTCTGTGAGGAGAAAGATGTCAAATTCGTCCCTGTATTCGAGGAACTGGTTCAGGATGAAGAGTGGACTAAAAACCTGTTTGACGGTCTGCATCCGGATTCAGAAGGTCACAAAAAGATTTACGAGCTTGTAAGAGATGATATTGTGGACTCTCTGGGCCCCCAGCTCAGCAAGAAATAAGGCCTTATTGTTTGTTTCTGCCTTCTTCCAGGCACTGGTTTATTGATTCGTCGAGGCCTTTGCATTCGTTTTCGATTTACTTGTCCATTTTGTGGTCTTTGACAACCATGTCCTGCTTTATGCTGTCTACCAGTGATCTTGCGAGGTTGTAGTTGACGTCCGTTACTAACCGCATCCAGTATGAGGAAAGTTTCGGGGTGAGTACCGGTACTTCGATCATGAACGGTTCACGGTCCTTGGCCAGTTTTCCTACTCTTTTCAGCAGGTTTGAGTATGATAGAACTTCAGGGCCTCCTATCTCAAGGTACTCGTTCCTTGTTTCGTCTACTTCCAGGCATTTTTCGAGGTAATAAGTCACGTCTGAGATGTGGATGGGCTGAACGTTATTTTCCAGCCATTTCGGCGTTACCATCAACGGTAATCTCGAGCTGAGCTGGTAAAGTAATTGGAAGGAACTGCTTTCCCATCCGAGGATTATCGCTGAACCTATCTCGGTAAAATTTTACTCTCCTTCAGAAAGTATGTCGCCTGTCATTGTCCTCGTCTCCATATGCTCCGAAAGCTCGCCATCATGCCTCATACCTGTCAGATAGATGACTCTATCAACTCCGGCCTCACTGCATGCATCCCGGAACCCTTCTGCACAGGCCTTCTCGGTCTCACCGAGATCTCCCTCAGTACTCATACGAGGTAATAGGCGACTTCTACATTTTCAAGCTCATCGACGTATTCTTCTTTCTTCGAGACATCGGCCTCTACCGAGATATCAGCGTCTCTGCTTTTACTTCTCGAGATAGAGACTGTCTCATGCCTGTCGTTCAATGACCTGACAAGTTCAGAGCCTACAAAACCTGTGGCCCAGGCGACCGCGATCTTCATAACAAAAAATTCTTCCCGAGACTTAAATCCTCTGTCGGGGAAAAAACACCGACCAGTAAAGTATCTATTCAGGTTTCAGGCCTTCACGTGACCTCTGGATCTCCTCCAGAAGTTTTTCCCTGTAAAACTCCTGTTCTCTTTCTGAGAGCTCATCCAGTTTCAACATGCTCCCTACCAGCTGGATCAGTGTCTCCACCCTGAAAAACATCTCAAGGGTCTCGAAATCCTCTGGCAGAGGCCTTTCCCTGCGGTAACCTTCGTAAAATGTTTCTCTTACATCCCATTCTGTTACGGGATCATGCATCCAGAAAGCATTGGCAGATTTCACGACGTTCCTTACATCAAGGCCTGAATACGCATAATCCATGTCTATAACACCGTTTACCTCTTCCCCAAGGAAGATAACGTTGTCGGGCGTGAAATCATCGTGTACAAGTACAGCCTCGAAGTTTTCCGGAAATATCTCTCCGTACTCCTCGATGAAGGCCTCGAGACTTTCTGCGAGTTCCTCAAGGCCTTTTTCCTCGAATACCTCAATTTTTTCCTCGAGTTCTGAAACCTTTTTTCTCTTCAGACTTTTCTCCCTGAACTCGGTTATCCTCTGGTCATTTCCTTCGAACTCTATCCATCCTTCTCTTTCGAACTGGGTGAAACTGTGTATCTCTGCCAGAGTTTTCCCTGCGTTACCTGTTTTATCAGGGCTTATGTCTTTTTCACCGCTTTTTCCGTCAATCTTTTCTACTATAACGTATCTATCGCCTTCGATCTCACGTATTTCGTCCGTAACTGTTTCCGGGACTGGCACCGTACCCTCAAGTAACCGGTACATCTCAAGGCACTTCTCCAGGGCAGAATGGTTCTCATCGTCTTTACCCGAGAACTGTATGATGTACTCTCTTCCCTCGGCCTCGGCAGAATATGTCTCGTGTATAAGGCCTTCCTCCAGCTTCTCCAGGTTTATGGCCTTGGTTCCTACTGTTTCCTCAAATGCTTTCCCTGCCTTTTCCCTGTTCATAGTTTTTTCTTTATGCCTCTGTTTAATAATCGATACGGTCGTTTAGACTTTTCGTAGAGTTTTTCAGTCTCTTAGTTCTTCGTACAGGTTTTCCACTTCGGCTGGGGGTTTTTCCTCAAGTTTGCGCCAAAGATTATTTAACTACTGTATAGTAAATACGATTATATGGATGATGCCGGAAATTTCGCTGAAAGTTCTGAATGCAAAGCTGTTCTTCGAGGTGAACTGGATGATTCAGGCTCTATTAAAGATATTTTCTCAGGCTTTGGGAACAACATCATCAAGGTCATGCGTGAAGAAGATTTTGATAAAGAGGTTTATGAAAGGCTACGCGACAGCTCTTGGGTGGCTGATGCAGAGGTAAAAAAACGTGACTGGAGTGATATAGATTATTGGGAGAATACTGTAGTAATAAATCAAAAGAAAGCTGATTTTGAGCTTCGAGGCGCGATTGACGAATATGGTGCTGGCAGAGTTATCGAAATGGCTGTTAATGATCTTCTGGACAATTTTACTGAAGAGGGTATTGTATACAAGGATCCAAAGGATAATGTAGGATTCTTCGACGATCAACCTAAAGCTTTCGATGTTTACGATACTAGCGCATTTATCCTATTCGATGGTACACCTGAAGAGTTTTCTCCTATGGAAAAGTATCGTTTTGAGGGTGCGGCTGCAAATATGTATAAGCAGTTTGCTGAAGACATTGAAAATAAGTCGACGATGGATCTTGAAATGGCTATGAATAAAGTAGCTGGGGAATCAGACTATCTAAGTGATAATCATCTGGATGACCTTTCCCATTTCCAGGATTCGTTTGATTATTAAATAAGTTTTAGATTACTTCACCTCGGTCTTTACCACTTTTAACCACTTCTTGGTAATGTTTGCACGTATCAAAGCAATTTTCGTTATTTACGTGGTTCCTGGCCTTGCATGTTTCCCGGCCGTGAGTTATCAGCAGGATATGGAAGCTGTACTTTATCTCGTCCGGCACAATTTCTTCAAGGATTTCATGTGTGCGGGTGCGTGAGCATCCTTCAGGTACGAGCTGGAAGCGCTGAGAGATCCTGTGGACGTGAGTGTCTACAGGTATCACTGGCTTCCTGAAATGGAAGCAGAGTATTACGGCAGCGGTTTTTGGGCCAATCCCAGGTATCTCAGTCAGCCATTCCTTGGCGTCTTCCACACTCATCTCGTCCAGGAACTCTATAGAGTACTTTTCATCGCTTTTATCGGATTCCCGGATAATTCTCAGTGCTTCCTGTATTCTCTCTGCTTTTGTAGGTCCGAGCCCTGCTATCCTGATTGTGTCTGTCAGTTCTTCGTGGGGAGCGTTCTCCACTTTTTTCCAGTCTTCCCCGTATTTTTCCTGCAGGTTGCTGAATGCTTTGTCGCGGTTGACGTCGTTGGTGTTCTGCGATAGAATTGTTTCAACCAGGTACTCAATCCCTATCAGGTCCCACGGCCCGTCCGGTTCCCCGTACCTGTCAAGCAGTCCCTGATGGATTTCCCGGATTTCCTCTCCCGTCACGTTCATCGGGTTGTCGTCGCTCATATGGACAGGTTAACCTGCTGGTTTTATTGTGTTTCCGGTTTCCTAGCTGTAACGCTTCAATCTGAAATCGTAGAAAAGCTTTGGGCCAGGACTCTGTGAAGAGTCGAAGCCTCCCAGATATTCTCCTGGCAGATCCTTGTAGAGCTTCTTGTTACCAAGTAGCTTCACGTCCTCGAATTCTTCGAGCAGTTCCTCTGTTTTGTCGATGTGTTCCTCAAGCTCTCTCTGGTCGACTGATGCCTTTCGTTCGTATTCCCCGCCTGATACGTATTCCCAGGCCTCTATCACATCTTCATTTTCGTAGCTTGAGACATGGATGTCGTAAGGAGGTGAATCATGGAAAGCAGGCATGACCTCTGCATCACATAGAAGGTTATAGATGCTGGTGAATATCCTGTTGCCGGATCCTTCCTGAAAGCTGGGCTTGTCCCTATCTGAGGCCTCAAGTACCTCATCGGCTGATACCCATACCTCATCCTCCAGTTCCGAGATGCCATCCTCCATCACGTCGATGAAGGCCTTTCCGTGTTCCTCGAACCTTTCATAGCTCAGGGTTTCTGTTCCTGAAGTTGGTCCAGTCTGGCCTTGTATTCTGCCTCCATGGAAAGACCTAAAGCACAGAAATTATTTCACTCTAAAGGAATTACCGGGGGGTTAAGATGTACTGGCTGAGGCCTCTGGCCGAAAGTTTCTGATACATAATTCGAACGAAAACCGGTTATCGGCCGATAATAATAAATAGTTCTGTTGGAAAACGGTTTATATGGAAGAAAACGTAGGATTGATGGACCAGAAAGTACGTATAGGCCTTGGAGCAGTTTTAGGCCTGGTTTCGCTGGTAGTTCTTGCCCAGTCAGCACAGCTGGTATCCCAGATGATACCTGTTCCGGCTATTGTTTCGCCGGTTCTTGGTGTCGTGTCGCTGATTCTTCTGGCGACAGGATACTTCAGGAAATGCGCCCTGTACAACGTCCTGGGCATGAGCACAGAGGAAGAATAATACCTTTTTTCTCCTTTTCTTTTTTTCGTTCGAAAAGGAACGAAGGATAAGACAGTATAAAAAGTTTGTGTGTTATTGTTGAACTAAATGCAACAATCGTCGTGGCTTGAAAGGCTGACAGAATTCCAGGAGGAACATGCCCTGGAGATCGTACTGTTTTTCATCTTCCTCTCAGTCGCTATGATTCCAGGTATGGCTCGTGTAGAGACTATCGTTGCCCTGGAAAATATGATGCCTTCTTCATCCACGCCTGTAGAAGGAGTCAATGACCTGAGAGCTGAAGGCCTTGGGAAGGACTCGATAGCCGTCAAAGTCTCTACAGGCAACACCGAAGACGGCGTCCAGTCCATCCACGATAACAGGACAGAGACCTACATCAGAGATCTATCCGGCGATATCCGGAGCATCCAGGGAGTTACACAGGTGATGTCTCCCCTTCAGAGAGAAGGCCTTGTGGATGAGAGAAAGCAAAACGCAGTTATCACCGCATATACTTTCGTGGGGGATTCAGGGACGGAGATGGACAGGATATTCAACGAGATAGAGGAAGAGGCGATGTATGAAAGGCCTGAAGGCCTTGAGACAGAGATCTCGGGCGTTCCTGCAGTCCAGCAGAGGCTTTCTTCTATGGTTTCACGTGATAAAAACGTTACTACAATGATATCTCTGGGGCTGGTATTTCTGATCACTTTAGGCCTTTTCCAGGGAAGTTTTTCCTCTGCGATTATGCCTCTGATCGTTGTAGGCCTTTCAGTTATCTGGCTTTACGGAACCATGGGTTATCTTGGTATCCCGCTTTCTACGCTGGCCGGTTCAGTCGCAGCTCTGGTTATAGGTATCGGTATTGATTACTCGGTGCATATCCTTAACACTTACAGGTTCCACCGGAGAGACAACAGTATCGGCGAGGCCCTTTCCGAGGCTGTCGGCGAGACAGGTGTTGCCATCGTTGCGACTTCTATCACCACTATCAGTGCTTTCATGGCCTTTCTCTCGGGTATGATGCCGGAGATGCATCGTTTCGGTTTGATCATGTCCATCGGTATCGGCTATGCTTTACTTTTCAGCTTCTTTTTGCTTCCGAGCGTATTCGTACTTGAGGAAAAAATCATGAAGAAGATCCATAACTCGATCAACTGGAGGCATGACTTCTGATGGCCGAAAACAATTTTTATGGGACACTGGAAAAGTTCTCAAGAGGTGAAATTAGGTGATTATCGAAGAGCTAGCTTCAAGACTTGTCGAGGTACAGGTGGAAAGGCCTAAAGCAGTCCTCCTGATTCTTGCTATCTTGACAGCTTTTGTTCTGCCTGGGGCCTTGAACCTGGAGGTTAAACCCAGTACAGAGGCGATTTTACCTGAGGATGATTCGACTGTGGAGTCACTGGATACTCTCAGGGCAAAGTTCTCCGGGGATACGAGTTACATTGTTTTCGAGTCAGATCAGGATGTCAGGAACAGTCAGTTGCTTGAGGAGATGCAGCGTATAGGTAACAGGGTCGAAAAGGCGGAAAACGTACGATCCGTACAGTCTCCTGCATCTATGCTGGAGAGGAGATACGGAGAGATACCAGAAGAAAGTTATAGACTTGAAAACTTTGATTACGGCAGTATGGTCTCGGAAAATTACAGGACAGGCCTTATGGCGGTCAGGGCAGATACACAGGCCAACTCTGACGAGATACAGAAACTCTACGATGATATACATACAGCAGTAAGTGCGGAGACCACTGAGGACTACTATCTTACAGGTTACAACATGATTGACTTGGCGACTTTCCAGGTCATCATATCTGATTTCATGATGATCACAGGAGTCTCATTCGGGGCAGTCCTGCTCGTCCTGTACGGGGTTTTCCGTGACCTCAAACGCATGATGTATCCTATCGTCCCGGTGATGTTCGGACTGATCTGGATGCTGGGCCTCGGAGGATACCTAGGGGCAGACCTGACAATCATATCCATGGTATCTGCTGCGATGATCATGGGCCTGGGAATCGATTTCGGGATCCATGTCACGAAGAAATACTTCAACACGGTCAGAGGATCCGAAGGCCTTTCGGAGACCATGGTGGAACTTTCCAGAGGCCTTCTGGGAGGTTCTATGACTACGGGAGTCGGTTTCCTGGCTTTGCTTGCTGCGAACCTGACAGGGATGCATGCTCTGGGTATTTTCCTGTTCACTGGCATCGTCTCTGCGTATATAGGTGCTGTGTTTTTGCTTCCAACCCTGATAATCATGATTGACGGGAAAGAATCCGTCGCATAAATTATTGATACTATGAAACGAACAGCTACACTTTCGACCACGTTTTGGAAAACAGCTTTAGTCTTGACAGCCTTAGTGATCTCTGTATCTGGGGCCTCCGCTACCCAGATAACTGATATCAGTCATTCACCGGGTATCATCTCTGCAGGAGATGAAGTGAATATCTCCCTGATGCTACAGAAAGATGATATCCTCGACGATGATTTCGATATAGAGAGCAGGATCAACTCGTCTCTTGAACCGGGAAGCTTCCGCTCAGAAAGGTATATCGAGATAGTGGACAGACAGGGAGCTTACGGTTTGGAGACATCTACTTCATCTTTCATGTACCCTGAAGGGGTATGGAATGAGAGGTACACGATAAAAGTATCTCAGGAAGCCCCTACAGGAACGTATGAACTGATCCATAACCTGGATTACATCAGTAAAGACAGCGAGTTCACTAAACATGACGAACAGAGTTTCTCCATCCACATAGACAGGGAAGGCCCTCAACTCACCGCCTCTACGGAAAGTACGGAGCCAAATATACCTAGATCAGGTGATAACTACGTCACAGACAGGGTAAGGTTCACCAACACCGGAGAGAAAAAACTGGAAAACCTTGTTCTGAGGCCTGAAACACCTGAAGGAATTGAAAAGGCCTTTTCCAGCGACGAGAAGTTCCTTATAGGAGCGGTCAACCCAGGAGACAGTCAGACAGTGGATCTGGGCCTTGATATCTCGGAGGATGTAGAGCCCGGTCTCCAAGAAGTCGTTTTCAATGCCGAATACGAGGATTCTGACAGCAACGTCTACAGTGAAAATCTTTCCACGTTTCTCCGAGTTGAGGGAAGGCCTGACCTGGAAGTCATCAACTCCAGTATGGAGATGAAAGCAGGCGAGACATCCCAACTACGTGTAAAGGTCGAAAACACCGGTGAACAGGATGCGGAATCGGTGACGGCCCGTGTTATCGCGGAGAGGTCTCAGCCTTTCAGCCTTGAAGACCGGTCCAACTACATCGGAGAGATAGAATCCGGTCAGACAGGAGAAGCTGTGATGAAGATATCTGCGGACAGGACAGCAGCACTGAAACAGCACCAGGTCAAGATCCAGTTACGTGCCAACGGCGACAGCGAGGAAGGAGATCACTCAGTTTATACCTTCACGGAACAGACAGGTGTTGAACTTACAGAAAGGACTGAATCATCTCTGATCTATGTCGGTATAGCAGCTGCAGTAGTTATCGCAGTGCTAGGCCTCTACAGGTACAGGAAAAAATCAAAAACCGGATCTGAAGAAGGCGATAAAGAGTGAGGAAAAAACCTTTTGTTAGAGGCCTTGCAGGAACAGTGATAGTGGCTGGTTTCCTGCTGGGCTGGTTCGTCAACAAATGGTTTTTCCTGATAGACCTGTTCGCAGGCCTCAACCTTTTACAAAGCTGTAAGACAGGAGTCTGTCCTCCAGAGATCTTTCACTCGAAGTTTATCGAGGAAGAGATCCGGGAAATCGAGGAAGAGGCAGACAAACTAATCTAGAAAAAACCTGTCAAAAAACCCCCTACTGTTTTTTTCTTTCAAGACCAGAGATAAACTATGGAAACAGATGAAGATCATATAATCGATGCCGAAAAAGCCGGTAAACTTGAAGACGAATCACGTTACCGTTTTCTATCAAGAGAAAAGCTTCTGAAAAATATAGATAAAGGAGATACTGTCATAGAGATAGGAAGCGGAACAGGTTTCTACACAGATGACCTGGCAGAAAAAGCAGAGAAAGTCTATGCCATCGACTTCCAGGAAGAGATGCACGAATTTTACAGGAATAAAGGCATCCCAGAGAACGTCGAACTGGTACATTCTAAGGCCTCAGATATAGACATAGAAGAAGCTGATACCATAGTCTCTATCTTTTCCTTCCACGAGATAGACGCGGAAAAGGCCTTAAAACAATTTTCAGAAGTGCTTGAAAAATCTGGAAAACTTTTGATCATCGACTGGAGCAGGGAAGGTTCAGAGGAAAACGGGCCTCCACTGGACAAACGTTTCAACGCCGAAGAGGCCTCAAAACTGGTTTCAGGGTTTTTCGAGGTTGAGAAAGCTTTTGAGAGGGAAGATACTTTCCTGGTTGAGGCCTTCAAGAACTAAACTGGTTTAGGTGACCCAGGCTTCTTCCCGGTCTCCTTCTTTGAGGTTTCCCTGACCCCAGTTTATCATCTGTTCTATGAGCGGTATCAGCCTTTCCCCGAAATCTGTCAGTTCATAGGTTATCTTGACAGGTTTCTCATCTTCTACGTTTCTCTCGATCAGACCTTGTTCCTGCATCCTGTCCAGGTTGTCGCTGAGTGTCTTGTTGGTTATGCCTCCTACTTTTTCCTGTATCTCAGTGAAACGTATCTCCTCGTTGTCATGGATATGGTATGTTATCGCAGGGACCCATTTGTGTCCCAGGATTTTTGAGGTGGATTTGAGTGCGCACCACTCCTTTGATTTGCACCAGACAGGTATCTTTTCGTCTTCCGGTATATCCTGTGAAACCATGTATCCACTCTTTCACTAAGGCCTTTAATATCTTTCAGGTATCTGGTATGGATATGAAATCAGATGGTACTGAGGAGTTTCTGAGTTATGTAAAATCCCGAAAAAGTGCTTCAGGAGGTAGTCTTTGATGTCTGAGGACGAAGGGTTTACTATCGAATTGACCGCGAAACAGGCTGCTGTAACTTTTCTGTTTGTAGGCCTTGTCTTTGGAGGTGCTTCGGGTTTGGCTGCAGGAGCCTTCGCATTCGGGGGAGACACCCAGCTCTCCGGGAATGATGGTTCTGGAGGAGAGTCCGGAACTAGTACGGGTGGATCTGATTCAAGCTCTGAACTTGTAACTCTCGATGGAGTTGAGTTTGAAGGTGAGCCGAGCAAAGGTGATTCTGATGCTCCTATAAAGATCGTGGAGGTCAACGAGTTCGGATGTCCTTTCTGTGCCGAGTTCCAGGGAGTTGATGCATCCGCAAGAATCCCTATAGATCAGATGGATATCGCTGGAAGCCTTGAAAGCCAGTACATTGACTCAGGAGAAATAGAGCTGATCTCCAAGGATTATCCGGTACCGAACCTGCATCCTAACGGACCTGAAGCCCACAAAGCAGCTAACTGTGTCTACGAACACGAAAAGGACAGCTTCTGGGAGTACCACGACGAACTATTCGAGAGAAGAGACCAGTGGATGGCCTCAGGACAGGGCAATACAGAGGAAACTTTCAGACAGATCTCAAACGACCTAGGTCTTGACACTGAGACAGTCATGCAGTGTTATGACAACTCCGAGAACCAGGAAGCCAACAACGACAAAAGCGAATTAACGACCAGTGTCGGCAGACTTGGAACACCGACTTTCTTCGTTGGAAACAGGGAGAAAGGCTTCGTAAAGATCTCAGGAGCACAGCCACTTCCAAGATTTGAAGAAGCTATAAACACAGTTCAGAACCAGTAAGACGTGGAAGCCATGACGATGAAGATCACAGTCAACCCGAAGGCCTGGAAAAGAGATTTCCTCCAGGGAATCCAGGGAGCATCGAAGAACTGGAAAAGATCTCTTGGAACAGCTTTTGTAGGCCTTTCGGCCTTTTTCCTTACTGTTTTCTCCGCCAGTCCAGAGTACTCGGTCCAGATGCTGATGGCAGGAGTTGAGTACTGGAGCTTTGCTTTCATCACCAGGTTCTCCGGTATGTATGCTACCTCAGGCCTTACAGGGATCTTTCTGACCCTGATATTCTCTGCGATGGTCGGAGTGACAATGACAAACACTGTCGTCCAGCTGAGGATGAACAAGGTTAATCTAAGCTCTCTTGGCGCCGTACCAGGGTTTTTAGCGGGAGGATGTGCCTCATGCGGCGTAGGAGTGCTTTCCCTCCTCGGATTCGGAGGAGTACTGGCCTCGATGCCTTTCGAAGGCAACCTCTTGCGTCTGGGAGGAGTCTTACTGCTAGGAGCTTTGATCACCCGGACAGGAAACCCGGACATATGCAAGCTTTAGAGCTGAAAAAACCAATGAACCTGGAAGAGTTTAACCTACTGAAGGCCTTCGTGGCAGGTTCCATATTTTTCACGGTTACAGGCCTGGTAACAGGCCTTGTACCTAATCCAGTCTATGTCAGGATGGTCCCGATAACTGTCCTTGATTATGTTTTCCTGTTGACGACTTCTGTACTTTCCGCCTATTACTTCGGAAAAGAACAGTGTTCGGTCCTTGATAACCGATTAGCGGGCCTGGGAGGCCTTACAGGTTTTCTTGCGTTCGGATGCCCGATCTGTAATGCTGTGTTACTTGCATTTTTCTCCAGTTCAGCTTTGCTGACCTATTTCGATCCTCTGAGGCCTTTCCTTGGAGTTTTCTCTACAATCTTACTGGCTTTTCTGGTTTACAGTGATCTGAAATAGGGAAAAAGGAAAAATTTCTAGGATATTTTTTCTACAGTTTCTGAGCTTTGTAGCCTAGTTTTCCCTGGTAGCCGTCTGTTGACATCAGTACCGGGTAGAAGGCCTCATCTGCCGTGAGTTTTTCACCTTCTCTTTTGGCAAAGGCCTGTCCTTTCTCTACTTTCTGGAAGTTTTCTGCGGTAAATTCCCAGTCTCCTTCCACTGTCTCGGTATATCTGTAGAGTTCAGGGTTTGACCGGTTGCATTCACCGTCTATGACTCCACTGCATGAGAGGAAATTTTCCAGAACTTGGTATGCATCTTTCTCTGCGTTTTCTGTGCCCTGAGGCCCGGTTTCTACGATCAAACCGGTTTCTGCCTGTTCTATCAGGACTCCGGATTCCTCAGGGAAATAAACTGCATTATCAACGTTTACATCCTCTGCCATCCTGATGGTTTCCTCATCGGTGTTTTTCATCGTGGCAAAAGGCCTTTCAGTAGACCTGGTGGTATGTATATCCAGTACCGTCTTCCCTTTGACCTCTTCTGTGATCTCTGCTGCCAGACGTTTTTCATATTTATCCGAGTCTTTATCTCCCGGGAAGGAGCTGTTTGGGTCTACATCCAGATATCTCTTGTTTTCTTCCAGGGCCTTTTCGCTGGGTATAATGAACTTTACAGGTTTCCTGAACTCCTGATGATCTTTCAGGATTTTATCGATAGCCTTTTTACCTGCAGGTTCGTCTCCATGTAGAGAGCCTACTATCACAAGCTCAGACTCCCCTTTACCTTTCTCTATAACTTTCATAGTACAGATTTCTTCTAGAAGAGGCCTTTAATCTTTTTCAGTAAACCATTTTCCAGCTCATCGGGATCTTTTGCTCCCTTTGCTACCTCAATAGCTGTCTTTAGTTTTTTCTCAGCCATCACGCCTCTGAATCCGGTTTTCTGTTCTATCGCCGGGCCGTCAACGATCGTGGTAGGTACAGCTCTTACACCGTGGTTTTTCGCCCTCCCATTATTCTTGGAGACGTCTGTCATCTTCACTTTTACATCTTCTTCGTCGCGGAAATCGTCCGCGAGATCTTTCTGTGCCGGGCAGTTAGGACAGGTCTTCGAATAGAAAACCTCTACAGTAACATCTTCAGTCATAGTTTATCGACAAGAAATATGGAGAAGGCCTTTTTAGGCCTCCTGATTTTCTATCGCCTGTTCGATTTTGTCCGGCTGGAAACCTATCACTTCTTCGTCGCCGATGAATGTCTGTGGAACTCCTTTCTGACCTGTTCTCTCTATCATTTTCTTCGCTTTTTCCTGGTCGGAGGCGACGTTGTGTTCCTTGTAGTCGTAGTCGTTTTCGTCCAGCCACTGCTTTACCTTTGTACAGTATGGGCAGGTGGGCGTCGTGAATACTTCAATCTCTTCTGTCATAGTTTGTGTATAGTTATTGAACTTTTATTAACTTACTGTTTAGATGTCTTCGAGAACATCCATTTTCTCATCTTCCCATTCCTCCATCCGTTTTTCTATCTTTTTCTTCATCTTTTCCTTGTCGGCTACTCTGTAGATGTAGTATCTGCCTTTCTTACCTTCCTCGACTTTGCTCTCCCTCTGTATGAGTCCTGTGCTTCGAAGCTTTGAAAGGTATCTCTGGACTGTAGAACGGTCTTTACCCAGGTCTTCTGCGATCTCGGAGGCCCTGGCCTCGTCGTTACAGAGGTAATACATGACTTCTGTCTCAGAACCTGAAAGGTTATACAGGACCTTCAGCAGTTCCTTCATCTCGCGGGGACATTTCATACTACTGTTTGTGCATCTAAATGTAAAAAACTCTTCCCGGTGAGATTTCTGTAAAAGAACTTAACTTTAACTACCTAAAAGTTAATACAGAGCTGGTATTATGGATAGCCTGAGTATGAGCAAGGATGAGACAAGGATGGGCGAGATACCTTCGGTACAGGACCTGGAGAAGGTAGAAAGTTACCTTAACTCAAAGGATGAAAGCCATGAGAAAAGGATCTTACAGGGTTTCAACCGCGGCGAGATAGTAGATAGGCTTGCACAGAACGATGAAAGACTGGAAAAAGTGAAAGATACTCTCCAGGGTAACACCTTCGATTACGAAGAAAGGAGAGGCCGTATAGACAGCTCAAGAAAGAAAATACATGCTATGACTTTTGAACCTGGAGAAGAGGATTTCAGGACGAGTACCGCTCTAAGGATAGGTGGTGCAGAGACAGGAAAGACCATGCACAAAAAAGCGATGAGCATGTACCAGTCAGCCCTTGAAAACGCAGGTTACGACGTGGAAAAAGATCCAGAGGCCTTACAGGAGACTGCAGCACAGGCAATGGATGATATGGATTACAGGAGTTTCCAGGTCGAGATCGAGGACTCCACAAGAGAGGCATACAACGAGACAGTAGAAAAGATCACTGGTTAAGTTATTCAAGGCCTTCAGCATCTATCATTTTTGTATCGCAGGATCAGTTCTCCAGGCCTGTAACTTTTTTCTAGATCTTACTGGTTATGTTCTGTTTATCGTATCTTTCAACGCTTATATCGTACTGGCTCTGGTCCTCTGTTGCTCCGAAGACCTGTACGATCGAGGACGGGATTATAAACCTGTCAAGCCCTGGCCCATCCAGGATCTGAGGGTCTTCAGGATCGTAGAACGTGGCTACGGCGCCCTGTAACTCTCTATCATCTTCAAGGGAGTAGGACCAGAGAAGTTCCTCGTCCTCGAACTCTCCCTCGAGGAAAGAAGCTGCATTATCCACTACAGCTTCGTCTACAGATCTTATATCTCCTTTCACAGCTGCAGGCCTACCATCAGTACTGTAGAGAAGGCCCTCGTTTCTGATTTCTCTGGGGCTTGTGTTTTCCAGGTCTTCCCTTGTGAATTCGTATCTGTCCCTGTCCAGAAGGGTTTTCAGGCTCTTTTCGACCTGTTTTTCAAGTGAGAAGTATTCCAGGTCTTTTCCGTTCATCATATTTTTTCACCTTTCTGCGTAGTGTCTCTGTTCGGAAAAGTTCACGTCTCTTGGTTCAAGCATGGTTTCGTCTATCTCGACTTCTCCACGTCCCTGAAGCTCTCTTTCCAGGAAGGCCTCGTCGAACTGTACCGGTGTAAGTTCTCCCTCCCTGTATTCTCCCAGGACCTTTCTCTCGTACTCGCCCCTGAACTCGTCGGCGACCTGTACGTAGAAGACCGCCCTGTCATCGAAGACCTCTACATCAGGAGTTAGACTGGAGTTTTTCGATGTTTCGTCCCTCAGTTCATCGTATTTTTCCGATTCAACAAGTTCCTTCAGTGCCTCATAGGCCTCTCCGTATTCCATCGATAGTTATACGAGGCTGAACATTTTTCAGCGGTACGGTTAGAGATCACCTAGTTCTTCTGTCATCTCCAGCGCGCTCTCAACAGCATCGTAGGCATAATGTGTCCTCTCATAGGCCTCCTCAGCCGTCATGCCAGGGCCTGTTATAGCCATCGTGACCGGTTTACCGGATTCAAGAGATACCTCCTGCAGAGTTTTGGCCGTTGAGTTACCTATTATCTTGTCATGGTCTGTATCTCCTTCTATGATTGCTCCGATAACTGTCACACAGTCGATATCATCTCTATCCGCCAGTTTCTGTGCGGCAAGAGGGGTATCGTAGGAACCTGGTACATGCACCACTTCTACATCTGCATCGTTTTCCTGTGCTGCGTCTTCAGCTTCCTCCCTCATGCTCGAGGTGATTTCTCCGTTGTACTCTGCGACCACAAGGCCTACCTTCTTTCCCATGGATGAGCGATAGAGTCACAGATTTTTAGTTCTTTACTTAATTATTCCGATGAGCATCAGGGATTCATATCTTAAAAACAGGAGTTCAAGAAAGAGGTATGGATCTTGAAAATCTGGTGAGAGAGAACAGGTTTACCATCTCACTTATCTTCCCGTTCGTGGGAGCGGTAACATTGCTGGCATCCGCGGAAGGCCTTTTACCGGATTTTCTATCGTATAACCCTTTGCTGATAATCTTTGGCACACTGGTGATGAGGCTTCCGCTGATCTCGGGGATGAAACCTTTGATCGACAGGAAAGCTTTTCTGGGCATTTCATTCCTCACCCTTTACAGTTACCTGATCGAGTTTGTAGGGATCAGGACAGGTTTCCCGTACGGTTTCTTCGAGTACGGCATCGATCTGGGGCCTATGATATTCGGCGAGGTCCCTCTAGGGCTACCGGTGTTTTTCATCCCTCTTGTGGTGAATGCCTACCTGCTGGTGCTTCTTTTGTTCCGTGAGAGGTCTCAGCGTTTCCTTGTACGGCTTCCTATGGTTATAGGTACTGTACTGGTTCTGGACCTGGTTCTTGATCCTGCTGCGGTCGCCATCAACTTCTGGAGCTACGGTTCAGGCCTTTACTACGGCGTACCTCTCAGTAATTACCTGGGCTGGGCCTTGAGTGCTTCCGTCGCTGTTTTGACCCTTGACCTGTCTCTGGACCGTGAAAATCTTCTGGAAAGACTGGAAGGTTGTGAGTTCATGCTGGATGATATGGTATCTTTCGTCTTGCTGTGGGGCGGAATCAATCTTTACTTCCTTCAGATGATTCCTTTCCTGGTCTCTACGGTGTTAGGCCTTGGCCTCTGGAAGGTGGACAGGTTCGACTTTGTCTCAGCTGACAGTTTTACCTCTCCAGATGCATCGCTACGTAATAAATTTTCCTGATCAATATTACCGTAGGCTATGGATAGATGGGAGTTTGAGGAGAACCCCCCGGGATATAACACCGGACTGATGAATTACAGGGAACTGGAGGATACAAGGCCTAGAGAGGATGCTATTTGCAAGGATGTTGGTGCAAGTATAAATGCCGAAGTCGGTTTCAGGCCTGACGGGGCCAGAGTCTATGTTAAGGATGTTGATGATCTGGAGAATGATACTGTACAGTCTCATATCGCAGCTGATATCTACAATGATCACATACCTTTTTTGACTCCTGAAATTGCGTATGATGAAGTATATGGTAAAATCCTTGTTGAGGAGATGCCAGGAGAATTCAGCGATGATTACGGTGAAATGGACCAGAGATCTCTGCATGGTGCGATAGCTCAGAAACTTCTTCTCGGTGACTGTGACTACGCAGGAAACTTCCTAGCCACAGGAAATCAGGTAGTTCCTATAGACCATGACATGACAGGTAGAGACCTTGTGACCACTAAGAAAGCGGTTAATACCTGGCTGGAAGATGGACCTGATGAAGACCTTCTGTACAGGGAAGCAACGAAACTGGCAGAACAGATAGATATCAGAGCTCTAGAACAGGACCTGAGAGATGAAAGAAACCTTATGAACAGCTGGTCCAGCAGAGAAGAGATAAGAGACCCGGAACCAAGAGACGGACTGTTCCATGGAAGCATAGAAAACATCATAGATAACGTCAGGGCCTTCAAATAGCGAGGAACCTGATCTTAAGTGTAACTTCCGTTCACACACTCGTTCAGATCAGATATTCTGTCGTACTGGTCCTCAAGCACCTGGAAAGGAGTTTCGAAGGCGTAGGGATCAAGGCCTTCCTGTTCTCTGCCTTTCTCAACGGAGATATTTCTTGCAGTATCCTCAACTTCCAGGGCTTTCCCGTAGACATCCTTAAACTCGTTCCACGTATCTACTATCTCGTCCTGCTCTCTCTGTACAGGCCCGTCCATGGAACAGGTTACGCTGATCTCGTTAACATTTTCCCCGGTATGATGAGCTGCAAAAACAAGGCCTCTGTAAGCTGTGAACTTTTCGTAACTTTCCTCAGGCTCTGCACCGGCTATACTGCCTGTTGTTTCACCTAGCCAGTCCATAGAGTTGAACACGTTGGAGAATTCATCCACGACAGCATCTACATTCGTCTCCAGTTCTTCTACCGGGATATCACTGTCCTGGTACTCGTGGAGAGCTTTTTCATATCTTTCAACTGTCGAGTCAAGGGCCTCTATCTCTTTTTCAAGCTTGTCAAGGCCTGCACCCATCTGTACCGATATGTCTTCATCTGCCGGTAACATCTAATCTCCCTTGCCTGGGCTAATCTTAATTATCTATCGGGAAACCCCTTGTTTTTCCAGTACACCAAACAAAAAACTGTTAAGTTTCAGACCTTCAAGTAACAGCTTGTGGAACAGGGATACGAACTGAAAGGCCTTGAAGAGCTTGAACCTAGAGATGAGGGAGAAAACGAGTACGTGGAGGCCTATTCGGAGCCAGGAGATCTTGAGGTCCGTGAGAAACCTGAGGAACTGGAGTTCGTATGGGAGACGGATGCGGACTTCGGCGAGGTACTTGAAGCTGTGGAAAGCCTTTACCGGAGGAAAAATGGGGTCCAGGCACTGGAGAAAAACGGGTATGGAGGCCTTGACCAGACAAAGATCCGGGATTACGTGCTTGAAGGCCCTCTAGAGGAAGATGGTATCGGGGACTGGAGTGATTATCATATGCTTCAGATAGGTGGTTCGGATTTCTACGTTTCCTGGGACAGTAAAGCCGAGGAAAAAGATCACAGAATTCGTCTGAACGCTCAGGGTTCAGGCCTTGCACCTTTTGAAAGCGTTTACAGGAGGACAGTCGATGAGGACGGTGTTGAAGATGTTATCAGTGATGTTGAGAACGAGTTCTTCGATCATCCTAGAAGTTTTCCGGGTTTCTGGGATCCGACAGACAGATTTAATTGAAAAATGGACGGAACTAAATAGTTTAATGTGGCAGCAGAAACACTGACGAAATCTTTGTTGACTGTAGTAGGGTTTATGACCGGGATTCTGGCCCTCCTGATCCTGCGTAAGCTTGAGGATGAGGATATCTCGATGACCCGGATGCAGTTGAATCCTGAGAAGACGATATGGGATTTCAGGATGATCTCTGCTGCGAATATTCTGATGCTTGTAGGGTTCCTGATGTATATAGCAGGAGTTATTTTCTCGAATGATTCTCTCTGGATAATCTCAAAAGCTGTAGGAGGTATCTTCGGCATCATGTACGCTGGAGTACTGCTAAGGTGGTGGAGACGATTCTGATCCCTTACAAGGCCTTGTTCGGACTTGTAGGTGCGGTTATCACCATCTATGCTCTGTACAACTCGTATCATATCCTCAGAAACTTCAGAGATGATGAAAACGTTGCCTTATCGATGTTTTTCCTGAACGACGGTGCTGCTGACAGTTTCAGAATGCTGGCCTATATTTCTATCCTTTACTCTCTGATGACTTTGCTTGTTGTGACCGGGATCGTACCCGATACTTATCCGTACGATCTGGCGGTGATAACTCTTTTCCTAGGTCTTGCCTACTTCCTCAGGGAGATAAAAGCTGTGACCTCCGGTGCAGGAGACTAGACGGTTTGAATGAAACCGAACAGTCGCTGGATCATATATAAAGAGTGTGGGAGAAATTGGTTTACATGAAAAAGACAGCAATCGCTTTTCTGGCATTTCTAACATTTACAGGATTCACTGCAGGAGTAGTCGGAGCAGAATGTCCTGAGGGACAGCCATGTATCATGAACAAAGACACTGGAAACAGTTCCACAGCAACTGTTGAACTTATCGAGAGATCAGGCAACAACTGGACGGCACAACTTCAGCTCCAGATGCAGAGGCCTTCAGCCAACACAACAGAGAGACTGGTCAACGCCTCATACGACACGGTGAATGGATCGAAGACAGTAACATTCACAGGCATCATGGAGACCAACAGCCCGAAATACAGGCCTGATTTCGTCGTCTCATCCACGGAAGACGGCTACACCATGGAAATCGAAGCAGTCAAGAGACAAAACGACTCGGTCACCACAGAAGTCATCACAGAAAACAGGTACACTGTAGAATTCAGTTCAGAAGAGGCCTTCCAGCTGAAAGTCAACCAGAACGGAGTCTCAGAGACATTCGAGCACCCTGACTTCAGCGATGGATCGGATGACGAAGATTCAGAACAGGAGGAAAGCTCAGAAGACGAAAACGGAGGCCTTCTATCAGGCTTCTTTAACTGGCTTTCAGGCCTTTTCTGAAGCCCTAATTTTTCTCTCTTTTTCTTCTCTTTCTACTACTGAATTAAATTCGATAATTCTGACGTTGGATAAATTTATTTTATATTCAGTAAATCAAGTGCATATGGGTTCTTTTTAGGATCTTTTAGGTCGAATTCGTCTTCTTCAGCGCCATAATGTATTCCCATTGTGTGGCCTGCCCAGACCGACATGCCCCGGAATCTTTTGTGTTTTTTCTCTACATCGGGAGATTGATAACCATCTTTTTCCCCGCTGAGAATATCTTCGTATGAACTTCTATCTCTGGAGAGATCGTGGTGTTGTTCCATGTATGTGTCTTTGTTCTGTGCCATATGCAATGCGGTAAGGCCTTCAATTGTCCCAACTTCTATCTGGTCGCCGTATCTTTCCTTGTATTCCTGGAGATTTTCCATCGGTACGAAAACTGTGGCATCGTCCAGATCTACTTTTTCCGCCTGTACTTCGGATAGATTGTTCTCAATTAATTCGTTTTTATGCAGAGGATATATCTGAGATACCTCACCCTGTATAGCCTCGGAGTCGAACCCGAACATAACTGGTTCAAGCCTCTCTTGTGATTTAAGCGAGTCAAATCTGCTTAAAAGCGAGCCATATCTATGTCTTCTCTGCTGGGCGTATTCCTGGATATCGTCTTCGGACCAGTTACCTTCCTCCAAGTGTTTTTCCAGAGTCTTTCCTCTGTATCTCCAGTCCTCTGGATCTGCCTCGTGTAAGTGCTGGCCTATAGTATTTTCCAGCCAGTCCTTGGATTTTTCCCCATCCTCAAGTTTTCTCCCCAGTATATCATTTTCAACCGACTCATAGACATCTTCCAGGGTCGGTGTACTTGTCTCAGCATAGAAGAGGCTGATCATAGGTGCAGCACTGACACTGACCTTCGGTAAATTACCGTATTCGCCGGTCTCCGAGTTACCTGTTTCCCTTGAGGCCTTTAACTCGCCGTCACCGATTATATCATCCAATGGATTGTTCAACTCGACATCATTAGCAGTGCCATGGAAGTAAGTCGTAGCATACGTCTCAGGATTCTCCAGAACATCTGTACTAGCACGGTCAAAATCTCTGAGGTTGTCAAGACCTTGCTGTGTCTCTGGTTCAAGTTTTCTACCCCAGTCACGCCAGCTTTCAAGAGAAGTCAAGGCCTCATCAAAACCCGATAGACCTCCCATACCGAATTGACCTTGTCCCGTTGACTCATCAATCCACTCAAAACTGCCGTGATCTTGATTACTAAGACCTGTAGAAAAACCCGCATCAGACTCTAAATCCTGGCTATAAGAGCCTAACTCTTCATCAACATAGTCTCCAAGATCAAGGCCTTCCATGTGTTGTTAATTATTCATAACAACATAAAAAGTTTTTTGTTAGGCAGAATTTGCCGTTGGATATCTTTCTGAAAAACCCTTTGAAGGCCTGAAAAATGTCAGGAGTTTTCTAGAAGAATAATAAGAAATACGACTGAGTGAGGCCTCAACACGGTCTTCGATGACAGAGAAGATAATGAATAATTTACTGGTTCGCAGAGATTATCTCGATGACGTCTCCCTGCTCCAATTCGTGATCTCCGCCGATCTGTCTGTTTTCTCTACAATCAATTGCGTGTAAGAATCCCTCACCCAGATCCGAATGGATGGTGTACGCAAAGTCTTCAGCCGTCGCTCCCTCATGTACGAGGAAACAGTCAGGTAAAATATTTCCGTGTTCGTCGCCGAGGCCGTCTGCTCCACCAGGGAAGATAGCCATGACGCCTAACTCCTCGAAAAGCGCATCTTCCAGGGCCTTCTGGACGCCTGTGCCTCCGTACTCGTCCATGAAGTCTCTGATCTGTTCAAGGCCTTCAACTTTCTCTTCCGGCAGGTCTTCAGTTAAGATCTCGAAGTCCTCGTCGCCGGGATAGTAATCTACTACGTCCTGTTCAGCAGCGTTTTTCAGCGCCTTTTCCGCATGAGCTGATACAGGTACAAAATCGAGGTGTTCGTACTCCGGATCCGATGTGATTTCCTCGAAGTTTTCCTGGCTTTTCTCCATGTCCATCTTGTTGGCGGCTATGATCATCGGCTTGGTTTCTTTCCTGATCTCACGCGCCAGCTGTTCTCTGACTTGTTCGTCCCAGGTATCAGGATCAAGTTCGAGGCCTTGATGTAAAATTATCTGTTTGATCTCGTTTTTATTCGTCTTGAAAGCGGACATCTGTTCCGCTAACTCTTCCTCTAACTTGACGTCTTTCTGTCTTCTCTTGTTCTCGAAGCGTTCGATACCTTTCTCCATGATCTCTAGGTACCACATGTCTAACTCGTTTTCAAGGAATTCTATGTCTTTTCTCGGGTCGTGGCCTTCCGTTGGTTCGCCCTCGATATCGGTCTCACCTGAGAAATCGACGACGTGGACCAGTACATCGGCTTCGTTCAGATCCGTCAAAAACTTGTTTCCGAGGCCTTTTCCTTCGTGTGCGCCGGGGATCAGGCCTGCGACATCGACTAATTTGACTGGTACGTAGCGGGTTCCGTCGTTGCAGTATCCTACTCGTGGGTCACAGCTTTCGTTGAAGTCCGGTGCTGCACAGTCTACACGTATGTAGGCCTCTCCGACGCTTGGGTCGATGGTTGTGAAGGGGTAGTTTCCTTCGTCTACGGAGTTCATTGTCGCTGCGTTGAAAAAAGTGGATTTTCCTACGCTGGGTTTGCCGACGAGTCCGATTTTGTAGGGCATGCAGAATAAGTAATAGAGAATTCTTTTTAAGCCAACTCTTTAACAGTGATCAGAGAGAATATTTGTTAACAGGATGAAGATCCTTTCTCTGAACGCAGGTTATTTTCTGGGCTATGACGGTACTTTGAGAGATTATCTTATGCATCCGTTGAGAGGTGTCAATGGAGATAATATGGTTCAGAACAGGAGGACGGAGAAGTTCACGCATCTGGTTGAAGATACTGATCCGGATGCTGTACTGCTTCAGGAGGTGGATCAGGGATCGGTTCGAGGTTGCAGAGCCTCCGAACCAGATAAAATCGTAGATCAGCTTTCCGGAAGTTTTGAGGCATTTACTGCGACTAAATACAGCGGATGGATGAAAAAAACACCTTTCACCAGTAAGATGTCGAACGCTGTGCTTTACAGAGAGGGTAAGATGAAAAACCATTATCTGGGCATGGGAACGAAATCTCTGGTTCAGGAGCTGGCTTTTGAGGATTTCAGTGTTTTCTCAGTTCATCTCTCCCGTTTCGGAAGTGCCTTAAGATCCAAACAGATACACGAGATCAGAAAGCTGGCCGATGAAAGAGATGAATACGTTGTAGCAGGAGACTTTAATTTTCACAACTCCGGAGAGATGGAAAACGCAGCGGAGATCCTCGACGCAGAATCCTTTTCGGATGGAGAGACCTTTCCGGTCGCCAGGCCCAGAAAAGCTCTAGACATGGCATTCAGATCCGAAGGCCTGAAAGTTGAAGCAGATGTTCTGGACAAAAGGATCTCAGATCATAGACCGATCATGCTTGAAATCAAGACCAGATGAACAACCAACGATATTATCTGCATTGTTAAAACTTTCGAATTCGAAAGATGGTTTATGAGAAAGTTAAAACTCCCAGGAAGAGATAAGTCGAAGCCCCGACTTCAGGAGCATGATGTAGCCCTGATACATGAGCTGGGGATAAAGGAGCTTAAGAACCAGGCAAGAGAAGTTGTAAAGAACAAGCTTGAGGAACAGCCGAAAAACGATGGGAGACAGACACCCACCGCCGGTAACCCGATTTACAAGGCCATGCATGCATGTAAGGCCTCTTCGCGCAAGGAGCTTTCAAAGGCCCACAGGATAGCAGCGGGGAGAGACCTCACCGAGAGACAGATAGACTCGATCGTCAATCTCCTGGTAAGATGGATGGTCAGGGAGTACAACTTCTACAAGGAGGAGAACACGAGACAGAAAAACCTTGGAGAGTTCGCCTGAAACCTTTTTGCCACCTCAAAGTAACATTTATATCTTAGGCCTTATAATCTGCCATGAGCCAGACAGGAACCAGGAAGACGAAACCAGAATGGGTTTCAGAGCTGGAAGGCCTCGAGGCAGATCTCTACGACGCTTCGGATAATTTAAGTGGAGGAGAAGGCCTTCAACTCCCGGAGATGGACGAAGCGGAGTACGTCGCCATGGACTCCATGGAAAAGGTTGAAGACAGGCCTCTGGGACCGGCCGGCATCTTCCACTGCGTCGGAGTAGTCGTCGAGGGAGAAGAAGTCTACCTCGGACATGTCACGCCGGGCGAGGCAGGCAGGACAGCTGAAGAAGTCCTCTACGGCGTCGAGACAGAGGTCAAACAGGTAACGTATGCTCTGGGAGGCAGCCCCGACCTCGATCTTATTGAAGATACTAGAGAACAGTTCAACGGAACCGAGAGGATAGTATACACAGGTAGAAACGGGAACATAGCGGTAGACCCCGATGGAGAGATCTACAGCTTCAATAAAAAAGAGGAAAGAGGCCCTCTCTCAACTACTCTATAAGGCCTTCCTTTTCCAGGTGTTCGATAACTTCATCCTTATCCAGTTTTTCCTCTTCGCCCGAATCCATGTGCTTCATCGTTACCTCATTGTTCTCTAAATCCCGTTCTCCGACGATCAAAACACGTTTTGCGTTCATGTCATCAGCGTAACCTAACTGCGAACCGAAGCCTCTTGATGCTAGATCCGTCTCCACAGATAGGCCTTCCTCTCGAAGAGTGGTCGCATAATCGAGGGCGACATCTCTCACCGATTCAGAGACCGACAGAACGTAGACATCTGTCTCGACCTCGCTAAGCGGGTACCGGCCTTCCTTCTTCAGCAGTTCGATGGTCGTGGAATAACCGAAGGCGAAACCAACTGCCGGAACTTGACGAGAACCGAAAGTACCGACCAGCTCATCGTAACGACCTCCTCCAAACAAGGCTCTCAATTCTCCTTCAGAATCGAAGGCCTCGAAAACGAGCCCTGTGTAGTAGGCAAGGCCTCTAACAATTGAAAGATCAAACCTGCACATGTCAGCTACATCATAGGATTCCAAGGCCTCGCCCAAGCTTTCCATCCTGTCAACGCTTTCCTGGACTTCTTCAGGTGCTTTCTCACGCAGTTCCTGGATGTTTTCAAGTATAGGCCCTGAGATATCAGTCAGTTCATCTACCTGTTCAGCCTCCTCTCTTTCAAGGCCTCTGTCTTCCAGGTCTTCGAGGAACTCTTTTCTATCCATCTTTTCTTTGTCGTCGATGACTTTCATCGCTTCCTCGGTCTTTTCGATACCATGGGCTTCGAGGATGGATTCGAGGAGTTCCCTGTCATTAATCAGGAACTTGACACGTTCATCGAGATCCAGTTTCTGGTATATTGTCGCTGCGGCGGCGATGACCTCTGCATCCGCTTCAACTGATTCGATTCCGAAGATATCGAAGTCTCCCTGCAGGAACTCCCTGTCTCTTCCCTTGGTGACGTCCTCGTACCTCCAGCGCTTGGAAGTGTTGTACCATTTGACAGGTGTCTTGAGGTCTTTCCGTTTCTGGATCAACCTCGCCCTGGTTGGAGTCTGTTCCGGAACAAGTGTGATCTCGTTTTCTCCTTTGTCAGTAAATGCGTACATCTCGTCTGTTACTGAGTCTTCCTCTTTCTCGGTCCATAGTTCCTGCCGTTCGATGCTTGGAGGAGAGATCTGTCTGAAACCGAATTCCTCTGCGGTTTCCTCTACTGTTTCGATCAGTTTTTTCCACGTCGCCCATTCATCAGGGTACCTGTCATAGGTACCTTTCAGACTTTCCAAGTTAATTGACATATTTTCACTTACCTCTTAACATGGGTTTTTCCTCTACTTTTTCAAGTGTAACCGCTCTCACTTTATCAGGCCTCCCTCGTCGAAGTAACCTTCCAGGAACTTCAGGGCCTCATCAATATCCTCCGCTTTCTCTCTCGTGTCCAGAGGGCTGTGGTAAATGCTTCTCCAGTTCCTGGGATGAGTGGTCAGAAGATCCGCCTTCTCCATAAGCTTTTCGTCCTCCAGCAGGAAGGCCTCCTCCATGAATTTGTCCGTGGCTATCGGTTCTCCGAGGCCTAACGTATCAACGACTGCTAGCTCTGCTTCCTCCATGACTTCGCTGTATCTCTCCTCGAAACGCCTGTAGCCGTAGCACCAGTACTGTTTTTCATCCGAGAACTCTTCCGAGCCTGTGAAAACGATGCAGGCCTTTTCCAGGTCTGTTTTTCCGGCCAGTTCGATGAGTGCGGCGACTGCGAAGGCGTTGTCCAGGAATCCCCCCCACCAGGAATCGTAATGTGTCTGGAAGATGTATTCAGGATCTTCTACGTTTCCCACGATGATGTTCTCGGATTCGAACTCCTCTTCCTCGACGACGAGCTTTCCTTCAACTTCTTCGGCCTCGAAGATCTTCTGGAGATCCTCTCTGGAGACTGTCAGGGCCGGTGCATCGTAGAACGTGGGTTTGGAGAGGCCTTCGGAGTAGGGGTTGAAGTTTATGTTCGCTTCCCCGAAGCTGGAGACGTTCCAGTTGTCGATAACTTTTTTGTCCTCTATCTTCCCTGATCTGAGGCCTGACGGCAGGCATTCTATCCTCTCCCCGTCGGCTTCCAGCCAGTACTCCGGGAAGGTCGGGTAGACGACAGAGTACCTCTGCCTCCGGTATTCGAGGCCTTTCTCGTCGAGGAACTCTCTGATCTTTTCCGCTGCTTCTGCTTCTTTCTCCCACATCCTCGGTGAGAGTTCACAGAGCTGTTCGGCTTTTTCGATCACATCCTGTTTCATCGTTTCACACCGTAGGTTTCTGCTACCCTGTTCATAACTTTTTCACCGAACTCCTCCAGAGTAGGAGGTTCATAGGCCTCTTCTTCCTCAGCTCTGACCACATCCTGGACGTACTCAGCCACCAGATCGGAGTACATCACTTCGTCCGAGATCAACAGGTTGCCGACCGCCTCACCTTTCTCATAAGGGTTTTGAGCGCAGTTCGAGTAGTCGGCCGTCAGAGCGGCTTCACGAAGGCCTTCAGGAACACCATTCTTGAGATCTCCGATGGACGGTATCCTGACCTCTTCACCGCTCTTCTCAGCGATCTGAAGGAGGTTCTCCGCCTCATCTGTCCGGAACTTTCCGCTGTCAGGCCATCCGCCGTTCCAGATGTAGTTCAGGCCTGAGAGCTGTTGAGGGCCTACCAGGAAGCTGTAATTACCTGAGGCCTCCATCATCCCGTTCTCCAGGACCTCCGCCTCTGAAACATCTTGCCCGGATTCACTGACGTAGTTACAGTCTCTTCTCCTGATTTCCTCTATTTCTCCGTCCTGTTCCAGTTTCAGGGAAGCAGGGTAGTTTCCTTCGTCGAAGAGCTGTTCCAGTACCTGTCGCTGGTAGAGGTCCTGAGGCCTCGTCTCTTGAAGAGGAGAGCTTTCGGTGAAGTAGTCCATAGGCCTCTCCACATCGCTATAGTCGATGCCTAATGCTTTGGCGAGGAAGACAGGTTCTCCCTGTTCCTGCGCTGTTTCGACGCCGGCCATGCTCGAGTTGTCCTGGAATTCGCCGAAGTTCCTGAAGTTCAGGAGGTAGCCGTCCTCGCCGACCTGTTCCACGTCCAGGTTGTGCATCCTCTTCCGTGCATCCTCATCAAGGCCCATCTCCTCCATTCTATCTTCAGTCACGAGTACCGCGGGTTCGGCCAGTATCCTGTTCCCTGGCACCTGAGGGTTGAAGCCGTCGTCCCAGGGAAGAACCTCAAGGTCAAATCCTTCTCCGTAGATCTCGCGGGAAGCACCGAAAAGTGCGCTCATAGAAGCGTACATCGCCGTCTGCTCAAGGTTCCGTGCGCCGAAGAAACGCGGAACAGCAAGACTCCTGTCCTCACCGCCGGAGAAAGCCTCGAGGAACTCCTCCGAACCAGATCCAAGACCTTCACTCCTGAGCCAGTCATCGACGACTTCAGGGCTTTCACTGTTCAACGCCTCAAGGGCCTGGTTGGGATCGGTCTCCGCCACCCTGTCGAACCTATCCACGGAGAACCACCTCAACCTGTTCACCGTCAAATGAGAAGCTCTCAACTTCAGAGAAACCGTCTATGAAGGCCTTCGCCTCCTCGAAGCTGGACGCCTCTTCCCTCCGTATCCGACAGTTCTCCACGGAGACTCTGATTTCGTCGCCCGGTTCAAGGCCTGATCTGTCCCTGATCTCTGAAGGTATGGTTATGCGTCCCTTTGAATCAATTTTACATGAGAAACAGATCGGGGTGAAAACGGCCACCCTGTGTTGAGGAGGCCTTATCTCTGGAGCTAAGGTTATCTAGAAGGTTTTGGTCATTCTTTGAATACTGTTGGTTCTCCCTGTCCTGGGAGATGAACGCGGTCACCTTTCATTGAATATACACTTTATCATCATCCTTCAACTATATTTTTAAACCAGTTTGGGATAGTCGTGGGAAGGCCTGTTTAGAAGGATGTTCTTGGAAGGTATTTTTTATCTGTGGCGGTTTATTTAGGCTTTCAGGGCATGGAAGGTTTTCGGACATCGGTCGGTTCTGAGGATTACGGTAACCCAGATGGAGAGTTCGACGATTACCTCGACACGGTCCACGGAAAGGTCTCCAGGACTTTTGACCTGGCCTTGAGACAGCTTGAGGACGACGAACTGAGGAGAGAGGTCAGGGACAGCTACCTTCTGTGCCGTATAGCTGATACTATAGAGGATACAGATCTTATCGAAGGAGATAGAAAAGCAAAACTTCTCGAATCCTACTCAGGCCTTATAGATGACCACAGGTCTGGTGAGGCAGGTTACAGGGACGTCGCCGGCTGGGTTAGAGATGTCTCGGACAGTTTAAAAGGAGTTGACATCAACGAGGTCGGGGAAAGGGAGGAAGCCGATGAAAGTTACTGGAGCCTGGTCAGGAACGCACATACAGCCTTGAGCAGTTACCAGGCCTTCGATCCTTCGGCTAGAGATGATGTCGGAGAGAGTATACAGGAGATGACTGAAGGCATGGCGCAGTACGTCGACGGAGATAGAGGTATAAGGATAAGAGACGAGGAGGAGCTTTTCGAGTACTGCCATTACGTCGCAGGGACTGTAGGCGATTTCCTTACAGACCTGTTCTCCAGAGAGGCCGAAGTCGACGAGGAAGTTCTAAGAGAAAACTCCGAAGACTACGCTCAGCTGCTTCAGAGGATAAACGTCGCCAGAGATCCGGTAGCTGACCTGAGAGAGGAGGAAGCGATCTTCACACCTGAGACATATATGGAAGGCCTTACACACGGAGAGTTCACTGGAGAGATCGAAGAAGCCGTGGAGAGCGACAATCTCAGGGAAGATCATCCTGAGCTTGTCGGTGCTGTCGAGAACGTCCTGGCCTCAGCGGAGGAGAGGGCTGATTCAGCGGTCAAGTATGTAACTGAGTTCGAGCAGGGCGATCCGAACGGTGTAAGAGCCTACCTTGAGACACCTCTGCTTCTGGCTCTGGCGACCGCAGACCAGACAGAACCGGAAGATGCGTTCACTGAGGAAGGCCTGAAGATAGGCCGTGAAGAAGTCGGGAAAATAATGCATAAGGCTGGAAACATCCCTGACAGTGACTGGGAAGATAGAGAAAAACTACTGGAACAGACACTCGAATAGGAAATAAGGCCTTTCTAGATGAAGATCGGGATGAAACTCAGGATTCCGAGTGCGAAACAGATATAGGCGACTTCTGCCCTGTCCGCGATCTTCAGAACTGCCTCTATCATCACATAACCAGAGACCATAGAGACTGCTGAAGCAACGATAAGGCCTGTAGAGACAGTGAAACCTGAGAAAAATTCAAGGCCTATATTGGCAGCTGCTATAGCCGGAACACTGATTATAAACGATAGTTTAAACGCTTCTTCAGCATCGAAGTCTCTGTAAAGTAATGCGAAGGTTGTACTGCCGGAACGGGAGATACCAGGTAGTATGGAAAAGGCCTGTACCACGCCTGTGAGTGCTGTATCGGTGTAGTTGAGGTCTCCGATCTTCCTGTCTTCTCCTTTCTGGTATAGCCTTGTGAACCCTGTTATGAACAGTGCTATACCGGTTAGAGCGGTGAAAACCTTTGGGTAGTTGGCTACCGTTTTTAGGCCTAAAATGTAGATCGTGCCTCCTATCGCCCCTGTGATAGCTGTGACCACTCCGATAAATACTATTAGTTTCCAGTCATCCGTATTCTCCGTGATCCTTGCCTTCGATCTTATACTTTCAGGAGTCCTCGGCATCTCCCTGAAAAACTTCTTCGCCAGTCGCAGAAAATCTTGTCTGAAATAAAGGAAAGCTGCTACCATCGTACCTGTATGAAGCCATACCGAGGCATTGACTGATTCCAGAGGTGACTGGCCTAGAAAGTTCTGAAGTATAAGGCTGATAACTGCCTCACTGGAGATAGGAAGCCATTCAGCTACTCCCTGGATAAGGCCTATCAGTACAGCAACCAGCAGTTCCATACATGAAAACTTTGAGATACAGTTATTTTATTGTTTTCGAGGCCTTCAGGAGAATGCTTATTTAAAGGTAAACACTTCTTCTAGGTTATACAGAGGAGATTCTAAACATGGCAGAGAAATTTGACGTAGCAGAGAACAGACTGTTCGGCAACATCTACATCTGCAGGAAATGCAACGCAAAGAACAGGACCGACAATCCAGAGAACACAAGCTGCAGAAAATGCGGATACAGCAACCTCAGAAAGAAGAACGAACAGTTCGCAGGATAGAAACCATTGGAAGCGTGGTTCCTGGCAACGGCTGCAGCAGCCACGATATGGGCAGTCATAAGCATAGCAGCCAAGAAACTGATGGAAAACAGTTCAGGCCTCACATACACATACCTCTACAGCCTGATAGCCCTCGTATTCTACACACCGGCTTTTCTCTACTTCCTGACAACTGAAACAGTAGCTTTCACGCCGTTAATTCTGATAGCTTTCGCAGTCTCAGGCCTTGCCAACATACTGGCTTTCCTGTTCTATAACAAATCCATCAAACTGGGAGAACTATCCACAGTCATACCTTTCACCAAACTGAACCCCGTCTTCACAGGAGTCCTCGCAGCAGTCTTCCTGGCAGAAACTATAACAATAGTAAACGCAGCAGGTATAATCCTGGTAACACTGGGTAGCTACGTCATACTGAAAGACGACGAACACGACATACTTGACCCAATCAGAAGGTTCAAGGCCTCCGACGCACCAAAACTCGGAGCACTGTCCGCACTGATTTTCTCCATCGCAGCTATCGCCGACAGGTTCGTAACACAGACAGTCTCACCCAAGATCTACACCTACCTTATCTACCTGTTCATGACCGCAGGCCTCACCATCTACATAGCAGCAAGGGAAAAACAGGTCTTCACGGAAGCGAAGGAGAAATTCCTCGATGATAAACTGCTTTACAGCCTTACAGGACTCGGAGCCGCATTAGCCTCCTACCTGATCTTCTTCAGCTTTTCAAAGGCCGAGGCCTCGAAGGTTATACCTGTCCTCCAGTTACAGGTCTTTATCTCCGTCTTCGCCGGTATAACACTGTTCGATGAAGGCAAGGTGAAGGAGAAAGCAGTAGGTTCTGTCATCCTGGTTGCCGGAGTCATCATGACAGCAATCTGAACCATTTAAAGAAATAACCATCCCACAAAAAGATACAGACAACACGCCCCGTTAGCTCAGCTGGTAGAGCACGTCCTTGGTAAGGACGAGGTCCCGGGTTCAAATCTCGGACGGGGCTTATAAAAGCTATGTTCGAAAGCCCACCAGGAGCTTATTTTTTCCTTTCAAATTAAACTGACCTCGCCTTAAACCAAAGATTAATAAGTTGTTATGACTCAGTAACAATTTATGAGTCAGTCTGAGGTTATTTCTTCCTCAAAGGATGAAGATGCGGAACACCTTCGCATTATTGAAGAAGAGCTAACAGAAGCTAAAGAGAAGCTTGAAGAAGACGTAGAGGATACTATCGGTGAAAGAATAGAGGTAGAGCTTGAGGAAGTCTTAGAATTGGAAGATGATTACAAAGATGCAGATTTCGATATGATAGCTGGTAAAGGCGTAGTTGGAGTAAGTGAGTCCTGTATGGATAGAATAAAGAGAGCTTCTGGAGAATCAGGAATAACCGTCCCTTCTTACCCGAAAAAATCATTAAGGCACGAATGGGCTCACATTATAGACAGAAAAATAAACGAGGAAGATTACAATAGGATAGAAGTTGAAACACCATTAGATATTAACCAAGCACCAAAGGAAGCCTACGCAATTTTCGAAGACCTAAGAGTTTCAAGTCACTCAGATATGGATTATGAGTTACCTAGAGGTTTTTCAGCAGTCACGGACTGGAGTTTTCTAACTGATGTAAATGAAGACGGAGATATAGTTTGGAATGACAACAACCCAAGCGTACACACTCCGCACAGAGTGGGATACTATGCGGCTAAAACTTTAGAAGAAGCAGCCAACAAGAAATTCGATGACAGGAAAGAAGCTGAAAATAGTGTGAGAAGAAAGTTGCTTGAAACTACAACTGTTGAAGGACTTTTATCAGAAATCAGTGAAGCACATCAGGAACTGGATCATCCATTCTACATAGATGTATTGGATGACGTTTCAAGCCAAGTAGCTGAAAATGACGAATACGAACTAACACTTGAGATGGCACAGAAGACCAATAAATATGACGGCAATCCCTCCGTTGGACTTGAAGAGTTTTACCGAGACCACGCCTTAGTACAAAGCTATGAGGCTATTCACGGAGGTTCTACAGAGAGTTCAGAACAACTACGTCAGAAATTAGAAAAATACAGAAGAAATGGAGACCACGATAACTTTGTCTCTGATAATATTATAATTGACAGCGGTTTAGGAACGAGCGATGAGTATCTTGAATGGATTCCAAGCTAAGACAAGAACAGAAACAGGAAATAAGACTTAAGAGAATATTGCTATATAGACAATACAACCCTTCGGGTCACCATCAAGCCTCAAATCTATGGGCTCTTGAAGCAAACATTCAAGACTCAAAACGGGGCTTTGAACCCTATGTTCCATTTTCTGGGCTTAATGACCAAGTTTAGTTTTGAGAAAGCTCATATGGGCTTTCGAATCTAATCAACTTTAATTGGAAGGCTCAAGAACAATAAGATGAAGATTGCATATCAACCACAAATTATTTATTACTAATGAGTAGTTATATTATTATGAATCAGAAAAATACAATCCAAAAAGCCGTAGAAAATGGTATAGAGGAGGAAGAAGGTCTAATATGGGATACCTATATTATAGACGATTCAGTAGTTCAAGTGCCTCGAGAAGGAGACGAATGGAGAATAGAAAGAGTAAGAACTATCTATAACACACTTAATGATAATGTTCCTGCTCCAAAAATCAGTTCGATAGAAAACGAAGGCAAATATGAAGGAATAGTTTTTGAGAGAATCCAGGGCGATATTTTAAGAGAAAGTTCAAACAGTAGCCCTCAAGAAAATACCAATTCAAAGGAGAAAAAACAATCTTGCCTCGATTTGATAGAAGAAACAGGTAGAGCTTTAGCTCAAATACATAATTCTAAACCAGAATTTGAAGGCTTTGGATACTTTACTTTGGAGGATGGCTCTGTAGTTTCTCCACACGAAACCTGGAGAGATTATGCTGAAGAAAAATTAGATGATTTAGACGATATACCTGAAAGATTTGAGGAAGCTTATCAAATTGCAATAGATAATTTTGATATTGAGAAAATACCCGACAATCCAGAAAGAAGTCTTCTTCACGATGACTTCCATAGTGGAAATATAATAGTAGAAAAAGACGGTTCGATAAAAGTAATCGACTTTGATAACGCTATAATTGGAGACCCGAATTTCGGATACATCAATTCAAAATTTGAAATGTGCGACTATGATGATAAAGAAGCCCAGAAGAGATTCCAGAAAGGTTATGAAAAGGTTAGAGACGTAAACATTTCTGATGAAGTTGAATCTAACTATGTAGCATTAGCCATTTTAGACAGTATAAGTGCTGGGAAGTGGCTGGCAGAGAATAGAGATGTAGATTTTTTAGACGAGTATACAGAAGATTTGAACAACTGGGCTAAATGTTACTTCAGCTGATTGAAGATAGACATACAGTGAAAAAAGTGTCTGCGTATACCGACATTACAACCCTTCGGGCCACCATTACCCCTTTAGTGTGGACCATGGATGTCCTTTCAAAGCTCAAGAAGGGGCTTACAGAGTATTTGGTTCAAGAGCCCTGTCTAGTCCAATACTTCTCAAATTCAGTTTTCATCTATTTCTTCTTCAAGCTGTTGAAAGGCCTCTGCTTCGGCTCTTTCTATAATTTCTCTTCTGGACGGTAGGTCCTGTAAATCCACCCAGCCTATTCTCTCCAGTTCCTGGATTCTAATCTGTTCTTCCTCATAAAAAGTTTCAACTTCTCCAAACTTTTCCTGTTATGCATTCAGAGCTTCCTCGGGGCTAGAGTATCCGAAACCCTTTATTTCCCCTGATTCTTTCTCAGGTAGAAGTTCCTCATCACTCTCGTGGTCGTAAATTCTAAAGGAAGTCATACTTCAAATTTATTTAGCAATACTTAAAATCTGTTTTACCTGTTAAAGGCCTTACAGGCCTTTTGATCTCAGTAGAATGTGATGTTCAGGTCGCTTGTCTGTTGGCCTGTTATGTCACACTTTGCTGCTACTGATCCGTCCCCTTCCATCACTGAGTACTGTATCCGGGTAAGTTCGTATTTGCTGAGTGTGGATGCAAGTTCATCTGTTTCCATCGTCTTGTTGGCTTCTATGATCTCTCCCTGCCCGTCCCTGACGTTTATGGTTTCAAGGCCTAGGGCCTGTGTGTCTGGTTCCTGGTCCATCATCTGCTGAAGGTTACTGCATATACCTCTTAGACTGAACCTTCTGTTTTCGGTACGTGAAAATAGTTCACTGGCGTTTTCCTGTGCGGAGGTCTCTATCCTGTACTCGTTGTTTCCTTTGTACAGGACGAATGTAGTATCCTGTCCCGGATCCTCAAGCTGTACTACCTGAGAGTTATATGAGTCCACAACAGTATCTGATCCGCCTCCTATACAGCCAGAAGCCAGTAGAGACAAAAGTATAACAGCGAAGAGGCCTTTATTCATACAGTTTAGATTATCTTCGATGGTTTTTAACATTTGGCTAGGCCTTTTCAGTGTTCTCCTGTGATCATCTCCTCCATGTGATCGTAGGTGCCTCTGAGGTTTGACTGTTCATTGTTCAGGGCCCTGATAAGTTCTTCTATACCTCCTTCTATGTTGAAGTCTTTGTTCGTCAGTCTTTCTTCCTCTGATACCATCCTTATCATCTCCTCAAGCTCTGTAGTTATCTCCTGCAGGACCTCCATGAACCGTTCCTCATCTTTAACATATCTCTTCTTGAAGGCCTTGCGGTTGATCTCTCCTCCCTCATATGCCACCATGATGTCGTACATGTGCTGGTCGATCTTCTGGATCATCCTTATCTCCTGGTAGAGATCTTTCATATCCTCTATGAACTCTTTATCCCTCCTTAACTCCTCCTTATGTTCTTCATGAAGTTCCTCTACTTCCTGTATAGCATCTCCCAGCTCCTCAAGTTCTACATCAGTTTGTTCCTTTATTTCCTCAAGATCTCTTACCGACTGTTCCAGTCTTTTCGAGCCCATAACTAGTTACTAAGGCCTTTACCGTGTATAAATGTTGTCCGGACAAAACTGTTTGAACATATAATTCCTGCTGTAAGAGTTCAGGGAAGAAATAGAGGTCCCTGGTATTTGTCTATAGGCAACTGTATCAGAGAGGTTACCGGGCAGTGAGTACCCGTGATTTAAGGTTTTATTCAGTAAAGATTCTTTATGAAAGTTCTAAACATCGTTGGAACAGCACGAAAGGGAAGAAAATCCATTCACGCAGCACAGCACGTCGATAAGGCCTTCGAGGAAAAAGGTCATGAAACGGAGATCTTCGACCTGGCAGAGGAGGAGTTCCCGCCGCTCGGCAACAGGACCTACGTAGACGACGAGGAGCCAGTCCCTGAAAGTGCGGAAAAGCTCTCCCAGAAAGTCGAAGAATCTGATTTCATAGTCATCACGACGCCGGAGTACAACCATTCCTTCCCTGGTATCCTCAAGACTGCGCTGGACTACCTTTACTCGGAGTACGAGGACAAGCCCTTCGGGTTCGTCACCGTCTCGGCAGGAGGTTTCGGAGGGGTAAGATCTCTGAGCCATCTCCACGATATCGTGATAGAGTTCAGCGGTTTCATAGGCCCTGACCTCCAGATATCCCGTGTAGGAGATGTCTTCGACGAGGATGGAAAACTCATAGACGAGGCCTATGGTGAAAGGTTCCAGGGCTTCGTCGATAAGTCCAAAGAGTTCAGGGAGAAACTGGAAAACGGCATAGAATAGAGGCCTTTACTGTCTTTCTGTCTGAAGTTCTTTTCTGGCCTCTGTGATCTGCAGGTAGCCGAGTTCTTCCGTACTGTAGTTTGTTCCTTCAGGTTCTCCCTTGACTGTGGCGCTGTAAGGTACTGAGAGGATTCCCTGTTCCATATCTCTTCCCAGCCAGGCACCATCGTTTTCGACATAGATATCATTGCCCTCGTTCCCGTAACCTACCCACCAGTAGCCGGGGACGGCGAAGGCATCTTCTTCCGACGCGTTCATCAAAGCACTTATCATCAGGCCCAATCTCTGCTCGTGTCTTGAACTGTTCGACTCCCTGAGCTCGCTGTGTCTGGAGGCAAACTCCCTGATGTCCTCGGCGCTGTAATCCATGTCTTTGACCCTGTTGAAGGCCTCTGCGTAGTCGAAATCTCGCTCGACGTGTCTTGGACTGTGTTCCCTGTACTCCTGCCATGTCTCTTCCAGTTCATCAACTGTCTCCATATCCGGCTCTGAGTTCATCACCTGTACTATCCTCTCGCCTCTCGGGACCCTGGAACGTATTATCTCATCTTCCTCAAGGTAAAGGCCTTCCTCCAGGTAGTGATCAATCTCCCACTTGCTCTCACGGACATCCTCAAACTCCGGGACCTCATCTCCAGAAACAAGGCCTTCAACCACCATCTGTGGGTCTCCGTTCACGTACATCCACATCCTCTGCCTCTCTGAATCGCTTCCGACACTCTTAGAGGTCTTGAGGTCCTCGGTCAGATCCAGGCTCTCGTGGAAATGCAGGACGGATTCTTCTCCGAATATATCTTCAAGCTCATGTGCTACCTCGCCGTAAAGCTGGGAGGCCTCGGCGCTACTTTTACTGCTCCAGTCGATGTCCAGTGGTTCAACTGTCATCTCGCCGGAATGATTCAGGTCAAAGACAGGGCTTTCATACTGTCCGAATGCCTCGAGTGCTTCTGATGTATCTGTGGTGAACCCGGTGTCGGGGAAGGCTCTGTTCTCGGGCCTTGTAATTCGGTCCGGTGTCAGTGCCTCTCTTATCTCCTCTCCTGTCTCTGAGGCCTCGTCCTCTTTCTCGATGGTTTTGGTTTCGTTCACGGGTCCAGCACCTGTAGTAAATTTTTGTTACCTAAAGCTGATAAATATATTCTGAGGCCTTCTGTTTGTCGTTGAACTTATACGGATGTGTCCCTAATTGCGTGGGTATGGAAGGGACTGAAACCCGGCTGAGGAACCAGATAGTCGATGCGAAAGATCTCTATGAGAGGGAGTTCAAGGCCTTTACACGGAATTTTTACCTGATGAAATCGGCTCTACGCTATTTCTCTGTGAAACAGGGCCTGTCTTTCACTTCTTCAAAGGTCGCGGATAATTTCCCTGTTACGGTTTCGACCGCTGGTTCCTGTCTCAAAGCGATGGAGGAGATGGATATCGTCGAGTCAAGGAACTCGAGCAGGAAGAGGTTCATGCCCCAGAAATGCAACCTTGAAAGGATGGAGGAGGTCGGAGAGATCCTTAGGGAAAACTACGAGATAAAAAGTTTCAGGCCTTCCGGAGAACCTAATAAACCTGAAGAAAAAATGAATCAAACAGAAGTGGAGAGATAAGATCATGGGCCTGAAAGAACTTCTACAGAAGTACTTCCCTCGGCAGAAAGGTACAAGAAAAATAAGCTGGAGAGACGCAGAGGAATTTTTCAGAGAGGAGAAGGCCTCTGAACTCGAACAGGCGAGGGAGGAAGGAAAGAGTTACAGGAAAAGAACAGGAGAGCTTGTAAAACAGCTTGGAGAAGGTATAGAGGCCTTCAATGATTACGACGACAGCCAGGACCTTCAGATCGTGGAGGATGTGGCGCAGAACTTCTACAGGTCCAGGAAAAGGATGATTGAAAACTTTGAGGCCTCGGAAGATATGGAGGAGCATCTGGAGGACCTTCAGGCCTTCCTTGACGATTTCAATGATGTTACGAGGAAGGAAGGCGAGGTTATGAAGTACGTAAAGGATGATTCTAAGGAACTTTCCACGGCGCTGGAGGAGATAATCCAGCACCGGGAGGATATGGAGCATTTCGTCGAGACGGATTATCAGGCAGTCATACAGCTTGAGGAGGTAAGAGAGTTCCTGGATGAGATCGAAGAACTGGAGGAAGACCTTGAGGAGGCAGAGGAAGGGCTGGAAGGTAAGGATACGCGTGATATAAGCCAGGATATCGAGGAGATCGAGGAGAAACTGGATGAGATTGAGGAGACAGAAGAATGGAAACACAAAAAATCTCTTGAAAGGGAAAAGAAGGAACTGAATGAGAAAAAACGGCGGAAAAGGAAAGAGATCAAATCAAAGATCTCGGAGATGGACAGAGGTCTTACGAAGATACTTTACAGCATAGAGAACGAAGGCCTTGAGTTTGAAGGCCGTAAAAAGGTTCTTGAACGCCTTGAGAACCGGGAGATCGATTCTGTGGAAGATCCTGGCCCTGAGCTTGAGGAGGCCATTGAAAAAGTGGAGGAAAAAGATATACTGGAAGGTAAGGACCTGGAAAAGTTCAGGAAAGGTATCGAAGGCCTAGAAGATTTCAGCGAGATGAAGGAAGAAGTTTCAGACCTTGAAAGTGAGATCGAAGACGTGAAAAGAGGCCTTAATGATACAGATATAGGAGAGGAAAAGGAGGAACTCAGGGAGAAAAAGAGGAAGCTGGAGAGAGATCTTGAGGAGAAAAAGGATGATGTGAGAGACCTTGAGGAGGAAAGGAACGAGAAAGATCTTGATCTGGACCGCAAGATTCTGGAGCTTCAGCATTTCCTGAACTCTGTTATGAGAGGTACTGTGAAGATAGAAGAGCTTGAAGGCGGTGAAGAGGAATGAGTTCTATGGATAAAGTTATAGATACAGCAAGGGAAAGGCCCCGGAGATCAGCTTTTGCCGTCTTCCTTATCGTTTTCTGGATCGGAGCACCTCTCTTTTCCCAGGTATACCTTGATAGGTCGGCTATAAAGATCTCTTTCACTGTTACCGTGCTTTACTATGTCGGCTGGAAGCTTTACGAGCTACAGACAGGCTAGAAATTATTCTTCAACTTCTCCGTATATCTTGTAGCTGTAAACGACTCCAGCGACCGAAACCAGAACTACCGGAAGAACAACAGACTCCAGCACCCTATCAGGGAAGAAAAGGCCTCCGAACGAGAAGAAAGCGGCTAATTTGAACCATGGAGCAATCTTCTGATGTGTCCTGTCCCAGACCTCATCACTACTTAATGTCCAAGGTGTTCTCAGGCCTATGAACCAGTTCCTCCTCGCTTTCTCCATTACAAGACCTACCGCGTAGAAAACCGCGGCTACAGCAGGGATAACGGCCTTCGAGATATCGAAAAATACTCCAAGGTTCCAGATCACTATCAAGGCCTGGATATATGCCATAAACGCAGTTATAGCTACTGCCAACCATTTGAAGGCTGGTTTGAAATTCTCTACGTTTTCCTTTAACGGATCTATACTGGGAAGAATCTTTAACAGTGCAAGTACTGCTATGGATACCAGGGGTAAAAGCGCAAGGCCTGGAAGTTTCTCCATGGTGCTGTCAGGCTGGTTAGAGGAGTCAAAATGTATGGCTATATCTCCCTCTATCTGGGTATAGCCGTGGATCGTAACGCCCAGCATCAGTACCAGGAGGCCTATCGCTGCGTAATCAGATTTCTCAAGGTTCATGTATCCAATTTTATGCTGGAGCCTGTTATATCTTTCCTGATCGAAAGGGCTGGAACTCGTGTATTAAGATAGGGAAAGATGATTTATACCTGAAACAGAAGTCTAAATGCATGCCAGGTCAGACATTTCTGGAAGGAGACAAGATAAGTCTTAGAACGGTCGAGAAAGAGGATATAGAGTTCCTGAGAGACGGGGTGAACCATCCAGAGGTACGGAAACATATGGGAAATACAAGGCCTCAGAACCTGGAGAGTGAGGAAGAGTTCTTCGAAAATATAGTAGAGGCCTCAGATGGGATCCATCTTCTGATATGCAGGGAAGACGAACCTATGGGGATCGTGAAGCTGGAGGAGAAGGAGAAACCGTCGAATATCGCCGAACTAGGACTCTGGCTTCATCCGGAGTATCACAGTCAGGGATACGGTACAGAAGCGATAGAACTGATCGTAGAACACGGCTTCAGACAGTTAAACTACCACAAGCTGTATGCACGAGCCCATGAGGACAACAAGGGTTCACAGCGGATCTGGGAGAAACACGGGTTCGAGAAAGAAGGCCAGCTCAGGGAACACGTACTTGTAAAAGGCGAACACAGAGACATGATCTACTACGGGCTTCTCAGAGGTGAACACGAATGAAGACTAAGTTCATGGAGAAAGGTGATGTAACTTTAAGGCCTCTTGAGGTCTCGGACGCCGAGTTCATGAGAGATATTTTGATACATCCTGATGTTAGGAATACGATAGGTAGGCCTCCGAAACCCGTAAACATTGAGGCCCAGAGGAACTGGATCAAAGAAGTAACTCGAAACAGCGATGAAGCACATTTCCTGATAGAGCATAATGGAAAGAAAGCAGGAAATATATCGATCAATGGCTTGGAAAGTGAATACAGGAAAGGGGAATTCGGTGTCTCTGTTCACCCGGACCACCAGGAAAAAGGTATTGGAACTATTGCAGTCAAGCTGATTGTAGATTACGGCTTTGAGACCCTGAACAGGCACAAGATTCGGGGAGGATACTTGGAAGGGAATGAGGCCTCGAAAAGAGTGATGGAAAAAGCTGGTTTCCAGGAGGAAGGTATAGAAAGAGACTACAAGTACGTGGATGGAGAATGGAAAAATGTTCACTGGATGAGCATACTCGAGGAGGAGTATTATGACTGAAGAGATGACTTTGCCTCCGAAACTTGAGAGAGGAGACAAGGTTGCCGTCCTGGGGACCTCAGGCGGTATAAAGAAACGTTTTCCCAGGGCTTTTGAGAAAGGCCTGGAAGTTCTCAGGCAACGTTTCGAACTGGAACCGGTAATCTACAGTACCGCAGAGAAAAGCGATGAGTACCTGAACAACCATCCTGAGGAGAAAGCAGACCAGATTATGAAGGCCTTCGAGGATCCGGAGATCAAAGGAGTGATCGCAGTCACAGGAGGCGATGAACAGCTAAGAGTACTGAAACACCTTGAGGAGGAAAGACTGAGACAGAACCCGACCCGTTTCTACGGCCTGAGCGATAACACCAATCTACATATCTACCTACAGCAGTTAGGCCTTCAGTCCTTCTACGGCGGTCAGATAGTGGCAGATCTCATGGCAGAAGGAGACCTAGCTGAATACACCTTCAATCACCTGGAAAAGGCCTTTTTCTCGGATGAAATCAGGAAGGTCGAGGCCTCAGAGAAGTTCACTGATGAGTTCGTGGATATCGCTGCAGATGAGATAGTGGATGACCGTCAACGTTTCGAAAATCCTGGCTGGGAGTTCTGGAACTTTTCAGGAGAGGTTTCCGGAAGGCTTTTCGGCGGATGTTTCGAGATAGTTAACTGGATGCTGTCAGCAGATAAGATAGATATGGAAGGCCTTGAAGGCAAAATTCTTGTGCTGGAGACGTCTGAAGAATCGCCTTCGGAGACTGAAATAAAGCGCTGGCTTATGTGTATGGGTGAAAGAGGTTTCCTGCAGAAATTCGAAGCTATTATGGTCGGAAGGCCTGTGAGAGAAGATCTTCACGGTGAAGAAAGATCCGTGGAGGAGAAAGAAAGGTATCACAGGAACCAGAAAGAACGGATCAAGAACGAAATCAGGCGTTACTGTCCAGATACTCCTGTGGTCTTTGACGTGGATTTCGGACATACTGATCCGAAGATACCTCTGCAGTTAGGTGGTAAAACTGTTTTGAGGCCTGAAACAGAGGTTCTGGAGTTCAAGAGATGAATATGCGGCATGCAGAATTTGAGGATATAGAAAAGATACAGGACGTGGCTATGGAGTCATGGCTGGATACCTACTCCGGTATAATCCCGGAAGAAAACATCAAAGAGATCGTGGACAGCTGGTATGACTCAAAAGACCTTAAGCAACAGGTTAAAGATCCATTATTTTTTGTAGCAGAAGAAAACGGAGAAATCACAGGTTTCATACATGCCTCTGTAAAGGATGAAAGAGCACATCTGCACAGGCTCTATCTTAGGCCGGAAAACCAGGGAAAAGGCCTTGGTACCAGACTTTACGAGAAAGCCGAGGACATGATCAAGGAAACAGATGCAAGATTCATCAGATTAGAGGTTATGTCAGAGAACAGTAAAGGCCTTGATTTTTACACTTCAAAAGGTTTTGAGCTGGAAAAAGAGGAGAAAGTAGAGCTCAACCAGACAGAAGTAATGCAGAAAGTTCTTGTAAAGAAACTTGTTTAAAGGCCTTCTATCCTGTCTTGTACTTCGTTTTTTGGATCCGCCCGTTGTTCATTTCCCTGGGTAGGATCGGACGTATCACTTCTCCTGGGAGGGAATGGTCGAAGTAGGCCTTGACTCTTTCTTTCCTCATGTAAGTTGTTTTTCTGCCGTACAGGTTTTAAGTTTGTAGTCCGAATTGTTTTTTATGTCAGTTTTAGCTTACGTTGCAGGAGGAGCAGTAGTTGTACTTGCTCTGATCACGATTTACTACTACAACAAAATTGTAAAGCTAGAGAACCGTGTCGACAACGCATGGGCTCAGATTGATGTGCAGTTGAAAAAACGTGCCGATCTGATACCTAACCTGCAGGAGACAGTCGAGGGATACATGGAGCATGAAAGAGAAGTCATGGACCAGGTCTCTGAAAGCCGTGAAAGAATGATGAACGCTTCCAGTCAGGAAGAGGAGGTTCAGGCAGGAAACGACATGGGACAGGCCCTCAAATCTCTTTTCGCAGTCGCAGAGGACTATCCTGATCTGAAGGCCTCACAGAACTTCTCCGAGCTTCAGCAGGAGTTATCCAGTATCGAGAACAAGATCGCATACGCTCGCCAGCACTACAACGATTCGGTGATGGAGTTTAACAACGCGATCGAGACCTTCCCGGCTGTGGCTTTCGCCAACATCTTCGGAAAACAGGAGAAGGACCAGCTTGAGATCGAGACAGCAGACAAAGAGCTTCCGGAAGTAGATTTCTCCGGAGACCAACAGTAGAGAAGTGAAAAAAGCATGATGCTGGAAGACCAGATCAAGTGGAACAAGAGAAAAAGTTACGTACTTCTTTTCATAGTTCCACTGATCCTCCTCGGTCTTATCTTCGTTTTCGGCAGATTATACGTGCCAAGAGCCAGTCCCTTCCTGATCCTGGCTATAGGCTCCGGCATATCAGTGATCTACGTTCTTTTCTCATACTTCAAGAGCGATGAGATGATACTGGAGGTCGTAGGCGCCAGAGAAGCGACTGAAGGTGAATTTGGCCAGTTACATGACATGATGGAAGGCCTCACGATCTCATCCGGTATGCCGAAGCCCGATCTCTATGTTCAGGAAGATGACAGGATAAACGCCTTCGCTACAGGCAGGAAACCTGAGGACGGCAAAGTCTGTGTAACAACAGGAGCGATGGAGAAACTGGATAAAGACGAACTTGAAGGCGTTTTAGCTCACGAACTTTCTCACATCAAGAACCAGGACATCATGTTCATGACTGTAGCCGTTGCACTTATCGGAGTTATAAGTATACTGAGCGAACTACTGCTTCACAGCATGTTCTTCGGTGCAGACGATGAAGCACCGCCTTGGGCAATGGCAGCAGGCCTCGTACTCGCGATCCTGGCGCCTATCAGTGCGAGGATGGTACAGCTAGCCATGTCCCGGAAAAGAGAGTACCTGGCCGATGCTTCAGGAGCAGAGATGACCCGTTACCCTGAAGGCCTTGCATCAGCACTGGAAAAGATTCAGAGCCAGAAAAACTCGAAGATGGATGTAAACAAGGCAGTCTCGCATCTTTACTTTTCGAATCCGTTCAAGGACAAGGCCTCACTGTTTTCGACGCATCCTCCGCTGGATGAACGTGTAAAACGTCTGAGAAATATGTAAGAAAAAACTGGAACTCTGTTTATCCAATGAGATAGATAGAAATAGATCTAAGAAATGGGTTTTTTACTCCATCTCTTTGATAGCCAGCTTCGCATAGATTCCAGGATTGCTATATGCCTCATCTTCCAGAGATAATTTTTCGGCCAGTTCCAGTATTTCGCTATCTAGATCTTTTCTTTTCTCATAGATACCTTGAACTATGTTCTCAGTTATCATCCTTCTGATAGTTCCCTTTTTTCTGTCATCGAGATACTTTCTGGAAAATAAATTGATGAATTCCTCCTGACGCTCAGAAAGCCCTTCAGCCCATCTTTTAGAGGCTAATCTAGCAAACACATCTTCTTTAATCCAGTACTCCTTGTTTCCATCTGCACCCTCAGATTCTACAACATCCATCTCTTCCAGTACCGTTAACACATCATTTATCTCTTCGATATCGCCTTTTCCTCGAAGCTCCTTGACTTCTTCAGCACTTATACCCGGATTCTCAAACTGTTGAAGAAAATGCAGGATCTCAAACACATCGTCACGACGATACCAGTTCTGCTTTAATTCATCAAAATTATCCATAGTAAAACCTTCTAATCGTTGAGTTAAAGGATTAATCCCTAAAAAAAGAAAAAAGGCCTTCAGCCCGGGTTCTCCATAAGGAGGTAGGCTGACTGCCCATCCGTTCCACGTGGATCGAATGTATAGCTTTTCACGTTTTCCGTGCCAATCTTGTGACCAGTGACTGACTTCTCGGTGTTGCTGTAGGCCTGCCTGACTCCGTATCTGACTCGGGCGTCGCTTCCGACCAGGTAATCGGTTTCCAGGTCATACATCATCTGGATCGAGGCAAGGCCTGCTACCCGGACGAGGTCCTCGTTGTCCCGGAAGTTCTTGTGGTCTATCTCCATGGTATCGAGTGCCAGGAACTCGTTGCCTTGTTCGTCTTCCATGAGGAAGTTCCTGATGTATCCCATGGATTCTCCGTCCTTTCTGATCTCCGAGATCATGGACTGAGGATCGTCCTCGTACGCGCTGAAATGATGATCGCTGTTCGTAATACACGAACCGGAATCCTCCGCAGCCTCCAGCATCTCGTCCTGACCTGTAAGGTGCTGTACCGAGTAACTGTGGGAGTTGTCCACGATCTCCCTGTAAGGCTCGAGGTCGTACCTCTTCAGGCTTCTCTCGAAGGCCTCGACCTCATCCTTATACCCCTCCTCTCTGTTGAGGGCCTGGCCGTAAAGTGTCTGGACCATCTCTTCAAGGACAGCTTCATAGACCGGATCATCCGAATTCTCCAGTTTATCCTCGCTGTGAGGCTGGAGATCAAACCTTTCCCGGACATCTTCCCTGATACCCGATCTCTCCCTTCTCAGGACCTTTTCAGCGTACTCGAAATCTACGTTTCTGTGGGTCCTGATCTCCTGTTTCCAGAACTCGAGGAAATCGTCCAAGTTCCTATCCATGAAGGCCTCGGGATCAAGTTCTCTGCCGTCCGCCCTATCGATCGTATACTTCGGCTCCAAGTCGTCCATCTCGATAGCTGAGAGCTCGAGGTCACCGTAACGCATCCTGGCGAAGTCCTCAACAGTTTCCTCGACCACTTCATCCCTGTGCTTCAGGAAACCTTTCGGATCCTCAACGAACTCATCCCGGACTCTGCCGTCAGCCAGGGCCTCGGCAGATTCATCTCCCAGACGTCCGACTCCCGGGATCCGTCTCTAAACCATGGATCCTCTCAACGACCCCGTCCTTCAAAGCAGCATCATAGAGGCCGTTCAAGGCCTTCTCGGGTGCATCTCTCCTCAGCTCGGAGATCTCTTCCTCCCTACCCTTCAGTGCAAGACCCATATTCAGAGGCAGGAGGCCTGCATTGAACACAGCCATACCCATTTCCCCTTCCAGAGCACTGAAAGCCATCATCCCTGTGTTTATACCTGCCAAACCAAAATGATTATCCGACCATCTATAATCTAACATTTTCTTCACCTCTATAAACAGTATAACACTCAAATCTTAAATCTTTAACCCAATAAAGGCCTGAAAGGCCTTTATATAGTTATCAAAGAAGTTTTAGAGCCTCAAAATCAGAAGATAAACAGCCTCTATCCTGTGGAAACGGTGCAGTAACCAAAGCGAAAAGAAAAGCGGACCGGGGAAAGTTACTGACAGGATTAAAACCCGATAGAGGTTCTTAAGCAACCGGGAGATGGCCAGAACCAGGCTTTAAAAGACCTATCTCCAGTATCACAGAAACGATCCAATAAAAAAGAGGTAAGGCCTCTGTATCCTCTCTTTTTGATCGGGTAGGGGGAGGCCTTTAATCAAGAGGTTTTTTCCTGTAGTGTTGGTTTTTATTCTCTGAGGTACTGGTCGTGGGCTTCCAGTAGTTCGAAGTTTTCGTCCCAGTCCTGTCTGTCGCTGGCATGAACTGGTTCTCCGAGGCCTAATTCGTTTGCTACTTGGCCCATGTATTCCTCGAAGTATTCGGAGAGGTCTGCGTCTGTCTTTTTGTACTGTGATGTGTGGTGATATACCAGGTCTTCGTCTTCTGTTATGTAGGCCTTTACCCGTGCCTGGATGTCGTCTTCGTTTTCTCCTGCGTTCATGACGACTGTGTTTGGTTTTACTGAGTGAGAGATCGCTGCCCAGCCGTAGCTTCCGAGTTCTGGGTCGTGACAGCTCTGTAGGTCTTTACCCATCAGGGTTGTTTCCATCGGTGTTGCGACGCGGAAAACAAGTTCATCTGGGACTCCGCCGTTCAGATTTCCTGCGGCCTTGTAGTTGTTGACCGCTTCCATAGCTTCTCTGTACTCTGTGGTCTGTTGAAGATCTGAATCAAGATCTTTCAGTTTTCTCTCCATCTCTTCGATATCCTTTCCCTCTTCGATTTCATCTATCCCTAGTTCCTCCATGTACTGGCGGGCCTGTTGAAGGTACTGTTTCTGTCTTCTATCTGTATCTACCTCTATATCATCAGGATCGATCTCTGCCCTCAAGAGGCTGTCCCTCTGACCCTGAACATCTTCGAACAACTCTGAATCCTCTACCGAGATATCAGGGTCTACCAGTTGTTCGACAGAGTAACCATGGCTCTCCAACCATTCACCGTTTTCACCTCTCTCATATACCTCATTCCTGTCATCTAAAAGAGTCCTGACAGTGTCTCTGGCCTCTTCCCAGCCTATATCATCATCGTCCTCAAGGCCTGACATCCTCTCAGCCCTGGCATAGACCTTCATCGCCGCAAGATCCTCTCTATCTATCTCATCAGCAGGCCTTTCATTACCTGTTAACTCTGTGTATAACTCTTCAGCTTCATCCTTACCTATCTCCAGGATCGCTTCCTGTATATAATCCTGAAGTTTCGAATCAATATGCTGTTCGAACCATTCAGTGTACTCTCCAGGATCTGAGGAGACTCTCTGATTAACTTCCTCAGGTTCAAGGCCTGAGTTTTGTATCTGGGCATGTCTCGCGACCTCTTTATCCTTCAGATCTTTCACAGGTTTAAGCGATCCGAAAGGATCTCTTTCAGAGTCCACAAGCTCTGAGAGGCCAGAAAGCAATCTAATATCCTGTTCGTATTCCTCCAGCATCTCATCAAGGACTTCCTGGTAAGGAGAATCAGATGTATCGGCCTCGTATCCTTCCTCGATATCAGGGACGTTGATATCATCGAAGATACCTTCAACTGAAGGAGCCTCTCCTTCTATCTCAAGCAGATCCTCTATCCTCTCGTCCTCGTTTTCCGCGAAAAGGTAAAACTCCCTGTCGAGAGCTGTCCTGAAAAGCTTATCTCCCAGGCTTGAGTCCCCGTCACCGTACCAGAAGGCCTCACCGGTGTGAGGATTAACCTCTCCACTTATCACCTTATCGTCTTTATCAGTCTTCAGTAACTCGAAAAGCTCTGACCTGTACTCAGGATCCATCTCGGAAAGAGTCTTACCAAAATCAGAGACCTTCATCATCTTGAAAAAGGCCTTCTCACCGAGTTCTTTGTCCATCTTATCCGCCATCCTCAACTGTTGAAGAGAATCAACAGGGAAGTTCCTCGTGAAAAGCTTCAGTTCATCAGTTCTTCCCTCCGAGATATCCATGTTCCTGAGACCTCTCTCATACATCTCCTCCTGACGCTTATCCTCCTGTAAAAGGCCTTCAACAGAGGAAAACTGTTCGACCGGAGTACCGTATTCTTTAAGGTTTTCCAGAAACTCTATACCTTCAGCTTCGGCTTCTTCCAGAAGCTCTGAGAAATCCCCTGTGTAATCAACAGTTCCGGGTTCTCCTTCCGGCGTGATGACTGTTGATCTGTATGCAAGGCCTTCATCAAGGTCTAGGTTCTCTGTGATGACCAGGTTTTTCTCTCCCCCTTCATCGAGTATAGGGCCATCGATCTGTCCAGTCTCCACCGACTGATTTGCGATCACATGATTCTCTGAGTCCCGGAAAAGCTTTCCCCCTACATCCAGATCTCCCAGGAACAGTGTAGGCGATCCAGTGTTCCCTGTCAGGTTCTGATCAGTACTGACAGGTCCATCAACAAGATCGACATTCGCCTTATACCCTAAGACAGTGCCTCCAGCATCTATACTTCCTATCTCCGAGATATGCTGATCTTCATCACCGCTTACCGCACGACCTTGAGCATCTATGCTTTCGATACGTCCGATCTCAACACCGCCTTCCACACCGATGTTACCGGAATCGATACTTCCGACATAATCAACTGTACCATTACCCCTGATACCAGTCTCTTCAGCGACAATCTCATCGACCTCACCTACATCAAAATCCCGGAAAAGCCCTACATCCGCCTCGATAAGGCCTACCTCTTCTACTTCAGAATCACGTATACCCTCTCCCTGAAAATCCTCTATACCTTTGATATGATCGACTTTACCGACAGTAGAATCATTTATACCAGTCCCAGCAACTATCTTCTCCACAGAATCGACGTCCGAATCATAAGCGATACCATTACTATCCGAAGTGATGATACCAACTTCCCCCACATCCGAATCATAGATGCCGGCACGTTCAGAGATAATCTGGTCAATACTTCCAACCTCTGACTCGACAACACCCTTACGATTGGAAAAAACCTGGCCGATACTTCCAAGTTCAGATTCCTGAACAGCCCCCTTACCAGCCATATCAGCATACAAACGATCAACAGAAACAACAGAAGAATCCTTTATACGGCCCGAGACCTTACCCACATGACCGATATCAGAACCTCTAACAGTCCTAGCTTCCTCGACCTCATCAAGGCCTTCCTCATCAAACACTCCCCTGGATCGACCACCCGCCATATTATTACTTTACAGTGACAACTTCTTAAATCTTTCTGTTTCGCTAATCCGGATCAAGCCATCACCAAAAAATTACATCCACCACTGATTCCTATCGTCAAACATGGGATCTCCACTAGAAGGATAAGAGGCCTCCCTGTCAGCACCGACGTAAAGGCCTAAAACATCTCTCAAGTACCTCTGTTCCTCTGAATCATCAGCTATCTCTGCATCCTCTTCCAACCTCATCCTGAGGCCTTCAGACTCAGTTTCCAGAGCCGAGATACTCCCCAGAGAAGGACTGTTCCTGTTCAGATAATCAACCCTATCACCGACTGAATCAGGCATACTGGCAGCCGGATCCGTCCTGTAATTAACATCTATACCGCCATCAGGCCTACCACTGACATCAACACGACCCTTATCACCCTCATACCGAACCTGGAAATCCCACCAGGAATCACCGGAGAAGGCCTCAAAATCCCAGCCATAACTCAAAACACTTCGGACCTCATCATGAACATCGGAGAGGTCACGAACCAGGTCACCACGAAGGCCTATCGCATCATCAACCTCTGTATCAACATCATAAAAATCAACATCCACATCCTCACCTTTGAAAAGTTCCTTATCCCTTTCAGACATACTACACAGTTTTAGGCCTCAAAATTTACATAGTTCAAACCTATTTCCTGCGGACGTTCTCTATCTCAACCTGCTGTTGTCCATATCTTTCAAGATATTTCTCAGCGATCTCCTCCCAGCCATCCTCCAGTTTATTCCAGGCCTACCAGAAACCCCAGTCAATGTACTCATCCCTGGTCGGAGGCCTTTCATAGAATTTATCGAAATGAACTCTATTGTGCTCTTTTTTGTAATCAACTCTGGCGATATCGATCTTTTCCTCATCGCCGTTCATATCATAAGTCCGGAAAAACACGTTGATAGAGTAATCCTTCGGACTATCTTCCGTCGGCTTCCTAGGCCTCCAGAAAATCTTCTTATCCAAGACCTCACCCAGTTCAAAGGAGTTCCCTGTCACGCATACTTTCCAGAGACCAAGATTTTAAAGTGTTCGCATCAAATGTTAACATAGTTAAGAACCCGCAGGGATTTGAACTCTAAAGGTGAAAAATTAAGATGAAAACTCAAACAAGCCCTGACGAGTCGCCAACTTTCGAAAATTACAGCGACTTCATGAAGTTCCTGACGAAGTCAGGCGTGGAAGACGTACTTGTACTGAAGAGAGACACCTTCAGAGACGTAACTACGCCGAAGAGAACCGAGATAATCGAAACCATCCAGCAAGAGGAAATCTCCTCCATTAGAGGCCTCTCCCGGAAACTTGACAGAAAAGTCAGCGCCGTTCACAAAGATCTAGAAGTCCTGTATGAGAGCAATGTAATCGATTTCAGGAAAGAAAACGGCAGCAAGATACCAGAGATCAGGCACCAAAATATTCTGCCAGAGCCTCTAGTTTACAGCGACTAATAGAAGATGTCGGGTTTAAGCTTAGGAAACGATGTTATGCTTCGAGACATCCAAAAATCCCTAGCTTTTACCATAATTTCAAGAAAATCCAAAGATAGAATTTTAATCATGAAAATCTATGTAGGCCACTCCAGCAGCATGAACTACAGAGAAGACCTTTACAAGCCTCTGAAACAAAGCAAACTGAATGAAGAACATGAACTTGTTTTCCCACACGAAGAAACAGAGGAAAAATTCAACTCCAAACAGCTCCTCGAAGAAGAATGCGACCTATTTATAGCCGAAGTATCAAACCCATCCACAGGCCTCGGAATCGAACTCGGCTGGGCCAACCTCTTGGACATCAAAACAATCTGCATCCACAAACAAGGAAAAAGGCCTTCAAGTTCAATATCCGAAGTTACAGAAATAATTGAGCCTTATGAGGGAAAAGATCAGTTAATCTCTACAATACAAAACTTGATCTAAACTATATCAAATCAAAACCTGTATATCAATTTATCGATAGTTCCACCTGGAAAGCAGCTGCGAGAGTCAAAAAGTTCTGTGATTAAAACGGTTACAGCCTAGGACAAGGCCTGAGGATATTGCTTGGTAACGCTGTCAGAGATCATTCAACCTAGTTTTTCCATTCGTATGTCTACTTCTTCTGGTATTTTTTTACTGTGTTTTTCGTATTCGACTTTCAGGCTGTAGAGGTCGAGGTACGGTGATTCTTTGGCCTTATCTCTTATTTCTCGTTGTACTGATGATAGAAGGTTTTCTGCCCTGTTTTCGGTGGTTTTGATTTCTACGCCGATGACTTTGAAGTCTTGAACTTCTTCCAGATCTATCTCATGTTTTTCTTGGTTTGAGATCCGCGAGCTTTCGGTATTGACTAGGTGGTATTCTCTGCTTTCAGTGTTTCCTATTTTATTTACTGCGTAGAAGACTTCGTCTATGTTGGGTATTCTGTGTTCCTGGAATTGTTGGAATACCTCTTCTGAACAGTAGTAATGTCTTTTCTGGACTTTTTCTTCGATTTCTTCTCGTGGAAGATCTCTGTGCCTGACGGTGTAGTCGTTGATTTCGATTTCTTTCTCATTGCTGTTTTTGGTTCCGAACCAGAGGCTCTTCTGGTTGACTCCTGATGTTGTTAGTTTGATTCCATGTCGAAGAGTCCAGTTTTCCGGTAGGGAATTTTCTATGAACCTCTTGATTTTTCCTTTCACGAATACGGCTACTTTTTCGCCGAAGAGGCCTTGAAGCTTTCTTCTCTCCATGTCTGAGATCTCGTAGCCCATGTCCAGAGAGTCTGATTTTTGGTTTCTTTCTGAGAAATTTTGCAGTGTTCTGAAGCCCAGATCCTCCAGTTTTTCCTGTATTTCTTTTTCTGATGTGTCGAATGTCTTGGCAAGTTCTCTTTTACTGGTGAAGTCTATCTTCTGTTCCAGTTCTTTTTCCTGATTATCTTTCCATTCCACAGTTCAGAATTGGTGTTTTAGTGGTCATAAATCTAACTGTTTAAAACACCGTTTTTTGTGTTTAGAGAGTCTTAGCGGAACTAGCGGAAGTCTGCCTGTTCGCCATTTAAACCGGCAATTCCAGTATATTTTATATGAGTGTTCATGGTTTTGAGGGAGTGGGGCCTGACTACTGTCAGGAATGTGGTTTCCAAATCCTGTCAAGTGTCTCAATCTGCACCAGATGTGGTGCGGAGGTGAAGAAAACAATGGAAGAAAGAGATACTTACAGAGTAGGGTAATTCAAGACAAAAGGAATTTTGGTCCACCCGGCCCGTGTTACGGGAGTAAATTGGTCAAGAACCGAAATGAGGTCTTAAACGGCCAAGAGAAACAGAATGAAGTTCAAAAGAAATAGGAATTGGACTAAGGGTAAAGTACTCTAATCGACCAAGGTACCCGTGTTTCGTTAGGCCATTATAGTCATGTGAAGCTGGGCCTTCCTCCGTTCTCCTTCAACTTTCAACCAGGAAGGAACACGTTATGAGCTCTACACACTACATAGATGTACAAAATTCGCTTGAAAACCTAGAAGAACAAGTCGACGAGGAGAACTACCAGACGATCCTATCCTTCATCAACGAGGTCGCTGCGGAAGGAATCGGTGAAAGCCAGCAGCAACGCCAGATCTACTCCCTGAAACTGGTTATCAACAAGTTCTCACCGCCAGGCTTCAAGCTCGAAGGCGCATCAGAAGCAGAACTGAAGAACGTGGTCGCACAGATCAACCGAAGCGACTACGCAGATTCGACCAAGGCCAAGATGAGGGCCTCCCTCAAGAAGTTCTACAAAATTCAGAACGGCGGAGACGAGCACCCAGAGAAAGTCAGTTTCTTCAAAGTCCACAACTCGCGGAAAGGGAACACCGTCTCCAGAGACGACCTCTTCACCAAAGACGAACTCAAGGACCTGATGAAGCAGTTCGGAAACACCAGAGACCGGGCCTTCACCCTGACCCTGTATGAGACCGCTGCAAGGCCTGGAGAACTATTGAACTGTAGCATCGGAGACTTCACAGTCAACGGGAAAGGCGACTTCATCTACCTTGAAGGCCTGAAAGGAACACCCGACCGGACCAACCAACTGGTTCGAGCAGGCCGAACACTGAGGGAATGGATCGCTCACCATCCTTTAGGCGGTGAAATGGGGGATATTGAGGACTCTTCCGCCCCTCTGTTTGTGAAGAAAGAGCAGCATCAATGCCGGAAATGCGGTGAGAAGAAAGGTGACCACGATGGCGGATGCAGCTATGAACCAGACCCGAGAGATGAGATGAGTTATCAGTCCTATGTCCGCCGGTTCAAAGAGGCCTGTGAACGAGCGGAGATTCCTGAGAACAAGCGGAGACCGTACAATTTGCGGCATACGCGTTTGACTGAGGTTGCGACGTTCATGGGTTACGAGCAGTTGAACAAGTTCGCTGGCTGGGTTCCCGGTTCTGACCGGGCTAAGATCTACGTCCACCTGAACAACGACGACGTCAACCAAGCAATCAGGGACGAATACAACGTTGAAGCAAAAGAAGATGAGGAAGAGCAGATGAAGAAGTGTGCTTTCTGCGGGACGGAGAATCAGCCTCAGCACACCGAGTGTAGAAGCTGCGGAAGGCCTCTCAGCTTGGAGAAAGACAAGTCGAAAGAGGAGAAGCAAGAGGTCCTGGAACGTTTGAACGAACTGGAGGAAAACGGTGTTTTGGAGAAGCTGGAGGAGTTGGAGGGGTGAGGGCGTATTCTCCCCCTCACTTATTTAAATCTTGGTCAGTAATGTTGACCGTGGACAGTATGGTTGACCAAGATGGGCCTGGGGTCCTACTGCCAATACCGCTTGGAGAGGACAAAGTATTCCGAAACCAGGCAACAGACGACATCCTAGAACTACTCTACCGAAACCCCCATGAAGAGTTCGGAGTACGCCAACTCAGAGAGATAACAGGGCACGGCGCTCAAACCGTAGATACCGCCCTTACACTACTCGAACAACTCGACCTGATCCAAACCCGCAGAGAAGGAAACAAGAAACTCACATCCATAAACCGTGACCGCGTCCAGAAACCCGATGACCCCCTCCTTGAGATTCAACAGGAAGAGTTCCGAAACCCGGTCAAGGCCTTCTCCGACAGGGTAGAAGAAGTTCAAGGAGGCAATCTCGTCGGTATCCTGCTTTTCGGAAGTGTTGCGCGGGGAGAAGCAGACCGTGCCAGCGACATCGACATCCAAGTAATCGTAGAGGATGACCTGTTACAGTCTCGGAGAGAGATACAGGACATAAGACAGGAAATGGAGGAATCTAAGTTCGGCGGTGAAAGATACGAGTTTCAGGTACTGGTTGAATCAGTTGAAACCGCTGAGCAGTACGGGGACAAACTCCAAGAGATCTTTTCAGAGGCAGTCACGATTTACTCCACTGACCAACTTGAGGAACTCCGGCAGGTGATTCTGTAATGGATAACAGCTCTATTGAGGACACGTTAGATGACGTCTTGCAAGAGTTCCGTACTGGTTCGGGCCAGCCTGAAACCGGCTTGGAGGTGGATGATGCCGCACTTCTTCAACTCCGGAAATCCTGCCGTATGCTGGCGGCTGTGAAATCACTCCAAGAACAAAACGGCTACTACACCGTGATAATCGAGACCTCCTTTGCATCAATCGAACGCAGCATACAGTTCTACCTTCAAGAGAAAGGTTACATCAAGGAAGACGAGTTCGTCGATCACAGAAAAGTCTACGAACTCGGGGAAAACGCAGCATTGTACGGCGCTGACTTCAAGGAGAAGTTGATCCGTCTATGGGAGAACAACCGTTCACGTACCTACTATCGAGAAGGAGTGGGGACAGAGAAGAGCGCGGCTTTGATGGTTGAACTCGCGGAGCAGATTCACAGCCACATTCTCCAACTAGCAGGAGAAAAGCACGAATGCATCTGCGACACCGCTTGAAAAAAGAAACGTAGATACTCACGTGAATATCTAAACATTACTCCATAAGAAGCACTACCAGAGAAAACTGGTAAGTTTTCATCTAGATAATCAAAGAGTATGCCGAGTTTATTCGAGCAGATATCGGAAGCCGAAGATCTCTTGGAAGAGATAGGCTCTTGGAGTGAGGAGGAGATCGAGGAGTTACCGAAGTTCTATAGGGAGAAGGCAAGAGAATACCAGGGCCTTCTGCAACAGGGCGAGGAGTAGCTGTGTTCCATACTCTGTGAGTAATACTGGCGTATGGAAAACTTCGACTACTCGGAAGACTCTTTAGAATCCGGTGAGGCCCTGGACTTCGATATCGAAACCTTTCTTGAAGAGTCGCAGGAGTTGGAGCAGCAGCGTTTGGAAGAGGAGCTTGAGAGAATCGACCAGCAGTTGGAGCAGCGGGAAGAGATCTACAACGAAACCACGCGAGAGTTAGAGTCGAAGCTGGACTGGTATGTTGACCGGCTCCAGGATTTGAACCATAGACGATTCTCTGGCGATAAAGAGGAAGAAGAACAGTTGAAGACGAAGATTGAGGACCTCTATTCGGAGTTACGTCAGGAACGGCGGAGCGCGTGGCGCGACAAGCAGGAACTGGAGAAAGAGAGAAGAGAACTGCTGCGGGAGATGGACGAGTTAGAGGATCAGAATCTGGAAGACCTTCTAGGGTGAGCAGTAGTATGATAACTTTGCAGGAAAGAAACAAGTGTATATGAGTAGTGAGTGGCCGAAAGAGTTCGACTTGAACATGGAAGAAGAGCTGTTGGAGGCCTGGGATGCCAGCGATGGAATCCGTGAACTTATCGCCAATGCCTTGGACGAGGCAGCTCTCTCCAATACTGAGGAACCAGATATCTTTGAGGACGATAAAGGCAGATGGCATATCCGAGACTACGGCCGCGGACTCACCCACCAAGACCTGACCCAGGGAGAAGACGAGGAAAAGTTGAACAATCCCGACAAGGTGATCGGGAAGTTCGGGGTCGGACTCAAGGACGCACTCGCTGTTCTCTACCGAAAGGGAGTAGAGGTCACCGTCCACTCACCCGATATTTCTTTCACTGTAGAACAGGCCTCTAAGGCAGGATTCGACGATATTGAGACCCTTCACGCGGTTATCCGAAAAACGGAACATCCCGACTTGGATGGAACTGAAGTGATTCTCGATGGCTGTACAGAGGAAGATATCGAAGAGGCGAAGCAGAACTTTTTGACCTATACTGAGGCCACGTTACTGGAAGAGACCCGGTTCGGAGACGTATACGAGCCATCAGACGACGGTCCGGCAAGCATCTACGTAACCGGGTTGAAGGTCGCCACTGAGGAAGATTTCCTGTTCAGCTACAATATCACGAATACTACGAAAACGATCCGAGACGCTTTGAACCGTGAACGCTCCAATGTGGGTAGAACTGCCTACACGTCGCGTGTGAAGAAGATTCTAAAGGCCTGTGAATCTGGAGAAGTCGCGGAACGACTCGTTGACGATCTTGAACGAGTACAGGAAGGAACCAACCACGACGAGCTGTCTTGGAAACCCGTTCAGGTCCACGCAGCCCGCGTACTGAACGCACGAAGTGAAGCTATGTTCGTAACCGCAGAGGAACAGGGCCAGATGAAAGACCTCGTCGACAGGGCCAAAGGAGACGGCAAAAGAGTCGTCACAGTACCAGACAGCACCAGGAGAGAACTCAGCTCGGAATCAGACATCGAAGGAGGAGAAATCCGGGACGTCGAAGTCTTCAAAGAAGAATGGCAAGACAGCTTTGAGTTTGACTGGGTGAATGAGAACGACCTAGCGCCAGGCGAGAAAGAAGTCTGGGACCTGAAAGACGAAGCCCTGCCCTTAGTCGGAGTAGAAGACAGGATTAACGAGGTCCGGATATCGGAGACGATGAGAAGTCTCGAAGACGGATGGAAAGCAGAAGGGCTCTGGGAACCAGAAAACCGGCGCATCGTAGTAAAACGGACCGCACTCTCCTCCAAGTCAAGATTCGTCGGCTTGCTCCTACATGAAGCTGCTCACGCAAAACGCGGTGCTATTGACCAAACCAGAGAATTCGAGGGAGACCTAACCGACTTCCTCGGCATCACCGGGACAGCCGCAGTCGAAGGCACGGAACAAGTCCCGGAGAAGGATATCAACCCTGTCTCACGCTCCGACTGAAGGACTAATCGAGATCCTCTATTTTGAGATCCCTTGAAACTCAATTGTCCGAGTCTTGCCCTTGCTTCCGCCGTAATGATACTCTGACTGAATCAAGTCAAGCAGTTCAAACTGTTTGAGATAATCGCTGATCCGGCGATTGCTTAATGGTTCTTCCTCGGTTGAGGAACAGAGATCCCTGTACTTGTCGTAGATATCTCCTGTCTTCACCGTGTTCTCGCCCACTTCGGAAGCCTCAAAGACCGCTTCGTATATCAGGTAGTGATGTTCAGTAAAGTCGTCCAAGAGATAGTTCACGTATTCCTGGTATGCGGAGGTCTCTACGTCTTTAACTAATTCTTCGGTGATCTTGGTCTCGGCGGTCTTCGCAGCGTACCGGAGCCAGGTCAAGCCTCTACCTACGTTCGTGGTACTGGATGCGATGTAGGTCAAGGCCTCTCGCTGAAGTGATTTCGAGGCAAGCGCTTTCTTTGCACGTTCAGCGAGTATCTGGTAGAGTTCTTCCCCGGTGTAAGGCTCAAATCCTATTCTCCGCGGCTGTAGACTACTGTACGTTCTTTCCTCGATCAGAGACTCCAAGTCCTCGGTGTTTGAGGAGATCGTGATTACCGAGATGTTGTCGCTGTGTTCGAGGCGGGAGAAGAAGTACAGCAGGTCGTCTCCGTCATTCAGGAGTAGGAAGTCGATTTCGTCGAGGATGACGACTGTCTTCATCACCTCGGCTTGTTCACCGAGTCTCCGTTGCAGCTCCGAAGTGTGATGACCATCGTCGACGTCTTGTGAGAAGGCCTTGCAGATCTGTTTCAAAGCCTTGTACTGGGTATCGTATCTGTGGCAGGGCACGTAGGCCTTTGAAACACGTTTAGGGAGGTCGTTGAAGACCGAATTGACGACCTGGGTCTTTCCAGTCCCTCGAGGTCCGTGGACGTGAAGGTTGGGAAGTGGAGCTTCTTCGCTGCCTGCGAAAGAGGCCTTCAACGGGGAAAACTCGTTTTCTCGGTCTTGGAATTCTTCGGGTACATAGTTCAGTTGCAGCGGTGTCGGGTCTTCAAGTACGTTAGTCATAGAGTCTTCTGGGCAATGTGGAGTTACACCGGTTTATCGACGGCAGGTTTCAATTGACCCCTATCTGTTAAACAGGCCTCCGTGTAGTTTCCGTGAATTCCGGTAGTACAGGCCATGTGAAACGGAGTCCCGGTCTCTCCTTTTGAAGCTTGACCACGCACCAAGTTACTACAGGAGAGGGGGATTCTACAGTGTTCAACAAATCAACGAAACGCGGAGGAGTACTCCGTTCAGAAGCATACCTGACACCGGACCACGTACCGGACGAACCAGTAGGGCGAGACCGCGAGGTCGGGAGAATAGCGGAGGCAGTAAGGCCTCTTACGAAGAGAAGAAAGCCTGAGAACCTACTGGTCTACGGCCCAGCCGGCGTCGGGAAAACCACCTGCGTAAAACACGTCTTCAACCAGATGGAAGAACAAACCACGGCCAAGACCGTCTACATCAACGCCTGGCAATACAACACCAGGCCTTCACTCCTCACAGAACTCTTGATACAGCTCGGATATCCTGCACCGAGGAAAGGCAAACCCGTAGACGAACTTCTCTCGAAAATCCGTGAATGGCTGGACAAGAACCGCGGAGTCGCAGTAGCCATCGACGAATTCGACCAGCTACAGGAGAAGACAGAGGTCATCTACGACCTCCAAATGGTGAACGAAGAAGCAGACAGCTCTCTCGGCGTAGTCATGGTCTCCAACCAGCCACCGGAAAGAGTACAGCTAGATCCAAGAAGCCAATCACGTTTGAACTGCCAAACACTCCAGTTCAACTCCTACAACGCACCACAACTACAGGAAATACTGGAGAAACGAATCGAACAGGCCTTCAAACCCGGAACCGTCCCAGACAACGTCATCGAAAAAATCGCAGAATACGCAGCCGAAAACAGCGGAGACTGTAGAAAGGCCTTAGAAACACTGCTGAGAGCAGGAAGGAAAGCAGATCGACAAGGAAACAGTCAAATCAAGACAAATCATTTAGAGAGCTTAAAGTAACTATATAAATTCAGATTGACCCATAGACTATGTGTTATTATATTCTGTATCTAAAGGGCAGTCAGCAATTGAATATTTGATGACGTATGGCTGGATGCTTCTAGTCGTAGCAATCGTAGGAGGAGCAGTTTTTTCACTGGTCCAGGGCCAGGGTATTGAGAGTGTATCCGGCTTCAGTGGAAGCGATCTGAGAGTCTCTGATTTCGGTATAGACACCGATAAAAGGCTGAACTTTCTTCTCAGAAACGCGGAAAACAATAATATAGAGATAGAATCTGTGACTCTGAGTTCCAACGGGAGAACATCAGTGATGAACGGAGGACCGACGATAGGCGTATCTTCAGAGGAAAAATTTTACCTGGGCGGTCTGGATGTGAAAAGAGGAAATAATGAGATGGATCTTAATATCCGATATTCGACTGATTCACTGAAAAACCTAACCGCAAGCGGAACTGTGACAGGAGGATATGAACTTGTAGAGAATAAAGAATACCAGTACGAAAAAGACTGTTCCTTCTACAGCAGTAGCGGATGGCAGACTGTAGATCCTGATAGATACGGCCCCGAAGCTCCAAAGAGCATTTACTGTGATTCTGCTTCTGTCATTTACAGCTTCGAATCATCTGACCAAACGGATTACTATGATTATTCTTCTGGAGAAGCCGTGCCGATAAGTTTCGGTAGTTTCAACGGTGGAGAAGTTGGTGAATCTGTAACTACAAATAGTCCGTGGATTGAGGATGAGTTAGGACTCCGTTACTCTGATAACTCTCCTGGCCTCGGTTTTAGCGCATACGCAGGCATTCAGGGAGCGGGCAATCCACTGATGCACCGGGAACTGCCTGATAGAGTTTCAAAGCCTGATGTATTCATCTCATGGTACCGGGAGACAGGGGGTTCAAATGGTCACGGGATATCCTTACGGAATGAGAGCGGTCAGAGAGTCGCAGGATGGTACACCAACAACCCTCAATTTGGTGTAAAAGGAGTGTCTTACCATGGCTCCCAAAACTCCGGCTCTCTAGTGAGTTCAAACTATAATGAATGGTTCCGGGTTAAGTTCGACTTCAACTGGTCTGCAGGCAAATTCACTGTGATTCACTCGGCTGAACCAGATACGGTATATGGACCTTATAACCTTGATGGATCAAGTCTAGACAGTATTTACATTGAGAAGGCAAATAACAGGTTTGGGGGAGGTAATTCTGATGACAAATGGATTGACAATATAAGGTTTTATGAGGTACCAGAACCCAGTTATGGACTTGTAGGCAAAGGAATACACTTTACTTCCAATGAGCAAAGTCTTAAACTTAATAAGTTAGATTTCAGCGGAGACAAAACCTTCTCCATATGGTTCAGTCCGTTAATCGATCAGGATAAATCAGGTATCTACGACATAGCATCCTGGAATAATGAAACACAGAACCGATGGAGAATTTACAGAAAGGATAACGGAAATATAGTTTTTGATGCCACCTTTTCCGGAGAAAGTATAGACCTGACAGCTGACGTAGACTACAAAAGCGGTGTATGGCAGAATGTAGTAATAGTAAAAGATGAATCCACAAATACAATCAGGCTTTACTGGAACGGAAACATTACTGACAGTGAAACGTATAGCCAAGGCCTGTCTGATTCCAGTGGAAGACTAACTCTTGGAAGATACAATGAAGATGCACTAGATTCCAGAATGGACAACATCCGTGTATATAATGAAAGCGTTAGCGGGGAAAGTATAGAGGATCGTTACCTGCGGTACAAGTACTCTAACGGAACCATGCCTAAGAGCTGTCAGGAACTGAGGGACGAAGGCCTAGAAATCAGCGGTACACGATTGATCGATCCAGACGGCGAAGGAGGTGAGGAACCATTCCCTGTCTACTGCCAGATGGAGGAGAATGGAGGCGGATGGACCCGGCTTAACTTCCTGGAGAAAGCAGCTTTTGGAGGCAAGGGAGCACCATTCGGAGATAACAGGAGAGACGAGTTTGGTACAAGCAGTGATGAAGATGCCAACCTCGGCCTGACTAGTTCTGAACATGATCCTGACAAATCCGATAATGCTTTCTTCCAGAAAGACTCCAACATGAGATGTACAAAGTGGGCTGCCGGAAACGCAACAGAGGACAGCTACAGAGGAGTGACTACAGGCTGGGATTACTACGATGCTAACGGTGATCCTATACCTCTCAGCCAGCTTGAGGCACTAAACAGCACCGCTAAGAACGGAACATACTATACCGGAGGTGTGAACGTTGAGGACATCGATGGGCCGTTCCCGAACGGAGGTGACGGGGATGGCGGAGAAAACAGCTTCAGCATTCCTGTAGATCCTGACGCCACACACAGTCCTACGGGCAGGGGACCTATAGCCCTCTGGTTCTCAGTGAATCCTGATCTCGATAAGGGAACAACACACGTTATGGGATCAGACTATGACTCAGGACAGTACCCCACTTACTCGGTCAGATGGAGACCCGTAAACACCGAGGGAATACCATTGTTTTTCGGAGGAAAAGTAGACAATGATGCAAATCTTTATTCCGAATTCAGCGACTCAGATGGAAATGACTGTGAGAAACAAGCGGGTTCTGAAATGGAACTTGAGAATCCATACTTCTACATCCGATAGAACAGATATAAAGGATCTTTCGAGGGCAATCTTGGTTTAACCCGACAGTCGATCCCAAATATGAGCTTCATCAAATGTTGTTAGGGAGAGCTGGAGGTCGGTCAAAGTATGTTAAACGAAGTTTTTTAGTGGTATAAGATTTTCTCCGGATATAGGCATGGCTGACACCGACAAACTGGAGGAAGTAAAGGAAAAGAAAAAGCATTGAAGACACACACAGACACAGACACAACCCACCCTGTCTGACCTTTGCGCGTTAATTAGGGATAACTCTCTCAACCTGAACCCTCTTCTCCTTTTCATCAAATAACCTGGATACCTGTTCACGTCAACTGTTTCATCAGTTCGATAGCTGATTTTTCCTCCAGCATTTCAGCGAACTCTTCAGTCGGTATGTCCTGTTCTTCAGCCAGTTCAGAGAGACTATCACTGAGGCCTTGACTACTCTCAGATCTTGTGACTTCCTCACCCTGGTCAGTCAATGCATTACCACATTCCTCACATACGTCAACCACTGGAGAATTAACCTCACCGCATGAGACACATTCAACAGGTCTTAAGGCCTCTTCATCATATCCGTTGTCGTACTCAACGTCTTCACCGAATTCTTCAGCCAAGGCCTTCTCCAGGTCCTCTTTTACAGTTGAGATGTAATGTTTAGGAGCATCACTCGTTTCACTCCAACCAAAGAAAGCTCTTAATTGATGTTCGGTGTTCCCTATCCTGGCCTTATAGACAGCTCGACTCTTTCTTCCAAAGTCATGAGGATTGGTCTTAAACTCATCTTCAAATCCGGCTCTTTCAACAGTTTTCTCCAAGACTCTTCTCACTGCATCATCTGTCATAGGCCTGTAAAACCTGTCAACTTCATAACCGTCTCCTTTCCAACTACATGAATTACAGCTGTATTTTTTACTTCCTTTAGAAGTGTTGGAACTGTCTAAACTTACCTTTGAACCGCATTCAGGACAAAAAGTTTTCTGTCTCTGTTCCCTGAATACTGGTGAATCTTTACCGCATTCTGATTCCTGATAAAATTTCTCCAGTAAGGCCTTTCCTGTTTTTACAGGTATTTCTCTTTCACCGGTTTTTCCTTTCAGTTCAATCCAGGCCTTATCTTCCTGGAACGTTATATTATCCCAGGTAAGGATATAGTCGTTGTATTCTGTATTAAATATTTCTCCAACTCTTGCACCTGTACTCCAGAGAATTATGATCAAGGTTTGATCTCTCAAGTTCTTTGCGTGTTTCCACGCCTTTCTTACTTGCTTAGGTGTGGGTAATCGGTCAGGATCTACGTTTGTAGAAAGGTCGATATTCATTTCAACGTCTTCAACCAGGGCCTCACCATCTAGATCTGGATTATAGCCTTTTCCCTGTTTTTTGATGAACCAAGTGTAGAATTTCTTCAATGTAGAATCGAATTTGTCCTTTGAGTAATCAGAATATTTCTCACCGTTTCTCTTCCTTATCTCATCCTGGTTGAACATGCCATAGATTTCTTCAATATCCTGTTTAGAGGCCTCATCAAGTTTGAAGTCGATTATTTCTCCTAACTTGTTGAATCTGGAGCTGTAATCTCTGAGAATAGCTTTTCCTGATCCTCCAGATCTGGCTTTCTTGAAGAAGTCTTCCAGGATTTCTTTGTTATGTGGTGAGATTTCAGGGTTTGAGGCCAGTTTCTGGTTGGTTCTTTCCAGTGTTTTGAACGTCATCGAGTCGTCTCCTTCTTGTTTTTCCATGTTCTGGTTGACGACTAAACCCTTCAAAAGAAGTTTGGTCCAATTGAACTAAACGTATAGTGGACCGGCCCTCCTTGATATGGTTAGTTAAAGTAATAGCCGTCAACAAGGTTTTTACACCAAAAGATTGGTAATTATTAGATATAAACATAGTGGTAATGAAA
>ERZ1034573.4-NODE-4-length-64740-cov-13.479957_pt1 | contig 64740 bp, 67 predicted proteins | sample MGYA00520641_ERZ1034573 | MGnify/ENA primary metagenome ERZ1034573 (study PRJEB33760, sample SAMEA4777724) | hypersaline lake metagenome | biome: hypersaline environment; feature: brines | place: Spain | collected 2014-08 | depth 0 m ...
CTTCAAGATCCATCTTGTTGACTGCGACTGCTAGCTGGTCGATTCCCAGTGTCTTCGCAAGGTATGCATGCTCCTTGGTCTGAGGCTGGATTCCGTCGTCTGCAGCGACTACTAAAACTCCAGCATCTGCCTGAGAAGCTCCTGTGATCATGTTCTTAATGAAGTCACGGTGTCCAGGAGCATCGATGATTGTAAAGTGATAATCATCTGTATCGAATTCCTGGTGTGCAAGATCGATTGTAACTCCTCTCTCACGCTCCTCCTCAAGCGAATCCATAGCAAATGCGAAGTTGAAGGATTCCTTACCTGCTTCTTCTGCAGCTTCTTCTAGCTTACGCATCTCTTCTTCTGGAAGGTTTTTAGTGTCCCATAGCAATCTTCCGATTGTAGTGGACTTTCCGTGGTCTACGTGTCCTATAAATACAAGATTAATGTGTGGTTTCTTGGCCATTTTTGAATTTTCACCTATACAGCGTATAAATAACAAATAACTCTTAAAACTTTAAAAAGGATAACAGCGTCAAAAAAATCTTCTCCAGAAAATCATCCTCCAACATCACAACTTGATGAACTACAGGCACTCTCTGCTCCACCAGAATAAGCCCTGCGCCAATGAAGTTTATCGCTATATCAGAGAAGCTGAAAGTTCTGTACCCTATCTGTGATTGAACCAGCTCGAAGAACAGGCCTGTCATTCCTGCCAAAACCGCAGCATCAAGATGGGTGTGATTCTTTTCATGAAAGTAGACTAGTAATGCACCTGCAAGAGAAAAATACATTCCGAAATGCGCAATATAGGAAACTGGAAGGCCTGTATTAGGAGTTGAAATCGGGGATAAGCTTAGATATGATATTATGACTAAAATTGAGATAACAATGGAAATATTCAGGTAATCTCTCATTATCCTGTTACTCCTTAATTGAATTTTTGAATAGAATAGTTTTATGACTTCTCAGTTTTCCTAAAAATTCTTTTTCCTTTTTTAGGCATGAGAGTTCTATCTTTCTGGACCTGCTGGAATAAAGGCCTTCGTCACTGTTTCGAAAATAGCGTTTTCCTCGGTAACTTTATCTAGAGAGGGGTGTATCCTGCCTTTTATATTCAAAGTAGCTTAGATGGTCTTTTCTCAATGCTTCAACTGTAACAAGTGGTGTGCAATAGAAAGAGAAAAAATATGAGAATGAGATATGTGCGAGGGGTTTTACTCCTCTAGGCTTGGCATCTCCTGTTTCATACCTTTCCTTTCTCTGATCTCGAGAATCTTCTCTTCCTGAAGATCTCTCATCAGTGGCTCGAAGATGATATCGATCAGTGAGAAGAATCCCTTTCCGTTTGTAGCGGACTTTAAGGCTGCCTCAAATCCGAAGAGTTCCTCTACAGGTAACTTACAGCGAATGATTGCTGAGTCTCCTTCCTCGTCCATGTCGATGATGTCTCCACGACGGTTGTTGACTTCTGTCATCGCATCACCCATAGTGTTACTTGGTGTATCAATTCTCATCTTTTGTTTTGGCTCGATAAGCTGTGGCTGGGCCTGCAGGAATCCTCTCTTCATCGAATCCTTCGTAGCTGGGATCATCTGTGCAGGTCCTCTGTGGATCGCGTCCTCGTGCAACTTTGCATCGTGGAGCTTGACCTTGAAACCGATTACTGGTTCATTTGCCATAGGTCCTTCATCACAGAACTCATGGAAGGCATCTACCAGGTACTCCTGGATCTCTCTCAGATTCTTGATACCTCTTGAAGCGTTGATGAACAGGTTCTCTTCGTAGGCCTCCATAATGTTGTCTGCCTCATCTTGGTCTAGGCCTGCGTCGACTAATGCGTCTCTGACCTCTGTCTCGTCATCAGCCTTCATCTTGAGTTCCTTGTATTCCTCCTTGAGGAACTTTCTAACCGAGTCCTTGATCGGCTCGACACTCATAACCAGCTGGTTGTGCCGGTTTGGTGACTTTCCTGTGACTTCAGGTGAGGCGTCTGAAATTCCCTCTCTGAATACCACAATCGGCTCTGAAACGTTGATGTCGATTCCCTTTTCTTCAAGGAATCTCTCAACTTTTGCCTCAATGTGGAGCTCTCCTAGGCCTGATACAAGTGTTTCTCCTGTTTCCTCATCAATTTCAATTTTGATCGTGTTGTCTTCCTTCGCACGTTTTCTGAGTGCTTCAATGAGCTTTGGTAAATCACTTGTACGCTTTGGCTCGATTGACTTTGTAACAACAGGCTCGAATACGTGCTCGATCTGTTCGAATGGAGCGATTTCATCTTCTCCCGCTAATACGAAAGTTTCTCCTGTTGAGAAGTCTGGGCCTGTAAGTGCAGCGATGTTTCCACAAGGGACCTCATCAACTGTAAGCTTTCTTGGTCCGGAGTAGATTCCGACCTGCTGTGCTCTCTCAGTCTTCTGTGATCCGATTCCGTACAGTTCGTCTCCTTCTCTTACGGTTCCAGAGAACAGTCTTGCGGTTGCGATTGTGCCTGCGTGTTCGTCGTCTTCGACGTTTGTAACAACTCCTACAAGAGGTCCGTCCTGATCGTGTTTCCTCATGCTTACTCCGAATTCGGATTCAGGATCTCCAGGCCAAACTTTGTCAATTCTTCTGGATGCTGCTTCCTGAGGGTTGACAAGGTGCTCGACTACCATGTCAAGTACAACTTCTTCAATCGGAGCATCTTCTCTAAGGCCTTCATGATCTCCGTCGTTCACTCTATCAATGATGTCTCCGAATGTGATTCCGGTCTTTTCCATGTAAGGTGCTGAGATCGCCCAGTTTTTGAGTGCTGAACCGAATGCTACTGTCCCGTTATCGACTTTCATCTCCCAGGCCTCAGCAGTTTCATCATCAGCGTATTTACGAAGCGCTGTGTTTGCTTCTCTAATTATATCTACAAATCTTTGTTGCATCTCCTGAGGTGTCAGCTGCATCTCTTCAATTAATCTGTCGACTTTGTTGATGAACAGTACCGGCTTGACTCCTTCGTTCAAGGCCTGTTTCATGACTGTCTCTGTCTGAGGCATGACACCGTCGACTGCGTCAACAAGAACTACTACTCCATCGACCGCACGCATAGCTCGGGTAACGTCTCCTCCGAAGTCAACGTGCCCAGGTGTATCTATTAGGTTGATCAGGTAGTCGTCTCCGCTGTGTTCGTGGACCATTGAAACGTTTGCAGAATAAATTGTGATTCCTCTCTCTGCTTCCTGATCGTCGAAGTCCATAAACCTTTGATCTCCTGCTAATTTTTCGGAGATCATACCTGCTCTCGCAAGTAGATTATCTGTTAAAGTTGTTTTTCCGTGGTCGATGTGTGCTGCGATTGCGATGTTCCTGATATGCTCAGGGTCATTAATCACTGCTTTTATTGCGTCAAGCTCTTCTGACATACTATTATTTCACCAAGTTAATACATAGAAATCATCTTGCAAGCTTTAAAAATGGACTCAGGCATCTCCATCTCGTTTCATTTGAAAACCTATTTTTCAGCATGCTTTAGTCTTTCCTCATCGACGTTTCCTTCCAGTAGGATTTCTCTTATTTCCCTCGGCGAGTACCCGTTTGCGATCTTGGACCGGAAGTAATTTTCTAGGTCAGTCTTGCGGTAAAAGTAGTTTCTGCGCCTCCTGAACAGTACGACCCAGTTGATGTGGAAGAGGTATGCCTGTGCCGTCGAAGTCAGAAAAATTCTGTGATTCTCCAGCCAACCTGCCTGGAAACCGAACTGATTCAGCACCCAGTAAGGCGCTGTGAAAGCCAGGACGGTCAAGACAAGAGCGGACAGGAATAATGCTGCGTCTTTGTATTCCAGAAACTTCTCGAATACAGTCAGTCGTCCAAGGTTGCCGAACCCTCCGAAGTCTTGGGGTGAAGACCAGTCATGGAAGTACATGAAGGATCGCCGAGCGTCTTCCATGTAGCCTTCAGCTAGGAGGTCTCTGTCGAAACCTAGGAGAGGATCGTTTTTGTTGGCTACTTCATCACTCCTCAGATCGTCGAATGTGCCTTTGATCAGCGGTTTTTCTCTCTGATAGGCTAGAGCCTCTCTGAGTTTTCCCAGCCTCAGGTCTCCCTGACTTATTCGGGTAATGAAAAGTATCCCGGCATAAAGAATTGTTCCCAGTAGGAGAAGTAATTCTACAGAGAGATCCAACAGACTCAAAGGAATGCCTATCAAAGCCGAGGCAATCAACGAGACAATTAGAAGAGGAGAGAGTTCTTTGGCTGTTTCCTTCAGCGATACCGTGTCCATGGGAATACTTTCTGAAAATGTATTAAAAAAGAGTTACGGAATTACCGGGCGCCTTCTGCTTCCTTCTCTTTTCTCTGCTTGGTCATTACCGCTCTGACATTTGTGTCATTGTCGTGGGCGCCGATAAGTTCTTCCTTCAAGGCCTGGACTGCATCTTTTGAGTCTGCAAGCCTGTTTTCGTATGCTCCCTGTACTAGGAGTCTAATTGCGAGGTCGACTCTTCTCTGTGGTGAGGCGATTACTGCCTTTCTGGCTCTTGCGCCTCCTCTCTGGTAAGTGACTACTTCCTCTACTGGTGCAGAGTTTTCAATTGCGTCTACCAGTACCTGAATAGGGTTCTCTCCTGTTTCTTTTTCGATTTGGTCGAAGGCCTCTTCGATTATCTTCCAGAGTTTCTCTTTGTTTCCTGTGTTGATTCCAGAGGTGATTTTATGCTTGTTTCCTCTGTGTCCAGCTACATACATCCTGTTCAGAAGCCTTTCGACAATCGGAACTTCTGCTTTGTAGAACTGTTTGTCTGTATGACGGCCTTTGCTCCTAGGCTCCATAATGTTTTCTAGGTTGATGTATCTTACCAGGCCATCGTCTCCGACTTCCACTTCTTCTGCATCATATTTTCCGAAAGTCAGGATTCTGTCCTCTTCAATGTTGATTGTAGCTGCGTTACTCATTACTCGAAAACACCCTGTGTTCTCTGTGAATCCATAAAATCTACGATTTTAGTCATTTTTATCACCGTGTTGGCTTCTCCTGCCTTCCTCTTACAAGTTCGTCAAGGGAGATTCCGTTAACTTTGATTACCTGATATCTCACTGTTGGAATATCTCCTTTCGGTCCGGAGTCTGCTCCTCCGATTCCCTCAATAAGCACTTCATCGTGCTCATCGATGTATTCAATTGCTCCGTCTCCTGGAACAAAAGCTGTCAACTGTTTTCCGTTCTTGAGAAGTTGTACACGCACACATTTTCTTAGTGCGGAGTTAGGCTGCTTAGCTTCAATTATTCTTTTGTCTAATACAATTCCTCGTCCCTGAGGTGATCCTTCTAGTGGGTCTGCTTTTTCTCTTAGATTAAGCATTCTTCTCTTGTAATCTTTGTCGCTCCAGCGGTACTCCTGTCGCTTCTTCTTCATCTTTCGTGCGCTGTACATTCCCATACCCAAATACTGATAACTAAACTTTTTATACCGGGGCCTTAACTAGAATTATTCCCGCAGATGAAGATACAGACTCAGGCCTAACTCGCCGGCTGCAATAGCAAAAAGAGGAGGATAAAATGGTGAGGCTGCAAAGATGATCCCTGAAGAAATCATCAGGCCTGCCGGCAAAGTATCGATCTCTGAACTTTCTTCCGTTATATTTACCGTCTTGACATTTTCCTCCAGTTTCTTGTTCAGCTTGGTTGGCAGTTTCGTGAGTAACTCTTTGTTCTTGATCAGGTCTATGGTGAAATCCTGTGCCAGGTCTTCAGGCCTGTTCTTCTCTTTCAGAGTATCCTGGATGATATCCTCGTAACTGTTCTGAATCCTGAAATCAGGGTAAATTGTAAGAGCAATGCCCTCCATCGTCACAAGATTTTTACCCAGTAAAGCAAGGTTTGAAGGCATTTTCAGGCCATAATCCGATATCTTGATAAATAGATCAAACATCTCCTGAGTGATACTGTTTTGTTTCAACGAGGTGTTTTTCAGTATCAGGACTTTCTCCTCAACTATGTCCTCAACTTTCTCCCGGTCGTAGGCCTCGGTAGTGGTTCCAAGAGATTCCAGACAGTCAATGATACTGTCAACGTCCTCTCTTATCAGGTAAAGGAGCAACAGGCCTAATTTTTCACCGGTCTCCTGACTGACCTTCCCCATCATCCCGAAGTCCAGGTAGATTACCTCGGAGCCCTCTGTAAGCAGAAAGTTTGAGGGATGGGTGTCAGCATGGAAAAATCCGTCAATAATCGACTGTCTTATACCGGCTCGGACTGTGGCCTCGGAGATTTCTTCTGCATCTATATCCATATCCTTCAGCTTTTCAGTTTCGGTGCATTTAACACCTTCAACATACTCCATCACCAGAACTCTCTCGGTGTTCAGTTCAGGATAGACTCTAGGTACGTACAGATTTTCTTCGTCCTCAAGATTCTCCTTAAATATCTGGGCGTTGAGGCCTTCACGCTGTAGATCTAGCTCGTCCTGAGTCCAGCCCGAAAACTCCTTAACGAACTTCAGTGCGTCGGAATGTTTCGCAACCTTCGAATGCTTTTCTGCCTCTTCACTGAAAAACTTCAGAATCTCAAGATCTTTCCTGACCTGTTCATCAATTCCAGGCCTCTTAACCTTGATAACAACTTCATCACCATTTTCCAAGGTCCCACGGTGAACCTGTGCGATAGAAGCTGCGGCTAAGGGCTCTTCCTCAATATTCTTAAACTGATCCAGGCCTATATCTTCTTCAATTATTTCTCTGGCTTTCTTCCATTCAAATGCGGGAACATTTTCCTCTAGTTTCTCCAGCTCTGCAGTATAGCTTTCCGGGATCAGGTCAGGCCTCTGTGCCAGTATCTGTCCGAACTTCACATAGATGCTTCCTAGCTCCTCTAGCGTTTCCCTCAGTCTTTCAGGACCCGGTTTATCGTGTCTCTTTATCTGCAGCTGTTTTGTGAAAGGCAGACGATTTGAGAGGCCTGTTTTCTCTATGAGATATCCCATCTCGTTTTCAGCTAGAGTCTTCAGCACCTGATTGAATCTCTTAACATCAGAGATTTTCTCCTGGATCATACTGGAGAATTGGGTAAAGTTGAATAAGAAAGTCTTGCTTTGGCCAAAATTTGATCTAAAATTTTCCGAAAAATGAGGCCTTCTCTATTCTACTGTTACTTCATCAACGTTGTGTGTTCTAGCGAGAAGCTCTCTGATTGACTGGATTCTTTCTCCGTCTCTTCCAAGTACTTTTCCTTTGTTGGAGTTAGGCACGGAGATAGATACTTTCTTACCGGTCTCTGTTTCCTCTATGTCTACTCCTCTGATGTCACCAGGTACAATATTGTTGATGAATGCACCGATATTGTCGTTGTATTCGTAGATCTTGACTGTCTTTCCTAACTGGTTCTGTACCTTCTGAACCACCTGTCCTCCTTTTCCGATCGCCATCCCTGCTTTTCCGTCAGGAACGATAAAGTAGGCCTCCTCATCTTTAATGATGCAGTCTCTGGCCTCTACATCGGTTAAGGATTCAAACATGTTAAGTGTTCTAATCATTTCGGTATCGTAAGTCGCTGTTACCATCTTATCACGTAGAAATAAAGGTCTTATCTGTAATCAAGAATTACTCCCTAGGTTTTATATATGGAAGGTCAGTCGGAACTGAAGTTAGGCTTCAGATCGACTACTCCAGTACCGACTGGGACAGGCTGTCCTGTTATCAGGTTTTCAACTACTCCTTCGATATCATCTACTTCTCCTCCAAGAGTTCCTTCACGTAGATGCTTCTTGGTTTCCTCGAAGACTGAACGCGCAAGCATGGACTCTTTGTCTCCAACGATTCCGTACCTGGTCGTTCCCTTGAGGTCTCCCTTACGGGTCATCATGTCAGCTAGAAGCATGATATGTCTGTCATCGATTCCGATTCCCTGTGCTCCCAGAGTCTCGTTTGTCTCAATGATGATTCTCTGTCTCAAGGCCTCGACTCCTAGAACTCTCATAACCTCAAACAGGTGGTTTGAAATAGTTCTATCAGGGTCGACTTCCTCAATCTTCAGAGTCTTCCTTAATGCGGTTCCGGCGGTCTGAAGCTGCCATTCACCGTTTTCCTCATTGATTACGACTTGTTCGATTCCTTTCAGGCCTTTGATTCTGGCTTCTTCCACCTTGTTCTTCAGGTCTTTCAGGTCTCTGAGATCGTAATCGTCTTCAGATGATTCAAGTATAACTGTTTCTCCATCAAGCTCGATCTTGGCTTTCCTTGCTGCGTCCTTGATTCTGGAAGGCAGATCATCCATCTCGATATCATAATCTCCCAGTAAATCAGTGTTCAGCTCGTACTCAACTTTCAATCCCATAATGTCAAGCGTATCTTTTCTAACAAGGTCTTCAAACTTGACTTCTCTCAGCTTTCGGGCAAGTTTCTTGGCATTTTCCTTGTCATTGTATTCCTCTTCAAGATAGACATCCATGGCTGGAGTCTTTGGCTCCCTCCTGGCGTCGACGATCTCGATTAAACGTGGAAGGCCTGCTGTCAGGGATACCTGTGCGCCTCCTGCCTGGTGGTATGTCTCCATCGTAAGCTGTGTAGCAGGTTCTGCAATAGACTGTGCGGCAACGATTCCGATGGCCTCACCTGGTTCGTACTGCATGTTCTGGTATCTCTCCATCAGCATTTCATGGGTTTCTTCATCAAGGTCTAGGCCTTGATATTTTTCAGGTAGTTCGTCTGCACGGTCTTTCCAGTGAAGTTCTTCGCTCATTCTATTTCTCCTCCTTTAATTTGTTGAAATGTTGGTTGAAATCTTTCCTCTGTCGGATTTTTGTGGGTCAAGCCCGTCTTCTCCTGCTCGGAACTGTACAATCTTGCCTTGTGCATCACGCACTGATTGATCGTACTCAACCTTCAGATCCTGCAGAGAGTTCGAGATACGTCTGTACATGTATCCCGATGTCTTCGTGTTAAGTGACTTGTCCGCGAGAGCCTTTCTCTGGCTCATCTGATGGAAGAACATCTCCTGAGCATCTAGGCCTTCCAGGATGCTTGATGAAACGAATCCTTTGGACTTCGGACTCATATCACCTTTCTTGAAATGTGATAATGTTCGTTCCTTGTATCCTCTCTCGATTCTTGTGGAACGCACTGAGTTCTGTCCAAGCATTCCTGCCATCGTTGTAACGTTTTGCATAGATCCTCTTGCTCCTGAATCTGCCATCACATAAGCAGAGGATTCTTCACTGAACTGTTCGGAGATCATATCTCCTACTTCTGTAAAGGCCTCGTTCAGTTTCTTTGTGATCCTGATTTCACGGGATTCCTCGATTGTCTTCCCTGTGATTGCTTCCATCTTTCCTTCCTCATAGTCCTGAAGTAGTTCCTCGGTATCTTCAACTGATTCTTCTATGACGTTGTGAATCTTTTCTGTTACTTCATCTGAGACTTCAAGGTCTTCGAGGCCTATACTGAATCCTCTCTTTGTGAGGAAGATTGCTCCGACTCTTGATACACGGTTGAGGAACTCTGCAACTTTGTCACTTCCGTATTCAATAGATAGCTGCTGGATGATTTCTCCACCGTAGTCTCCTAATGCGTCCTCATCAAGGACTCCTTTGATCAGCTGTCCTTCTTCAATTACTACTTCATCGTCTTCTCCTTCATTGATTGTTAGGGAGATGTCATCTGGTATGAAAAGTGATACAAGGTCGCGGCCTGAAATCGTATCACCTTCAGGCAGCTCGGAGAAGTGCTCTCCTGATTCTGCCAGGATATTGAATGCCTTTTCTCTATCAAGCTCTTTGTCTTCCTGAGTTAACAGGTAGAGGCCTGATACGTAGTCCTGAAGCATTCCGACGATCGGTCCTCCCATCTTTGGGGATTTAACATGTTCCTGGACTTTCATTAATTCGTCAGCTTCTGCACGTGCTTCTGCTGTCTGTGGCACGTGGAGGTTCATCTCGTCTCCGTCGAAGTCTGCGTTGTAAGGTGCACAGACGTTTAGATTCAGCCTGAATGTTCTGTATGGCAGTACTTTTACTTCGTGTGCCATGATCGACATTCTGTGCAGGCTTGGCTGACGGTTGAAAAGTACTGTGTCGCCGTCCATAAGATGTCTCTCGATCTTCCATCCCTCTCCAGGCTCTACGGCTTCGATAAGTTCCTCTATATTTTCCTCAGTTACTCTTCTCCGTGAACCGTCTGGCTGGAAAACGTAGTTTACACCAGGATGTGTGTTTGGCCCATTTTCAAGCCATTCCATGCATTGATCGTAGTTTCTCTCACTTACCTTTACAGGAATCGTGAGCTTCTCAGCGATCATGTAAGGCACTCCGACCTCGTTGATACTGATATTTGGGTCAGGTGTAATCACTGTACGAGCTGAGAAGTTCACACGTTTACCAATAAGATTTTCTCTGAAACGTCCCTGTTTACCCTGAACTCTCTCAACCAGAGATTTCAGAGATCTACCGGAACGATGTCTTGCCGGAGGAACACTGTTCATGTCATTGTAGAACAGAGTCGCAACGTGGTACTGCAGAAGCTCCCAGAGGTCATCAATAATGAAATCTGGGGCCTCAATCTCAATATTGTTCTTTAATCGTTTGTTGATCCTGATAACATCCACAAGTTTGTGTGTGATGTCGTCCTCACTTCTCTCTCCTGTCTCCAGTGTGATCGAAGGCCTCATCGTTACAGGAGGCACAGGAATACGTTGCAGGATCAGGTCCTCAGGCCTTCCGCCCTCGACTCCTAACTTGGCTGCAATTTCATCAGGTATCTCCTTGAACCTTTCACGGATCTCTGTAGGAGTGAGTTTTTCTCCATCTTCCATGTAGGTGTAAGGCTTGTTTAACTTGATGTCCGGTACGTCTTCACCGGTTTCAGGATCTTCTGTCATTCTATTGGATTTTCTCAAGGCCTTGTCTTCGTCCTTGATCAGGCAACTAACGTTACCGTTTTCGTTAATGTTTGTGAATCTCAGAAGGTTCCTGACTTTTTTAGCGTAGAGTACGTGGACTACAGGCCTGGAAAGTGTGATCTGTCCGAAGTGGCCTTTGCATTCTCTGATTTTTCCGCCGCAGGTCTGGCATGTCATTCCTGGGTCGATTACTCCTAGCGCAGGATCCATTACTCCATCTTCTACAGGGTACCCGTCTGCGTCGTAGACTTCAGCCTTATCAATCTCTTTTACGGCCATGTTGTCAAGTTTTTCAGGGCTTACAATTCCAAATTCCAGTTTGTCAATGTTCTTTGCCATTATTTAATCACCTTTATTCCTCCTCTTCGAATCCTATCTGTGTATCCATCATCATGGATTTTAGCTCGTTCATCAGCAGGAGGAACGCGTGAGGAATCTCGGTCTCCTCGAACTCTGACTGATCCATCTCAGGTGAGATGAACTTGTCTTCCTTTCTATCGTAGTAACCAATGTTACCATCTTCGTCGACCTTGATTTCTGTCGAGTCAGCTCCGAATCTTTCCTTAAGCAGGAGTGATGCTCCGTGACCTACGAAGACGTCCTTTTCCATTTCTCCCAGTCTGAGGCCTCCTTCCTGGCTGCGACCTTCGGTAGGCTGCTTGGTTAGAAGTGTGACAGGTCCTCTGCCTCTTGCGTGGACCTTGTCCCCAACCATGTGGCTTAGCTTCAGGTAGTAACCTGGGCCTACCATTATGTCAGCTTCCATCTCTTCTCCGGTTACTCCGTTGTACATTGTCTCTTTACCAGATCTCTGGAATCCAAGTTCTTCTAACTGGTCTCTGAGGTCGTCTGCGTCTTCGTTTTCGTATGCAGATCCATCGACTTTCTCTCCTCTGAGTGCTCCAGCTTTTCCACCTATTAATTCGATTATCTGTGACACTGTCATACGGCTCGGGATAGCGTGAGTGGAAAGGATGATGTCAGGAGTGATTCCCTGTTTTGTGAAAGGCATATTTTCTTCAGGTGCGATCATTCCAACTGTTCCCTTCTGTCCGTGACGTGTAGCAAACTTGTCACCGAGTTCTGGGATACGGTACTCTCTCATCTTGACCTTCAGTAATTTGTCTCCATCACTGGTCTCTGAAATCATTACTTTATCGATTTTACCTTGTTCTCCGTGTCTAACGGTCAGAGAGGTCTCTCTCCTATCTGCCAGTCCCATCTGTACTTCTCCACCGTCACTACCTAGGAACTTTGGGGGCGAAGTTTTTCCGATCAGTACATCGTCGGAATCAACTTCTGTCTCGGGATTTACGATTCCATCATCGTCTAACTGGACATAGGCCTCTTCACGTCTGTAACCTCTGACATCTTTGTTCGGGATGCCGATTTCATCTTGCTGGCCTCCCCAGAACCGCTGTGCCTCTGTCTGATATGTTCTCATGTATGTGGTTCTTGACATGCCTCTATCAATTGAGGCCTCATTCATGATCACTGCGTCCTCGATGTTGTATCCGTCAAAGGATGCAAGTGCAACAACCATGTTCTGGCCGATTGGATGGTCTCCAAGTAAAGTATCGTAAGTATTTGTTTCGACTATCGGCTGCTGAGGATAGCTCATCACGTTTGAACGTGTCGGGAATCTCTGATGGAAGTCTCTGCTTGGTAGTCCCAGGCCTTGACCTGCCATCTTTGCTCCGAAGTTCACACGGTCTCCACGGTTATGTTCAGGGAAGACTGTAAGTGAAGCTGAGATTCCGTTGATGATCTGTGGATCGATCTCCAGATGAGTATGTTCTTCCGTAACCTCGTCTCTATCAATCGCTACGTATGCATTTTCCTCTTCTTCTGCATCCATGAACTCGATCTGTCCTTCTTCTTCTAGGTCCTGAAGTGTAAGGTCTCCTTCCTCCAGTTTCTGAATATCTTCTTCGCTTACTGCAGGTTCACCGTCCAGAACTATGATTACAGGCCTGAGAACTCTTCCAGCATCGCTGTTAATTCTTAACTCATCTTTGTCCTCGCTGTAGTATATACTGACTTCTTTGTCAATATTTCCTTCTCTTCTCTGCTCTGTCAGGTTTTCCTTGATTTCTTCAGGCGAATCAATATCGCCCAGTATTTCTCCGTCTAGGAATACGTCTGTCATTTTTTTATTCAACCTCGATTCCTTCCTGTTCTAAAGTGTTTTTCAGTGCGTTTTTCTCCATCTGGTTCATTCCTGTGGAGACATCTGCGGACATCGCTAGATGAGTCCTTAGACCAATGTTCATTCCTTCAGGCGTCTTGATAGGACATATACGTCCCCAGTGCGTTGGATGTAAGTCTCTTGCCTCGAAGTGCTGTCTGTCGCTTGAAAGTGGAGAGACAATGTTTCTGAGATGTGACAATGTCTTGATACGGTTGTTTCTCTCCAGTGTCTGACATACTCCTGTCCGGCCTCCAACCCAGTTTCCTGTCGCCATAGCTCCCATGATCTGCTTTGAAAGAGTATCTGAGACAATAGTTGACTGTAGTGAAGGAAGCCTACCTCTCTTGGCTGATTTCTGGAAGTTATACTTCATACGTGCGACTAACCCCCATTTTCCGAGGAATACTGATCTAAACTGCATCTCCAGAAGCTCTCCAGCCAAGTTCAGTCTCTTGTTCGCGTAGTGATCGATGTCGTCAGGAGTGATATCTCCCTTACCAAGAGCAATAGTGTTCCTGATCATGTTCGCAAGGAAGTCAGCTTTGTCATCTCTAGCGTCTTCCTCCTGTCCAAGATGCGGTAGCAGGTAGTCATCTAGAATGCTTCCGACTCTTTCCTCGACATCGTTCGTTACTCCTGAACGGTTAGCGATGTACTCATAGGCCTCTTCCTTGTTTGAGGCGTCTACCTCGTAAATGTTCAGGTAGATATCAGATGCATACTCCTCGCCGATTTTTTCGATTATCTCTTTGTCAGTTTCCAGGCCTAAAGCTCTTAGAAGTGCGACTGCTGGAGTGTTCTTGACATTAGCAAATGAGATATCAACTATATCTTTTTCTCTCTCCAGTACGTGTCTCTGGACGTATCCTGAGTTCTCTGAGTTCACACGGCATTTCTGTTCGCCGTCGTCTTCAAGAAATACAGGTTTGTTGTTCGCAAGTTCCTCCATTGCGATGATTGTCTTTTCAGAACCGTTGATGATGAAATATCCGCCTGAATCCTTTGGATCCTCGCCGTGTTCTCTCATCTCTTCATCGTCCCATTCGGAGCTCCAGCACAGATCTGAACCAACCATTACTGGGATTTCTCCAATAGTAACTTCCTCTACTTCCTGTTTGACTCCTTCGAAAATCGGAGCCATTTCAACCATGATTTCACTTGAATAAGTGATATCACGCATTCTAGCCTCTCTAGGAGTAATCTTTCTCACAGAACCGTCGGCCTCATGGATTTCAGGCCTTTTGATATCGACGTCTACAATTTTGATTACAAGATCTTCTCCGTCAGGAAGCTCTGGTTCAATGCTTCCGACTTCGTTGAGAATAGCCTGTATACGGTCTTCTACAAACCTATTGTAGGATTCGATCTGGTGTTTTACAAGGTTACGTTCAATTAGCTGCTCGAGGAATTCTTCATTCATTATTGGATCTACCTGTCGACTACGACTCTGTAATAATCTATTTTACCTGCTGTAGGGCTATCACGCTCAATATGGATGACATCACCTTCCTCCACATCCATCTGCTTCAAAGCGGCGTCTGTACGCTCTATCTGAGGCAGCTTCTCCTTCTCAGTGTCATATCTTTCGAGAAGATCCTCAACTTCATCTTCACTCATTTTTTCATGCTTCGGAACTGATTCGTGATTACGTACGTCAATTGCCATAATTTTGCCCTCTAGAGAGAAAGTTTACAAATAGAAACCCTTCAACAAACTTTAAATACATGGTGAGAACCACCGAAAACTACTTAAAGAGTCTACCAAATATCGGAAGAAGATCTCATGCTAACAGCTTCCTTCCCAATTACAATATGGTCAAGAACTTCCAGGCCTAGATTCTCCGCGCCCTCAATCAGCTCTCTGGTAAAATCAAGGTCCTGCCGTGTAAACTCAGAATCGCCTGAAGGGTGGTTATGACACAGAACAAAGGCCTCGGCATTATTCTTCAATGCTTCAGAGAAAACTGTCTTTGGATCAACTGATACATTTGAGACTGCGCCCTCAAACTCCTTCTCGGCCACGATTTCATTTCCGGAGTTAAGATAGAAAACTCTCAGAATCTCAGAGGACTTGAACTTCAGGTCCTCAACACGGGCCTTCACATCGGAGAGATTCTCGATCTTCTCTCTTTCCTCCCTCTGAAGCCTCAGGCCTAATTCTCCTATTGCCTTCAACTGACCGGCCTTGACCTTGGAGATCCCTTCAAGATCCTTGAAATCGCTCATTGAGGCCTCAGAGAGCTTTTCCAGTGAGAAATTCTCCAGTATCTCATAGCTCAGCTCCTTAACATTCTTCCCTTTTATTCCGGTTCTCAGCAAAATCGCAAGTAGCTCCGCGTCACTCAAGGCCTCAACCCCGTTTTCCTCCAGCTTTTCTCGAGGCCTCTCACTCTCAGGCAGATCATGGATGCTGTAGTCCATATTTCCCAAGTTATAGCTCAGGGTATAAAATTCTCCTGATTTCAAGAGGAGTAAAAAATATTTGCCTTCAAAAGGCTGATATGAAAGAACTTATTCAAAACCCTGAATTCAGGGAGGCCTCGGAGATACTGAAGGAGTATCTTTCCCGGGAATTTACAGTTCAGGTAAACGGATTATGTACTGTTAATTATACTGGTAGAGCGTCTTCCAAGCTTGATAGAGGCGAGCGGCTTCTCATCAAGAAGCAGGACTCTGCTTTGCTGGTGCACGGCCCTGATAATTACCAGCCGAAGAACTGGCAGCCAGAAGTTGACTCTTTCGAGGTAGAAGTTAGGAATGAGGCCTTGGTGTTGACTGCCTCCCGCTACAGTCCTGATGAAAAAGTGGAGGTCTTCTTCGATGAGATTTCCTTGATTACAGTCGATCAGCTGGTGGATAAATCTGAGCTGAAAATCGCGGGTCACGAGGTTGATATCCATGATTCGATCGAAGAAGATCCTGAGATGATCGAGAAAGGCCTGAAAGTGGTCGAGAGGGAAAGAGAGACTCCGGCCGGCTTCATTGATGTATTCGCTAGAGATGAGAGCGATGACTACGTTGTCATCGAAGTCAAAAGAAATCCTGACTACAACACAGTTTTGCAGCTTCAGAGATACGTTGATGAGATAGAGGACGAGTTCAATGGAGATATTAGAGGAATTTTGGTTGCGCCGAAGATGACAGATAAAGTACTGGACTATCTGGAAGATAGAGGTCTGGAGTTTGTAGAGGTTGATATGGAAGATGTTGTCCCAAGTTATGAAGCAGTTGACAACAGCCAGAAAGGCCTCAGCGACTTTGACGTAAATTACTCAACGGATTAAATTTTTTCTCTGTAATCTGAGATTTTTGAATTGATATCTTCATTGGGGTGTTCGAAGTAGATGAAGTCCACAAAGCGCCGTCCATATGATCTTTCAGTTACCGATATCTGGTACCGTTCATTCTCAGGTGTAAAAACTGCAGTATCACGGTCATAATTTGTTTCCATCCAGTCATCGGTTTCATTCCATCTTAATCTGTTGGAAAAATTGGGATCAAGCAAAAGCGCTACTGCGATATCCTCGGCGCTTTTATCCGTCTCCCATGTTTCAGAATTTATCTTTCCTGGAGTTCTAACCATATCTGATTTACTATGTCTGATCGAGCCCATATTAGAAAAATTAAGAGAGAATATTTAGAAGTCTTCGTGGATCCAGTAACGTTTTACTTTTTCCGCGTTGAACCCGTGGACCTCGTCGTCTGCATCGACCTTGATGATTGGTTCCCCAGGAACTCTGTGTTGTGTTTGTGGAGCTCTGCCTCGTTTCCTGAGTCGAACTGGATCATGACCTCGCCGTTTTTCTTCACCGACTGCTTTAATTTCTCGTACATCATTTGAATTCACCTATCAAACAGTTGAGGCCTAACCGATAAAACTCTTTATCTTTCTGAAAGCTAAGTAAATTATTGTTGACTATCTATTGGCTCCAAGCTTTCAACCGCCCGCGGAACTTCAAGATCGTGATCCTCGTAAGTTCCTTCACGCATCTCCATATACGGTTGATCCCCAAGCAACTGGGCGGGATGAGGTGATGGACTCCCTTTAACTTCTACGAGGCCTTCAGGGGCGAATTCGCCTCCGTTCTGTGTTACTCTGTAAATAATATCCATGTCTCCATCGTGGTCTGCCAGGCCTTCCGCAAACCTATTCAGATTTCCTTGATTTTCTAATTCTTCCTGAAGGTCTCTTCCTATTTTCCTGACATCTGAAGCGCCCGGAAAGAGGATATCTAACCTTTCATACTGTCCTCCGTTTCCGCCTCTGTCTCTTATATCGCTTTCTCCTTCAGTGAAAGGAATGTGCATGTAGGAAACCGTATCTGTTCCGTCTAGATCATATTCGTCAAAGAAGTCTCTTTCCTGAGAGGCAACCCATACCCTTTCTTTTTTGGGTTGTACTTCTGTTTCAGTTTCTGGATCTCGGCCCAGCATTCTATCAAATACTCCTTGATCCTTCTCTACTTCCACTTCTTCAGATGTTACTCTGTTAGTATGCAAAGCCAAAGGATTCGCTATATATCCCTGAAAATTACGCTCATCTTCTTTAAATAGCATATCAAGCCCTTCTGTGGCGGGCACAGAGGACCTTAGATTAAGATTCCCTCCAGCTTGAGCATTATTGGCTCTCAGGCCATAGAGGCCTTGATCTGCTGTATATTCTCCCCATTCAGAAGCACTCCGTCTCATGTTGTTAAAATGCAGTAGTAACTTAAAAAATCTTATGTTATTTTTGGGTGTATTCACGAAAAGAGTGTTTGTTCACAAAAACCTCTAGGCATTCATGAAAAAATCGTTTTATGAACAAAGTCGTTATTTTTTATCTGAATATAAAAATTTCTTTATCTCGTGTAAATATTATGTGCAGCATCCATGGAGCAGAAAACCCTGAAACAGTCCAGAAACTGGCCGAACATTTAGAACATAGAGGCGGCTCTCAGAGTGCAGTAGAAACGGAAAATTTTGCTCTAGGGCATACGCTTCATTCGATTGTAGGAGAGCTTGAGCAACCCATTGAAGATTCAGGCCTTCTCTCCGCTAACTGCGAAATCTACAACTGGAAAGAACTGAATGAAAGATACGGCTGGGAGACTGAGAACGATGCGGAAACACTTCTCAAATTACTGGATGAGAGAGGCCTGGAAGGTTTAGAGGAGATCGACGGGATCTATGCTTTTGCCTATATTCGAGATAATGAGTTAATCCTGGCTCGGGACTTACTTGGAGTAAATCCGATCTGGTATTCTGAAGGGATGTTTGCTTTCGCCTCTGAGAAACAGGCCTTGGAAAAAGAAGGTCTGGAAGCCAGGGAGCTACATCCGAGGCAGATTCTGAAATATGATTTAGATGAAGGCCTTATATCAAAGCAGCAGAGAGAATTCTTTGGAATAGATGTAAATGATGAACTTGAGTTGGATCAGGCTGCCGAGGAGATCAAAGAACTATTTTTACAGGCGGTCAAAAAAAGAGCCACTGAAGGAAAGTTAGGCCTTCTGTTCTCCGGAGGAGTCGACTCGACTCTGATCGCAGCAGCTCTACAGGAACTAGATAAAGATTTCACAGCTTATACTGCAGGTATCCAGCACGGCAATGTGAACGCGCCCAGAGACTCTGAATGGGCGGAAGAAGTAGCGGGAGAAATGGATATTGAATTAGAAAGCTACGAGGCCTCGCTTGAAGAGGTCGAGGAAGTTCTACCTGAGATCGTTGACTGGATCTCCAGTACTTCAGTTGTCAAGAACGGTGTTGCTCTTCCTTTCCATATGGCTCTGAAAGATTCGCCGGAATCTGAACAGGTGATTATGTCAGGCCTCGGAAGCGAGCAGCTTTACGCTGGATATCATCGCCAGCAGGGCTATCTCAACAAGGAATGCCTTTCAGGCCTCCGAGGGATATTTGAGAGGGATCTGTACAGGGATAACGTCGTCAGCTTCAGAAACGGCCGTGAGATCAGGTTGCCGTTTCTTGATCACGATCTTATAGAACATGCCTTGACTATACCCGAGAATTACAAGGTCAAAGAAGAGTACAGGAAGTACGTACTTAGAAAGGCGGCTGAAAAGCTCGGTGTCCCGGAAAAAGTCGCCTGGAGAGGTAAGACCGCAGCCCAGTATGGTTCCAACTTCGACAAGGCGATTGATGGGTTAGCGAAAGATAATGGATTTAAACACAAACAGGAATACCTGAACTCATTTAGAGATAGGCCTAACAGGAAATTAGTTGCTCTAACTTCCGGGGGCAAGGATTCGAATGCGGCGCTTTACAGGATGCAGAGGAGAAACAATGAGATCTCCTGCCTCCTGACTCTGCGATCTGAAAATAAGGATAGTTACATGTTTGATTCTAAGAAAACTGAAGATCACTTGGAACATCAGGCCGAAAAACTCGATATTCCGCTTATTATTCAGGATACTGAAGGCGAAAAAGAGGTCGAGTTAGAGGATCTGAGAGAAGGCCTGAGAGAAGCGATAGAGCAGTACAATGTTGAAGGAGTAGTTGTCGGAGCACTGGCCTCAACTTATCAAAGAGATAGAATTGATCAGGTAGCTGAAGATTTAGGTTTGAAAGTGTTTGCTCCGCTATGGCAGGAAGATCAGGAAAACTATATGCGTTGGCTCGTGCGCGAAGGTTTTGAAGTAGAAATTACTAGTGTCGCTGCTAGAGGCCTCACAGATGAATGGGTTGGAAAGGTCTTAGATGGTGATTCTGTGAACGAATTAATTGAACTGTCCGATGAATACGGCTTTCATGCAGCAGGTGAAGGCGGGGAGTATGAGACTAGAGTTGTTGGTTTTCCAAAAGCTCTAATCTAATCTTTTGGTTTTCTATTAACTCTGATTTTTCACCATCATTGAATATGTAGACTTTTCCTTCATCTCCGCTGGTAATTTCCTCAAGTTCTCCGTCAACTATCTTTACTGCCGCATTGTCATTTACTGCGAGGCCTGTCTTTTCTTCTCCGTTCATCATTTCCTGAAATCCTGATTCGCGGTCTTCACTGTGATAATGTGGGCAGAATATGATATCTCCAATAATGTTCAGGCCTTCAACCTTGATGAAATCCCATTCATCATCTTTTTCGTAACTCTCCGAGTCACTGTGACCGTATTTGAACCAGCAGATTGCGCCGGCTGAAAGGCCTGACATCACTGTCCCGTTTTCATAGGCCTCTCTCAGTAAATCATCGACTCCTGTCTCTTTCCATTTCTCCATCATCGCCTTTGTGTTTCCACCGCTGACATAGATAATATCTCCAGACTGTATCTTTTCTCTTACTTCTTTTTCAGATGGATCGCTGTAGAGCAAAAGCGAATCAGTTTCAAGTCCTAGTTCTTCTCCGTAAAGTTTCTCAAAATTCTCCTGGTACTCCTCAGAGTCCTCCTTCGCTGTGGGAATCAGCAAGGCCTTTTCAGGTTCTTCCGCCAATTTTTTGATTTCTCTATCAATTTCTAAGGTTTCAAGGTTCTGCCAGTCTCCGCCTCCTACTGCGACAATCTTTCCCATAATCTGCTATCATCTCTGAATGCTTTTACATTAGCATGCTTGCAAGGAAAAGTATCAGCATTAGGAGTGTGAGGCCTACTTTGGCAAATACTGAAGCAAGCATAGCTACAGTGGTATAGACTGCGGACCTGGAGGCGTCCTCGAACTCTTTTCCCAGCATTAGTTCTCTAAGAAGTACTGTGAGGCCTGTACCAATTAAGATACCTACAGGGCCTGAAACAAAGAACAGCAGGAAGGATGCGATTCCAGCGGCTATAGCTGTCTTCTGTGATGCATCTGACTGATCAGCCCCGATATAACCTGCCAGATAATCCAGGCCTAATGCAAAGATACCTGTCAAAACTATAACAGAAAATATTACTGGATGCGGACTCGAGTATCCTGTGCTCCAGAAATATATTGAAGCTCCTGAAATTGAGACTAGAGGCCCGGGAATAATCGGTATAAAGCTTCCTATAACCCCACCAATCATCAACAGTAAAGCTAAAGCAAGGAAAAAATCGATCATAGGCCCAGAAAGTTTTCCAGGGTCTCCATCTCATCTACAGATTTCCTGAAATTTTTTACATCGTTTTCCTCTGTAATATTATCTTTTTTCAGTGAACGGTACTGATCTCTTCCAAATTTAAGGCCTAACTCTTCGCTCAAGGTCATCGCTATCTTCACAAACGGCATTGGTACAGGTAAAACCTTCAACGACCTGCCTTTCGAAACTTCAATTAATTCTGCGATCCTCTTCATGGAATAGATATCTGGGCCTCCTAGATCGTAGGCCTCACCGATATGATGATCGTCTTCCAATGTTTCAACAAACAAATCTCCTATATCCTCAACATAGAGTGGCTGGAACCTGTTTCTTCCACCGCCGGGTAAAGCGGTTATGAAAGGAGTTAGAATGGATTCCGTAAAGTTCAGGAACTGACCGCCTTCTCCAAAGATCACTGAAGGCCTGAAAACCGTCCAGTCAAGATCACTATTTTCAACCAGGGTTTGGGCCTCGCCCTTAGTCCTTAAATATTCTGTATCTGCTTCTGCATCTGCACCTAACGCACTCATATGAATATATCTTTTGATACCTGCTTCTTCACAGGCCTCCATAACGTTTTCTGTTCCCTCGACATGAATTTTGTGGTAAGGTATTTTTGGCCTGAAAAGCGGTGAAAGGCCTACAAGATGGATGACTGCGTCATGGTCGGAGAAATCCAGTGATTCAGGATCAGTCACATCGATCTCCTCAACCTCCGCATCTTCAGGAAGATCGATCACGCCTTCGGTCGACAGGCCTCCAAGAGTCACCTCATGTCCTGCCCAGGCCAGCTTATGCGCTAAATGGCTTCCGACAAACCCTGTGCCCCCAGTCACATACACTTTCATGAACGCTAATTGTGAAGGCTTATATTTGATAGCTTTGGTTCAAAATATTTAACACGTTCTTTTAATCAAAATCAGAATGGGTCCGACGGGATTTGAACCCGCGACTACCAGGTTAAGAGCCTGGTGCTCTGCCAGACTGAGCTACGGACCCTTTGAGGCCTGAATAACTTCGTGCTTTGGATAAAGTTATGATTAAATGATTGAGGCCTGGAAAGAAAAGATTTTTAGAAATATTTAATGGAGCTCTGTCTTCCTGATTTCTAGCTCTCTGAATGGGTAGACTTTTTCTGCCCGTTCTCTGAATTCTTGCTGTACTTTGTCTGTGAAGACGTTTTCCATGAACTCCTCGTATGTCTGGCTTGAAGCATTCTCCTCAATTACTTCTGTTATCTCTCTTCTGGCTGCTTTATGCTGTTTGCCTGAGGCCTTTCGAAGTGTTCCTCCGACGACTTTTACTCTGACAGTTTCTCCGTCAGAAGTTTCAAAGTCTTCAACAAGATCGAATCTATCGGTGTCTGTCCTGATCATCCTTGAGACGAACTCTGAGGAAACACTCATTTCCTGAATTCTTGTGAAGGCCTTGTTTCCTTCAACTTCTGTAACTTTCAGGGTTACGTCTGCGTAGTATTTATCGCTGGATTCCATCAAATCGTTCAGACCTTCTTTAACTGTTCTTCCGACTACCTGTGACTCCTTTTCAGCAGGAGTTTCTGTAATTACATCTTCGTCAAATATTTCAGGTGCCTGAACTTCGTACCAGTTTTTCTGCAATACTGCTTTGGCCATACTTCAATTTCAAAATCAAAACTTTATAAACAGTATGTCACCGTTCAGGTATCATGGATTTTGAGAAATATGATTCCAATATTCATGCGGAAAAGCTGACTGATTGGTTTCGGTACAAGGCCTCTGAACCTGAAGATATTAGGAAGTACAGAAACGCTATTGATGAGGCCTATGGTGATTTCCGAGACCATTTCGGGCTGGAAAGGGATGTGAAGTTTGTATTTGCAGAGACCAACATTGATGCTATCAGAGAGAAATATGAGGAGATTCCTGTGTGGGAGTATGCGATGGGTTTTTCTGCAGATCCGGAATACCATGATGTTGATAGGCCCACCATATTTTTGATGGCAACTGAGGATTATGAATACTGGGAAAATATTCTGAAGTTTACAGCAGTACATGAACTAGCTCACCAGAAATTCTATGAGAATAGAGAAATGGGGTGGAGGATATATCAGAGAATGCTTTTAGAGGGACATGCAATGCATTCGGCTGAACAACTATCCTCTAGGAGAGATTATGGTTGGAGCCAAGAAGGCTGGAATGCCGAGGTTAATGCAACTGAAATAATTGAAGAGCTTGATAAATTGAATGAATGGAAAGATCAAGAAGACGTAGAAACCAGCACTCTATTCGAACCAGACGGTGAGAAATGGCAAAGTGCTGAAGGATATCCAATTACGTTCAACGTTACAGGCTTTATTCTAGAAGAAGATAATTTAGAAGTTGGCGATTTGCTCGAAATAGAATATAGCCAGTGGAGAGAAGAAGTAAAGAAATCTATTAAAGAACTCTACAGTTAGGCCTCTTGACTGATCTTTTCCTCTAGCATATTGATGAATTCGTCTTTATTTTCTCTTGGAATCTTCGCGCCGGCTGCCACGTTGTGGCCTCCTCCTTCGCCATCCAGTTCCTCACAGATTTCTCCTATAATTTCTCCGAGGTTCAAGCCTTTTTCTACCAGTTCTTTCGTTGCTCTGGATGATACTTTTGACTTTTCTTTCTCTGCGTGGGCTACTCCCATGACCACAGGAGAATCGAAGAATCCGTTTGACATTGAAATGGTTGTGACAGTTCCTATGAAGTCATCCTGGATATTGTCTTCTGCGTCGATCACGCCAATACCGTCTTCGTAGATGTACTCTTCGTCATCTCGGTTGTTCTCCACAAAGCGGAGCGACTCGCTTATCTTCCTGCCATAAGCTCTTGAAACTGTCTCTGCAAGGCCTAGATCCTGTTCGGTTAAAATCTTGACTCCGTCTTTGGCTCTGCCTAATCGACCGCATGCGTTGATGACTGTTGAAAACTCTCCGATTTCATAGCCATTATCTAAAGTATAGATATTATTTAATAGCGGCTGAACAGGCCTACCGGTCTTGATTAATCCGTTAATTAACTGTTTTTCCTCTTCCTCTGATAGATCACTGAGAGTACGGAAGTCTCCATTCTCTCGGATGTCGACTCCTTGATTCTTGACGAACTGGACTGCCCCCATCTCATCGTTGGAGATTCCCTTGAGATGAGGATCTGTAGTGTACTTCAGAGAATCTTTCAATGGCTTCGTGCTTCTGCCGTAAAGATCCAGGCCTCTCCTTTTTTCTACAATATCGTTCTCTAATGCCAGTTCTTCAAGCTCGGAGTTCAGTCCCATGAACTGGCCTTCCTGTTTCTGCATATCCCCTGTAGCTCCAATTAAAGCCCATTCAACCAGGTCAATGTTATTTTCATCAAATTCGTGTGCTAGAACAAAAGTCATGCCTGCGGCAGAAATCGCTTCTCCGCCGTCAATCCCCGAGAAATGCGGATTCATATGTGTAAATGAGCCTTCTTCTGAGGGTTCGTGGTGGTCAGATACTACAACTTCTTTCTCATCGGCCAGGACTTCCTCAATTTTAGAGGCCTTTCCGGCTCCGATGTCGACGAAGAGAATCAGGCCTTCATCTTCCGCTTTCAATCTTTCAACGTCTTCATCGTAAAGCTGTTTCAGAATCTCGTATTTGAAGTCTTTCCCTGCCCGAGTCAGCATTTGATGGGCTATTGCTGTAGCGGAAATCCCGTCTGCGTCATACTGACCGACCAACCGGATCTTCCCATCAAAATCTCTTATTTTTTCGGCTGCTTCACTGGCTGAATCTCTGATCTCTTCAAGGCCTGACATATATGTAATCAGTATTTCCAGTCTTCTTCAATGTTTCCGTTCTCACGATGGAATGAAGCAATCCTTCTGATCTTAGCCTTTGTAAGCTCAAGTCTTCTCTCGGCCTGAGCATCTTCAGGGTTGTCATCTATATGTTCTTCAATTGCTTCAGCCTTATCAAGTAGGTTCTGAAGATCTTCTGGAAGATCAAGACTTGCGTCGTTGTCCTCTAGTATCTCTGTAACAGACCTATCTGTGATCTGTTCCACGCTTGGGATTCCGTACTGATCTCTCAGTCTCAAACCGATCTGAGCAGGTTGAAGGCCTTCATCCCGTAACTTAAGCACTAGCTCGGTGACCTCTTCCTCGTCGTAGTCAACCCAGTCAGGCTTAGATTCTTCCAAAGGTTTTTTGCTTCCAGAACTTCCTCTTCCATCAGAATGCATTTTTGACATAATTATCGTTTCTCCGACACGGCTCAGCTTATCTACTTCACCGCTCTAAATCCTAATCTACAGTAAAATTTTATAAGGCCTAACAACTCCAGACGCCTCGATCATTCTTTTTTGCCACATACTGCCAGAAGTAGAATTCGTTCCAGCGTGAGAAACCTGAGGGATAAACTCTAGCAAGGCCTTTCACAACCAACTTTCGGTTAATGTCGTTATCAGCTCTGATATATGCTAGTTTTCTACCGTACTGTCCACGGTCGTCGCTTTCCCGGTCATAGACCAGGGTAATATTCTCTCCAGTATTATTCTCAACAAATTTTGAGGCCTTTATTCCGTAACGATCAAGGCATTTCACTGTTTCAGAATCATTCTCTAAGCCAAAGTCTTGAGGCCTGTTTTCCGAGATTGAAGAAGTCTCAGGTGTATCAACTCCAAGAAATCTGACAGTATCGTTCTCGGTATTTATCGTATCGCCGTCTACAACCTCAGCCACTGCTACTTCCTCGCTCACTCCCATAACCTGGCTTAGGCCTAGAATAACTAATGTCAAGGCTGCGGGTAGAAGATACTTCATAATTTACTTGTAACGGCCTCTCTCCTCGACTTCTTCAAGTCTTTCCAGGACTTCTTCTCTAAATTCAGGCCTGTAGTTTTCCAGAAAATTATTCCAGGCCTCCTCAAAATGTTCTGGATGAGAGCTTTCCAGTATCTGTTTTAGAAGATGTAGGTCGACTGCTCTGTCCTCTACACCTGTCGAGTCGCCTGATAGGCCAAAATCGATCAGAGTTGTCTCTCCGTTAGACATGATATTTTTGGTCGTTAGATCGCCGTGAACCAGGCCTGATCCATGGAGCTTTTGAACGTTTCTTCCGACTTCGATCATTTTTTCAGGCCTGAAGTCTTCTTGAAGAGTTTTTCCTTCAATTTTCTCCATATTCAGAACGTAATCTGATTCCTTCTCGACTTTCGGGACGTTTACATCGTTTCTCCTGGCTTTCTGCATGGAAGAGAACTCTGTCTGAGTCCTCTGTTTTCTGATTCTTTTATCGAGTTCCGGATGTCTGTACTTTTTCTCAGGCCTTTTCTTGATTACTTTGTCTTCCTGGATTTCGACTTCTGCTTCTGCTCCCTGGATCATTGTGATTCAAGATACTCTCTTACTTCTAAAAGGCTTTTTCTCCTGAGCTCTTCCCGGTAGTTTTCATTGTGCATCACTCCCTCAATGTGGTCGATCAGGAGCTCTGAGGAGGCGATGTCAGGCACCGTTACATGTAGGGCGCCTTTATCTAACAGGATTGAGGCCTCTTCAGGGTTTTCTGCTCTCATTATCTTGTCTTCAGGCCTGTCCAGTTCAAGTATTTTTTCTGATACTCTTTTTGAAGGGACTGTTGAAACTATTAGCCGTGATTCTGTGTAGTTGGCTTCTATCCAGGTCTCCATATCCATGATGTCTCCATAGACTGCTGGAATTCCTCTTTCCTCAAGTGTAGAAATCTTTTCCGGATTGTTTTCTATTACTGCGACTCTTGCTTCTTCCTCTAACAAGTTATCGACTATTCTGAGGCCTTGAATATCATAGCCCACGACTATGATATGATCTTCTAGGTTGATCTTTTCTCCTACTTGTCTGTCAGGTTTCAGCAGCTGGTAAATTTTTTCCTCGTGTCTCTTGGTGTAAGAGGAGATCAGCATTGAAACCGTGCCTGAAAGCACAACTGCATGGAAAACCTGTTCAGAGATCAATCCTGTCGTAAAGGCCTGAATTGCTATGATGAGAGAGATCTCGCTGATCTGGTCCAGGCTCAAGGCGGAGAGCATCGAAGTTCTCGGGTCTAGGCCTTTGAATTTAAGAGAATGGTAGATTACTCCTGGTTTTACGAGTGAAGATAGAATAATAAGAGATGTAGCCAGTAGAAGTGTCCTTGAATCCGGCAGCGTTACAAGTGCGCCGAGCGATACGAAGAATATTGCTGAGAAGAAGTCTTTCAAAGGCCCTAACGTGTCAAGGAGCTCCATGTTGTGAGGGAACTTTGCAGCCGTTAAGCCTGCCGCAAAACTTCCTATAACCATAGGTAATCCGAGGTAGGTTGTGATCGTGACTGCTCCTATCAGTGAAGTCAGGCCTGCCAGCATCATAAGTTCTCTGCTGTAATCTGCCTGCTCCGCTATGATGTCAAAGCCGTATTCCCTGATCAGGAGAGCTGTCGAAAGCACTAAGATTGTTGCTCCGAGTGACTGAACTAAGGTCTCAAGAGAAGTTGAAAATATTACTGTAATTATTATGAGTCCGAAGATATCCTGTATCAGATGAATGGATTCTGATAATCTTCCGTGAAGCAGGTCGTTCTGTATCTCTCTGTCCGCTAGCTGAAGTCCTATAAGCGAGCTGCTTAAAGCAGCTGAAGTCGCGATCACTGCGGACTCAAAGCTGGTAAAGCCAAATGTGTTTGCTACCAGAAATCCCAGGCTTCCGACGACAAGTAACTGGACTGAGGTCGGTCCTAGACTTGTAGATCCTTCTTTCTTCAGCCTTTTCGGATCAAACTTCAGCCCGAACGTAAACACCAGGAAAGCTATCCCTATCTGGGCGAAGTTCAGTAAAGTCTCCTGCTGAAGACCTGAACTTCCAAGAAAACCTGATAAAGGGTTCTGAGCCATCATAGTCTCGAGTTCGAGTATTCCTGCTATCAGGATTCCTGAGACCAGGTAGGCTGGGATTGAGGGGTGGTCAAATTTGCTGAACAAAAGTATCACAAGAGACGATACCAGAAAGATCAAGGTGAAAGACGAGATTATCTCCATGTTCTAGACCTCCATTCAATAACTTTCCTTTCCTCATCTATATCCTCTAGGAATACTTCTCTTTCCTCGAGGTAGGCCTTCAGCTGTTCTCCTATCTTGTCTCCTGAAAGCATGTTCTTCACGATCACATAATGCGCATCCATGTCGTAAAGCTCTGAGGCCTCCTCAAAGTTTTCAGCTTTCACAAATTTCGCCGGGTTTTCTCCTGAGATCCTGAGGATCTGTTTGTTCAGATCGAAGTCAGGGATGAATGAAATTATAAACTTCGAGTCCTGAAGGGAGGCCTGATCCCGTACCTTGCTGTGTCTTATGTCTCCGTAGATGTAGTCGTGTTCCAGCTCATTCAGTTTTTCAATATTTTCAGGATTTCTGTCTATTATCAGTATATCGTCAACAAAATCTTCAAGTTCATCTATTACGTTTCTCGCAAGGTCATCGTATCCCAGAATCACTACATCGTAACTGGTTGATCCTTGTGAGATCTCTGTTTCAGGCCTCTCAAATATCTTCAGGTAAGGCTCAAATCTCTCGAATATCGCTTTATTATACTTTATCAGGTAGGATGAAACGCCCATAGTTGTTATTGCAATTAAACTGACAAATCCAACGACAGCTTCTCCAATCAGGCCGTTTGAGAATGCCAGAGCCCCGAGAATAAGTGAGAACTCGCTTGTCTGAGTCATATTGAGGCCTCCCAGGAAACTGGTCTCGGTATCAAATCTCTGCCAGTGGATCAGTCCTGAAATCACGATGAACTTGACGATTATCAGTCCTCCTGAAACCAGTAAGGCCTCCCAGAAATAAGCTGAAAGCTGTCCTGGGGATATACCCAGTCCGAAATCAATGAAGAAGACTGCCATAAATAGATCGGTCAAAGGCCTTACTCTTTCCTGGATCTCAAAGCTGTAAGGCAGCTGCGCTAGTCCGAGACCTGCTACAAAAGCACCTATCTCTACAGAAATTTGTAAAAATTCTGCCAGAGAGATAAAGAGAAATGCCCATGTAATCCCAAAGATAAAAAGCGTATGCGGGTTGTCTGAGATAGTTTTAAGCACTTTTGACAGGCCGTAACGCGAAAGAAGCAATGAGATTGCGGAAATGAGACCGATTAAAGTCATGACCTCAACAAACCTTATCAGGACGGATGTTATACTCCCTAATCCTGATGAAATCATTGAGAAAAGTACAACCACTGCTACATCTTGGATTAGAAGTATACCGACATCGAGTTTCCCTGATAGATCCGAAATCTGATCATGGTCGGCCAGAAGTTTCACAACTAATGCTGTGGAACTGAACATTACTGCTGCTCCCACAAAAGCTGCCTGAAAACTTTGAAATCCAACAGCAAGTGAAAACAGAAAGCCTGCGATAAATACAACTGCCATCTGAACAACTCCGATTAAAGTTACAGGCTTCAAAACTTCTCCAATCCTGTCAAGCTCCATCTCAAGCCCAATCAGGAAAAGCAGGAAAACAAGGCCTAATTCGGAGAAAAGCGCGGTCATCTCCGACTCCGAGACAAGATTGAGCCCTGAACCAAGAATTAGGCCTGAAATAATATAAGCAATGATAGTTGGCTGACCTGTCTTCCTTGCCAGGAAGGCAAAAGCTGTAGCTGTAACTATGATTAACGCCAGGTCAGCTGTGAATACCTCTATCATCTAAAACTTCTTCGACCTCTTCCTGTGAAATAGGTCCCGCTCTGTGAATAAAAACCTCACCGTCTTTAATTTCAGCGATAGTAGAAGTCGGGCCTCTTGGAAGACGTCCTTTATCCAGGACGAAATCGACTTTATCCAGTAACTCGTCCGAAATATCATCAACAGAATAAGAAGTCTTCTCACCGGAAATATTCGCGCTGGTCGCCACAATAGGTCCTTCGGAAGACAGTTCTCTAGCTGTTGGAGAAGAGGAGATCCTGAACACAAAACTGTCATTCAAATTATCTGGAACATTCTTCTTTTTCTCTGCAACCAAAGTCAGAGGCCCGGGCATGAACTCCTCGACCAAGGCCTTCTCTGCTTCGTTTAACTCGGCATACTTCTCAGCTTGATCCAAAGAATTAACAATAACTGTCAGGCCTTTGCTTCTAGGCCTTTTCTTTGCTTCATAAACTCTATCAATAACTTCTTCATTTAGAGCGTTTCCTCCGATTCCATAAGCGGTCTCAGTTGGATAGACTATTACGCCGTTTTCCTTGAATACTTGTTTCGCTTCTTCTACTTCTTCCATAATTTACACCTCGATCCGGTCAGGCCTCCAGTTTCTCTTAATCTTGGAGTCCTTCAAGTCTGTGAATTCCTTTCTCTTCGCTTTTTTGAGGCCTCTTTCTGCGATCATCGCTGCGTTGTCCATGCAGTACTGTTTTGGAGGGAAGTAAGCCTGTGCATTTCGTTGCTCGCACATAGTCTTCACCATCTCTCTGAGGCGGGAGTTCATCGCTACTCCTCCTGTGAGCAAGGCCTCGTCGCTGTCTGTCTGACTCATCGCGCGTTCCAGTGCTTCAACCGTCGCTGAGTATGAGTGTTCCTGGAAAGTATTCGCAATGATTGCGTCATCGACTTTTCCGACCCTTTTCTGCAGCTCGGTTGTTATGCCTGAAAAGGAAAAATCCATGCCTTTTACTGGATAGGTGATCTCCAAAATTTCATCTGTCTCCTCCGCTAGTTTTTCGATTTCAGGCCCTCCAGGATGCGGATAACCCATTGTCCTTGCTAACTTGTCAACTGCGTTTCCCAATGCGATATCCAGGGTCTCTCCAATTACCCTGTATTCATTATTTTTCTCGGCGATAACCTGAGAGTTCCCGCCTGAAAGATAAAGCGTGGTAGGCCTTTCGGCTTCGGTTGTTCTCTTACCGATCTCTATATGGGCGACGCAGTGATTAACTCCTATTAAAGTAACGTCGTGTTTCTGCGCCAGAGTTCTTGCCGCGACTGCTCCAGTATCCAGGCACTGCGGAATACCGGGTCCCTGTGAAAAAGCGATTGCATCGATCTCTCCTTTGAGGCCTTTACTGATGATTTCCTGGGCCTTCTGATAGTGGTGTTCTGCAGCCTCTCTCGGATGAATCCCGCCTTCCTCAGGCTCGTACATATCCTTCTCGTCAGTATAGATCTCATTCTCATCAATAGTCGATGCCGCAAATGTGTGCGCGGTTGATTCGATTCCGAGAATTCTCATAGAAATTAAATTATGATATTTAAGGCCTTTCTAGGCCTTTTTGAGTTACTGGTGTTTTGTGTAGCCGCATTTTCCGCAGCTCATGCGGTCTTCGTGTTCGCCTAGAAAGCTGCCGCATCTGGGGCATTTCTCTCCTTCGTAGCTTCCGTCTTCACTATATTTCTCGTAAAGCTGTACTTTCTCATGTTTTGCCATTATCGAAAATCACCTGTCGATTTTCTGTCAATACAGAAATTTCTTAAATTTCCCATTTCAGATCACGTTAAAACTGGTCTTCAAACCAGTCAACTAATGTTGTACGGTTTTTGTTGTCCTTTTCTGCTTCTAGAGCAGCTTCGAAATCAGGATCTTCCATTTCGTTCAAGGCTTCTTTGGCTTCTGTAATTGTACCTGAAACCATTTCATCGTATTCAGCTGAGGCCTCTGAATTTTTCGAGTCTTCAACTTCTGTTTCTTCGAGTTCTATTGTGTCTTCTTCAAGTTCTTCGTCGTATTCGAACTCTTCGGTTATCTGGATGATGGCCTTTGAAGTCTGACGGCCGTAACCTGTGTAGACATGCTTTACATCTACGTTGTCTTTGTTGAGGCCTCTGTCTGCTGCCAGTCTGGACTGGACTTCTGCTGTGCTTGGTGTAGCCTCGTTTTCGTGATTTACTGTTGCTTCTACCTCTCTTCTATCCATGAGAGGATTTTCCTTTACTGTTGTGATTTCAACTTCCATTCAAAAATCGCCTCCACGATTTTCTGCATGAGAAAACTTAGAATCTTCGTTCATAATATTATCTTTACCTCTTTATTTGACTCTGATTGCGTATCTTCCAGGGGTTTGAACTCCTACTTCTTCAGCAATCTCTGAATCTGAATCGTATACAATAACTAATCCGCTCCATGAATCGGAGAGTACGTTGTTCTTGCATACGGGGCATTCATCCGAATCTTCAACTATTCTTTTACAGTCAGTACAGGCCTTCTCTGCCACTCAAAGATCACCTCTGTGATTTTTTGCGTGCTCAAAAATTCTCTGAATTTCGATCATATTTTATTCTTCCTCCTCTTCTGACTCTGCTTTTTCTTCCTCGTACTGTTCAATCCATTCCTCTTTTCCGAGGCCTGGCTGTCTCATTGTCAGGTTGATCTTGTTGGATTCCTGGTTACCAAGGCTTACTGCGATAATTCTCGTAGTCACGAAATCATTCATTTCCAGGCTTTTTTCCTGTTCATCGCTTGTAAGCATCATGTTTTCTTCATCCAGGTTCATGTAATCGTCTGTGACCTGTGAGATGTGGCATAGGCCGTCGAACGGCCCGATTCTGACAAATGCTCCGAATTCTGTAAGGTCTACTACCTCTCCGTTTACTACTTCATGCATCTCGGGCTCGAAAACTAAGGCCTTGTAAGTTGCTCTGTAATGGATTCCAGCGTCTTCCGGTTTGATGTCTCCGCCTTCTATGTCCTTGACGGATTCGATGCTAAGAACTACTCCTAGCTCTGAGTTTATCTCTCCTTCTTTCTCTGCCTTCAGTCCGTTTTCAACGCTTTCCTTTACATTGTCTCCAAGATGTTCTGGAGGGACTCTTACAGAATCCTCGATTGTCAGTCTTTTGTACATATAATGCCTCTACCTCTGCGGATCTATAAACCCAATCGGAAGAAAGTTTTAAATGACTCCACATTACATCTGCTCGTTCTCAACCCTAACATGGCTCGAACTCCTGATATACATTACAGGCCTTCCTTCATCCACAATCCGGTTCTTCAACTCTTTATCATTAGTTGCAATCAGGAACTCATCCGATAAATCGACCAGTAAGTCATCAACGAATCCGTTACCCTTTGTCTCAAGCACCTCAATTTCCTCAGATTCAATAAGTTTTTGTATCAGGCCTCCGTATTTTCCACCTTCTATGCTTTTTGCCTCATCTACTACTAGATCGACGGTGAAGGTCCGATTTCCGGGGTACATCTCATCGATTTCCTCAAAAATTGAAACATTCAGCTGGAAAGGCGCTACCAGAAAGTTTGTATCGAAAAGAATGTCTCTCATTTCTCAAATACCTCTTCAGCGCTTATTTCAGGCCTGTTAAAGTCTCCTTTTTCTACTTCCTTCCAGAATTTTTCAGTCCATTTAGGATTAAGTTTTCCTATCATAAGTTTTTCTCTATCCTTTTCTTCCCAGTCATCTAGGCCTGAAAGATAGATGTGATGTCTCAAGGCCTTTCTGTTTCTTGTTATTAAATAGAAGCTTCTTTCAGGAGAAGCGCCTAGTTCAATTAATTTTTCCGCGATTTTCTCTAGGGCTTTTCCCTGACTGATTTCGTAGGCAGCAATCAATCTCAGATGATAATCAAAGTCTTTGGAACTATAGTTTACATCGGTTTCATGCTCTCTCAATACAGCTCCGCCTTCCTCAGTTTTATCATAGAACGGTGAATGAACGCCTGTGATAGAAAAAGTATCGCTTAGATTTCTGCCGTTTACTCCGCGCACTACATGGAATATCTCGTGTTTCGCTAACATCTTCGCCTCTCTTTCGGAGTATAATCTTTCACTCGAAGATCCTTTCGCGACTACAACAGTTTTTTCCTCAGGAATGTTATGACAGCCGTCGACATCTCTGATTTCAACCTTATACTCGAATCCTAGGCCTTCAATCTCTTCCTCAAAAAGCTCTTTTACATCTTCAGCTTTCAAAACTTTTTCTTCTACCCGGTTTTCTAGGCCCTCTATCTTCTCTAGAGATTCACGGTATTTTTCCTCCGATACCATAGGCCAAATCCCTTCGTTGACATCCCTCCAAGCCTCTCTATCATCTACTTTCCCAGTTAAATCGATGTAAAGACCTAACTCTCTGAAACATTCAGCGAAAAATTCTTCGAGATCCTTTTCATCTAAAACTTTGAATCCTGCGCTTTCTATATCTCTTTCATTGATTGATTTAGCCAGTTCCAGGCCTTTTTGTACCTCTTCTTTCACTTCTGAGGTCTCCGGTTTCTGAAATCTGAAATCAGGATTCCAGTCCTCTCCTGACTTATGTGCCTGGAGAAAGGCCTGTTTCTGTTGTTCTCTGTTAACTATCTCAGTCTGTGCCCAGTGTGTTTTCGAGACCAGATCCTTCACTTTCTCCTGAAGTTCTTCGATTTTGCTTTTCATATCTTTTGTTTAGCTGATTAATCTATTAAGAATCTCCTCTAAAGTATACTTATGAAGAATCTAGGAATTCTCTGGGATTTCGAGGTTGAATGGGATGACGATGAACCGTTCCAGACAAAGAACCTTGACAGAGACTACGAAGTCTACTCTGAACTAGCACGAGAAAAAGGCCTTCAGATATTCGTTGCGAAGTGGTCATGGTACAATGATAAAAAATTAGAAAAGGCCTGGAAATGGAGCGGAGAATGGGTTAAGGTCAGAGATGTCGAATTAGACGGCGTCTACGATAAATACAGGTTTGACTCAGAGACCAAGAAACTGAAACAGAAGATTTCTGAAGAATTACCTGTCATAAATGATCCCGAGCTTGAAAGAATCTGTAAGGATAAACTTGAGACCTACGAACTGTTCCCTGACTTTGTTCCGGAGACTATGGTAGCAAATCATGAGAATGCAGAGAAAATGCTTGAGGCCTATGATATGGTTGTTTTCAAGCCAAGATATGGCGCCTCAGGTGACGGTGTAGAGTTTATTGAAGAGATGGATGACTTCGAAGAGCCAGAAAATCCTGAAGAATATATTATTCAGCAGTTTATCTCGACAGAGGGGTTCGAGCCGGCCGGAGTCAAAGGACCACACGATCTCAGAACTCACGTGATAAATGGAGAGATTCAAGAAGGGAACTACGTAAGACAGCCTAGAGAAGGCCTTAAAAGCAATATTTCAACAGGCGGAAAGCAGGTATACATTGAAAATAGTCAAATTCCAGAAAACGCTATGAACATACTTGAGAAAGTTGCTGAAAGGTTTTCAAAGTTTCATCCTAGCATCTTTTCGGTCGATTTCATGTTCTCTGGAGATGATATCTGGCTTGTAGAACTGAACTCCAAGCCAGCAATGTACTATCATTATCCGGAAAAGGAAAAACAATACGAGTTACCGAGGATGAAAAAACTTGTAGAGGCCTGGAGTGAACTGTTCGAATGAAAACTGTAGCATTTCTCTGGTGGGAAGAGGAAGTAAAGTTTGATAGAGAAACCCCTTTCGATAAAGAATGGAAGAACAAGGATTACGCAGAATATACTGAAATGCTGGAAGATAGAGGCCTGGAAGTTGTCTGCAGTGAATACAGGGGGTATGATTCAGGTCAGATGGAAAAGGCCTTTCACTTCAACGGCGATAAGTGGCAGAAAGTCGAAAATATAGAGATTGATGGAGTTTATGATCTCTTCAGGCATGATAAGGAGAAATATGATGTTAAGCAAGCGATGGAAGATGAAGTTGGCATCTTGAATCATCCAGAGGTTGCTGAGCTCTGTCAGGATAAACTAGAGACTTATGAAATGTTTTCAGAGTATCTTCCCGAGACTAGAGAGGCCTCTAAAAATAATATTGAGTTTATGCTGGAGAATTATGGACGGGCGGTATTGAAACCTCGTTTTGGGTCATCAGGAGAGGGAATCCGTATTTTGAAGGAAGTGCCTGATAACATACCAGATGATATGCTGGTTCAAAGGTTTATGGAGTCAGATGATCTCCCTGAATTTAATATTCAAGGACCTCATGACCTCAGAATCCTAGTGGTAAGCGGTAAGCCGATAGGAGCGTATTTTCGTGTGCCTGATGAAGGCCTTGTAAGTAATGTGGCATTAGGCGGTAGAAAAATCTATGTTGAATTAGATAATCTTCCTGGAGAGTTATTTGATATGGTTGATGAAGTTGGAGCTGAGCTTGAGGCCTATGATCCAACTATATACACTGTAGATTTTATGTTCTCTGATGGAAAGGCCTGGATCGTAGAGTTGAATTCTCAGCCTGGAGTGTACTATCACGGTAAAGGCAGAGAAAAAGATTGGGAGAGGCCTTGGATGGAAGAAATCTGTAATATTATCGCCCAGAAGTTCAGTTAAATTTTTCTTCTCTTTTCCTGTGCTCTCTCATGCATTCTCTCGACCAGTTTAAGAGTTACGTCTTCTCCGATAATTTCATTCATTTCATCGCTGACTGCGAATGCTGCATTAACCTCTAGGATGAATAATTCGTTTTCAGGTGTTTCTATCAGGTCACATCCGCATATGTCGAATCCTGTTGATTTCGCTGCCCGGATTGCTGTCTCTGTTTTCTCCTCCGATAGCTCTGATTTGACTCTGTCGCCTCCTGAGGATATATTTGATCTCCAGGCATCACCTTGGCTGCTTCTGCCGTAACCAGTGACATAGTCACCTATTACCACCATTCTGGTATCGCTTCCGTTGTGTTCCTTGTAGTCCTGAAGACAGATCTCCTGCTCGAAAGACTTCATCGTATCCATCACTGGCTTCAACTCGTTCTCGGTGGAGGCTCTCATCACTCCTTCGCCCCCCGCACCTTTGATCGTCTTCATAATAACAGGGTATCCCAGTTCCTTCGCTCCCTCAACTGCTACATCAGGTGATAGTGTATATACGCTGTCAGGCACGTTCACGCCGTTTTCCGCCAGGACTTTCATGTTATAGAACTTGTTGGAATCGTAGGCAAACGTATCGTCATCTGCCTGAGTAACCACATCACTGTTGTTAAGTACTTCCGCTAAGTGTTCTGCTAGCATCATGTCCCGGTCATCTATACGGATATAGACTGCCTCAAACTCTGTTATGTCGGTATCTTTGTACAGTATTTGATCTTTTTCTCCGTGTACAAATTTCAGACCGTCAACAGGTACAGCAAGTACGGAATCAAATATATCTTCGGCTCTCTCCATTATCTGTTGGTGCCTGGTTGAGATTTCCCCGTAAACTACAGCTAGCTTCATTTCGAAACCTCCTCTTTTAGCATCTCGCTGACTGATTCAAATGCGTTTTTACCTGCTACATCAGTGTACGTCTGGAGATCCGGGTTAGGCCTGATATCGTATATTTCTTCTCCACGAATCAGTACCTCAGTCATGGGTGTCCCGATTTTTTTGACAGCTTCTAAAACTATTTCCTTCTGCTTATCGGAGATGTTGGAGTATTTCAGGTTTTCATCTGTAAATCTCCAGGTATCTGAACTATCTTGAACTGTTATGACGCTGTCATTTACTACAAGACAGCGATACTTATCTCCAGAGTTGTATTCATTGAAGATCAGGAGCTCGTCACTGTACTCCGTTCCATCGGCGAAGGCCTGTATCCCGTCAACTGTATCAATTTTTTTGTTCTCGACTTCCTTTAGATCCTCGAATCTTCTACCGATTATAGGGCCTTTGAGCTCTTTATCGAGGTTTCTGGAGGCCTTTTCTGTCGCCACTACTGCGGTTTTTGGTGCGGGAAGATCCATGTCGTGGAGAGTGTAGTAAAGATAGTTTTTCTTGGCTGATGTGAAAAATCCTGTGGAAGAGTAGTTCACAGGTATCTGTGCCTCTTCTATCATTTCAAGCATGACTCTCCCGAATACCGCGTTTTTAACAGGGATTTCTGCATAAACTGCATCAAAATTTTCGATGCTTTTCTCCCCGACTTTTACATCGAAGTCTCCGTTTACAACTTCTGGAGCTATTGAAATTATGTCCACCTGTTCCGACTCCTCGAAGTAAGGATCGAACTGCTCCAGTTCTTTTTCAGTTATTTTCAGAAGTTTCAAACTTTTCAGGCCTCTATTCAGGTTTCCAGACTCTTGAGACTTTTTCATCCGATTTCCATTCTTCTGTATATTTCTGTACCTGTTCCGGCATCACGTCTTTCAGGATGCTTCCCTGTCTCACGATTTTTCTCAACCTGTTTTCCAGGTTTTTTGAAAGCTCATCGTAGTAGCTTTTATCCGAGTAAATCAAGTCGTTCTTGATTCTCCATTCCGATCTTGTTCCTACAGGAGCTAAGACAATGTAGCCCAGGCCTTCCATCGCATCAACCAATCTATCCTTGTTGATGTAGTAGACTCCTCCTGATGAACGGCTTGGATCAATTACAAGGACTTCAGTGCCTTCAACTCCAACAACAACAGCATAATGGCTGCTTTCCTCTGAAGGAAGGACTTCAGATTTGTCAAATACCGGTATTACAAGGCCTCCATCGTTGAACCATGTCTTGAATTCGTCTCCTGCATCTGTTATGTGATCTGAATCAATCCAGGCGGTAAGTACCTCTTCTTCAGTTAGGTCCCCTACTTTATCCATTAGATGACTGGAGGTTATCTCCTTTGGAGAATCTTCGTCTTCTGATTCAGAGCTTTCTTCTTTATCTGAATCTTTTTCCTCTTCATCCTTCAGGAACTGATCCTGTGTGACGCTGTATCCCAGAATGTCCAGCGCCATCTCCATTGATGCTGGGCCGCTGTGACCTTCTTCATCTGCGACAAAGTACTGTATGATTTCCTCTAACGTATCAAGGTCGCTTTTACTCTTTTTGAACTTGAAGTTCGATCTCATGACCTCACGGTTCTGAGCCATCAATGAGTAACCGTCCTGAGTGTCGATCTCGGTCGAGAAAGTCGATACATTCTGTAGCTCTCCTGTCTCGTTCCCAAACTTGACCTGTTCTCCAGGCCTGACTGCTCTACTGTTTTTCAAGTAGAGGCCTGCGGCAAGGTTCTGGAAAAGATCTTTGAACCCATAGAATAGTAGGCCTGCGATTAAAAGAGCTAATGCCCATGATGCAGCCCTAACAAATTCTCTTATGGTGCTGTCGGCAAAGTCTGCCTGTATTAGTATAAACTGCAGTATCAGCAGGTAAAGTATCCCCTTTAATATCATTTCACTGACTTGCAGGATTTCCTGGCTTACCCCTGCATTTCTAATGTAGCTCCTGAATCCTACAGTCCTGAAAAAGTCTGTTGCAAGCCTTGAAAATACGTTCACTCCTATAATTCCGAGCACAAGTATTAGCACTATAGATATTGCGTTTGGTAGGCCTGAAAATACTCCTGAGACAATTTCCTGGCTTATATCTGCGTTCAGGTAAAACAGTGCTGCTGCAATTACTGAGGCATTAAGTACATGTACTGAATACTGTATCTTTCCTCTTATCCGTTGCAGCTGTTTCCTGTTTGCATCTTCTTTTCTCTCGATTAACAGATTTGTCGCTGCTCTTCTGTAGAGTCTTACTCCAAGATGCCCAAGTACCAGGATCATCAGAGTTACAGTTAACCTTATGTACAGGCCTTCCGCGGTCAAAAATCCTGTTAATTGAGATAGAATTGCCAAGGTTGATTCACCTTACAAAAAACAATGAGGGTTTCCGTTCTTATAAACCTTTAATTTTCCCATGACCGATTAAACGCCAGCGAGAGTCTATCTGTCGGCTAATCGCAACTCTGTCGCCTTCTTCAGCACAGACTGGCATCTTCAAATCAACTCTCACATCGTCGCCTGCCTGAGTTACTACGCCAGCTGATTTTGTTGTGCCGACGTTAACCATTAAGGCCTCGTGTTCTTTGATGTTTTCAATCTCCATTTCCTCTCCGGAACCAATTAAAGTATCTAGAAGCTCTACATCAAGTTCCAGTTCTTCAGTGGTGTCAGGGAGCTCTCCTTTCTTTCCAAGAACGTTTCCGGCTAGTCCATCAGACTTTACCAGTGAAGGATCAAGCTCTGTCGCTAAACCTAGTAGGCCTCCAGGAACTGCCTCATCGACAGGTTCATCCCCCTGAATTATGCCCTGGATCTCTGTAGTGACTGCCTCCCATTTTTTACCGTCTTCTCTGATACCTGGCTTTAACTCGATTTCGTCTCCGTCCTGAAGCTTTCCTTTCACAAGGCTTCCGCCCAGTACTCCGCCCCTAAGGTCTTCAGGCCTGTCTCCAGGCTTGTTAGTATCGAATGACCGGGCTACAAGCATTTTTGGTTTTGATTCCAGATCTCTTTCAGGAGTAGGGATTTCCTCTTCCAAGGCCTCTAGAAGTGCATCAATATTGATTTCGTGCTGAGCCGACATAGGGATAATAGGTGCGTCTTCAGCGATCGAGCCTTCAATAAATTCCTTGATCTGCTCGTAGTTTTTCTTTGCCTGTTCTTCGTCTACGAGATCGATCTTGTTCTGTACAATCACAATGTTTTCAATTCCTGCGATTTCAAGAGCTGCGAGGTGTTCATGAGTTTGGGGCTGTGGGCATTTCTCATCTGCTGAAACCATGAGAATTGCTCCGTCCATGATAGCTGCGCCTGAAAGAACGTTTGCCATCAGTGTTTCGTGGCCGGGAGCATCTACCAGAGAAACAGTTCGGACCTCGTCTCCATCCCCGTCAACGTTCAGGCCTTCACTGTCTTTATAGTATGTGACATCGGCGTATCCGAGCCTGATCGTGATTCCTTTCTTTAATTCTTCGCTGTGTTTGTCTGTCCATTCGCCAGATAAGGCCTTAGTTAGAGTGGTCTTTCCGTGGTCTACGTGACCTACAAGACCTATATTTACTTCGGGTACTTTACTCATTCTTCGTCCTCATCGAGTACGTCTTCGATTGTTTTCGAACCTTCCTCGATTACTTTCATGTTCAGCTGCTCTATCTCTGTAGAAACAGTGTTTCCTCTGACAGATTTCCTCTTCCTGATTCCATCTTCTTCTACATTAATCCCAGAACCTTCTTCAATCATTACTCTTTTCCTTTCTGAGCCTTCAATATTTTCTCTCATAGGGAAGCCTGATTTATCGCTTCCACCAGTTATCTCCAATGTGTAGCCGTCGAGGCCTAGACTGCTGCCATCGACTTCGTCTCCTATTTCCTTGGTTACAAATTTTTCTGGTTCTGTTTCAATCTGATGTACGTTACCGTCTGAAGTTCCAATGTTAACTTGCATAATTTTCACCTTTGCTCAGTGTTAGCCGAACATTACAGTTAATGACGGAAAAACTTTTTAACCTGCCAGCTTATTTATTGAAGAAAAACTCAACCCTTGAACATGAGAGGTAAGGTACTCGCAGCGATACTTGGCCATTTCCTCAAGGCCTTCACAGGCATAATCGCGGCACCGATACCGATCGGCATATACTATAATGAGCCTCTCATAAATCTTACAGGATTTCTGTACTCTTCAATCGCATGCCTGATCCTGGGCCTTTCACTGACGAGGATAGGAGATTACGAGGAACCCTCAGTTGGTGAAGCAATGATCTCGACAGTTATGGGTTGGACAATCGCAGTGGTTCTTGGCGCCATACCTCTATTACTGGAGATGAGTTTAGTAGATGCGATATTCGAAGCCACGGCAGGCCTCACAACCACAGGAATTTCACTTTTCCTCGAGCCTACAGCATTACCGAATTCAATACTTTTCTGGCGGGCGTTGATGCAGTGGGTAGGAGGCCTCGGAGTACTGACATTTTTCATAGCAGTCATCCGAGAATCAGGCGGGATATCAAGAAAACTGTTCTCAGCCGAAACCCACAAGACCGATCCCGGTTCAATCAGGCCTTCACTTAAAAAATCAATACTGGAACTCTGGAAGGTCTACATAGTCATAACGGTCTTTTTCATAGCACTTTATTCAGCGTTGGGAATGAGTCTATTTGATGCGGTCGCACATTCATTCTCTGGAATATCTACAGGAGGCTTCTCAACGATAGGCGCAAGCATAGGAGCCTTCAGCCAGATGATCCAGGTCGCAACGATAGGCCTGATGTTTCTAGGCGGTATGAACTTTGTTCTGATTTACAGAGGCCTTAACATGGATTTCTCGTTCCTTAAAAACTCAGAGTTCAGGCTTTATTCCAAGATATTCCTGGCTTTTGCTGCATTTTTAATGTTCGATATCTGGCGTCAAGGCCTCGATGCATCAATGCTAGATGCAGTTTTCCAGTCTGCCGCGATTCTATCCTCAACAGGTTACGGTACGATGGGATTACTAGGCCTCTCAGTCTTCATGCAGTTCATAATAGTCGGTATAATGGTTGTGGGCGCCTCAGTAGGATCGACTTCTGGAGGAGTCAAAACCTTCAGAGTCATGACCCTTTACAGAATGTTGAAAAACCAGATTAGATCTTACTCGCTTCCCGATACCGCAATCAACAAAGTAAAAGTCGATGGAGAGATCATGGACAATGAAACTCTTCAAACCATCAGCGTGCTTTTCTTCTCATGGCTGCTAATTGTATTCGCTGGTACAGGCCTTACAATGATGATTGAGGATATGTCGTTCATGGCGGCTCTTTCCGGGACAGTCTCAGCAGCTGGAAATATGGGTCCTGTCTTTATGGAGTCAGAAGCAATGGTAGGTCTTTCAGCCCCTGTCAAGCTTCTATGGACTGTGGTAATGGTCGCCGGCCGACTTGAGATGTTACCTGTTCTGGCAATCTTTAATAGGCAAGTCCTCTCATCCTAAAGTATGTATGTCATAATCGCAGGCATCAATATTCTCTCACGCCGACTTGTCGAAAGACTGGAAGGCAGACACGATGTAGTGGTGGTGGAAGAAGACGAAGACAAATGTAACAGACTTTATTCCTCTTCAGGAGCTACAGTCATAAATAAGGCGCCGTCCACTTTGACAGCTTTGGAGGACGCAGGAATCACAGAAGCAGACATCTTGATCTCAACCATGAAAGAAGACAATGAAAACATGGTGGTCTGTTCTTTAGCCAAGAAATACGGGGTGCCAAAGGTCATCTCAAGGATGGAAGATGATGAATACTTCGATGCCTTCCAGATAATTGATGCACAGACTATTGGGCATACAGATCTTTTGCTATCAGAATTTTTATCCGCTGTAGAACATCCTTACCTCCTCAAGCTGTCCAATTTATCTGAAGATAGAGAGATTCTCAAGGCCTCGGTCAGAGAAGAATCTTCATTGATCGAGTCAACAGTTGACAGAGTGAAAAACGACAAGAACTTTCCGAACAGCTTTATGATTTCGACTGTCCTGAAATCTGATGAGACTCTGGATGCATCAAACGACCCTGTACTTGAGGAAGAGGATGAACTAATTCTCATAGGTCCTTCAGAAGATAAGGAGATGCTGGATAAGTTCTTCCAGAACCAGTAACACAATAAATGTAGAGGCCTGATTTTTCTATATGACAGCGATCGTCTGGATCCGCAGATCAATGCGAGAATTCGATAACACGGCTTTAGTTGAGGCCTCGAAAAATCACGATGAGATAATCCCTTTCTACGTGGTGGATGATAAATACTTTGAGAAGGCGGATCTAGGTTATCCAAGAATCAAGTTCTGGCACGACGCACTGGAAAACTTTCAGGAAACTCTGAAACAGGACGGGAAAAACCTGGTTGTTACAAAAGGCAAGCCTGTCAAGGAACTCGAAAAGATAATTGAAGAAACCGATGCTGACAAACTTTACTTCAACCGCGATTACTCGAAATACTCAAGAGAAAGAGAGGAAAAAGCCAGAGGCCTTGATGTAGAGGTAGAGGATTTCAAAGACGCCGTGATGTTTGAGAAACAAGAGATCTTGACCAGTGACAACAGTGCTTATCAGACATATACTTATTACGCGAAGAAATGGTTTAAGAAAGATCAGAGAAGGCCTCAAGAAGTCGAGGATTATGAAGTTCCAGAGATCAAGAGCGAGGAAGTTCCTACCCTAGAAGAGCTAGGATTTGATAGACCTGAAGAGTTTGAATGGAACTGGAATCCTTCCAGAGAAGGCGCTCAGGATAGAATAGAGGCCTTTAAGGAGAAAATATTGAGTTACGATGAGGATCGGGATTATGCATGGAAAGATTCGACTTCTAAACTTTCCCCACACCTGAAATTTGGTACGGTCTCAATCAGAGAGGTTTTCTGGGAGGCAGAAAGAATGAAAGCCAGGAACCCTGACGAAGATACCTCAGGAATAAAGACCTGGCAAGAAGAACTGGCCTGGAGAGATTTCTACTTCCAGATGATGTATAACTACCCGGAATCTGAAGAGAAGGCCTTGCTGGAGCAGTTCAGAAGTATAGACTGGCGATCGAAAGAGGAAGCCAAAGAGGACTGGGAGGCCTGGAAAAACGGGAAAACAGGTTTTCCGTTCGTTGATGCAGGGATGCGTCAGTTGAAAAAGACTGGCTGGATGCACAACCGCCTGAGAATGGTTGTAACTTCTTTTGCCTGTAAAGACCTCTGGCTTGACTGGCATGATGTCCATCAGTACTTCTCAGAGCAGTTCGCGGACGCAGAAAAGGCCTCGATGATTGGAGGAATCCAGTGGGCTTACTCAATCGGAACGGACGCACAGCCGTACTTCCGCGTCTTCAACCCATGGACACAGGGAGAAAAGTACGATCCCGACGGCGAATATATCAGGAAATGGGTGCCAGAACTCTCAGACGTGTCAGATGAATACATACACAGGCCTCAGGAAATGAACCAGCTAGCTCAACAAGATTCAAACTGTATAATAGGAGAAGATTATCCAGAACCGGTCGTTGATCACGATAAAGAGAGGAAGAACTCCGTCGAGAAGTTTGAGCAAGCCCGGGAATAGAATTTAAATGTCCGAGTGCAAATCGATAACAGTGATACACTATCAAAGCTAGAGGCCTACTACTTTTCGGATTAACAATTTTACTAATCGGATCAACATCAGCACTTTCAATCAATCAACCCTCTTCAGGGGACATGTTTAATAATGAGATATCCTTTGAAATTGATGTTTCAAATGGTTACAACAATGTACAGGTAGATATTCAAGGGGATGCATCCCAGCAACTTGAATATGTTCCTTCTGATTCAGAGTGGGATGAGACAAGTGATTTAGTTACAGGGACTTATGACCCTGGCGATAATTCTGGTCAGTACGAAATTGAAGTAACTGGTAATGAAACATCAACAGGAGATGACGTTACTGAAGGTCCAATAAGTTTCACATATGATAATAGTCCTCCAGAAATTTCTTCACAGTCTCCTGAAGTCGACGGATTTACATCGGAGGATAACCCTGATATTGAGGCCTCTTTCGAAGACTCAGTTTCTGATCTTCAGAATGCTTCGATTAGTTTTGAAGGAGAGACTGATGAAGAAACAAGTATTGGAAGTTCTTCTCAAGATTTGAGTATTGATGGAAATGATTATGATTCTTTGGATGATGGAAGTCATACAGTTGACTATGAGGCCTATGACGAAGCAGGTAATAGGCTAGAAGGTTCTTGGGATTTCACTGTAGATACTGAGTATGATGGTGATTCGAATCCTGATTTCTGGGTGGAGAAGGATGGAGATGAGATAAATGATGATTACTTTGATTTTGAGGACGATGTTGTACTGGTCGCTGATTTCGGTGATGCGGATTCGGAGACGGATACCACTGTTAATTGTATAGTTGAGGATGAGGAAGTCGATTCTTTCACGGTTTCAGCCGGTGACGATGATCCGGATGAAAGCGATACTACATGTGATATTGATTACGATGAGGATGAGGATTACTACGATACTAATGCCGAGATCTATCTGGAGATGGAAGATGAGGCTGGAAACACTGAAGAATCCGATACTCAGGAGCTTGGCTTTGATGCGAGCACGCCAACTATCTCCGAGTTCAAATCTTCTTCAGGCGTCTCAGTTTTCAATGAAGACTTTGAGATGAGTTATGAGGCCTTCGATTCTGTCTCTGGAATCGATTATGTTGATTACAGTGTAGCTGATGGGGACGAGAGCCAGCTGGATGAATCTTCCGGTACTTTTACTGTTGATACTTCAGGCCTTGAGCAGGGAAGTTTTGAGGTTCAGGCTCAGGCAGTTGATAACGCTGGGAAAGTAAGTGATGAGAGAAGTTTCGAGTTCGAGTTCTATCCTGATGAAGTCCCTGAACTGGAGTTAGAAGGTGACTCTGAGTTAAATGTTACTTCTGGTTCTGAATCGACTCTGGAGCTTGAGTTAAGTAATACTGGAAGACTTCTGGTGCCTGAAGGAGAGATAAACGGTTCCGAGGACTTTGTGGAGTCCACAAGTTATGGAGATGTTGCTCCAGGAGAATCTGAGACAGTTGATATCACTTTCAGTCCTGAGAATGGTCTTGGAGAGTACAGTGTAACTCTAGAGGCCTCTACAGTTGAAGCATCGCATACAGTTGATGTACTGGTAAGAGCTGACAGCAGCGAGCAGGATGAGATTGATGCCCAGATTCAGAGTTACAGAGAGGATCTTGATGATTTGAGTTCGAGAGTTGAAGGCTTGAGGCCTTCTCTTTCACAGGAGAGATCTGATAGAGTTAATTCCGACTACGAGGAGTTCGAGTCCCAGGTTAATGAGGCTGAACAGGCTGTTGAGGAAGGAAGATACTATGAGGCAGATGAGATCCTGGGCAACTTGAATACCAGCCGGCAGTCAGCAGAGTCTACTTTTGATACTGTCAAGACAGAACATGAAACGGCTATGAGGAATAGATACATTATCGCAGGCCTGTTCTTCGTTCTACTGTTGACAGGCGGTGGCGCAGGATTCATTCTTTACAGCGATGATTATGAAGTTGATATTGATAGTCTGAAGGATATGGATATTGGTTCTTCAGGTGAACAATCGGATGAAGCTAGCGATGGTTACTCTCATTCTGAGACTGAGGAGGAAGAAAAGTCGGCGCTGGACAAGATCAGGGATCGTGTCGATAATCTGGGAGGAACTGAGGAACAAGAGCCTGAGTACGAGTTCAAGTAAGGCCTACATATTTTTTCTAAATTTTTTCTGTATTTCCGAATTTTTCTCTCATCAGGCCTTTGGACCTGACTGTCTCCAGTATCTGTCTGAATTCATATATGTAGGATTCGTCTTTCGCCGCCTTTGATGCGGCCTCGTCTATCAGAAGCATGATCTGTGGGTCGTCTCTGAACTTTCTGAGAATCTTTTTGCTTGCCCGTTTCTTGTTCAGGTACTGGCTTACTGCGGGCTGTGTGATATCCATTTTGTCTCCAATTTCTTTCTGGTATAATCCATAATCATCGGACAGGGTTTCTGCAAGCAGCGACCGTGCTGCAGGTAGAAAGTCTCTGGTAATTACTTCGGATTCAAAGTCCATACAAAAATATAACGCTGTTATAACTCTTAAATACTGTTGTCTGGAGAAAAATAAATGCAGGTGATATGTGAGGCCTGTTTTTTACAGGTCGCTTTGCTGTACTTCTCTGGAAAGCTTCTCGATGTCTGCGCTTAAGGCCTCTAGTTTTCTGCTGACTCTTTCCTTCTCCTTGATGATGTTTTCTACTTTCTCGTACTTTCTTGCGGAGTGATCCAGATGATGTTTCTCGACATATGCTGCATCTGTTTCCATCATGTTTGCTATTATCTCCTCTGCGATCTGCCCGAGAAGCAGGTTGAGGCCGTAGTAAACGTTTGATCGGACGTACTGTCCCTCGTCTGCCTCATCTCTAATCATTCTTTTGATTCTTGCGTGGGTGAAAGGTAGATCCTCTATTTCAGTTTCTTCAGGTACTTCAACCATGTTATCACGTTGAAAATTCGGGTTACAGGCTTATAATTGTTGTTAAAACCGCAAGTTATAAACCCAGGCCTCTACAAGGCCTTACTTATGATGGAGCTTTCAACGCTTAACGCTGTACTGGACGTTATACTGAAGACAATGGCGATCTTTATCGCTGGATACATTGTGTTTCTGATGAAGATTTTTCAGGACTTCATCCGGAAAGCTGAGAAATCCGTGGAATCAGTAGAGCAGTCCGCTGAAGCCGTCGAAAAATCAGTTAGATGGGGTAAACTTCTTCCTTTCATAGGTGGTAAGGAATGAATGATTTCCTTGAAGCAGCAAAGGCCTCCAAAAGCGGAGATAAGGACGACGAATCCGGTGAAAGATATGAAAAGCTGAAGAAAAAGGAAGCCGGAACTCAGGACGAAGATAAGGCCAAAAAAAGGTTTGAAGAGTTGAAGGAAGAGGCCAAACAGGACTACGTTGAGAAACAGAAGAGGAAAGAAGAGGAAAGGAAAAAAGAGGAACAGGAAGATAACGATTCTGATGGAGAAGGCTTTGTGACTCATTGAATGGCCTTACAGGAAGTACCACGGATTACAAAGTATCTCTCGGTTGTAATGCTTTTCGGCTGGCTCGGTAGAAATACAGTCTGGCAGTTTCTACCGGTTTACTTCGAGACTCATATAGAATCAGTCTTCCTAATCGGAATTTTGACGTCTATACCCGCTGCAGTAAGCGTTTTAATGGATATACCGGTCAGTAACTATGTTCAGAGAGTAGGGGAAAAAACTGTGTTTTTCTCAGGCCTGGTATTCGCAGCATTTCCTTCTGTAGCTTACCTGGCTGCAACACCGGTAGCATTAACTGTTGGAAAACTGTTTGAAGGGGTCTCAAAGAGCATGGTCTGGAACAGCGGGTGGAGCCTATCGATGAAGAGCTCGACAGAAGACTCGGAGTCAAAATCTCTTTCAGTATTCTTACTTGGAGTTAACCTTGCAGCAGTACTAGGCCCTGTTATAGGAGGATATCTTATCCTAAAACAGGGATTCAGCCTGGTTCTAGGCCTTTGGCTTCTCACGTCCATAATCGCTATCGGAGTATTTCTATCCTACGTAGGTATCTCTGGTAAAGCTGACAGAGTCCAGACGTTTGAGGAACTTTTCAAATCAAAGACTTACTCCAATGATTTCAAACACCTGAAAGAACACTGGGAGAAAGTCAGGCCTGCATATACACTGGTTTTCTTATTCTCTATTATCTTCTCGTTTTTCTGGCTTGCAGTGCCTTTGGCTTTAGAGGAGGCAGGCGCATCTTACATTGAGATGGGTATAATATTTGGCTTAGCTGGTCTGCCTAAAGTATTCCAGATTTTCTTTGGCGATATGGCGGATAGGTTAGGCCGTAGATTTGGACTGGTGATTCTTTCAGGCCTATTAACTCCTGTACTGTTGGTGATGTACTTTGTTGAGGGGCCTCTGGTTTTGGGGGCTTTCTTCTTTGTTGCTGCAGCCCTCACAAACGGAATGTCTCCTATAATTCATGCGATATTTGATCAAAAAGTTCCAGAAGAAGTTGAAAGCGAGCTAATTGGGTTTATGGAGACCTCCAAACATATCGGCCAGTTAACAGGCCCTACAATGGCGGGAACAGTGGCCTCAGTCTTCAGCCTTTCAGCCTCTTTCGCAGCTGCTGCAGGAATTTCGCTTCTAATCTTGCTTTATTCATTCAAGCTTTACAGGTTCTGAAGCTTTCCGAAATCGAATACGCCTGCTTCACGTGAGATAGCATAGGCCTGAAATTCATTCAGATTAAAGTCTTTCAGGATCGGCGATAGTAGTTCAGAGCTGCTCATTCTATTGACTTCGGAACCATTAGAAATTGGGGAGTAAGCAGGTAATACAAATACCTCTTTTTCAGAGTCCAGATGAAGCAATGCATCGACCTTTTCAGTCACTCCGATTTCATCCTCGAGAGCCAGCGCCGGATGCTCGTGACCAATTACTAATGTATTCCAGCCCTCATCAGGCCTTTCATGGCCGTGCGTGAAAACCACGTCATCCTGTTCATAGCTTTCAAGAGGCCTCAAGTTATGTTCTTCCAGCAAAGATTCTATGAAAGTATCGTGGTTGCCCTCAATTATTATTACGTCTTCAAATTCTGAGGTCAGAAACTCCATTAACTCTTCAAGCTCCCCTTTCTCGCTGTAACTTGTGGAGTACTGATTTTTCAGATCTCCATTGATCAGTATCCTGTCACATCCTGTCAACTCTCTGATCTCTTCAAGCTCCTCCAGAACCTGTTCGAGCTGGAACTCGGGAATATAATTCCCTCTGGAGGTCATACTTGCTTCAAGGCCCAGGTGAAGATCCGCTACTGCGATCAGGTCAAGGCCTGGAAAGTAAACTGCAGGATAACTTTCGACTATCTGAAACTCTGTCACTGGTTAACTAGTTTCCAGATATCTATAAAAGAATCGAAGAAGTCCTCACCGGTTGACATCATGTAGTAAGAGGCCTGATATTCATCGCATAACTCCTCTATCTCCTCAGTATGGGTCTTTAACTTGGACTTGTAACTGGATTTGGTGCTTCTGGATAGATAGGCTCTCAAGGTAGAATCCGATTCCGGGTCCTCCAGTATCGTATCGCCGGAGAAGGAAGGATCAAGCTCTTCAGAGTCCAAAACGTTTACAAGTACTACCTGGCTGCCTTTCAGAGACTGGAGGCTGGACTCAATCTGTTCGAGATCTGTCAGAAAATCCGATATTATAACGACAACCGACTTGTTCTTGATCCTGGAGCTGTACTCCGTTATACAGTGTTGTACTCGGCTTTCAGGGGTCTTTCTCATCTCGTTCAATGTATCGACTAGCTGAACGAGATTTCCGTTTCTTCTCGCTGAGGTCAGGTCTGTCAAGGTCTCTGAGAACACCGAGTAACGGAAACGGTCGTTTGTCTTCATTGTCATATATGCTAATCCGAGGCCTACCTGGCCACCGTATTCGTACTTGTTGACTTCGCCAAAGTCCATAGAAGAGCTTCTATCAAGTATGATGTGGACTGTTACGCTTCTCTCTTCGTCGAATCTCTTGACGAAGAACTCGTTAGTCCTTGCATAGGCCTTCCAGTCGATTCTTCTGATGTCGTCTCCTGGAACGTATTCTTTGTGGTCTTTGAAGATCATTCCCTGTCCCGAGAAATCACTCTGTTGTTCTCCTTGCTTCATTTCTGAAGAGTTTTTCTCAAGAGCTACCTGGAACTGCTCTAGGTCATTTAGGAACTCTGGTTCAATCATACACCATCAACTATTTCCTTTATTACATCATCTTCTGTAAGGCCTTTTTTCTCGGCTGCGAAGCTTAAACCAATTCTGTGACGCAGTACCGGCTTTGCCATCACGTCGACATCTTTCTGGGATACATGGTTCCTGTTTTCGATTAATGCATGACCTTTAGCTGCTAGAACCAGGTTTATCGAAGCCCTTGGGGAAGCACCGTAATCCAGTTCCTGTTTTTTCCTTGTAGCTCTTACAATATTTACCACGTCATTCAGAATATCGTCTGCAATTGGGACTTGACGAGTAAATTCCTGTAATTTGATTAGAGAGGCCCTGGAAATGACTTTGTTGAGGTCTGGATCGTAGTTTAACTCCTCTGTGAACCTCTTGACGATATCCTGTTCTTCCTCATGTTCTGGGAAATCGACCTTGATCTTCATCATAAACCGGTCCATCTGGGCCTCAGGAAGCGGGTAGGTACCTTCCTGCTCGATAGGGTTCTGAGTCGCAATCAGGAAGAAAGGCCTCTCAAGTTCGTAGGATTTATTCCCTACAGTTACCTGTTTCTCCTGCATCGCTTCAAGCAATGCTGACTGGGTCTTTGGAGTCGCACGGTTGATCTCATCCGCAAGCACCATGTTCGCAAAGATAGGGCCTTCCTGGAACTCAAACTCGGCTTTCCCAGAAGAATCATCGATTATATGTGTTCCTGTAATATCAGAAGGCATAAGATCCGGAGTCGATTGTATCCTCGCAAAATCCAGGCCTATGCTCTCTGATATGGTCGATGCCATCTTTGTCTTACCCATCCCAGGGTTGGATTCAAGTAAAATATTTCCGTCACAGAGCATACAGGTCAGTATCTGATCGATTACATCTTCCTGACCGACTATAACCTTGGAAACTTCATTTTTGATTTCAGCCAGCTTTTCATTCACTTTATCATACTTCACTGATCCCTTACCGGATAACTTCATATAGTAACTTTAGCAGGCCTCATTAATAATTTATTCGAGTTCTCGGATCCTCAAACTGTACTCTCGCATCAGTTCTTCATCACCGGTCAGTTCTGGAGAGGCCTCATACCTTAACTCTGTATCGCCCGAAAAACCTCGAAGAACACTTTCCTCGAAACTCTCTCCTTCTCCAACTATACTGATATCGACCTGAGAACCGGTCTCATCCAGATCCGATTCTTCTCCCAGAACATTCGACACATTACCCCTGAAATCATCTTCTCCGGATTCAGAATCAACGAGCTGGTTGAAACTTTCGTACACATTTGATGTATCCACATCAATCGCAGGAACGACCAGGCCTGAAACAGCTGTCAGAATAGAGAGGCCCCCAACCAGGAAAAGCTTCTGTACCAGTCTTTCAGACGGTATAATGCTTTCGGAAGTAACTGTCCGCGCTCTATCCATTACATCGCCGAACAAGGCCTCTGATACTTCATCTCGTTTGTCAAGGTTGTCTCTCGCAGTTCTCAGAAGCTCCTGTAACTCGGAATTTTCCTCCTCATATATCTCAACACTGTAGCCTCGAGTCCTGTAAACTAAATTCAGTAGGAAAAATCCTCCTGCAATGCCTCCAAGAATTCTGTAATCATAGCTAATGCTTGATAAAAATGCAATGAAATTGATGCTTAAAACCAGTATCAGTGTATCAAGGCTGCTCTGAAGGATCTTAACCTTCCAGTACTCTCTCTTCAGTCGTTTAAGCAGGCCTTCAATTCTCACTGTCCCATCCCTCAGCCCATCTATCACACAGATTTTTGGAGCTAGGTTCCTCTATACTCTCCAACTGACAAATAACATTAAGATCTGATACCACATCATCTCTTTCCTCTCTCAGCGAATTTCTTTCTTCCTTAAGTTGAGATGTCTGATTTTCCAATCTGGATACCTTCTCCTCTAGGCCTGATTCTTCTGACTCTACACTATCAATCTCTCCTTGAAGATCCAGAGTCCTGTTCTGTAATTCATTATTTCTCTGAGTTAAAGCCGTATTATTTTGTCTCAAGGCCTCGATTGTAGAATTTAATTCCTGTATCTCTGATTCATATTGGTTCTCAAGCTCCTGAGTATCAGCCCCTTGAGTCTGAAATATTATAGATAGGCCTACTAGTAGTGAGAGGCCTACTATTGTTGTAAGCAGGAGGAATGGGTTGAGCCTTCGTTTTAGGAGGAACTTCATCTCTGTTTTAATTTCGTTTGTTGAAGATTTAATACCTCGGAACTATTTTTAAGTAGAATCTCGATCAATTAGGGTTTATGTCTCACGGCGGAAATTCCGATACATGCAAATTTGGCCATACATTCATCCATTTTGGTGATCATGGCGGCGGAGTCTCAGGGGACACAGAAGAAGCAGTAAAAGGTATTAAGAGCGGTGATATCTCTACTCTTGATGAGCTCAGGGATGAGGGAGAGTCCATCATGAGTGTGATGGGCGGCCATGTTAGAAAACTTAAGGCCACTTCTGGAGGGCAGGGAACAGGTTATGGCGTTATTTTAACGGCAGCTGATAAGTTTGACGAAGATCTTGATTATGAAGTTAACAGGGTTACTGAATCTATATTTGTCTCTCCTCAGAGCCAGCTGCACGATGAATTTATGCAGAGAAAGCAACAGGCTGAACAGAGAGTTAACCAGACCTTAAGCAATTTCTCCGATATACTTGAAACCAAGCATTTGCTTGAACATGATATAAGGAAGCTGAGAAGCCGGGCGGAGTCATTTAATTCGGAGGACGAGGATATGCTGAAAGGGGACTTTGTCCAGCTGGTAGACGGTGCTGGGGCCGGAGGACAGGGAGCCGATGAACAGGCCTTGAGATTCCTTAGAGACCAGAATATATACCCTACTATTGTTGCTGACTTCATGGAAATGGATTCTGTAGATGATCTTAAGACAGCGAAGCAGAAGGCTGAGGGCACAGATAAATCCGCAGATGACTTTGAGGATGGACATCTTGCAGAGCTTCCGAGAAATGAGAAAGCAATTTTAAGGAAGAAATACACGATGTATGAGAAATGGAAGGATATGTACGGAAGTGAAGTTAATCGCAGGCTACAGGAGCTTAAGGCCCAGCTAAGGAACATCGAGCAAAGCATTGAGAAGACTAAAGACTGGCTTGAACCATATGTTAGAGACGTTGTTATGATAAATGAAATGGGCGATCAACAAGATGATTTAACAAAATACTATGAGTGGAAAGGATATTCCTCGATGGAAAGACAGTTAGAGTTCATATGTCATAAAGGATTCAGGAAAGAACACGGCCGTCTGGTTCCGGAAGATGATGAAGAAAAAATCACTCATTACAGGATAATGCATATCTTTGGTGTTCATGTCGTCACCGCTAAAGGCGATCAACCGAATCAGCCCGGAGGAGGCTCGACAGGAGTGGTTTTCTGGAGGCCTGCTGTAGTCTGTAAACACGTCTTTGAAAATATATTCGAACCAAAAATTCAGGAAGCCGAAGAACTGGTAGATGAAATGCACGATAATTATGTTGGAGACTTCAACGTGCATGAGGACAATCAGAAGATCAAAGATGCCAGGAAAGAAAGAGAGATGTCTATCAGAAAGCTGAGAGAAAAGATAGGTGAAGAGATGGATGAAAGAGTACCTGTGGAGTTTTCCTCAAAACTTAGAAGGGTTGAAGACGGCCTAGATGATGTAGAAAGCATTTCCGAGGATTTCTCTGAAGACCACTACAAGGCCTTGAAAGAAGTGCTGGAACTCAGCTTTGGAGATGATGATGAGGAAAGCGGTCCTGAAATGTTGACAGGGGTAAGGGAAGACTTGGCCAAGTTCACAGGAAAGACCGATCAGTTCTACCTTGACGGCGGAGAAGAGAAACAGGCTATAATGGATATGATCGTGGAGTTCCGTTTCGAATACTACTTCGATTACAAAATCGGTTTCAACATGAACGTGATGAAATAACAGAGGCCTGAAAAATGAATTATCTGATGAAAAAGCTGAAGAAAAAATTTGAATCCGAGGACAAGGAAATCGATCCTAAGGAGTTTAATTACAAGGTCGGGAATACTTCAGGCCTCGATGTCGGCCAGGTTCCCGCAGAACTGGCCAGAAGAGTCGGAGAGCTCGCACAACGTGGTGGAGGAGAAATGGAGATACAGGTTGAAAATCCAACCACATATCACATTGATAGGGCCGATCTCTACTCTACTATACAGGATTTAGGCTTGGACGTATCCTTCCACGCAGACCCCAACGTCGGTTTCACCTCAGCTTACAAGACCGGTCAGGGCCGTGGATTCGACGTCACTCATAACTACTTCACAAACTATCTTCAGGAATTCGCATCCTTCAAGAAAGAAAAGGAACAGCGAACAGATCTTGACTTCAGGATTTCCAGGATAAACCCTCACATTTCAACCGATGAGGAACCGCCTCTACAGGAGAGAATGGCGCAGGACGTAGGCCTCGATCCCTTCGGGTTCCCTATCAGCGAATACAACGATGAGTTCAGAGGGATGAGAGATGATTCAGGGAAAAACATGTTCAGGAACAAAGAGTTTCTGAAGAATTTCTACAAGGCCTTTATTCTCTCAGAAGTCGATGACGAATACCAGATCTACGGGCTTTTCCAGAGGTTCTCACCGAAATTTAGATATGAATGGAGGTTGGCCCAAGCTGAAGCTGCGAATGCTTTCTGGAATAATCTTGAGGATATTTCAGCGACTGAAGGTAAGGATGAGTTGCTTGAGAAAGGAGCTATGATGCAGTCAGTTAGTATGCAGGATCAAGGTACTGACGTTGAATGGACGAAAATAAAACAAGATGATGAATTTGAACTGGATGAAGGTTTTGAATTAGATTTTATTCAAGATCAATCAGAGCTCCCTAAGCAAGTTAAAAATCTCTCTGATTTGGATTATTTCTTTGGGCCATCTGGGATGAGTTTAAGAAATATTGGTACTGCCATACACACCTTAAAGAACAGTGATATATTGGAAAACATTAGAGGTAGGCTAGAAGAGACTATTGAGAGAGCAAGAAGTAATGATGAAGAAAATGAAGAAATGATTGAAAGAGTAGAGAATGATTTAGATTCTTTACCTTCGGAAAAAGAATTTCGTAGTGAGATTCTAGATAAAATTGAAAAAGCGATGGATAAACTTTGGGAGGGTAATGGCGATGAGTTCTTGATTTCTGTAAATACTAAGTTAGGAGTCCTTGAAAGTCGGCTAGATATTCAGCAAACTCAGATACTAGAGAGAGCTCAGGAAGAAGGAGATCTTGAAGAACACGCCGTGAAGATGATGAGAGGTAAGCCTGATTACTTTGAGGCCGAAGGTGCTGAAACAAAAAGCCCAGAAGAAAAGCATCAGGATCTTTTGAAGCAGCTGATTAACAGCTTTGAACAGGCCTTGTGGATGGAGTCGAATCTCTTCCACAAAATTATTCCTGCTTGGATGGCGTCCTCGAATAACCAATTTATGGATGAAGAGGGAGAGGTTGTACATGAGGCCTTTGAGGCGCCAGAATTTATCTGGAAGACTCTAATTGAGAGGAAACACAAAGACGTTGATTTTGGCGATGGCTTCATTGAGAGGTTGGAGGACGATGAGGCCTTCAAAAAGGATATTTCGGCCGCTTCTGCAGCAGTCATCGTTTGGAGTCATTTCACACAGATTGAATCTGATTTCCAGATGGACGGAAACCAGTATATGGAGGAAGATTATGATGAGTATACCTGGATTGAATGGATGAACAAGCATGGAATAGGGGTGAACTTTGAGGCGATGAACGGTAGCGCTAACTCCCATTTCAAGCTCTGGAGGCCTAAAGATATGGTCACAGCGTGTAGAGCAGTCAATATTACTGCGAGAAATGAGCTTGATGAGATTCACGAAAATCTTTACGACTGTCCGTTGAAGTTCACGATAGATATGGAACATACCGCAAGTTTCGGAGTAGATCCATGGAGACAGATGCAGGATCTAATCGAACAGGAGAAATGGCTGGCTGAAAACAATGATTGTGGTGTACCTGTAGATAAGGACAGGCCTCTTTCCCAGATGGTGAGAATGTACCATCTGACGAAGCCGGGTCACGAAAGCTCTCAGGGAACTGGACATATACATGGGCCTTTCCGCTGGGGAGATACACAACTTTACACCTGGTTACATGATATGGTGAAAAATGGGTTCACACAGAGCGATGAACGGGCCTCTATAATGTATGAGGTTGGAGGAGAGATGTCGGGAACTGTTCAGAAGGCCAAGCTCTCGATGAACATGATTGAGCTTGGAATCGAGCCTGAGGATCTTGATCCTGCAAGAGTTAACCCAGGCAGCGAATACAGGGATGAGGAAGAGGCCTTGATAGCGAGATTCTTCGGGATGGACAGGCCTTCATTCAACCGTGAATGGGCGAAAATTGAGAATCATGCGTTTGATCCGTTGGAAGGACTTCTAGAGGCGACTAACTTTGATTACACTTGGACAAGTAACGCAGCAACTCAAAAGAGAGGAAATAGGCCTCAACAGTTCCAGGCAGAAAAGTACCGCTAGTAGTTAAATTCGTCTGAGATCCTTTCGCCGCCTTTTTTGAGTCTGTTCTTGATAAACTGCCAGCCTGGAACGGTATTGCTTTTGAAGCTCTCCATACTATGTCTCTTATCGATCTCCGCTGGATCATCGGACCAGGGAACTCCAACAGTTATGTAATCGTGATCACTGATATTTTCAGGTTCGTATTCAAATTTTCCTCCACTGAAATCCACTGTTTCTGGCATTTTAGCTGCAATATTTTCAGTAAGGCCTGATAGCTCTGGTATGCTGTCTCCGGCAGTGTAAACTGCGCCTTTGATCCATTCTGCTGGCGTGGACTCTGAGACATTCATTCCCTCGAAATCATCAAATTTCAGCGGATAACCGTCTTTCAGGCCTTCCATATCTGTATTCCTGGCAGTCTTGAAATTGGTTCTGGGAACGTTATAACTCCATGTTACCAGTAAAAGAGGTTCATCTCCTTTTAATTCCTCCAGAGCCTTTACATCGGCCACTCGGCTAGGTTCACCCTGATAGGGATAGGTGTGGATCCTGCTCTCATCAGTATCAAGGCCTGAATCCGAGATAGGTTCAAGGTAGTTTTTCTTCACAAACAGATTTCCTAAGTCTGAATTTCCAAATATTTGCTCAAATCTTTCCACGAAAAGTTTTGGTTCTGGTACTCCGAGAAGAGCGACATCATAGTCTTTTAGATCTCTGTCGGTGAAAAGACTGTTATAGGCCTGCTCTGGCTCAAAGTCATCAAATTCTTTGCTTCTTACATTGTCTGGCATCAGACTGTAGGCAACATCATCTTCGCTCATGTAACTCCTGAGTAACAAATATGCCGGAAAGTTTTTAAGTCTGTTTCCATAAATAGAAATCGTGAGGCCCAATGAATTCTAAAGACAAGCTGAAGGATATGCGAGAGAAGTCAAAAGAGAGGAGAATGGACGCAGCTGAGGAGTTCTCAGATAAACTGGTCGAAAAACTGGGTGATAAGGTTAAAGTTGTAGCTGTCTGGGGTAGTGTGGCCAAAGGAGAGCATGGCCATGACAGCGATATTGACACGTTAGTAGTTTTAGATGATACCAAGTTAGAAAGAGATGTGCCTGATGATGCTAAACAGAAGATCAGGAAAAAAGTCACACAGTTAGCCAAAGATACTGATGAAAGAATCACTATTCAGTACTTCCCGTTCCTAACGGATTTCTGGGATTCTCTTAGAAAAGGAGAGCCTCTAGCTATCGAGGCAGTGAGAAACGGTGAACCGATCTACGATACGGGAATCTTTATGCCTGCTAAGAGACTTCTTCAGAGAGGAAGAATCTCTGGTACACAGGAGTCTGTAAGAAAGAGGTTAAAAACCGGTGCTGCAGGTTACAAGAAGGCCGAACAGCAGCTAAAGTCCTCGACACCGCATAAACTTGAACAGGCTATGGCTTCGGCAGGACAGGCCCCTATTATGCTGGCCGGAAAACAGCCTCCAGCCAAAGAGAATGTTCCGGACGTTTTGGAAGATATGTTTGTTGATGACATGCTTGAACAGGAGTATGTTGAAATGGCCAGAGCAATCTATGAATTTGGTGACAAAGGAGAGAAAAATGCTGAAGAAGTCACTGGGGCAGAAGTCGATGAACATCTGGAGAAGACAGATAAGTTCATCAGAAGAATGCATGAACTGGTATCTCAGATGGGTGCTAGAAAGAAAGTTCAAAACATTGTAGAGGACTACAAGAAGTTCCTCAAGGCAAACGTTGCAGCACTGAAAGCTCAGGACATTCAGCCGCCTGAAGACAAGGATGACCTACCAGATGCAGTTGCAGAGAACCTGGAAGTAGACGAAGAACACATTGAGATGTTTGAGAAATGGGATAGAGTTATCAGCAAAATCAAGGAGAAAGACCTGGATGATGTCGATGAAAAAGAACTCTACGAGCTTAAATCTGATTCCCGGGACTTTATTTCACAGGTTGGGAAAGATCTCAGAGAGATGAATGATGAGGCCTCAGATATTGCCCCAGATGTCGATCCGTCAGAGGTAGCAAAGGATGCAGGAGACAAAGGAATGCCTGATGCGAAGGACGCAGAACTGGAAGAGGAAGAAGAGGAAAAATAAGGGGTTACTAATGGAGTTGTTGGAAAATTTAATTACGTTTGAAAACGTGATCGATGCAACGACAGCCACTGCTTTCACTGAGGGGCTGTATCAGGCAGCGGTAAGATCTACCTTTGATTACAGAGATGAGGCTAGAGGTTATGAGGTTGAGGACCTACATGAAGAGATTAATTCAATGAATGCAGAACATATGATTGGAGAAGAAGGCCCTCATGACGAAGACGCTACAGTCTTAGATTATTTTAGACCTAGAAGACATCAAAGAAAGAAGCATTTTGCAGAAGTCTACAATGAGAGAATCTCAAAACAGGATAGAGATCCTCCTTTAGACGCTGAAATGTATGATAATTTACTCAGGGAAGAGATACTCGTGAACATGTGAGTGCTCCAGTTTCCAGGCCTTATCTTTCATATCTTCTTTTTTAATGAATTCAGGCCTTCCTTCCCAGCTTCCAGTTTTCTCTCCACCAGTGACTTTTCCGTGAAAGAAGAAAGTTATTCCGCCGTGGTTGTGAATATCAAGTAAGTCTCCTATCTCAACTTCAAAGCCCGTTTCTTCTTTCACCTCTCTTTTCGCTGCTTCACGTAAATCCTCGCCTGATTGAATGAGGCCTCCTGGAAGCTCGTAATGCGAGTCCGTGTTCAATACAAGGTAATCACTGTGGTCTCCTTCCGCCATCACAGCAACACTTACCGGCGCCCAGAGAACCCTTCCGATAAACCGGGTTAAAACCAGTCTTTCGAATGGGCCTTTGATTAGTTTTCTCAAATACTTCATAGTTCAGTCTGTGCCTTGAGTAAAGTTAAAGTCTTCCAGTTCCAAACACTGGATGTGAGGATACTTTACATCTGTACCGGAAATTCATATAGAAGTCCGTTAGCTGAGGCCTTAACCCGGAAATACCACTTAGGCCTTGAAGTGGAATCGGCCGGAATTCATCCAGTCAGTGAAGTAGCTGAAATCACTGAAAGCCAGTTGAGAAAGAAGGACGCAATTGACTATGTTAAGCCAAGGCCTGATAAGTTATCTCAGCGGGCGATTGATGAAGCAGATAGAGTTGTATGTATGATGCCCAAACACAGTGAGTACATCAAGAGAAACTTTGAGATAGATCCTGGAAAAATAGAGGTCTGGTGCATTGAAGATCCTGTTCATCCGGACGTCAGCCCTGAAAAGGCCTTCGAGCAAATAGAGGAAGAGGTCAGAAATATAGATGGATGAGGGTTTAAAACAGAAAATTGAGACTCAGGCCTCAGTTGGCGAAATAGATAGTTTTGAGGAGATTGAGGAAGGCCTGAACTCGATTTACAGGATAGAGGCCTCAAAAGGAGAGTTTGTAGTTAAAGAAAGAACAAATGAGAGAAACGACGTTGAATGGTTTAGAGCTGAACCACTGATTTACCGTCTTCTAGATGATCTAGATATTCCTTCTCCAGAGATAGTTTTCTCCAGGCCTCATCCCGAAAACGGTGATCCTTTCTTTGTAATGGAAAAGCTTGAAGGAGTGAATCCTGAAGGATTCAAGGAGGAAATCAGTTTTGAGGCCTTGAAATCTATAACTGCAGAATTTGGTAGAATTCTAGGGATTGTCCATTCGAATACAGCATTTGGTGGTTATGGGATGCTTGGAGGTTTTGAGGGCGAAGTTGAAAATGTTTATGGCGCTGAGAGCTGGACTGAATCCATTCGGAGCAGTCTGGAGAAACTTGAGCAGTTGATAGGCGATGGGCTGGAAGATCCGCCGGAACTGGATTTCCCTGAAAACCAAGAAATTATGAAAAAACTGCCTGAAAGGCCTGAATCGGTTCTTCTTCACATGGATAACAGACTGGATAACTTACTGGTTGATGGAGACGAGGTAAAGGCCTTTCTTGACTGGAGCCATCCGGAGTCAGGTCATCACGAATACGATATTGTGAGGGCAGAGTATCTCCTAATTGATTATGACCTGGATTTTCTATCTGATGAAAAGAAAGATATTCTTAGAGAACTTCTCTATCAATCCTATGAGGATGAAAAAAAGATTGACAGAAAAGGATTTGATGAGCGAAGAGAGCTTTACAGAAAACTGACGGTGATATGGATAATAGCAGGTTTCCCAAACTGGGGATCAGAACTTGATGAGGGAAAAAGAAATGAATACAGAAGAGATCTAATTAATAGAGCAAGGACTGAAGGCCTCTAGGCCTCTTCTTCCTGCATCTCTTTGATCTTCTTCATCCTGAATGTCTCCTCTCTTTCTCGCTCCTCGAGAAGCTGGGTTACCGTATCAAGGCCTTCCTCCATTTCCGGAATGATCTTGTGCTCCAATGCGTTGACTCTTCTCTTTGTCTTCTCTATTTCATCCAGCAGCCTCATTATCTTAGTCTGGGTCTCTGCTGCATCAACGACTTTCTCTAGTAGCTCTTCGAATTTGTCAGCAGTCGAATCGATTCTCGAGGAAGAATCAGTAAGCCCATACTCTCGGTCCATAAGGCCTCTGCTAGCCTCTATGGAATCGATTTCAGGTACTTTCACTCCCATAATATTTTGAGATTCTAAGGTGATTTCCCTCCCATTGCTGGTATTCAATGCATTAGCCTGAATAGAGGCCTCACCATCGTATACCTCTGTAAGTAAGAGTTTTAGACGGGCCTGACTGTATAAATCGGCCAGTTCCTCGTTAACCTCTTCGGCCTCGCCAATGACTTTCATAAACTCATGGATTAGGCCGTCTCTCTTTTGCTCAAGTATTGAATGACCGTTATCTGCTAAATCGATTCTCTCCTTCAGTCGGAGTTCCTCACTTCTTGTAGGTTTTACGTCTTCACTCATGGTTCAGGCCTCTAGTTGAACTCTGGATCTCTGTCTTCGAGTTTTTCTTCTCTGAGCTCTCTATCGATTCTCGTAAGTTCATCCATCGGGACGATTGAAAGTAAATCCCATGCAAGTTCAAGCGACTCCTCGATATCTCTGTTCCCATCGAATCCTTGATCGACAAAGTGTTTTTCGTACTTGTTTGTGAACTCCAGGATTTTTTCGTCTCTGTCGCTTAATGCGTCTTCTCCAACGATTGCTACAAGGTCTCTGAGATCCTGTCCCTCTGCGTATAGTGCATAGAGCTGGTCTTTGACGTCTCCGTGGTCTCCTCTTGTGTATCCTTCTCCAATTCCGTTGTCCATCAGTCTTGAAAGACTTGGAAGCACGTCAATTGGAGGCGCATAATCCTGGTTGTCCAGGTCACGGTCTACTACGATCTGTCCTTCTGTAATGTATCCTGTCAGGTCAGGAATAGGGTGTGTCATGTCGTCTCCAACCATCGTGAGAATCGGTAGCTGAGTAACTGATCCTTCACGTCCCTTAATGATTCCTGCTCTCTCGTAAAGTTCTGCAAGGTCTGTGTACATGTATCCTGGATATCCTCTACGTCCCGGTACTTCCTCTCTCGCTGCAGATACTTCTCTCAGTGCGTTGCAGTAGTTGGTCATGTCTGTCATCACTACAAGAACTTCCATTCCTTTCTCGTAAGCAAGATATTCTGCTGTTGTCAATGCCATTCTTGGAGTAATGATTCTTTCCGGTGCTGGATCAGAGGCCTTGTTCAGGAACATGACGCTTCTTTCAAGTGCGCCTGTCTCCTCAAGTTCTTCTCTGAATTCCTGGGATTCTTCTTCTGTGATTCCCATTCCTGCGAATACTACAGCGAATTCGTCATCTCCTTTAATGTCTGCCTGTCGTGCGATCTGCATCGCAAGCTCGTTGTGTGGAAGGCCTGAACCTGAGAATATTGGAAGTTTCTGTCCACGAACTAATGTGTTCATGACGTCAATTGTGGAGACTCCTGTCTGGATGAAGTCTTCAGGTAGTTCTCTTGATGCTGGATTGATTGCCTCTCCGACGATGTCTCGTTCCTCATCTGGAATAACTTCTGGACCGTCGTCGATAGGCTCACCTTTACCGTCAAGAACTCTTCCAAGTAAGTCCTCGGTCACCGGCATCTTGACGTTTTCGTTCATGAAACGTACTTTTGCGTCTCGTCCGATTCCCTGTGTCTCCTCGTAGACCTGGATAATTACCACGTCTTTTGAGGTTTCAAGGACTTCTCCCTGTTTCACATTTCCGTCAGGGGTTTCAATCTCTACAATGTCTCCATAGGCGATGTCCTCGGTCTTCTCTACGAAGACCAGAGGGCCTTTAACTTCGTTAATTGTCTTGTATTCTTGCTGTACCATTATTCAGTCACCTCTTCAAATTCTTCGTTCATCTGGTTCTTGATTTTTTCCTTGACTTCAAGGAACTCTTCGCTTGTCGCCATCTCACTTATCTGGTTCTTGCTGCTCAGTGAGATAATGTCCTCTACCATTGCTCCGTCATCCAGAGCGTCGTAGGCCTCATCGGCCCAGTCAAGGATCGTCTCCAGAATATGATATGTCTTCTCCGGTGAAGAGTACTCATCTACTGGGTGGAATGCGTTTTGCTGCAGGTAGAACTGTTTGACCATCGTTCCGATCTCAAGTGTTAATCTTTCTCTATCAGGTAATGCATCCTTACCGACCAGCTGGACTGTCTCCTGTAGTTCTCCATCCTTCTGAAGGATGTCTCTCATTCTCTGGATGTTTGACTGCCAGTCTTCGTCCACTTCTTCCTCGAAATGGGCTGCTAGCTCGTCCTTGTAACCAGAGTAGGAATCATCCCAGTTAATTGATGGGAAGTGTCTCTTTTCTGCTAGGTCTGAGTCAAGCGCCCAGAAGTTTTTGACAACTCTCAGTGTATTCTGGGTTACTGGCTCCGAGAAGTCTCCTCCTGGAGGTGAAACTGCTCCAACAATTGAAACTGATCCTGGATCTACGTTTGCCAGAGGATCGACTCTTCCGGCTCTTTCATAGAACTCTGCAAGTCTTGAGGAGAGATATGCTGGGTATCCTCTCTCACCAGGCATCTCTTCTAGTCTTGCTGATACTTCACGCATAGCCTCTGCCCAACGACTTGTTGAGTCTGCCATCAGTGCGACGTCGAGTCCCATATCTCTGAAGTACTCTGCAATTGTAACTCCTGTGTAGATTGAGGCCTCTCTTGCTGCTACTGGCATGTTTGA
>ERZ1034573.5-NODE-5-length-64658-cov-23.560469_pt1 | contig 64658 bp, 43 predicted proteins | sample MGYA00520641_ERZ1034573 | MGnify/ENA primary metagenome ERZ1034573 (study PRJEB33760, sample SAMEA4777724) | hypersaline lake metagenome | biome: hypersaline environment; feature: brines | place: Spain | collected 2014-08 | depth 0 m ...
AATGTCTGAAGGCCTCAAGCCTTTTCTTCAGCATCCACTCAGGCTCATCTTTCTCTCTGGCTATCTCTCTAACTACTTCTTCGGTCAATCCTTTCCCAGAGTCGTACTTGATTTCCGCCTCGCTCTTATGGTTGAACTTTTCTTGATTCTTCTGCATTTCATCTTTGCTCATGATAAATTTAGATAGGCCTAAATCTTTAAACCTTGGACATGATTTGTTTTCTGAGCCATGCGTCCATTCATAGGTCGCTGTATTCTGGGAGTATTCGTAGTTTAGGCTATTTTTCGCCTTTGTTTCGAGCTCCAACGAGTATTTTCCAGACATCTGGGGCTAAAAATTTGATATGAGGCAGCCAATCAATTTCTTCAGCACTTCTGCCTCCCATCTTGGTTTTGAACCCTCTATATCTTCCGTGCTACGGTCAGGTCTAAATTTAAAACTGTTTCCGAACTGCATAATCGCTTTAATCAAAGAAAATCAGGTCTCAAGTCCTCAGTCTTCATTCCGTTTTTCTTTCCTTAGCTCGGGATATTTATCAATATTTATACTTTGCCTCCTTTCAGGAAATATTTCTCTTGATGTACTTTTATACGCATAAATATTAGTGATGTAAAGGCATTTTATATATCTCCCATCATGCCTACAGGTATACACTCATAAAACTCATAAATAAATATCTATATACGTTCTATCAAAACTTTCCGGCAAATGAAACTTTTGGACAACGCCTTCGAAATTATCCCGATGCTTCAAGTGACATCCTCTTGGTGTGTATAACTGCCGAAAATATCAGCAGAGGAACTTACTTACGGCCAGATGCTGGAAAATTCCCATCTGGAAGGTAGCGAAGAGTTCTGGATCGAGGGGGTCTTGGAAAAAGCTGCTGACATCTACGGCGACAGAATAGGCCTTAAAACAGGTCTGGACCAGACTGAGTCTCTTTCAGAAGCTTATACAGGCTACGTCCTTGAAAATAAAGATTTTTAGGATAAAATACTGGGTTTTGAGGTCGCCCCAGTTCTTTCAGACAACTATGGCGCCGGATTCGCCATAAGGCCCGAACAAGATAATGAGGAATATGATATCTTCAAAGAGGCCATCTATGAAGCTATTTACAGGGAAGTCGAAGGTTTCTAGGAGTTTCTGATATTGCTGGAGGAGTAGTCTTCGAGGCCTGAGATCCTCTGAACTTCTACTTCGTGTCCGGTTGCGTCTTCTGCCATCTCTTTGACTTCTTCCTGATTGTGTTTCTGGTCATAGCCTAGAGTTATAACATCGGGATCGATCTCTCTTACTGTAGAATAGATATCGCCCTTGCTACCGAGTAAGGCCTCGTCTACAGGTTTCAGAGATTCTACCATCTCTCTGCGTTCGTCTTCGTCGAAGTAGAGGCCTTTCTCCTTCTTTACACGGGAGTCACGGGCTATAATTACTACGAGATCGTCGCCAAGGTCTTTTGATTCTCTGAAATAATGGAGGTGGCCGGGATGCAGGATATCAAATACTCCCTGGGCCATCACTTTCTTCATGAAAAAACTGTTCCTGTGTCAAAAGTTAAGTCTTCCGGGGATATACATAAATCTAAAAAAATATATCAGTGCTATCTGTCATGGCTGAGAAACAAAACTCGGATGGTTACTGTATCGTGGTCGATGATTTCTTCGACTCTGTATATGAGGCATCACGTATGGAGGTCTTGGACGGTTTTGAAGAGATTGTGGAGCAGGTAACAGATAACTTAGAACGGTTCCGGGGATACGAAGAGATAGAGATCAACTACGAGGGTCCTATGGTCCAGACTTTCGCAGGCCCTGTTATGAAAGGCCCGGCGAGAGAAAACTCCCGTAGCTACCAACTAAGTACAGACTCAGAGGTGATGGACTTCGATATCAACGTCAAAGACTCAAGCATGGCTTTCATGGAGTCGGGACAAGGCCTTACACTGGATACGGAAAATGAATACAGAGACCTTGTTTTCAGCCACAAAGATGGTTCAAAACAGTTATACAACGACTTTATAGAAGAGTTCGGGAACCTTCTTGCGGTAGATGGTTCCCAGTACCGCAGGAACAAGGAAACAGATAGATGGGAGTTCAAGTTCCAGAGAAAAGATCTCAAAGGCCTTTGAAGACTATCTAATTTCTTTCCTCAAAGAATGCCTCAACCTCCTGCCAGGGAGCACGAGATTTCTTCAAACTTGTCTCTGGAGGGAAAACTTTCCTGTAGTTACTCCAGCTATACCTCTTGTCCATATACACTATAACTCCTTCGTCCTCCTTTGAACGGATGCAGCGACCTGCTGCTTGTACAGCACGGTTCATAGCGGGGTAAGAGTAACCGTAGTCCCAGCCCTTGCCGAACTTCTCGTCCAGGAAATCGATAAGGCCTTTGGTCTCCAGATCAGGCCTCTGCAGAGGAAGGCCTACGATGAAGACTCCTTTCAGCTTCTCGCCGGGGTAGTCTATTCCTTCGCCGAAAGATCCTGCGGCGACGCCGAGTAAAACGGATTCTCCCTGCTTTGCTGTAGCTGCGAAATCATCCAGTACCTCTTGTTTTCCTTCCTTGTCCAGACTTCTATCCTCTGTGAATATCTTCCTGTCTGTATGCTGTTCCAGCTCTTCTTTGATCTTGTACATAAAATTGTAACTTGGGAAAAAGACTGCACAGTTTCCGTCTACAGCATCGAAACTTTTGGACAGGTACCATGCGTATTTCTGCCTCATCGATTCGTCTCGTTCCTCGTACTTTGTCGTCAGCGTCGGTATAACTAATTCGAGCTTGTTTTCCTCAGGGAACGGCGATCCGAACTCCACTGACTCGTTTTTATCTTCATCTATTCCCAAGAGGTCGACATACATCGAAGGAGGTGTCAAAGTACCGGACATAAGCACTGAGGCCTTGGAGTCGTTGAGAGGTTTCTCCGTCGAGATCTGGGGGTTCAGGCACGAATAATTGATCTGGATGCGTCTGTCTCCTCCGTCTCCTATCACGCGTTTGATCGACCTTACGAATCCTTCATCCTTCCCTTTCCACGCGTCTAAAAACTCTGCGACCCCGGCACAGTAGCTTTTCTCTTTTTCCTCGTGTATCTCCTCGGCAGCTGTCTCAAGATCTACAATCAGCTCCTCGTAGCTGTGGAAGTTATCTATCGGATCTTTCAGGTCTTTTTTCCCTACAGTGTCCTCGTGTTCCTGCTGGCCAAGTCTTTCACGCGCCAGCCTAAGTACTTCATCCTTCAACCGTTCCAGATTCTCCTGTTCCGGGTAGAAACCGAACTTCTCCGCTTCAGTGATCGCCCTGTCTATGTTAGGTATCGAAAGATTGTTGGAGAACAGGCTCCTCGTCCTCGAAGGCACGTTATGGGCCTCATCCACTACAATTATGGTATCGCTGAGATCAATCTCTGCCTTCTCCAGCACGATATCACGTACCGCAGGGTGGAACATGTGGAAATAATCGGCAACGATAAGATCTGCCTTCTGGGTCATGTAAAGCGAGATCTGGTACGCACATACCTCGTTACATCTTTTCTTTACCTCTTCCGCAGTCAAGGCCTCATTCTGAAGCTCCTTGATCTTCCTCTTCGCCTTATCCGTCAGTTCATGGCTGTCAGTGAAGGTATTATCGTGTCTCGGGCAGTCAGGGCCTTCCCCGGTCCTTGATATAGAGTCTGCCTCACATAAGTGGTCTTTACCGATAAGGTCGACGGTCTTCACGTTTGCATCCTCATGTCTCTCGTTGATTTTTTTCGCAGTCTCCAGTGCGATCTGGTGCTGGCTGTTCCTAGGGGTAAGAAACAGTACTTTGTTATCGGACTGAAGTGCCTCCTCTAGGCCTGGAGTCAATGAGGCTGCGGTCTTTCCAAGGCCTGTAGGCGCATGAGATACAAGTGTTCCTTCTCTGTCTATGGCTGAATTGACTTTTTCCATCATCTCGGCCTGTTTGTCCCTTTTCTGATCGAATGGGAATAGGTTCATGTAAAGTGGAGTCGGCGTGAAGTCATTTAAGGCCTCTGAATTGTCCTGCTTTACAGGGAAAATGACTATAAAATCCGGTGGGCCATTTATGTACTATGTCTCTTTATGCTCTGGAGAACCTAGATGAGGCGATGGAGGAGACCAAAGATCTTTTACTCCCCTTCGACTTCATGACCTGGACTAAAATAGCTATAATTGCATTACTGGCGAGCGGAGTAAGTATCCCGAACCTTCCGGCCGGTGCACCTGCTGGAGGCCCTGGAGATCAGGTATACACACCTGATTCAGACTTCGAGAACACGCCTGACGTAGCTTCAGGCATCGGAGATATATCTATGACAGGCCTTTCCACGGCAGGAATTACAGATGCAGTGGCAGTCGCCATCTTGGCACTGGGAGCTTTGTTCGCAGGTTTCTTCCTCTATATATCAAGTATCTTCCAGTTCATCTACTTCCAGACAGTACTGGATAAGAAACCCTCTATTGTCGAAAATATCAGGAAACACGCCTACAGAGGCCTCAGGTATCTTGGATTCCAGATAGGAATTGTTATCCTGGCTCTGGCTGCCTTAATCGTTCCGGCAGCACTATGGGGTACAAGCCAGTTCATGGCTCTGGTAGCTCTAGTGGTGTTCTGGGTGCCGTTTGCGGTTGTACTGGCTGTGATAATGGGCCTAGTACACGATTTGGTTCTCCTGAGGATGATGGAGGAGAAAGAAGGCCTTATAGAGGCAGCAAAAAACGTCTGGCCTGATATAAAGACAGAATGGAGACAGGTAATAGCGTTCCTGTTCGTCAAGTTCTTCATCAGTCTGGCAATAGGTGTTGCTCTTGCAATGGTCATTATTGCAGTAGTTATAACACTCCTCATACCGTTTGGCATAGCAGGAATCCTTGCAGGACTGGTTCACCCAGCTCTGTCGCTACTGGCATTGATCGCAGGAGCATTGACATTCACAATCATCATGTTCTACCTGAGAATGCCGTTCTCGGCATATATCTACACCTATGTCACACTGTTCTACCACGATCTCACATCATAGAGCGTAGACGTGGAGGATAAGGCCTCCACACCTAATTTTTCTCTTTCCAACCTTTTCTCAAGAATCTATCATAAGGAAAAAATGAAAGAGATGGGGGAGGGAAAAAATATAAGTCATTTTTTTACAGGTCGGCCCCGTATTCACGGAGCAACAACCTGATAGATTCGTGGAAGGCATCAGTCTTGTCCTTGAAAACTCCTCTCTCAACCATCTCCTCGACTTCATCATCCAGTCTGTCCGAAAGTCTTACTGAAACCGTTGCCATCCAACTATGTAATACAATACCTTAACTTCCTTATAAAAGTAAGGCCTTTCTGTATTACAGGAGGTCTAGAGAGTATGGATCTCTTATCTGGTAAATTTCTGGCTCAGAAGTCTGTTATCGAGGCCTGACGTGAACCTATCATCTTCGATTCCTGTTTCAGTCTGTGGTACAGGAACTTGAACTCTGAGCCTATCATCTGTTTTACATTGGAGAAAGTATCGACTTCCTGTTTCTCGTCAAATGCGTTTCTGAGTGTTTCTCTGATCACCCAGACTCCGAGGGGCGCCCAGTACTCCGGGCTTACGTCTCTCAGGATCAAGGCCTTTGCCTGTCTTTTCCTGTCTCTCAGGTGTTCAAGTGTTCCGAGGCGTGCTGCGTAGAATGCTCCTGCTGTCTGTTCGGCATAGCTTGTCCGGCCTGAGTATGGTTCGTAGTTCTGGGCTATGTATGTGTTTTCGGCTGCGTTCCATACTGATCCAGGCCTCTTCATCTCTATCAGTTCGTACTCCCAGCGACCGGGTATCAAGAATATGTGGAAGTCGTTGCCGACGTATTCGTTTTTGTAGTATTCGATCTGGCCGAGTTCCTGGTAGTTTTTGACCTCTTTTCTCAGTCTCTTGGAGATCATATCGTCAGTTGCTGTGATACTCCATCTTGTGGGGACAAGTTCACGGTTCTTTTCCTCTCCCAGCATCCCGGTTGTAAATAATTGCTGGATCTGGTAGTTATCCACACCTTTCTGATGCAGTTCGTCTACCGCGGTCTCGGCTTTCGCATCTCTATCGTAGAACATGTCCTCGATTTTTCTCTCGACAGTGGGGTTTTCCCCAAGGTTGAATGATTCTACGTTGCCCGAAGCCGATACAGGTTTCGCCCTACCTCCTGAAATGCTTTGACCAGGCCTTTTCTCCAGTTCCACTTCGATATCTACCGGCTTTCTGGCCATCGCGATCTCCCGGGTGTTCTGTGCAAAGTTTCCAGGCTTTTTGACCTTCTGTTTTTCCTTTGAGTTGACGAGAGAGGTCCTTAACGAGGCTACTTTCTCTATAGAATAGTTTTGCCCGTACCAGTCCTTCGGCGAATCCATAAGACTTGAACTGCCGAGATGTTGCTGTGGGGAAAGAACGCCGGTATTTACTTTGGGATAGTTGTGGCTCCCGATGAAGATGCTCGGAGAAGTTCCCTGAAAACTCTTTTTCCTCTCCTGGGAAGGCATCACTCTCTCAAGTTTTCTCCGGGCCTCTTCTTCGCTGATCCCTTTTGCGAGTTTGCCGTATCCCATATCTATGTATTAGGTAGAAATTCTTGTAACTGTTTTACAGTTTCCAGTGAGGATCCTTGCTGTCCTTTATATCAACGATCTCATCAAGGACATCTTTTTCTCCCTGGGTAAGCAGATCACTCAACTCCTGGAGCTGACGATACTCCTTGCCGGTGATATTAACCCACAGGACATCACCTTCCTTGAAATCTCTTCCAACTGTGGCGTTAGAAATCGAGACAGCTACCTGAGAACCTTTCTCCGCTTTCTCAACTTTCTCGTTTTGCTCCTGGATGCTCTTCACTTTACCTACAGAGACACCGTCCTCGTTCATAACGCCTCCGCCGTTCAAAACCCCGTCAAGAATCTTTACACCTACAACAGCAGGATTCGACGAACGGAAAACGTGGTCATGCAATACCTCGATCTTTGCAGGCCTTGAAACAGCGCTTAAGGCCTTCTGTCTTTTCTTTCTCTTCAGTTCTTCTTTCCAGGACTGGTAGTCTTCGATTATCTCGTATACGACGTCGCTCTGGAATATCTTGATATCTCTATCCTTTGCTACTCTTTCTCCCTGTTCTGTCATGTCTGTGTTGAAGGCCATGATCGCTCTTTCCTCAGGGCTCTCGTTCTGGACCTCCGCTATGTTTGACTTCTTGATAGGGCCTACTTCTGCCTTCTGAACGTTGATATCTAGGTCTTCTACCTCCCTCATAACTGCTTCGAGGGAGCCTAGAGAATCTGCTTTCACTACGATTCCCTCGTTCTGTGTCTCGAACTGGCCGAGTTCAAGCTCCTCCTCTACTTCTCTCTTCGCCTGTTCCAGGTTCTCTTCACTTGCTGTTCTGATAGGGGCGCCCGAGATAACGTCCTCAAGGTTCTTTCCAGAGATCTTGACTCCTGAAGCAGGATGGACCTCGTCTACCTCGTCGTACTGTTTGTCGACACGGATCTCCTGTAGAGGCCTTGGCTCGAGAAGCGCTCTTATCTCCGTTACTTTCGCTCCTTCAGCTGTACCGTATACAAGTTTATCTGTCTTCCTCATGATGCCGTCATAGTGGATCACGTCAACTGTTGTGCCGAGGCCTTTTTCCTGTGATACTTCGAGGACTGTTCCTTTGCCTATGCCTTCGTGGATTTCGAGTTCGTCAGATAGGTAGTTCTGGCTGAGGCCTGTGACCACCATCAGTAGTTCCGGGATTCCTACGCCTGTCATGGCCGAGATAGGTACGAGTGCTGCTTTTTTCTGGAAGTCATCGACCCTATCGAACCTGTCGGTCATCATGTCGTATTCATCGAGTTCTCCCATCAGTTCATAGATCTCTTCGTCTATTTTCTGCTGTACCCGGTCTGGCTGTTCCTGGATAGCTTTTGTGAACATCTTTCCAGCTTCTTTCCAGCCGCTTAGTTTATCAATCTTGTTCAGTGCGATGACGAAAGGCGTTCCGCTCTCTTTAAGTATTTTTATTGCTTCTTCGGTCTGTGGCTGTACTCCTTCCTCGATATCTACGACCAGGATTGCGATGTCTGAAATACTGCCTCCACGTTTCCTCAGACTTGAGAATGCTGCGTGCCCAGGTGTATCGATGAACAGAAGGCCTGGTATCTCGAGGTCGGTCTCTAACTGGTCAAGCAAAGGCCCACATACGTCTCGACAAGTGTTGAGCGGTACCTCTGTGGCTCCGATCATCTGTGTGATGCCGCCTGATTCTCCTTCAACTATCTTGGATTCACGGATGTTGTCGAGAAGTGTCGTCTTACCTGAGTCGACATGGCCCAGGACTGAAAGTATTGGCTGGCGCGGCATCTAAGATTCACCTTAAAGGCATTATTCGATAGAAATCTTAAAAACACGTACGGCAGAGAGCTCTGAAACCTGAAAACTGGAAAAAGTAAGAGAGAAATTATATGTGGAGAGGGTTTGAAGGCCTTTATTCTTCCTTTCTGTGGCCGTGGTTCCTGTCGTTCTGCCAGTCCTTCTCGCATTTGGCGGAGCAGAAACGCTTCCTGTCGCCGTTTGTAAGGACCAGCATCTTGCCTTCTGTCTTCCGTACTTCTTCGCCGCAGTAATCACATTCTGTCATCGTTTATCCCTCCATCTCTGTTTCTTTGATGTGTACTACGTCGTCTTCACGGATAGGGCCTCTAACGTTCCTTACGAGGATCTTTCCTTCCTCAGGCCCTTCTATTACTCTGCATCGGATCTTCCGGACGCTTCTGTGTCCCTGTTCTCCGATGACTTCGATTACTTTTGCTGTTACCATGATTTTTCACCGTGTGAAGAGGATATTATTCCTCTTCTTCTTTGTCGAGAAGTTCGGCTGCTTTTTCAGCTACTTCTTCTACGTCATCTTCCGCGTTGCCTGTCTTTGTGACTGCGATGGCTGCGGACTGTACCTGGATGCCTGCTGCGAGGCCTAGTTCATCTTTGTCAGGTACGAACGTGTAAGGAATATCTCTTTCCTCTGCAAGGCTTGGAAGATGCATAACGATCTCTTCCGGAGAAACGTTTCCAGCTATTACAACTAGCTCGGCTTCGTTTCTCTCGATGGCCTTTGTAACTTCGTTAGTTCCGATTACAACTTTGCCTGTATCTTCAGATTTTTCTACTGCGTCATACGTCTGTTCAGCGAGTGATTCGCTTGGTTCAAACTTCTCATAGCTCATTTTTTGGTACACCTTTCACAACCTTGGGTCATCAAGGCTACAACCTAGAATTAGTTGAAACTTTTTTATACCATATCCGAACAAATAGGCCTTTCTTACTCGTGTTCGGGATCGAACTCTGCAAGCTTCTCGCTCTCGATCCAGTCAAGCTCTTCCTCAAGATCCCTGATGAGCATGTTGAGGTCGTGCTCCTGTCGGGAAGTCGAGACCTCCATCTGCTCCATCTCGTTCACAAGTTCCTCTTTCAGGGCCTGGACCAGTTCCTGCCTGGAGTTTGAATCCCTGTACTCGCTGATGTATTCCCGGAGTTCTTCCTTTTCCATAAAGAGAAAATAGGTTGTAAATGTTTTTTACTTTTCGTCCGAGACCGCACGTTCAAGCTCGTCCCTGCGTTCCTCGAACTCGTTGAGAAGACTCTGGGCCTCTTCCTCCGTATCACCGGCCTCATCAGTCCTCCTGTCCAGGTCATCCATCACAGCATCCATCTCGTGGGAGATGTTCCTCATCTCATGGACAAGGTTCTTCACCTTCTCGAACTTGTTGACCTCCAGGAAAAGAGAGTTACCTTCAGCACTCATCTGGGAAAGCTGTTGAGTAGCCGTCGACTCATCTACATCTGACTCATCGTACTCTACCTCACCGCTATCCTCTATACTCTCAAGCTGATCCTCTTTCTCCCTCATCTGATGCTGGATCTCCTCCTTAAGGCCTTTCAAGCTCTCATCAAGGCCCTGTTCTGAACCAGAGTTCTTTGCCTGGCCGGAATTCTGCTGTTCCATCTGGCCCTGGATCTTTTCATTGACCTCGGAAACATTCTGCTCAACCTCTGTTCCCTGCTCTTCAGGCCTCCATTCCTGTTTCTCCTGATCCTGCTGACTTCTATTTTCCTCAACCTGCTGGGTATTCCCGGACTGGGAGAAACCTTTTTCAGCTTCATCTGTGTTATTCGGGGCCTCTTCCTGTGAAACATCCTGGCTCTGTGAAGGGTTTTGCCCCTGTCCAAGGCCTTGATTCTGTCTCTGTTGCGGTTGCTGACTTTTATCCTGTTTTGAGGCCTGGTTCTGTTGTTCCTGATTCTGGTTGTTTTCCTTACTTACTAGGTTCTTGATTTCTTCCATATTTTCCTCAAGCTTCTCTTTGTCGCCATTTCCGAGGTTGAACATTGTCCTATTTGTCAGATTACCTTCGCTCCTGTTTAAATATACTGGTTTTTCGACTAGGGGAAAAACATCTATGAACGGATATCTGTTCTGGGGTTCTCTGGAAGCTACTGGATAAGAAGCCAGGATTTGGTAGAAAGGAAAGTAAGTAAAATGGTGAGAGGATTTATTCCTCTTCGTCTTCGTCGTCTTCAACTCTTTCGACTTCTGGCTGGAAGTCATCGAGTTCGTAGTCGAGTTCTTCTCCTCTCTCCTTCATTGTTTCCTGTGCGAGGAGGTAGAAGACTGTTCCCAGTGCGTTGTTCCCTTTGTTGTTCGCAGGGATGACGAGATCGATGTCTTCGAGACTGTTCTCTGAGTCTGCTACTGCGACTACAGGAACTTTCGTGTCTCTTGCTTCCTGTACTGCCTGTGCATCTGTCTCTGGATCTGTAACCAGTACGATCTCAGGTTCCACGAAGTTCTCGGACTGAGGGTTTGTAAGAGTTCCCGGCATGAAACGTCCATCCACCTTCATGGTCCCGATAGCTTCTGAGAACTTTCTGACCGGAAGCTGTGCCTCTTCTTTTCTTCCGACAACTAGTATATCTTCAGGATCATAATCCGCCAGAAGGCCTGCTGCCTTTCTGATCCTCTTATCAGTATCTTCAAGGTTTAGAACGGCCAGCTGGTTCTTCTTGACGTGGAAAATATATTTCTCCATGTCCTTGTGCTGGGCCTTTGTCCCTATGTGTACACCGTTAGCAAGGTATTCATCACGATCTATAAGCAGGTCTTCTTCATCGCTCATCCGAAAATCACCTGGTGATTTTCTGTGAGACCAGAAACTATTCTAGTTTCGTTCATAAGTCGGTATTTAAAGACAAATATTAAATACCGCTCGCCTCCAGAGTAGATAAAGTGAAGAGTAAAGGCCTTGCACAGTTTACTCCTGTTCTCCTATCTCACCGAAATCGATGTCACTTTCATCCTTCAGTTTGAAGAAAATCGCTGCACCAGCTATCATACCGGCAATTATCGGCATCGAAAACCGGAGAATCTCTCCAAAACTGTTCTGAGGAGCCAGGAAATCTGTCCCAAATGCTATGACTAGAACAGATACTACTCCCAGTACTGAGTAGACCAAGGCCTTTCTGTTGAGATCTTTCATCGTGAATTTATCTCCGGCTCATCTTTCTGGTCCCAGAGGCGCATCAAACGGTTTAACTTTGCGATCCTGATGTCCGCGATCCCTGCCTTGATCACAGGTGTTTCCCACTCCAGCGCGAGATCTGAGATCGTTGAATCACAGGTCTCTCCGCTTCTATGAGAGATCACAGGTGTATAATCCTCTTTTTTCGCTAACTCGACGGTTTCTTTCGCATCAGTCACTGTACCGATCTGGTTAGGCTTCACGATCAATGAGTTACATGCTCCATTATCGATACCTTCCTGAAGCCGCTCCTTATCCGTCGTGAACAGGTCATCCCCACAGATCATAACCTCAGGGTTCTCCTTCGTCAGCTTCGCATGCATACGGAAATCATTCTCATCGAACGGATCCTCCACGTACACAAGCTCAAAACGGTCGATAAGCTTCTGAACAAAATCAAGCATATCTTCAGGAGAAAGCTTACCTCTTATCGAGGAAACATTGTACTTACCGTCCGCGTAGAACTCGGAAGCCGCGACATCAAGGCCTATCCTCGCATCATATTTGTCAGCGACTTTTTTCAAGGCCTTTAGAGTCTGTTCATCGTCCATAGTCGTGATTAACGCGCCTTCATCGTTCATCCCCTGGACTTTACGCGGATACTTCTCCTTGAGTTCCTGGTAGATCGCGGTATTGGTTTTCAGCGCCTCAGGAAAGCTCTCTGCGTTCACAGGTAGTACAAGGAATTCCTGGATGCTTGTGTTTCCGCCGTGTTCTCCGCCTCCGATAACGTTGCTCAGAGGTAGTGGGAACTTGTTACTGTGGTCGAAGCCTGAGGCCTGTTTGAACGCGAAGCTTGATGCGATACCGGCTGCTCCTATACGTGAGAAGTCTCCGGTATCGTCCAGTTTTTTCAATCGGTCATCGAATTTTTCCTGTGAAAGGTCTTTTCCCTCCAGGTTCTGGATCAGGTCTTCGGTATCTTCGAGGTTTTCCGGTACGAAGCATTTGGCCTCGTGTTCTCCGGTCGAGGCACCGCTCGGTGCTTTACCGTAGCTCCCGTTGATCTCGGCTTCTACAGTTGGTTTGGTCCTGGAATCGATTATCTCCCTGAGTTCTAGAGAATCTATCTTCATAGAATATTTTTGGAGTTGGCCTGATTAAAGCCTTTCCTCTACCTGATGAACAGGAAATAGATCAAGGCCGCTACAAGCAATGTGATGATAAGGCCTGTATTGATCAGAGAAATCAACAGCTTGTTGTTTTCCTTCCAGATAACCATCCGGTGTTTGGTATCTTTGATCTTACCCGGCAGTTCCTTTTTCTTCTCGATAAGCTGTTCCTTCCAGATATCGAATCTTGTAGGAGGTTCAGGGATCTCTCTCACAGAGTCCTGGTAACAACGGGTGCATTTCCCAGGTACCTCTCCTTCCTCCGCGAACTGCTCAGAATACCACTGGTAACCACAGCGCCTACACTCGACGTTTCTGTACTCCTTCATCAGTTACTCCTTTTTCCTCTCTGGCCAACTCAAGAACAAGCTCGGAAAGCTGTTCGACCTTATTCATCAACTCTTTCTTTTCCCTGCTTTCCTCCTCAAGCTGACTGACACGCTTTTCCAGTTCCTTACCTCCCTCGATCCTGTTTTCAAGAGAATTAATACGCTTTTCAAGCTCAGAGGCCTTCTCACGCACACTCTCTTGATCAGACTTCTCGTCATCTCTCAGCTCACGGACGCCTTTCTTCAGGTCCTCAAGCTCTTTCTCGTTCTCGTCGATCCTCTCAACTTCGCTCTTCAAGGCCTCGACTTCCTCGACACGGCTTTCGAGATCCTCGAAGTCCTCTATATTATTCTTTAATTCAAGATCTTGTTTAAGGCCTTCTATCCTGTCCTGGATCTTCTCTGTCTCGCTACTCCTTTCCTTCTTGGCCTTTTTGAAGTCCTCACGCAGGATCTCCAGCTTCTTGCTGTTTTGACTTACATCGTTCTCAATAGACTCTTCAAGATTTTCAAGCTTCTCCACAAAGTTATTGTTGTTCTCACTTGTATCTCTTTGAAGGCTCTCTTCCAGCTCCTCAATCTCCTCATCAAGAATTCTTTCCTTTTCCCTAACATCTTCAAGCTCACTTTCAAGGCCTTTAAGTTCATCTTCAACCTGTTTTATTCTTTCTTGGTCTTTTGCCTCTTCCTCAAGCTTCTTTACCTGGTTCTCAAGTCTTGCTATCTCCTCTTCTGTCCTGGCTTCTTTCTTGAACTCTTCAAGGCTTTCCCTTACTTCTTCCAGGTCTTCCTCCTTCGCCGCAGTACTCTTTAACTCGGTAAAGGCCTTCTTGTCTGCGGTGTGATGGCCCAGTTCCCGAATCTTCTGTTCGATCTCCTCGAATCTGTCCTCAAGGTCATCCACATTTTCCTCTTTAGACTCTGACTTTACCTCATCTATCTCTTTTCTCAGCTCCTGAAGACCTTCCTCTATCTCTCTGGTTTTACCGTCATCGGAATCTTCCAAGGTCTCCACTTGTTCACTGAGCTCGTTAAGTTCTTCGCGTAAATCATCGTTTTCCTTTCCTGCTTCGAGCTCCTCTACATTATCCTGAAGCTTATTTATCTGTTTCTGGAGCTTGGAGCTTTTCGCCTCCTGATACGTCTTAACTATGCTCTTGATGTTCTCTCTGTCCTTGATCTGGTCTTCGAGACCTTCAATCCTTTCTTTAAGCTCCTCAGTCCTTTCGACAAGCTCGCTGTCTTCCTCCTCTGACTTCTCTTCAACTGTCCCAACTCTTTCTTTCAGCTCCTCTATCTTCTTCTCATTTTCCGGTACAGTTTTTATTTCATCTTCTCGGGACTTTACATCGTCTTTGAGGCCTTTGACCTCCTCCTCGATATCCTTCACGTCCGCAAGTTCTTCCCTTATCTTTTCATCGAACTTCTCGCCTGTGATGAGGCCATCAATATTTTTCTCCTCGTCACCTATAACTTCTTCTAGTTTCGTATCTATATCGTTTTCATCCAGTTTGTCGTCTATATCCAGTTTTACCTGGTCTATGTCTTTGATCTGGTCTTCAAGCATCTCCTCATGCTGTTCGGTTTTCTGTTTGACTGAGTCAAGTTCTGGAAGCCGCTCCTCCAGTTCTCCGAACATCGACTCGACTTTGGACTCTTTCTCGTTGACCTCCCTCTTTAACTGTTCTACACGGTCCATCTTCTTCTGCAGGGACTCATGCATCTCAGCAAGGTTGTCGAAATCATCTATCTGCTGTAGATCATCTTCCATATCGTCTACAGTACTCTGTAAATTGTCCAGAAGTTCCTTGTTCTGCTCTGACTGGCCTTTGATCTGGTCAACGTTTCCCTTGATTTTTTCGAAACGTTTGTTGATTTTTTCAGGCTCCATGTCCTCGTAGATATCTTCTATCTTCTTGTAGCCCTGCTTAATGTTGTCAACTTCTTTCTCCTGCTCGAGAACCATCGAACGAACTTCCCCGATCTTCTCGGAGAGATTACTCAAACGCTGGTTGACCTGATCCTTGAAGCTGTCGACGGACTCGAAACGACCCTCGAGTTTCTCCGTCTTCTGCATCAGGTCTTGAAGCTCTATATCATCTTCATCATCTTCTTCATCCTGATGCTCATCAGGATCATAATCTATATCCTGATCCTCACGGGCGATAGAACCAACAGTATCAGGCCCATCGTCCTCCTCTGTTTCATCTTCGTCTCCTGAGGCCTCTTGTTCGCTTTCTGATTCCTCTTTATCCTCTTGCTGTCCCTCGAGTTCTTCTTGAGGCTCTCCCTGTTGTTCAGTATTTTCTTCAGGTCCTTCCTCTTTTGAGACCTCTTCTTCTGGTTCCTCTGGTTTTCCGGAGTTCTCGTCTTCCTGTGACTGTTCTTTCAGCTCTTCTACCTGCTGGTTTACTTCTTCTTCGACGTCTTTGTCTTCTTCGTCGCCTTTGATTTTATCGAGCACTCCCATTGGTTATACACTGTTTATTTGACTTTGCCGGTATTTAAGACATGTCCATCTCGTCTTTCAGGCTGTCGATATACATGTTAGACATCTTGAAACGGCCTTCCTTAAGTTTATCAGACGCCAGCTGTAGCTCCAGCCTTTTATCACGCACTTCCTGACCTTCCTCCTCTCTTCTGTCAAGCTCCTCTCTGATGTTATCAAGTTTCTTCGACAGCTTATGATAATTTTCCAGCTCTGTATCTGGGATTTTGTGTGGATTGTGGTATGTAGGCCTGAAGTCGACAAACCACGGATCTCCCTCATTGTAATTTGAGTTCTGGATCATTCCTGTACCGATGTCCTCACTTGAGATCCTCTTCGCGAACTGTTCTCCATACTTTTTCTCAATCCTCTCGATATCCTCCATAGACTTCGTCTGCATCTGTATTTCTGTCATGATGTTTCCTGAGATGGCTTGTTTGAAGTCTGCTGTTACCTGTGATGCCATCATGAGGCCTATACCCCATTTACGGAACTCTCTTGCACCTCTTTCCAAGGCGTGGTAACCTCCCTTTCCTCCGTATTCTTCCAGTAAGCGGTGGACCTCGTCAAATATCACCAGCATCTCAAGGTTTCCACTTTCCTCCCACTCGATCTCGAAGATCTGGTCGATAATCTCTCTGACAGCTTCATCGAATTCCTCTGTTGTCAGCTGGTTCAGCGTGAAGACCGTGATCTCTCCAGGCTGTTTCAACTGCTGGAAATCGATATCGGGGTTCTCCGAACTGACCTCCTTGATGATACCGGGGTAAGGATGCTCATCTGTCTCAGGATCCATCTCAAATCTGTCATAATGTTCCTCAAGGTTCTCATCTTTCAGTTCCTTCACGAAACCCGTCCACTGGGCAGTAGGATCGAAGACCACAACAGGGATGTCATTCTCCAAGGCCTCCTCAGCCACAACGTTTGCGGTCACAGACTTCCCTGATCCTGTCGAACCTGCCACGATTGCGTGGGTAGTCAGATCTTTCGGATCTATGAAGGCCTCTTTTTCTGTCTCTGCGATCTTTCCGACCTCGAAGAACCTATCATCATCCCCTCCCGGAAGCTTGCTGTAATCCACAGGGAAAACATATCTGGATTCTTCCTGTTTGTGTTCCTGGTACCATCTCTGGGTGTAGAAACCGCCTCCGATTATTATCGCCCCTACGATGGAGAAAAGAGCTACCCGGATCCTTGTAGCATTCCAGAAAGGATTATTAGCTCTGAAAGTGTCTGTAGCGGCAATAGTACGGTTATCTACAGTCAACTGGCCCTGAACGTAATATTCACCTAGTGGAAGCTCTTCTAGAGGATTAAGATCATGCGTAAAGGAACCAAAGTTAGAGAAAGTAACGTTCCTTGTTGTCTTGAAAATCCTGTTGCCGGAGACAGCATCTCTGACGCCATAGGTTACTTCGCCGGTCCTGTTCTCGTCTTCACTTGATGAAATTACCGTTAAAACATTCATAATGCCGTTAGGCCTCACCTCATCCATAGTCGTCTGTATATCAAGTCTTATATCTGACTGACTTCTCCTGACAACCCTCAGGCCTGCCGGTATGCTTTCCTCCAAGCCTCCGCCCCGGACAAAGATATTGCCGACTTGAAGGCCCTCGCTTACTTCTGTTGCGTTGACTGTAATCCTTGCTTCTCCTGATTCTCCGGGCTCCAGAGTTATCTCTCCCTCAGCGTCTATCAGAGGCCTCAGGTTCTCTCCAGGCCTTATCGAATATGTATTCGTCTGGTTGCCTGTGTTCCTGATATCTGCTGTGTAGATCTGGGTATCGCCCTTGAATATCACACTTATCGAAGGTATGTCACTGCTTACACTGAGGCCTGTGGCTGATCCTGCTATCAGAATCATTGCAAGGCCTATCATTACTGTTTTCTTTTTCATTCTATATCCATCTCGTCTTTCAGACTGTCTATGTACATGTTTGCCATCTTGAATCTTCCTTCCTTGAGTTTGTTCTCTGCGAGCTGTAGCTCCAGGTCCTTGTCTCTCGTGTCCTGTCCCTGCTCTTCTCTCTTTTTCAGCTCCTTTTTGACACCGTCGACTTCCTCTGACAGGTTGTGGTATTTCTCCATCTCGCTGTCAGGTATCTTGTGTGGGTTGTGGTATGTTGGCCTGAAGTCGACGAACCATGGTTCTCCGTCGTTGTAATTGGAGTTTTGAATCATTCCTGTTCCTACGTCTTCACTTGAGATTCTTTTGGCGAACTCCTCACCATATTTTTTCTCGACTCGGTTTATGTCTTCCATGGATTTGGTCTGCATCTGTATTTCTGTCATGATGTTTCCTGAGATGGCTTGTTTGAAGTCTGCTGTTACCTGTGATGCCATCATGAGGCCTATACCCCATTTACGGAACTCTCTGGCTCCTTTCTCCAGTGCTTCGTATCCGCCCTGTCCTCCGTATTCTTCGAGGAGTCTGTGGACTTCGTCGAATACGATAAGCATCTCGAGGTCTGGGCTTTCCTCCCATTCCTTGTCGAAGATCTGGTCGATTATGTTCCTGACTGCTCCGTCGAACTCTTCAGTGGTTAACTGGTTGAGTGTGAAGACTGTGATCTCTCCGTCGTTTTGCAGTTCCTCGAAGTTGATGTCTGGGTTCTCGGAGCTGATCTCCTTGATGACTCCTCTGTAAGGATGTGAGTCCTCCTGAGGATCCATCTCGAACCGGCTGTAGTGGTCTTCGAGGTCATCGTCTTTCAATTCCTTGACGAATCCTGTCCACTGTGCTGTAGGGTCGAATACGATGACAGGTACGTCGTTTTCAAGTGCTTCCTCTGCGATGACGTTGGCTGTTACAGATTTACCGGATCCTGTAGATCCTGATACAATGGCGTGGGTCGTGAGGTCGCTTGGATTGATATAGGCATCTTTCTCTGTCTCCGCGATTTTTCCGACCCAGTAATTGTCATCTTCTTCTGCTGGAAGCCTGTCATAGTCTACTGGGAAGACATAACGTGATTCTTCCTCCTTTCTGGTCCAGTAGTACTGGTAACCTTTCCAGCCGATCACACTTATGAACAGTACTGCGAGGATGAGGATGCTTGCGCGGGTCTTGAACGGCGTCCAGAACCTTTCCTCGATGACCACAGTCGCAGTATCAACTACTGTCTTGTTGCTAGCGTCTGCAACAGTCTGTACGTAGTAACTCCCTGAAGGTATATCCTGTGTGGAAAGTTCTCTCTGAAGTGCTCTTGCATCCTCTATCTCTATTGAATCATTAAGCTCTCTTATCACCTTATCAGTATCACTTTCTCTAAAGTAATGAGTCATATTGATCCTTACAGGAGTCTCCATAGTGATCTGGCTTACACGGGTCTCAAAGCTGAAGTTGGAGCCAGGCTCAACATTTTTCGTGAGAGACTTCACGTTTAGGTCAAAGCCATCGATTCCCTCTCTGGCAACAAGGATAGACTGTGAACTATTAAAACTAGTATTGCCGTACTCGGCTACTATATGACCGGAATAGGTCTTAATCTCGGCATCATCAGGTATAACAGCCCTCAACTCAGTTATCGCAGTCGAGTTCGCCGAAATATTAATTTCGCTATTGTCAGGACCGAGCAGCTCCCTAATCTCGCCCTGAATCGACATATCAAGCTCGATAGATCTGTTCCTGTTATTGTCTACCTCAAGTATGAATGTCCTTTCCTCTCCACGGAACATGATAGGCCTGAAGATCCTCGGCGAAAGGACAAACGGCTCCGTCGCAACATCTGATTTGTTCTCCTGCTCCGACTGGTTGCTGTCGTCCCCAGTATTCGGTGCGCCTCCGATACTTCCGCCGATTGAACCACCGGACTCATCCTGTTGGTTCTCACCGCCCTGTTGATCTTGGTTGTTCTCTCCTTGATCACCCCCCTCACTCTCCTCAGGAGTGTAAAGTCTCTCAACGATGTAAGACGAAGTACTGTTCGTAGAGGCCTCAACAACGTTCTCACTAGCGTTCACAGAGGATTTAAGCATAGTCCAGTTTCCGCTGGAACATCTAGAGATATCATCGTATTCACATTTGAATACTCTGAGATTTCTTTCCTCATCCTCGTCATAGTCCTCGTTCCTGGAGTAGTTCAGATCTATAGATGCCGTACTAAAGTTCAGATTGCTTGAAACCGACAAGCCTGTAAAGGATCTATTCGTAGTTCCTTCTGGGTGCTCGAATCCTACTGATTCTCCTGTCTCGACGGCCTCTACAGAAACTGGGTCAGTCATGTTTTCTGAAATTTCAGCCTCAACAAACTCTACAGTATGTACTGGATCCACTCCGCTCATGTCCGGCTCTAGATCCATGTTTATGTCGTAACTTCTGTTCTGAACTGTCAAATTGTAGCTTGAATCAGTTGAGGCCTCCATTAAAGTTGTATTAGATGAAGGCCTCTGGAATTCAAATTCAGTCCTTGTATCCTTCATCGAACCGGTGAACTCGACTGATGGGAATACTGAAACAGGTATCCTCACTTTTCTAACATGGCCGTTTACATCGGTTATATTTGTAATCACATCGTAATCGCCTTTGCTATCAGTCTCTGTAAGCTCGGCTTTGAATAGTCCGTTTTCCTCTACAAAGTCGATCTTCTGCACTTCTTCGCTACTTCCGTTTTCTAGATAGACTGCAGTACCTTCTACACCTGAAATATTAACGTTGTCAAAGGCCTGAACTGTCAATGAAGCCTTTTCCCCTTGATTAACATCCTCTCCGGTCTTCGAGGTTACGAACGGTGCAGTAACATCTGTGTATTTCACTGAATTACTGTCTTTTATTTCTAGGTTGAAAGCCTCCGAAGTTAATTCATAGTTTACGTTAATTGGATTTTTCTCGATTTCCGGTGCAGTACAGTTTATCTTCCAGGTATCAGTTCTGTTAACGTAATTCGTCCCGGTTTTTGGACATTTAACTCCAGCAATTTCTGTGTTCCATGTTGCGTTTTCTACAGCCTTTGATCCGTTGTAAAGAATCTTAGCTTCAGCAGTTACTGTATCTCCGGCGGTTATGTTTTCAATTCCATTCTCGGCTTTAATCTGACTTATCTCCATGGAGATGTTTCTCACATGGACTGTAATGTTGACGTTAGCTCTTTGCTGGCTTCCGTTCTTGAAAACAGCAAGTGTGGCATTGTAATCGCCGGGCTCAGAGCTGTTGAACCCTATGTTGAGGTCTTTATTCTCTTGGTATTCAAGTTTTACGGAGTCTTGAACTCTGAGTAACTCTGCATTTTCAACCTCACTGACCCCTAGAGCTAGAGGTCCTGTAGCATTGTTCTCTATTTCTATCTCACCCAGGTTTCCGTACGTGTTTGCTGCTACTGTAGCTTCCAGACTCTTTGGTTCTACCTGGAAATCGGTAACCTTCTCTGAACTTTCCGGTGCCTGTTCCTCGTTTCCTTTCCCGCCGGTTTCTTCTCCCAGACTCTCTCCTCCGCCACCTGATTCAATTACAAATTTCTTGAAAGCAATATCTCTGCTTACATTGTAATACCTTTTTGGATCTATCTCAAGTTTGAAACTGTAGTTCCCGGTTTCTGATGGTAACCAGGTTACGTTTGTACTGCCACTGGAACCTGTTGTGGCTGTCTGCAGCCTAGATACTTCATCTACTCCGATCATACCCGAGTAATTACCTGTACCATTGTTTACGAAGCTTATTTCGAAGCTTCCGGCCATATCTCCACAGCTGTTTTTATACTCCGTAAGGTCAGCCTGTACAAGTTTCCAGCTGTCAGAACCATTGAACTCTCGGGAAGCGCTACAAGTTTTATCCGAGTTACTCATACTAAAGTTAACAGGCACTGTACTGTTTGTCCAGAACTCGATGAACTCGGCGTCTTCGAAACTGTCCTCTCCACCCGAAAGATCATCGTACTCCCTCAGAACGGAAACAGATTCATTTATTTCAAGATTGCTTACATTCAACAGAAGGCCTTCAGTTCCGAATACAGTCTTGTCTACCAGACCTTCTACATTATCACTGTAACCTGGAGTTTCACCGACGTATGTATCATCATAACATGTATTATCAGTTTTACATTCTCTGTAACTGTTGCTGAACTGTCCGGGATCAAAGTCCATGTCATCGCTTTCGATAGCTGTGTTTGATCCAACAACTTTTCTTTCCATAAGTATGTGACTGTTTTCCAGGTCTGTATCCCTGATCTCCAAATTCTCCAGGACAGCAGTCCCATTCGTAGAAACCCGGGCCTCAGTCACTGGTGTTTCATTGAACTCTGCGGTATGAAGGCCTTCACCGAACTCTTCAATTTTCTTCCAGCTGTTATCATCCCTGATTGAAATGGATATGTTCTCTGTACTGTTTGATATGTTTGCTTTGATTTCCTCCCTTTCCTTAATATCTGCCGGAATCGTGGCTGTTGTATTGTTTAGTTTGAGACCTTCTCCGGTCGTTAGCTTTCCTTTGCCCGTATTTGTCCAGCTCGATGCGTTCATCCTAAAGACTCTGTCCTCCTTTCTTTGACCCCAGCTAACGTTTACTGGGTAATCGTTGATTCCCTGATCTGTGAATTCCTCAAGCACTTTAGGTCTTATCTTGATCCCCTCATCTGTCGAGAAGTTGTATCTTACTTTTTCGGTGCTACTGTTCCATGATGCTTTCGCCGCGGTTCTGATCGTGACTTCAGTACTTGATGTTTTGGATCTAAAGTAGTTTTCTGCTTCGCCGAAAGCATTAACTGAGATATCTCCTATCTCCGTACTGTTATCTGGGTTCCAGGTAAAGTTACAGAGTCCTTCAGTTCCGGTGATGCAGCCTCCTATCTCTTCTCCATCTGAAAGGAAGGTTACATTAGCATCAGGCACTTCTGATCCTCTGTTAGATGCATTGGCTGTAATTACCGTTTCCCTAGGCCTTGAGTAACTGTCTCTATAGACTGTACTGTTATAAACTCTCTCTATATCTAGATTAAGTTCTCCTCCTATAAACAGGTTTTGTGTCTCGTTGAGCTCCGTAGCATTGTAGTAAAGCGTTGAGTTGTCTCCTATGTTTGTTGTTACGTTGTATGCCCCCAGTTCAGTTCCTGAACTGTCCCAGGTGAAGTTGTACAGACCACCTGGCCCTGTTGTTCCTGTCTTCCAGACTGTAGACGTATTGTTACTTTCATGTTTCCTGTATATTGTCACTGGATAATTCTGAATGCCCCTCCCGGTCTCTGAGTTCAAAACCTCTGTCGAAAAGTTAACTATCTCTCCACGTCTGTACTGACTTTCATCCTTGAACTTTACCTCGGATCTTCCGAAAACCGCCAGAACTTTTGTATCGGTTGAATTACTGTAGTTTCCGTAGAAGGCCTCTGCACTCAGATTTAAAGGCCCTCTCTCAAGTCCTGAGGTATTCCATAGAGTTTCCTGGCCGGAAGCATTGATACCTGTTTTGTTTGTATTCCAGGTTACGTTGGCTTTCTCGAATTCTCCGAACGCGTTTTCTACGAACGCATCGAGATCTACCTGTCTATAACTCTGGACATTTCCTGAAGGCCTGATGATCTCTGTTTCAAGGCTTTCTGTCAGGTCTATCTCTACCTGATCATCCGAGTTTTCGACAGGAAGATACCATGTTCTTGTAGTGTTTCTTTTGATATCAACTGTCAGGTTGTGAACTCCTACATAATCATTTTTTGAGGTATTCCAGCTGACAGCACATTTACCTGTGCTGTTAGTATTTGCTGTGTTGATAAGCTCGTTGTTGTCGTAGAAATTGCAGCTGTACCCGCTCACTGCTGAATCCGTTCTTGTATTCATTACCTTTGCAGTTGCATTAACAGTAGAGTTCTTTCTAGGCAATGAATTTCCTGATACAGAGATGATGGAGACATTTACTGGTTCATAAATCTCTACCGTAACATTGTTTTCTTCGATATCACCTTCACTTGACTTAGCCACCGCCTTTAGTTCATGAGTACCGTAACTCAGGTTGTTCCATACGTTCCAGGTATCTTCCTTACCTGAACCGATAGTTTCTACACCATCAGCTGTGTTTAAAGTCCAGTTCAGTCCGTCAGGTGTAACTTCCTGACCTTCTGGATTAGTAACAGATGCATTTAATAGCTGTGAGGTCCCTACCACTAATTTCTCATCATCAGGCCTTGAAACACCTGTTTCTGGAACATCTACTTCTACACTAAATCCTCCAAGGATTGAGATATAATCAGAAACATTAGCTGAAGGCCTGTAGAACTGATTTTTGACTGCTTTAGATCTGAGCAGCGTGGTAGATGCCTGTGACTGGTTAGTGTTGTAAACTATCTCACAGCTGCCAGTCGCATTTGTCAGGCAAGATTCGACCTGTCTGAAACTGCCTGAGGCATTTGAATAAAGTTCAACGGTTGCATCATCTGCTTTAAGACCTTCTCTGGTCTCAACAGTGTAGTTTAGTGTAACGTTGTGATCTTCCTGTGTATCGTACCAGTACATTTCATCGTCCTGAAGTGTCGCGTTCAAGGATAGGGTATCGTTCAAAGTGATCTCTCTCGAAGACATCTGTTTCCAGGCCTTCAGGTAACGTGACTCATTGTTCCAGATTCTGGTTGTGATGTTGTGGACTCCTGCTGATACGTTGTATGCTGTCCAATCAACCGAGGCCTCTCCACTGCTATCTGTAGTCGTGTTTTCGATAAGTGTCCCGTTGTCGTAGAAACCTATACCGTAGTTTTGAATTCCCTGTCCTTGTTCATTGGTTACGTTTGCTGAAAGACTATAATTGTCTCTGAATAGTTCCTTGCTCTGGTTTTCAAGGGTTGTACTAAGTTTTCTGTAAACATCTAGGCCTATAACTTTGGTATCGTAGCAGTCTCCGATCTCACAGTTTTCCGTGTTTCCAGTTGCATTTACACCTATCCTGAACCTGTAGTTGCCTTTTTCACTTACATTAGCCTGTAGGGTCATGTTATTTCTTTCTCCTTCTGGAACATCTGTTGTTTCTGGATACATTCTGTAATCGCTGCTTAACATGTAGGAGCTTGAACCAATCTGCATTTCTTCTCCAACAGATTCTATGTCCTTCAATTCAACATTTCCGAAGCTGTATACTGTGAAGTTCGTTACATTGGTCGGTGTGCCCCAATATATGCTTCTGTTCGCATCTCCGGTTGTTTCTTTAAGTACTGGGTTAGGTAGAACCTCGAACTGTTCCGTGTTGGATGCAGAGTCTGGAGAGCCTTCTGGGTTTGTCCAGCCTGCAGTAAGGTAGGTACTCAGCAACCCTGTATCTGCATCCGCTGTTACATTCATCTGAACCATTGTCCTACATAAACTGCCGTTTGCGACATTTCCACAGGCTACCCTGGAGCTGTTCGATAGGATTCCAGATGGTGTATTAGCCTTCGTAATATCTGCGTCATAAGCTGTGGCGAGGCCTGTGTTATTGAAGGTGATGTTCATCAGTAAATTACCAGTACTAGCCTGTGTGATATTTTCAAACACTCTTTCTGTGGTTGATGCTGTGACCCTTCCACTGGTTTCACCGATTGCTCTGAAAAGATTCTCTTTCCGCTCGCTGGCCACCTCATCTATACTGTTCTCTGCTGTTATAGTTACGTCGTAGTATCCGTTTTCTGGAGCTGTGTAATTGGTGGCGAAGATGCCTCCATATGTGGAATTTTCGGATGTTTTGTTTACTAAGCTCAGGTTAAGCTCTCTGGAAACTGAGCTCCCGTTTAAAGTTCCTACAACGCTCGAAATTGGGCTTGAACCAGTAATATTGGACTTTATTTGGAACTGCTGGCGAGCTTCCTCCGGAGTGCTGTCACTTGCGAATATCCTGTTGATCTTCGGTGGTTGGGCGCTTACATCCAGCAGATAACTGGTCATATTCTTATTTGTCGCTGAGTCAACAGCTTTGGCCTTGAACATGTAAGTTCCGTTGGTAGCGTTGAAGTAAGCAGGCTGCTCGACCAGTTCATAAGTTCCGTTATCAGTGTAATTCATCATGGCTGAAGGCCCTAATCTCTCTCCAGTTGTTCTGTTTGTAGCAAATATCTCTACCGTGGTATTTGTCAGGTCGGTAAGGTTCAACTGCCAGTCCAGGTACCACTCGCCTTTAGCTGAATCCATTGACCCTTCTTTAGAGGCATTTAAGGCCTCGAAACCACCCATCACAGGTGCTTTGTCATCGACAGTTATCTCATATGAAGTCGAGTTAATTCTGCCGGATTTATCTGTAGCCTTGGCGGAAAGTTCACAGTCTGCATTTGCACTGCAACCTAGGTTTTCAGGAGTAGATATCAGAGTCCATGGAGCAGAACCAACCATATCCACGTTTTCAAGCTCCACTGACTCTAAGCCATTCTCATCGAAAGCATTTACCGAGAACTTTGCGGTTGAGTTACTTCTCATCACATCATTAGAATAATTTGAGCTTAGGCCTCCGATAAACGGTTTTTCGTAATCTACTGTGTATTCTACACTGGAATTTTCGCCTGTATTACCTGCTTTATCTTCGGCTGAAACATTAAACACGCCATCGTTATCGATCTGTATGTCTCCGTTCCAGCTATGAGTATCTGAAGTGTTTAGATTCTGTCCTTCAGCTTCAATCTGTCTCAGAGTCCAGTTCCTCTCATTCTCTATGGAGGCATCTAAGTTAACTACGCTGTCAGGCTGCAGGATTTGCTCTGCCGGTGTCACATCAGTAATATTTGGACTTTCATCGTCTATAGTTAGTTCGTAAGTTGTAACCTTTCTGTTCTCTGCTTTATCAACAGCTAAGGCCTCAACTGTACAGTTGGACCTCTTTACATCTTCTTGACAACCTAGGGCCACGGGTTCCAATGTCTTACTATAGTTTTCTCCACTCAGGTTGTTCAAACTGATACGTTTTCCATTACTTTTGTTCAGGATATAGACTTCTGCCAGGTACTGGTCTGAGGCCTGGACGCTGAAATCAACAGATTCATCGCTTCTGCTGTAATCAAATGAAGCATCGGAGTCAAGGCCTGAAATATCAGGAGGGTTATCATCAATAGTATATTCTAAGGAGCTATTTCTCTTCGAATTTCCAGCTTTGTCTACAGCGGTGACGTTTACGTAACCGTCATTATCGATACGGACATCTCCTGTCCAGTAACTGCCATTCCATGTGATTTCCTCTCCTTCAACTTCAACATAATCGAGGGAAGTATCTGTCTCACCGCCGGCATCAACTACTGTATGGATTAAAGCATTTGACTGTACTATCGAATCGTTTATCTGTACTTCAGAGATATTAGGCTTGATATCGTCAACTGTGAGATCATACATGCTTTTTCTGAAGTTACCGGCTTTATCATAGGCCTTCAGTTCCAGTGTACAGGTTTTCTCTATATCCTTTGAGCATCCAAGTGATGCTGGAGTCGTATTTAATGTCCATTCATTATCAGTGACGTTTTCGAGGCTTGTTCCGTTGATACTTACATTATCCAGGTTTTCATCTGTAACTGAGGCGTTGAACTTGAGTGCACTGGTACTTTGAGCGGTATTAAATGTTGCATTGGATCCAAATCCAGTGATCTCCGGTTTTTCACCGTCTACTTCAACTCTTATACTTTCGGATCTGTTTAAGTTACCTGCTTTATCCTCTGCAAAGAATACATAATCGTCGGTTTCACCTACCTCAATACTACAGCTGTAGTTATCTCCGACAGAGTTACTCAGCTCACAGAGTTTGCCAGAGCTATTTCTTAACTCTGTTCTGTTTACGAACATATCATGTACTTCAGCACTGAAACCTACAGAGTCACCAGGCTGTACGATTGTATCGTTGGCATGGAGGTTGTCTACCTGGGGCCTTCTGTTATCGATAGTTATGTTCAGGAACTTTTCAGCCGTATTATCTGCCTTATCAACAGATCTTCCAAGCAGATTACAGGTTTCGCCGGTTGTACTACTGCATCCAATATCTTCAGGCCTCAAAGAAGCAGTCCATAACCCGTTATCGGTTAGAGCGGTACTATTTACATATGCCTGTCTCAGGTATTCATCGGTTGTATTCATCATCAGCTTGATAACTGCATCAGATCTGGTGATGTTGAAGGATGCATTCGTGGAAAATTCGTTTATCTCAGGTTCTTTACTGTCAATAAAGTAGTTATCTGAAAGGCCTGAAGCCGTGTTACCTGCCTTATCGATAGCTGTGATATTGACTGGGTTCTTGGTTGATCTGTTCACCTTGATATTTTCTTTCCACGTTCCTGAGTTGAGACCCATCTCATAACCGTTAGCTGTCACCTTTAGTAGGTTGCTATCGCTGGCAGAGGCATTTACTGTAATGCTTGAGTTAGGTTTGACAATAGTATCGTTGAGAACTATGTTTGAGACTGTAGGTGCGGTGTTATCTATCTCAAGCTGGTAGTAAGTTTTCTCAATGTTATCAGCTTTGTCTGTTGCCTTTGCCGTTATATTGTAGGTCCCTTCGGAGCTCATCCCCAGGTCTGCAGGCGTACCGTTGAATTCGTACGTGTTTCCGGGTAACTCTGTCATCTGTATGAAGCTTCCTGAAGTGTCCTCTATCTCTACTGTTCTGAGGTGTTTATCTGAGGCCTCTACCGTAAACCTAAGTTCAGAGTCACTCTGTGAGATGTTGAATGATGCGTTTGAATCTAGGTTATCTGCGGAAGGGTCTGTATTATCTACTGTATATCCTGTCGTGTTGTCTAACTCTATGTTTCCTGCGGGGTCTATAGCGGTTATGTTCACGGTCTCATCCTGTTTGGCAGTGACTACTCCCTCCCAGTAACTTCCATTGTATGTCAGAGGGGTCTCGTCTGCTTCTACCGTATCCACATCTATGTTGTCCGTGATATCGGCCCAGACTTCGATGCTGTCACCGGTCTGAACTATCGAATCGTTCAAATTGACTGATTGTACTGTCGGTGGGGTGCTGTCCATGTAGAACCACTCGCTGTCCCAGTGCCTGGTCTTGGTGTTCCCTGCTCTGTCAGTAGAGCTTATTCGGAAGGTGTAATTTCCTTCGGTATCTGGGTTCCACTGGCTGGAGCATGTGTAACTGGAGCCTGAACCAGTACAACTCTCCGCAGGATTGTAGACTACAATCTCAGAACCGGTATTGATGACTTTGATATCTGTATCCGAGCTACTGAATGTTCTTTCATCAATCTCGACTGTGAACCCTGCGGTCTCTCCATCTTTGACGTAACTTACGTTTGTACTTGGTGAACTGTACTGTGGTGCAGTATTATCGACCGTAAACTCATTGGAAAGAGTTAAACTATTTTTATTGTCGGCTTCATCCTCTGCAGTAATCCTGAAAGTATAGTTTCCGTCTGCAACGTTTCCGCTTTGGGTCTTACCGTCCCATGTCGCATTGCAGGTCCGGTTATGTGTTCCCGAACCACAGTTTTCGTTTACATCATATACAAGGCCTTCGCTGTTTCTAACTGTGACATCCGCAGTTCTGAAGTAAGTCTCGTTCACTGTTGTGCTGAACTTTACAGTATCTCCGCTCTGTATGTAGGAATCGTTCCTGGAACTGCTGTAGAACTTAGGATCGCGGTCATCAATGATGTAAGATACTGAAGTGTTTGAGCCGATGTTTCCTGCTAGATCTCTGGCTGATACATCTATCACATTGTCTCCATCTGCCCCTCCTGTCGTAACTCCTTCCCAAAGATTACTTCCTTGATAACTTAGATCCACGTATCCATCAACATTCACATAATCAAGAGTTGAATTAGTATCTCCAGGAGTAGTTGCATTTACCCTGATCGCCATGCCGGTCTGTACAATAGAATCATTTATTCTCACATTATCTACTGTCGGGGCGGTATCGTCGTACCTGACCCACTCACTGGATGAATAAACTGTTTCGCTGTTGCCGGCATTATCGGTCGAAGATACCTTGAAAGTATAATTTCCTTCAGCTACCGAGTCGGGATTCCACGAGGCCTCACATACGGAAGGTTCTGTAGCAGAACAGCTTTCTGCCACGTCCTTCACATAACTTCCATCAGAGGCCTTAACCAGCGTTATATCAGTCTTCGAACTGTTGAATGTACGATCACTTACTTCTGAATCGAAGCCTACCGTAGCCTCTGCATCAATATATGAATCGTTTACCTCAAGGCCTGAGATATCTGGCTTAGTATTGTCTACTGTGAACTCGTTTGGATGTGTGAGCGTGTTCGTGTTGTCTGCTTTATCCTCTGAGTATATTTTGAACCTGTAGTCTCCATCTCCTGCATTGGAGCCGCCCTCAATACCGTTCCAGGTCGCTGAACAGTCAGCATAAGTACTTGATTCTGTACAGGTTTCTGATACATCTTTCACCAGATTTCCTGAGCTATCGATTACAGTTATATCAGCTGAACGGAAGTGATTGTCGTTAACTCTGGCACTGAACTTGATCCTTTCACCGCTCTGAATGTAACTGAGGTTTCTTGAGACATCGCTGAATGTAGGCTGGGAGTTATCGAGAGTGTAACTAATTGAGGTATTTGTGCCAGTGTTTCCTGCCTTATCAACTGCTAAAACATTTACAGTATTGTCGTTGTTGTAATCTGTTTGCGTAATACCAGTCCAGACGTTTTCAGAGTTGTCAAATGATAGATTATTTAGATTATCGACTTCTACGTAGCTCATAGAACTCGAATCATCTTGATTTATAGACACGTCCACTTCCAAGTCCTTATTTGACTGTACGATAGTATCATTGATTTCTACAGTATCTACAACAGGCGCAGTGTTATCTACTCGTACTGAAACAGACTTTGTACTTTGCTGGTCAAATGTATCATTTGCTCTAACTTCAATGTTTCTTGCACCGTCACTGACCTTGGTAGTATCTACTTCACAGGAATATGTTGTTCCAGTAACCTGACTCATGCTTACCCAGGCCTGAGAACCTATCCTGCATTCATATGTGGAAGAATCACCGTTGTTTACATCATCATCTATATCTGCTTCGACCGTAATGGTATTTCTGACATATTTTTCTGAGGAAGGCCTATTAATTGTTATCTGAGGTGCATTGTTGTCAAAGGTTACATCTTTCGTATTTGTACCGGTATTCCCCTCGGAATCTGTAGCTTCCACTTTGAAAGTATAGGTTCCGTCGGAGTACGAACTTGTATCTATCTGGGTATAGTACTTTTTATCTGTTCCTTGGGTCAAGTCCTGGTAGCTAGTTTCACCTACAATTTTGTATTCGTACTGGTTTGGAGCACTGTTGTTCAACTCGTCGTTGATAGTCAAGTTAAAGTACTGAGATCCTGTTACATCGCTCGCACTAGGAGCAGTATAAGTTATATCTGGAGGAGTATTATCCACTTCAATATCTGTAACTTCCTGGGCTCTCCCGTTACCGACAGTATCGGAGGCCTTAACCCATAGATCATATGTGCCGTCCTTTAGCCCTGTGGTATCGATACTCTTCGAGAACAAATCTCCGTCTGCTTTTGCCATATCTCCAAATCCTGTACCTGAAGCCGAGAAATTACCTGTGGAGTTTTCAAGTGCGTACTTGACTGAACCCGAGTCTAGGTTCTTGTTGACCACCGTTATATCGTCAAAGTAAACATCTAGAGCATTGGCCTGACTACCGCAGAAGTCTCCTCCGTCTAGCTGTACTTCCAGTTTTTCTGTGCCTGAAGGAACCTGGAAACCTTCATCAATCTTCAGAGTTGCATCTCCAAAGTAATGAGATGCCCAGACCCCTTTTTTCTCATTTAGAACTGTCCCTGATCCGTCCCATGCTGTTATATGGAGCCTAATATCGTCTTCTCCACCGATTTGACCTGAGTAAGTTTCTGATGACTCCACACATACTTCTTCTACAGCTGTTAAATCTACCTCTGTAGAGATGTGAGTTGCATGACCTTTCATCCTTGTTAGGCCTGAACTTATGTTCTGTTCGGCGATGGTTGTTGGGTAGACTCCGCCATCGAAACGCGCACATCCTGCCGTTCCATCGCTGTTCTCATCTTCACAGCTTGAACCGGTTGTATATCCGCTTGAGGAAACTCCGTTGTAATGCCAGGCGCCCGTACTTCCGCCTTCAAAGTCATGGTTGTCCAGAGTCAGGAATTCCTCTCTGACTTCGGCCTGTATGCTGGCGCTCGAACCTGAGATCGCTTCACCAGATGTTAAACTTGTGATAGACACTTCGGGAACAAGGTCGTCTACCTCTATCTCCACATGATTGCTGAAGTCCTCTTTCTCGTTTCCTAAAGTATCGTTCGCAGTAACCATCAGACTTCTGGAATTCTGTACAGTTATAGAACACTCATAGACTCCATTACTATCCCCATCTGTAAATTCCGTAGGACCACAAACAGTAGTATTCGATCCACTTGCAGTTCTACCGTGCATGTCTTCAAGGACTGCCTGATCTATCCCTACACCACTGTCAGATATATCTGCGGATATAGTAACTGTCGAACCTGGCGTCACCAAGTTATCGCTCGCTGAAATCCCTGTAATATCCGGTGCAGTGTTGTCGACAGTTACCGTAATAGAACTTTTCCTTGAGTTCCCTGCTCTGTCGTCTGCTCTTACCTCAAAGCTTCTCTGCCCATCATCTACCGTAGTTGTGTCAACTTTCCCTGTGAACGTGTTGCCTGACTGCTGGGTTAAACTCTTCCATTCATTATTCGCCATCCTGTACTGGTAAGTCGATATATCATCGTTTCCTTCAGGATCATCAATAGTTACTGTAAACTGTGTGGTACCTGTTACCTCGGCGCCTGAGGTAGGGTTGTCAAAGCTGATCGAAGGTTTACCGTTATCGAACTCTACATCAGTCCTTGCAGTAGTATTGGTATTTCCGGCCCTATCTGTGGCCTGAACATAAACTGTGTGGTTTCCATTATTCATGGAAGTAGTATCAAAGCTACCAGTCCATTGACCCCCCTCTAGGGTAAGGCCTACCGTGGTGTTCGAGCTACCATCAGCTGTCTCCACGAAGGCCTCAACTGTAGACGAGGAATTAATATTTTCATCGGAAACATCTGCACTTATCTGAATACTGTCGGAGTAAACTCCTTTCTCAGGTGATACAATGCTTATATTAGGAGCTTCATTGTCAACCTCAACTGAAACTTTCTGTGAATTGTAATTTCCGACGGAGTCGTTAGCAAAAGCTGCCAGCTTTAGATCATTGTCAACTGTGACTGAACACTCTTTCTTCCCGTCGCCGTCTCCATCACTGAAAGCTGAGTCACTACACAGAATTTCGCCGGTTGTACCTGTTGCAGACCATATAAAGTCATCTTCCTGTCTTCTATCATTATACCCGATCCAGACATTTCCATAACTCGCTACTTGCTGGTTTTCCTCAGAATCGCTTATCGTTGCTAAATGATAGCCTGATCCCATTGATCTGCAGGCCTGCTTAGCACCTTCCCAGTAATATGAGCTGGATGTTTCCGTATATGTTCCATCGCTACTTTCACACACTGCGGTTAGAGACTGTCCTGAGCTACCACAAGGCAGATCATTCCAAGTTCCATCTCCTTGCACTTCTACACAGTCCTCAGAGCCTCCTGCGTTATCTGGCTGAGGATCAGCCCAGTTCGTATACCCTGTTGTTGCATAGCTTTTGTCCATGTGGTTCTGTGGGTCATTGATATCCGAGGAAATGGTAATACTGTCTCCACTTTGCACTACTTTGTCACTCACTGTCGTTTCTGTCACTGTTGGAGGTTCTGAGTCTACCTCGATGTCGGTTGTTTGGGCAGTATTCTCCCCCTTGACGTTTCCAGCGGTATCGTTCGCATAGAAGTTGTAAGTGTAAGTTCCTGTACTTGTTGGGGAAGTAATCGAACACGCAAAGGTGGTATCGCCTATATTTGAGAAAGTTGAGTTCGAACAGACTTGGCTGTTACCTTGTTCAACCCATTTTGAATCAATCTGGAAGTTATCATCTATATCTGCTGAAAGCTTTACGGGTACATCTGCGGCAACTAAACTGACATTTGAATCTTCATTAGTGATTGATGGCGGTTCAGTATCTACAGTATAACTTGTCGAGGACGAGTCAGTGTATCCAGCGACCTCTTTGATTGAAACATTTACTATTTCGTCGCTTGAGTCTGCGGTAACAGTTGTATGCCATTTATCTTCCCCGAATTCGTTGTAAGCTGTTCCCTGATCCAGGTTAGATCCTTCAACTTTGATATTTTCCAGTGTGGAAGGAGAGGCCTGTTCATCTACTCCTGAAAGAGTAATATTTACAGGTATAGAGTCTCCTTCAGCGTAAGGGCCTTCAGATATTGAAACTGATGAAATTGTTCCTGCACTGTTGTCAAGGCCTATCTGGATATTTTCACTTGAAACCGAGGCTGTTTCTGTATTCGAGTCGTTAGCCATTATCTTGTAGGTACGATCTCCACTCAATGTCATGTCCAGAGAGTACGTACAGTATTCGATACACGAGCCTCCTGCAGCGGTTGCTAGGTAATCAACAAGCTCGCTAGGGTCTACATCTGTCCGGGTTAGGTTGACCCTGTTGAGGTCTCCGTTCTCATCTCTTACATCTGCTGAAAGAGTTACATCTGTTCCTGAAGGCCTCACCCAGTTCTTGGAGGCCTTTGCATCCTTCATTTCTGGAGGTTTTGGAGTACTGAAGTAGTCAGGACATATTTCCGGTTCTTCGTATGTGTCGTCTTCTTCTCCGTCGTAGTCACATCCTCCTGCGTATTCGGTTGAGAAATTACTGTCCTGTGAGTACCATCCTACGTTTGCCTCGTATTCTGGATGTGATGTGTTTGCGAACCAGTTGTACTGTGTTTGATTGGCCTCTTGGGTAACAGTTTGGTTTACATGGTATTTTTCAGGCAGGTTATCGAATCCACATTCTGAAGGTGCGACGAGTACATTTTCTCCTTTGCTGGGCTCACATTTTCCGTTTTTGTTAATGTCTCCTGTTCCACTTCCTAGATCTCTGTATACTGTAAAGTTCTGTTTCGTGAAGTTGTATGGGGATGGTGCTGGTTCGGCGTCGTTTGAAGGTGCAGTTACCCAGATTTTTACAGTGTAGTTGTTTCCGTATTCTTCGTTTGAGAAGTTTAATTTGAACTTGGCTTCATCGTCGTCCATTGTTTCCCAGTCGTCTTGAACTAAATTCTTGTTCTGAGGATCTGTACATTGGATACACTTCATATGGTACCTAAGGTCTAACCACCATGGGATGCCATCGCCGGTTTTGAACTCCTCGAAGCTTGCGGTAATGTTTAAGATATCGTCATCATTGGTTTTCACAGTCTTTTGAGAAGGCGATGTTATTCCCTGAACTTGGGTTCTTGTTTTGATGTTATGGGAAATATGAGGTATATCCTCTCTATATCCTTCTCCCCTATTGTCTATACTGCCGAGTTGGCTTTCTTTGTTCTCCTGTTGGTAGGATGGGAAATCTCTGAAGTACTGTCTGTAGCTGTTCCTAGTTACTTCATAGTATTTTTTATCAACGTCCACAGCTACTGACTCGGATCCTCTCCAGTTATTTCCATAGTTCTGGATTATAATCCAGCTTTCTAAATTATGCTGTCCGCCATTCTTTGTATTGCTCCAATCTATATACTCTCCGCCCCCGTCCATACTTCCGGTAGGACCGTTAGGTCCTCCGTCCTCATCGAGCCCCCATGTTACGTTAACTTCGGAATTATCGAAAACCTCTCCGCTCAGACTCTCGGCTCTGGCTTTCAGGGTGATGTTGTCATACTGTAGGTTGTCTTGACCGGAATCAGGTTCTAGTATTGTGATATTTAGGACTCCCCTGATCTCCAAAGGTGCTACTCTTTCTATACTGTTCCATTCTTCCTGAGGGTGTGTCGCATTGATGATGAGGTTGTAGGAACCTACAGGAATTTCATTACTTGGAGTCCAGGAAGTGTGGGTAAAGTACTGATCCCACCATTGGTCCACGTTATCATTGAGACCATTCTCGTATTCAGTAAGATTGACTGTGGAATTGCCAATCTTTTGGCTAATCCTGGTACCATCTGCGGAAGTACCGTTTAGCCAGAAGTTCACGGTAGCATTGTTAACACTGTATTTTTCTCCTGTTGTTCGGAAAGGAGTTGTCACATTTGCCGCTAGGTATAGGGTATTAGGTTCCTGGTATGGACCGGGGTTTCTGTAAACTACTTTGTCTGGAAGCTTCGGGAAGTTATTACCGTCCTCATCATCTGAGGTTTTAGTGCCTGGAACAGCCTCGTTGTTGTCTCTCCAGTAAGCACTTACGTTGAGAACATCAGGCAGGACTATGGTCTGATTAACCGTGGAAGGCGTACCTGTGATGAAATTCTTATCAGGATCATCCTGTATAATAACTCCGGTCTTGTGAGCTCCTTTCGAGTATTCTGTGGTGTCTAATTCCCAATTAGCGGTTCCATTCTTATCAGTTTCGACAGTAACATTGTTGTCTTGGTTGTCTATCCAAAATGTTACATTGTAGCCCGACTGATCTTGAAGGCCGTCTATACCTATCTGGGCTGTCACGTTAACTACATCTGAAGGAGCCAAATATTTGTCAGGATCGTAGCTTTCGATAGTTGTTTCTCTCTTTCCAGTCACGTCAAATGTTTTCTCTACTCTGTCAAGATACTGTCCATCTACGACCAAGCTTAAAGTTCCGTCATTATAGACATAACCTGGTACAAGCCAGCTTGAGTTCTTTTTCGAGCTTATAACTGTCGTACCCGTGTCAGGGTCTTCAAATCTCCAGCTGATATCAGTAGAAGCGCTGCTCTCAGTAGCCCTGTCAATCAGAGAGCGAAGGGATATATCATCACCGTAGAAAAGAACTGGATTGGAAGGTTCAACTATACTGGACTGTACCTCGTCAATCAAGGTTACAGTACCCGTGTAATTCTTCTTTAATAATCTTGTATCGATATTCGATGTATTCTGCAGGACAGCATTGATCTCATGTTTACCTGGCTCATAGCTCTCTCCAAGAGTTAAACTAACTTCTGAGGCTCCGTTGCTGTTGGTGCTTTCTGATACCTTTTTCTCACCGTCTACGTACCAACTGAATTCGAAAGCACTCCAGTCCTCGCTGATACTAGATTCGTTGGCAAGTACTCCATTACCTGTTACAATCGCTGCCTTGAAATCATAAGTGTATGACCCAGAGAATCCTCTCGTCTTCTCACCAAGGCCTTGAGTTATCTTTGAGTTGATTACACGTTCTATAACGATTTTTGAGAGGCCTGTATCCTGCCTGTAGTTCTGGCTGTCCGCCGTTACAGTTATGTTCGTATCCCCTGAGTAGCTTTCCGGGACTGTCCAGGTTGTTGATCGACCACTGCTTATGACTTTCTCCGTGTTTAGATCCTTTGCTGTCCACAGGATATCGCTACCGCTTACATCGGAGACGGAATCACTACATCTGTCTGAAATATTTACTTCAAGGTTGACAGTATCTCCCTGAAGGAAGTTTTGACCAGTTTCCGAACTGTTACCGGGAGATGTTACAGTTACGTTAAATTTACCGGTTAAACTTACATCTTCATTATCTGAACTGTCATGTATATCGTAGATAGGGCTTGAATCCGTTATCTGAACCTGTATATCATGGGCTCCTACCGCATCTGTACAGGTAGGGCTCCAGGTATAGGTGGTTGAACCGCTGGAAACCGATGAGCTGTCTACCTGCTGTCCATCTATGGAGTAATTCACACCTATACTGGAGGTATCTGCAACTTCTCCGCTAGGAGTCTGTGTTTCTACCGTCAGGTCTATGTTGCTTAACCTATCATAGGAGCCTCCGGAGATAAGTTCAGGCCTTAACACGTTTTTCATTATTACTGTCTTTTGACCCGACTGACTTGGTTTGTAAAGGTTCTTGGATGCTTCTCCGCTCCAGCTGTGACTTCCAAGCTCTGTAAGCTGGTTTGGATCATATTCACATGTGTAAGTACCTGAACTTTCAGTCACGGTACATGATCCTCTTGGCTTACTGAACTGAACAGTTGCTCCGCTGACAGGATCGCCCTGCATATTTTCCACTCTCAACTCAAGGCCTGTTTCAAGGTTGTATCCATCTCCACTACCCCGGGTAACAGAGTTGTTTCTGTATACAGAAGCCGAGTTCACAGCAGTTACGTTCAAAGTACCTTTTACAGTGACGTTTTCGGATTTATTGAGGCCTCTGTACTCGGGTTTGGTCAACTCAACCCGTAACTTATTGTCTTCGCTTACAGGGACAGTTCCGCTGACATCGAAACTGTTTTTGAATCCTGTCGAATCTGTTTGACCTGAACTGATTTCTTTGCCTCTCCAGAAGATAGTATAATCAACGTTTTCTACATTTGTACCGCCTGAAGTAACATCAGTTACATTGTAGGTTACTTCGGTTTCTTTACTGGAACCGTTGTACCTGTAAACAGTATTAGTTACATACAGATCAGCATCAATATTAGTTCTTACATCAAAGGAGTCTGTTGCACTCTCTTCATAGCTGTAAAGACTGGAAGTCGTATCTATACTCCAGGTCTTTGTTCCTCCGCTTAAACTGTCAGCAGGATCAAATACACAGGAGTAACTGTTGCCATTTCTTGTCTCCTGTTCGCAGTTTCCTGTTGGGGTCTGGAATGAGACATCTGGAGTCACTTCATTACCAAGCATGTCTGTAAGATTCACATTCAACTCTATAGTATCGTTTGTGGTATAAACAAAGCTGCTTTCTGAACCTAGAGAGGAATTAATAGTGCCTTTGACAGTATAGTCTTTTGAGAAGTTATAGGTGCCGTAACTGCTTTTATCGAGATCTATCTCAAGTTTAGCACCGTCTAAGGCCTCAGTATCAGGAACATCGAAGGATCCGGAGGTTCCCTGGCTGTCTATCGTTCCGCTGTCGATAGATTCTCCGTCCCAGTAGACATTATAATTAACATTATTCAGATCATCAGTACCGTCCGTAATATTAGAGATCTCGTAATTAACTGTTGTAAGGCCTTGAGAGCCATCGTATCTGAATGCAGGGCCTTCACTTGCTGTTATATTTGCCTGGATCGGTGTTGTGACTTTGAAGCTGCCGGTTGTGGTGCTTTCATCAGCGTAGTACTGTTTGGATAGATTTACCGACCAGTCATAGTTTCCGGCACTCAAGTTATTCGCTGGATCGAAGGCACAGGTGTAGTTCCCGTTGTTCGAGTAGACCTTTGTGCATTCGCCTGCAGGTGTATCGAAGGAGATATCAACGTTTTTCCTATCGTTATTTCCATCTTTAACTACAGCTGTAAGGTTTATCGTATCTCCTGTAATGTAAACTGAGTCCTGAGAGCTGAGCTGTGCATTCAAGACACCGGTCAATGTAAACGCTTTGTTGACCTTCAAGTCCCGGAAATTACTGTCGTAAACAGTTAGGTTGATATCTCTTTTACCTACAGAATCATCTATACCTGGATCATAGTTCCCTGTGAAAGGAGGAGACTGACTGGAACTTCTCTTAACAGGACCGACATTCTCAATTTCGACCTCAAATCCGGGAGTCACATTCTGTCCATATTCGTCGGTAATACCTGAATAATTGTACTTCAAAGTACTGTCGCTGTGTCCATCAGGCCTGTAAATCTTGTCTGAATTCAACTTGGCGCTGGCAATCTCGAAACTACCTATCAGAGTCACAGGTTCTGAAGGACTGAAATCACCCTTGTAATAAGTTCCATCATCGACGTTAACGTTCCAGGAATGCGTGCCAACGCTGTAGTTAAGGCCTGAAACTGCATAATTACAGTAAGCAGATGAGTTAGGAGTAGTGAATCCATTTTCCACAATTACAGAATCTAACCTCAGGAAGCAGGAAAGATCCTCAGTAACATTGTCTCCGGTTACATTATCTACGAGCCTGATAGATGGCTTCCAGATATCACCTTTTCTATCGATATTCTGGTTCGCTCCAGAGACATACTCTGCACGCACCCCGTGTTTTTCCACACTTACAGAATAAGTAGAGCTGTTTTGAGCTGGATGAATAGCTTCAAGGTTCTCATCGACATCTTGGTACTGTATCCTGTATTCTGTTGTCCCTGTCCAGGTCTTACTCGAGTTAACTGTGAAGTTAACTTCTTTCTGCACTGTCTTTGTCTTGTTCTTGCTCCAGCCGTTGTTGTCTTTGATCCAGAGAGTGGTGTTTATCCTGTCATCCTCACTGTCATTGAACTCTGCGGAGAAGTTGAATGCCTTACCCCAGTAGTTTTGAGCGGTGCTGTTGATTGAAGTTATTTCCGGACGGAAGTTCGTAATACCGCCTACACGGTATAATGTCGAGTTATGAGAGCCTGACTCAGTTACTTTGGGATGTACCACGTTGAACCTATCAATTTTGCCATTACCGTCATCGTCTGCCTTACATGCATAGAATGCAGCGCCTTCAGCTGTGATTTTTTCTTTAGTATCACAGGTTTTCTCTGGCGTAATCTCCGTGAAATTAGAGTCGTTATTCCAGTCGACTTTCAGGAAACTTTCTCCTGTAATCTTCGAATCATTGAAATTGATTGATGCTGTAACATTCTCGAAAGTAGCACTGGATTTATGTGTTCTTCTGAACAATGTAACATTTTGAATTGCTGTGCTTCCTTCGCTTATATTCGACTTGTTAAGACCTACAGGAGCAGCTCTAGCCGAATTATTGTACCAGATATAGTCTTTTTCCCTCGTTGGTGTTTGAGGATATCTATTAAAATTCAGGTAGTCCGGCAGATCGATAAAGCTTCCCTTAACATTGAATATTTGATCATTGAACCCTATCTTAGAAGTAGTCTGAGCATTTAGAGCTGTGTTGATGTCATTAGAGTTGATCAAACCTGTGTTTATAGTTATTGCTGGATTGCTGTACATTATTTCAAGAGTATTATACATTAAGCGCTCGCCGGCTTCAATATTCTCTGTCTTTATCCACTTGATAACTTCCTTTTTTCTTTCGAAAGTATTGGATACGTTGTAACTGAAACTTACCTGAGGCTCAGAAACTCTCACGGAACCTCCCTGGGATGAGCTAGCCTCTAAAGTTACTTCACAAAGCTGATTTGTACAGTTCCCTAAGACTTCGTTAAACGAATCGATAAAAGATGAGTTCCGAACTTTCTTGCTACCAGTAAATACTCCATCCTCGCTCCAGTCTTTACTTCCCCCGCCAATATTTAATGATATGTTTCGAGGGGCCTGACGAAGGTTCAGGCCCTTGGTTTTGGATGAAGAAATACCTATTTCAGTTCCGTCCTCTTCAAATACATTTCCTTCAGCTAGTGCATTGATTGCAGAAGGATGACTGTAGGACTCCAGAACACTTCCATCTTTGTTTAATACCTTTGTTTTTCCGTTTTCAAGACCTGCTATTATCTCCAAGCCATCATACTTCATCAAGTCTCCAGATTCCAGACTATTTACCTGGCTGCCTAACTGTTCCTCCCAGATAAACTCGAGGCCGCTGTCGAGAGCGATCACATCCCCAGAGTTACTACCTGCTATTATCTCTTCTGTGGAATCATTCGTTACATCATCAAGCGTGGTGCTTCTGAACCAGATAGAACTATCAACAGGATAAGATTGCAAGGGTGTGCCTGATGAATCAAGAATCTTTATTTCCTCTTTGGTAGCTATCACAATTTCATTACCTGTGCTTCCTGGTATCACATCTCCTATATCAACAGAGTAAGTCCTGACATCAGCACTGTAGTTCCACAGCTGGTTTCCATTGCTGTCAAGAGCCGTGATAATCGAAGGGAATCGGGAGCTCACGATCTCATCTCCTACACTCGAACCGTAGAACTCCACACGCGTCAAAAGGCCTCCGGAAAGTTTCTTGTATCCATTATCGTAAACATAGGAATCAGCACTTGAGTTATCATCCACGAGAACGTTGAAGGCCTTTGATGAACTGTTTTCCACGAAGTAAGTGATGTTAACATTTTGCTCAAGATCCTCGCCATCTACAAGAGTCCTGACAGTATCGTAAGCCAAACTTGTGTTACTCCAGACCCGGGAATCTGCGCCATAGGCCTTATCTGTGAACTTTCCAGTGCTTGAGGTCTCAAGACTGGATGAAGGATCAAGACCCAGGTAGTAAGAGGTCTCTCCACAGTTTTCACAGCTCAGAGTTGCTGTATCCGAGTCTAGATCGCTTTCATTCACTTCTATATTGATCATCGAGTAGTTCAGAGGCCTTTCCTCGAATCTCAACCTGTACTCTCCTTCAAGGCTGTTATCTCCTCTGTATGATTCTCCTTGACTGTCTGCGTCGTATAATATATTATAGCTGTCGATACTTGAGAAGGATATGTTCGTGTTTTCATCTATATCTGATGAGTTTACTCTTGTGTATGCTGTTTCTGATTTGAGAGAGGTGTTAGTCCAGATACGTGCCATGTAGTCGTTATCTAGTAGTCCTTTGCCTGAACTATTGTTGTAGAATGAATTACCGCTGCTTCCATCTTCTGTCATTAAACGGTATTTGTTTGACCCCGAACAGCTTTCGCAGCCGAAGGAGATATTGTTCCCGGTCCCCAGAGCTGAATCAGGTACTGCTGCCTTGGTCCAGTCGTATTCCAGAGAGGTGTTTGTAGTAACATTTACCATGTAGTCGAAAGGAACGTCGTTGAAGCTTCCTTCAGAGAAGAATTCCGAATAGATTCCTCCAGTCGAATTGTCACTGGCGAGTCTGTAATAATCTGTCGAGTTGCATTCTCCACACTGGAAGAAAACAGAGTCCTCTTCCAGCTGGTTCGGTGGAATATCAACACTAACTGTCTCATAAGACTCGCTGCATGAGTTCAAACCGCTCGTGTTTATGCTGTAACTGGTGGCTCCAACACCATTACCTGAAATCTGAAGATCTTCCGCCGCGTTCCCGACCTCACAGACTCTGGCCTCAAGTTGAGTCTGTTCAGCCTTCAATGTAGATACATCAAGGCCTTTTAAGTCAAAGACCGGGTTCTTTGATGCAGAATCGTTACAACCTATACACTTCGAATCATCGACCACTGAATCGTGAATAGATCGGGTGTCAACGCTTGAGGCCTCTATCCTGGATTTGTCGAAGTAGTATCTTTCTCCCCCGGCTTCAACGTATGGTTCTCCTGTCTTTTCCCCCTTGTAGTTCATGGCAGCTTTAACGAAAACGTGTTCGGCCTTGATGTCCTGAGGCACGTTGTAATGCAGATTAAATGTTGCTTCAGAGGTGTCGTCCAGTAGCTGTGAACCGACTGAAGATCCATCGTCATCCCTGAACTCCTCGATGTTGTCTACACTGATCTGGCTGCCGTCAATTCTGTATTCGGTATTATTCAGGCTTACGACAATATCGGATGAAGAATCTTCCAATCTGTTGAACTCAGCTCCAATATAAATTGAACTGTTATTCTCTGCGTCAATTCCTCCTGTGTAAAGAGCCTCTGAACTACCTATATCGACAACACCTTCAGCCTCGCCTTCTGTGGAATAGCTGATGTTAGGGTCAACTACAGAGTCTATATCTTCAGGCTTTACAGAGTAGCTATTACCTCCGATATCAAGCTGGAGGTCTTCGGAAGCAGATGGGTTCTTTGCTAGAGGCAGTCTGAGATAGACCTTTTCAGCTTTAAAGTCAGGTCTAAAGGCCTCAAATGTGATCTCGTTTTCTCCGATGGCGGCCATATCCGATATATTACCGGAAGATCTGGCGTACTCGAAAGTCGCTGGAGAATCTATCTCCGATTCATCTACATTATAGACTGTGTTGTTTAATTTAAATTTCAGGTCTGCCGATTTATTGTAATAGTTTAGAGCTGTCTCCACGTAGAAAGTACCTGAATCATTTGTGAAGTTGTATGGCAGAGTCATCACTGTCTCATTTGAGCATCCCACGCATGCAAGGCCTTCTGGACTTGAATCGTCTTCTTTATAGGTTATCCTCTCTGAGGACAGCTCTCCTGTGGCGATGTCGAAGTACGTATTACCTTCTTTCCTCCAGATTTGTTCTCCGTCGTTAGAAAGAAGTATGAGAGAGTTTTCGGTACCAGCGAGTATCTCCCGTTCCTCTGTTTCAACATCTTGGTTTCCACTTTCTATATCGTTTATCTGATTTCCTGTGCTGTAGTTCCACAGAGAATCTCCTGAAGAGTCAAAGGCCTTAACTTCCTCGTCTTGGTACGTAAGTACTTCTGAGAGAGGGTCGGGTGAGATATCTGCAAAAAGCACTCCATTACCTGTGAAGTTCAGAAGTGACTCGCCTTCGATTGATGTAAGCTCTATAGAAAAGTCCTTAACCTTGGAATCGTTCGGAATCTCGAAGCTTTTCTCAACAGGATCTTCCAGATTTAGTACCTCGCCTTCGCTTCCTGGCTCCTCTTTTCCAGGGTTACATATCCAGAAGTTGTCGGAGAAAGAACAGAGATCGTAGCCGATGATAGGGTCTGTAATATCTAGGCCTTCACTTTGTTGTTCTGCTTTATCAGGGTTATAGACCGAGATTTCTCTATCTCCTGCTGTGATGTTGATTCTGTACTGGTCAAAATTTTTGACATCAAAAGTTATGCGGCCTACAGGGTTGGTGTTTCCTTGCCAGTTCGTTGTGATGGTGTCTCCATTCTGTGAAGCAGTTCTCTTAACCCATGAACCTGAAATTTTGTACTCCAGCTTTTCAAAATCTATATTTGAACTACTATTTAGTATCTCAAACTGTATTTCACCTTCATGAGTTGAATTAAATTCAACCGTCCAATTTCCGTCATCCTGTTTTTCATTTACTCTAAAGTTGTTGGAAGTGTCGAGGATGTGCAGTGACTGGCCGGCTACGGTTCCGACTAACAGGAATAACCCAGCTAAGGCTAAGGTTCTCTTGAGAGTGGTTCTGAACCAAGTATTTGTCGCGATAAAATAACTCCCTCTCTATTATATTTAGAGTTATATTCGTATTAAAAACATGCTGTATCAACGGCACCACATAATCCAACATACCACTGAACCAGCATTTCATATAAGTACGGAGAGAAATTATACAAATCTAGGCCGAATCACATGTCAAGGCATAACTGGTTGGAAAATGACACAGAAAAATTTCTAACGGCAATCACAGCAGTAATAATGTTATCAGGCCTCACAACGGCTCTATATTCTCCCAATACCACTCAGATCGTAACACTGGGAGACCCAGCCAATTTCACTGTACAGGACAACCAGGCTGAAAACGTAACGCTGAGACTGCAGCCGCCAAAGGAAGCTACACAAGCTTTAGAGATGAACAAAACAGGAAACACGTTTAGCATAGAACTGGACGGTTCAAACTTCTCAGAGAAAGGCCTCTATCATTACAGCTTCATTAAAGACGCTGAAAGATTCCCTCAAGACGGTAATTTTTCTCTGACAGTCTCTTCCAGAAACGAAAGCCTTGAGAACAAAACATTGAACGTCTCCGATACTGAAAGCCAGTTGAGCGGTAAAGCCTACTGTGATTATAAATCTGATCCCAGTGACTTTACCTGCGAATATGAAAATTTCCAGGCAGGTATGATATTATCTTCCGCTATAGGCCTACAGCTGAACAGTTCAGAGTATGCTAGGGAGAAATTTGAGAATTTCACGTTTGGAAGCTATGGTAGCGGGTTCACAAACTGTAATCAGGCAGAACCAGAATTTGACTGCGAAACTTCTACTGGAGGGTCAGGGTACTATGAAAGCCTTGTCTCAGGTACAAGGCAAGGTTCTTTGATCAATTCCCTGTGGAAGGCCTATGGGTTGACGGGTAATGAATCGGTCAGAGAACTTGCCATGAACTATACTGAGGGGTCGGCAGAAGACTGTGATGTCTGGAATAACTCATTTAACTGTTCTACGCCTCGAGCACAGGGGTTGATGGCGCTTGGTTACTGGTCTGCATATGAAAAAACAGGTAATAACACATTTAAGAGTATAGCAGAGGATCTGACCGGAACAAATTATAGTCATCCTTTGATACCATCAGCTTACTTCAGGGCCTATGTCTTCACCTCGAACAGTTCATATCTATCTGAAGCTGAGAACAGGACGAGAGAATGGTTAAATGACTGTCCGAACTGTACATCGGATGAAATGAACTCTCTCAAAAATACTCTCTGGACAGGTTACAGGGCGACCGGAGATTACGGGTACTACAGAAACGCAGTCAATCTAACATCCTATTCCAGTGATGAATACTGCTCCTGGAACAGCTCGTCCTGTAAAAACCCTTACATCCAAGGCCTTTCAACCTATAACTACTGGAAGGCCTTGAAATCTCAGAAAGACCTGCCAGAAGTAATATTCAATTTTCGGATAGATAAGAAAACTGTTGTAGGCCAGAACTTGACAGTAGACGTCGATTTCCAAGGCAAAATTGAAGATCCGGAACTTATGTATCGCAAGAGAACAACTGGAGATAGTTCATGGATGTCCTGTGATATTAGCTACTTTGAAGGTTGTGAAATACCTGGAGGCAATATCTCCCAACAGGGTCCTTATAGCTATAAGTTCCAGTCGGAAACTGTATCTTTTCCTAGAAATGGTTCTTTCAGCTTTGCGCCATCTCTCGTAAAAAACACATTCATTGATGAGGCTCGGTCCTTTAGTACAAACGATCCTGAACGAAGATGTGCTCCTTCGGAAGGAGACTTTGAGTGTGAAGATAGAGCTTTACAGGCTCCTATGATTAAAGGGTTTACAGATTATTTGAATTTTAATATGAGTGTGAACAGTCAAGATTACGTTAGAAATATTTTAAACCTTCCATATGCTACTAGGTATGGTAGTAGTAACGGAGCTCCGTTCTGTACTTCGAAAGACAGATTTATGAGCTGTGGACCAGGTGGCGAAGGCATCCTAGAACAGGATGTTGAGGGAAGTGTTAGGCAGGGAAGAATGATAAAATCACTTTTCTCAACCTACCAGTCAAATGATCGAGGTAAAACCTATCAGAGGGCGATGAACTATACTCTGGGTGCAGCGGAGGACTGTGATGTCTGGAACAGGACCTTTGAACAGTCCTTCGAGTGCGGAAGTACTCAGGGCCAGTCTGAGATGATAGAGGCCTACCTCAAGGCCTATGACGTCACCGGGAACCTTACCTTCAGGAAAAAAGCCCTGAACCTTACAGAAGAGGCCTTGAATATGTCTAAAACTTCTGAACTTGGTTCAGCTCTCTGGGAGGCAAGTTCGTACTTTAATGAGTCTTATAGAGGCCTTAATTTATCTGGAACTGCTGAAAACATTTCTGAAAACTTTACTGGGTACTGTAGCGGCAACTGTTCTGTTGATCAGTATGTTGGATTTTCTAACCTGTTCAGGGATGCTTTCCTGTTTTCTGAGAATGATTATTCAAGTGAGTACAGGTCTGCGGTTTTGAATACTACAGAAGATGGAGAATGTGGGCCTTACAAGCAGGATGTGTCTTGTAGTTATCCTTCCGGGCAGGGAGAGCTGATGGATCTAATGTGGGGTTCAGCATATACAATGCCGGTTGAGATCAAGGTTGATGACTCGTTTAACACTAGCAAGGATACTTTAACGGTAGGCCAGCAATTTTCGACTACATGTTCTGCCCAGAATAACCTGGAAAATACCACCATCCAGAATGTGGAGTTCAACTTATCCACAAGTGAAGGCCTTGATCCGGTATCTGAAAACACAAGTTATGATGCCGGGGACTTGCAGTATGGCAACTCCAGTGAGGTCTCATGGGATATCGAGGCGACTTCTGCCGGCGATAGGAATGCGTCCTGCGCCATCACCTCTGACAGCGGGTACAGGGATACAATAAATAAAGATATCAATATAGAGGCCCAGGAAACAGAGGAAGAAGAAACCACATCAGGCTCTGACCCGTCTCCAGAGGAAGATAAAGATGATCCTGGAGTTTTTATTAGGAATAAAGATGAGGTGAGAAATCTCACAATGGTATATAACAGTACCTCTGATATCCAGTGGAACAGAACTTTACTGGAACAGCTGGGGATCAACACTACGTATAGAAACTATTCCCAGAGGCCTGAATGTTTTACACCTGTCAGAAAGATGAGAGGAGATAATACAACTCTGGAAGTACAGAGTAACTGCAGTGCTGATGGTGCTGTACTTATTGACAGGATACCTGCCAATACATCTCTAAAAACTGGTCGCGCATTTAAAGGCCTTGCAGTGGAAAGGAGTTCTGATCTGAACGAGAGGACGGAGTTAGGCCTTGAATACAGAGGTAAAAATACTTCTAATTTCGGTAAGCCACTGGTTCTGACCTCGAACTTCACTCTTCCGCCTCTCGAAATGGTGGATATAGGTTCGCAGAGAGACGGGTCCTCAGCTCTTATCTCGGCTGACCTCAACAAAGAGGCCTCATGTAGTGTTTACAATCAGGGAAAAGAGGTCTATACTGAGGAAACAGATAACCTGGTGTTCCAGCCATCTCTTGACTACGGTAACGCGACTTATCGCGTTGAATGCGGGGATCAGAGCTTTACCCGGACATTTACCAGGGAAAGGCCTCAGACAAAGAAGGAGCCGCAACAGGATTTGGGAAGTATTCCTGTTTCCTGGGGGATAGGAGCATTAATCTTGGCGATAATAGGCCTTGGAATACGTTACAGAGAGGAGATAATCGATGAAGCCGAGATGAAGATCTTTGAGTACAGGTTCAACAGGTTTGAAACAGCTGTCGAGCAAGGTAATACGGCTGAGGCTATCGAGGCTTTCGATTCTATGTCCAGAGATATCTCACAGGAAGTACTGGAGTCTGATATGGATTTGATGAAGGGATTGATGCTTTACCTATTGATCGATCTGGTAGAGGAAGGAAAGGACGACGAAGTGAGTTTTGATGTATCAGATGACCTCGATGAACTTGTTCAGAGGTACGTGGGTAATTCAGATGGTAAAGCAGTCAGACTTGTAAGAGAGAAGTATGAGGAAGTGATGGGAAGAGAAATGTAAGTTGTAAAGGCCTTGAAAAAAGAGTTTTTTCAGGCCTTGACTGTGATGGGGAGCTTTTCCTGTTCCATCTCTCTTTTGGCTATCTGCATAGGCTCTTCGTCGCCTTCTACGTCCACGAATGATGGTGCTCCCATTGCGATTTGAAGGCTTCTTGCGCCTAGAACTCTTGCTTTCTCGTATCTTGTGAAATCTTTCATTTGGTATCAACCTATGTAGCCTAGATCGGAGCCTCCCTGGCTGTCCTGATCCGGGCTCTGTGACTGTTTGAGGTTCTGAAGTTTTTTAAGCACTTCCTGTGATTCCTGGACCTTTTCATCAAGGTCCGAGTAGTCAAGGTCTATTTCCATGATTTCCTCCAGGGCCTCGAGTACTGCTTCTGTGGATTTTGGATCGCTCAGTAGGAATCCTGGTGTTTCACCGAGGATGCATACGCCTTTTACTCCGCGTTCCTGTCCCATGCTGACCAGAAGACCTGATACACCGACTATCTGGCCTACCTCATGGTCGAACTCCAGGAACTCCTCGTATCTTTCTCTCTGGTCATCGTTGGTGACGGCTCCGAACACATCAGGTTCTTCGACAACGTCTCCTGTTCCGTAACCGCCGATTGTCAGGATCTCGTCGGCTTCGAGATCCTCTATAAAATCGAGTATAACTTCTGCTATATCGTAGTGACCTTCAGGGTTTGAGGCCTGAGCATTTCCTTCCAGAAGGATGATATCACGTGCGTCTTCTCTCTGAAGCTGGTAGATGTTGTTCTTGATCATCCCCACCTTCTTGTCGTCTTTTACTATAGTGTATGGCGGGAAGTGGTGACTGTGGATCTCACCGATCTTTTCTGCCTCCAGATTGTCGGCTAGGTAGCTAACACAGTTTCTTCCGATATGGCCGATTCCTGCAAGGCCTTCGATAAATAACGGGTTTTCCACTTCGGGTTCTTTATCCAGCTTCAGTTCAGTTTGAGACATTAATTTATTCACCTTTCTTCGTTTTACGGCGGTATTTCCCGTACTTATCCGGGAATGAAAACTTCGGAGGCCTCGTCTGTTGGGTCTCCTCGCCGCAGTGTTCGTCTTTCAACGTGTAATTACTGCATTCTGGACACTTTTTAATCATAGGAGTTCACCAGAAACTTCTAAGCACGGCTGAACTCGAACTCGCCGTCCAGTTCATCTGCTTTATCTCTTATCTGATCTACAGCTTCATCCATACGTTTCTTTGCGAGCTCCTGTGTCCTTCCCCAGGCCTTGATTGAATAATTTGGGGCTGAGATATATTTGACTTCTACTCCTTCTTCGAGGTCTTCGAAGGTCTGTTTTATGAGTTCTGTTCCGTTGCCCTGACTGTATTCCAGGTTGATCTCTCCCTCGAATTTCTCCTGTTTGAGGTCGATGTTCTCGCTGGCTACATCCTGGATCGCTTCGACTGTTTCCTCGTCGAACATTTCTTTTAGACGGTCTTCACGGGCTACCGATACCTCGAAGCCGTGGAAGCTGGAGCCGAATTCTTCCTGTAGTTTGAATCCGATGTCCTCGTATACCTCATCTTTATCCTTTCCGAGCTTGTCTGCAAGGTCTTTGATGAAGGCCTCTGCTTTCTTTTCCTTGTTCCAGCGGGCCATCGCGTCTCTTTTCTGGTTCTCGTTCACTCTCTTGATGGAGAGGTTTATACTGTCGTCGTCTACCTCAATCACCTGTGCGACATTTTTCTCTCCCTCGTCCAGTTCCTTTCTTACGTCCTTTATCCAGGATCTGGACACTTCTGAGATGTGTAGTAGTCCGTCGACGTCTCTGTATTCATCAAGTTCTGCGTATGCCGAGTTCTTGTCGACATCTGTAAGTGTTATTACGACGAAATCTCCTTCGTCAGGTTTATCTTTATACCAGCGCATATCTTGAAACTGGGAAGTGACTCTTAAAAGAAGTTCCACTAACTCAGATCAGGCTGTCCGTGACCGCAGCACCTATCACTGAAAAAATAGAGATGATCGAGACTGCTTTAAACGTCTGCTCAGGGCCTGCGCCAAAAGTCTCCATGGCTGATGAGATACCTATCATGAACAAAACAGTACCAAAGGCTACGCTCATCAGGGAGATATACCTCCAAGTAATTCCGAAGATCTGTCTCTCCTTCTCCCAGTCCCTGCTCTTTTTCGCAGTATAAAGCACGCCGTGGCCAAGCAGAAAAGTAAACAGCAGTGCAAGGCCTGTATTGTAACTGGACATGTTCTCCGCGATCCGCCAGACCTCTTCAGTGAACACGAAAGGAGAGATCAGTATAATACTGCCTACAACCTGCTGAAGAAGATCATCTCCACCGAATGGATAGGAATCAGAAAGCTTCTCCTGAACAGGCCTCAATAACGTCATGAAAACCTATTTGATCAGGATAGAATAAAAATAGGTAGGTAGAGAAGAGAACAATGAAATGAAGGCCTTGAAAAGTAGGATTATTCTACTTCAAGGTGCTCTACGATCTCTGCGTTAAGTTCTGCCTGTCCGCCTGTAGGCTTTGCGATAACTGTACCGCAGACAAGACATTCGACGCTTGTGGAAGCTCTGGAAAAGACTACCTGCTCGTTTCCACATTCGGTACATTTCGCTCTGTAAAAATTACGTGCCACTCAAAAATCACCTCCGTGATTTTTTGCGTGCCCAGAAAATCTCTGATTTTCGAACATTCAATTATTCACCTCTCGATCTCGAACTTTGCTGCTCTTGGCTGATTTCTAGGCTTCCAGGACTTTCCGCATTCCTTACATGAGAACTGTAGATCGTGCTTGCTGGAAGTAGGATTGGACTTACCTCTTGAAAGATGTGAAGGATCTTCGAATGGGAATGAACCGTATCCTTTATCGATCTTTCTCTGCCTCTTCCTGTGCTTCTTCTTGAAAGGACTGGTACCTCTATTAGTAACTTCCTTTACTGTTTGCTCCGTATGTTCATCACAGCTAGGACAGTATCTTCGCTGCTCCTTTGGAATCTTGACCATATCAAAAATCAAGGTGTTAAACTTTAAAAGACCTCTTCTCACTCGGGGATGATCCTTGTACCCGAGGCCTCCAAAGGTTCACTGATGTTCTCAACAGTTCCCTCAAAGATCTTGGTCTCAGTACCTGAACGTTCAATTATATCGATAGCAGTCAAATCAATCAGCTCATGACCTCCAGCCTCGTTGTTGCCTGAAACCACGTCCCTGAGGCGTCTAGGCCTGACCTCATCGAACCTTTCAGCGTCTTCTTCCTCAGGATCTTTATCGTAGACGCCGTCAACAGTCGTCGCGATAAACAGATCTGCTTCAAGGATCTCCGCAGCGATAGCAGCCACCGCATCAGTCGAATGACCGGGAGTAAGGCCTCCCATAACAACGTTTTGACCTGTAGACGCCGCTTTCCTGATCTGTTCGGCTGTCTTCGGAGTATCAGGATAGGCCTCCATCGCAGTCATCAAAGTCTTCGCATTCAGTCTTGTCGCCTCGATACCTACCAGGTCCTGTTCTCCCTGGTTGCCGAACTCTCCGGCTGCGTAGATGTACTCTTTAAGGCCTCCGGCACCGGTTACGACCAGGATCTGTTCATCTCCGTTCTGAAGGGCCTCAGCTAATTCCCCCAGTTCATCCAGATTTTCCGTAATAAGTGCTCCACTGACTGCGTAAACTTTGTCTACGTTCATTTGATTACCTCCGCGTTTCCACGGTTCTCAAGTATCTCTGCGTTGTCCTCAGGTACCTCAGCCTGATCTCCCTCCTCGAAAGGTCCATAGGCCTCAAGGTCCGTACCCATGAACTCGGGTACGTCCGAATTGATCTTCACTATCTTGTAACCGTCTTCAGGGTCAGGAAGGTCCTCTCCATCTCCAGGTTCTTCTTCAGAGGCCTTTTCCTCTGTTTCTTCACTGCTATTATCTTCTTTATTGTTTTCTGAAGCCTTGTCAGCTATTTCAGGCCTTTGAGGATTAGCTTCTTCCTCTTCTGCTTCCAGGAATTCGCTTATGCTTTCTCTATGTTCTGTGAAGGTCTCTTTAAGTTCTCTGAAGAGCTGCTCTTCTCTGGGCATCACGTTCATCTCTTCCAGGCTGACGTTTGATGTCACGGCTAACTGAGCGTTTTTGACTATTTTGTCTTCTCTTAAAGAGATTATCTTCCTGAAAACTCTTTTCGCATTTTTATATTCCCGTGATTCTCCGGATACGTCTTTTTTCCGGCTCAGATATTCTACTACGTCAGTTACGAAGTCTTCATCGAGTTCTGATAGCTCGTCCTGTCTGCGCTCCTGTTTCTGTATCTTTCTGAGTTCGCTGAATGTCAGTGTTTCGTCTTCGCTCATCCTATCATAACCCGGTTCTTCTAAACTTTTTAGGCCCTACGTTAAAATCTTTCAGGAGATTTTTCGGACTTCTCCATCGCCCTCACACTCCTGAACGTGTTTTTTGTAGTAATGGTTTTCGCTCTTGTAGCTTTTACCGCAGTAAGGACACTCAACTCCGTTATCGCCCTCTTCACCTTCTTCCTCTCCGCTTTCCCTCCTGTTCGCCTTTCTGAAAGCATAACTCACAGGATTCGGCACCTGCTCCTCCAGGTTATCCCCCTCGTACACCTGCATGTCCCTGTAGTACCCGTTCGAGTCATAGTTCGGGGGCGGGACATCCTCATCCCTGTTCCTGTGCCACTGAAGCTGAGACTTCACGTAGGCCTCACGCAGAGCCTCGTCGTTCCTCTCGTTCCACTGCCAGATCTTGGACTCGATCTCTTCCCATTCATAACCGACAGTTCTGTAAAAATTGATCAGGATAAACAGTCCGCGTTTACGGCCGTCCTTAAGGCCTTCCAGTATATTCTTTATACTAGGAGGGAAGTACTTCTCTGGGATAGCATCTTCAGGCCTTTCAAACTCTCTATCACTGTTCACACGTTTCTTTCTTTTCTCTTTCCTTCTCTCCTCGATGAAGTCCATCGCCTGGATCACAAGGTTCTGTGCCTCTCCGTCCTCGTATTCTTTCAGGAAATCTGTCTCGAAATCAACGTTTTCCATCTCGGCATCTTCTTTCTCGAAGTCCTCGATCTCATCCGGATCGATAGGCAGAGATACAAGCCAGCTGCCATCATGAAGGCTGTAAGGCATCCTGAAGAGGTGGCGCTGACCCCAGTCATTCTCTATATCCGACACTTGATACGGATCAAGGCCTTGATCTGTCTCCATCTCCTCCCTGAAACCGTATTCATCTACTTTCTCAATAAGCTCTTCCTCCAACTGATCTCTCAGATAGTCGACTATTCCACGTGCCAGGTTAGGGTAGAGCTGGGAGAAATGCTCATCGTTAATGTTCTGTGGAAAGGCCTCACCTCTGACACCGATGTGAAAGCCTCTGTTGCCTGAAAACTTGACTGAGATGTTTTCTATCCCGTGCTGTCGTAATTCCTCTACAAGGAGCTGTGCGGTCTCTTTAGCCAGCTCGAAGCTGTAGTCGCAGTCGATATCCATGACCAGGTCCCAGGCCTCTCTCAGGTTATCTAGCTCCGAGACGTTATCGATCAGTAAAGGATTTTTCCACCGTTCTACGGAGGCGTGGAACGCTACTGCTCCGTTGTTGACAAGATCTTCGAAGTCTCCGCGGAAGTTTATGGCGTCAGGCCTTTTGCCGTATCCGTTCGGGTATGTGGGGGCTATCTCGCGGTACTCGGAGGTATGGAGAAATTTCTCGATAAGTTCGTCCTGCTCGTAGTACTGTCTTATCTTCCAGTCCTGAGGCCTTTCACCCTCCTCGTCCCCCATACCTGAAACTTGTCGGTAAACTGTAAAAAACCGTCCGGAAGACCTGGTTTTAGAGGAGACCTTACATCTCTGAAAACCGGTTATTCTTCGTCCTCAAAGTCTAAGGCTTTCGAATTTATGCAGAAGCGTTTACCGGTCGGTTCAGGGCCGTCCTCGAAGACGTGTCCGAGGTGTGAGTCGCAGTTCGCACAGACCACTTCGGTCCTGTTCATTCCGAGGCTGTTGTCCTCCTTGAACTCTACAGAGCCTTCTATCGCATCGTAAAATGAAGGCCACTGGTCGGATTCGAACTTGGTCTCGGAGTCGAAAAGTTTCTGTCCACAGGCCTTACAGCGGTATACTCCGTCTTCGTCTTTCTTCAGGTATTCTCCGGTTCCAGGCCTTTCAGTGTCTGCTTCTCTGAGAATTTTGTATTCTTCCTCGCTGAGTCTTTCTTTGAGTTCTTTCTCGTCGATCTGTTCTGACATACTGTTTACTTGTTTTCTTGAGAGGGTTAAATCTACTTTTTTTGGTTACCGATAGAAGTGCCTGTAGAAAACAATGTTGGATATATCTCCGCTGAAACACGCTGAAGGCCTTAATCCTGATCTATTTCGTCCATGTAGACTTCAGGAGGTATCTCGTGGCTTCCTAAAGTGTTTTTCGTGATCCTCCAGTCCTCGTGCTGGCCCAGAAGCTCTTGAATGGCCTGTTCATCTCTGGGATATCTTACTGTCCGGAAGTCTCCTTCCGTATCGATCAAAGCTCCTCTCTCATCTCCCATAGGTTCTTCCGGCACCTGAACCTTATCGCTATACTGTATCAGGTTCGCCTGCCGATTCTGAGGCCAGTAAGCCACCAACTGAACTCCTCTGATATCCGGAAACGCGGTCAGAGAAGTATTACTCATCTTCTCCCCTATCCTGTCTATATCACGGATGCGTCCCTTGTTATAGAATACTAGAGAGAAAGAAGAATCTGCAACCGCCCTGTTCATCTCCTCGATTTCCCTCATCACCTCCAGACGGTCATCTCCTGGCCTGAAACTTGCAGGCACAGCCTCCCGCTGATACACGGGGACATCTCTTGGATTAGCCAAATCCTCATCTTCTTCCTCGTCCTCTTCTGCTCTATCTAGCCAGACATCCTCATTAACGTACTCGAAACCGAGATAGGCCTCATCCAGTTCACCAAGTATCTCATCGATAGAAGAACCTCTGAAACGCTGATTATCCTCAACTTCTCCGGGCTCGCTTAAAACATACATCGTGTTAGGCTCATAACCAAACCTTCTGCGCTCATCCCCCGAAGGAAAGGCCTCACCCTCGAAACCGACTTCCATAAAGTTAATTTAAGCCTGAAAATCTTTAACTCTGCCGAACACTCACAGCTTCCTCAGAGTAGAGAGTGTCGAGATCCTCTCTAAGGCCTTCCCAGAAACTCTCATCTCTGTAGTTCCTCCAGACGTTAGGAGGAGCACCGTATTCCCGGTCAAGAGAAGAACTGTCGCCTTCAAATACAAGGCCTAACTCTTCCATCGCCGAGGAGAAAAATCCGAGCTGCTGTTGAGAGGCCTCAGGGCTTTCCAGCATCCTGTGAAGATCGCCGGAGGTATAGGTCCCGATCTTATCTTCCAGGGCCTCTGTTGCGTCCCTGTAGACCTCCGGGTTTTTCACTGCCGAACTTAGAGGGTTCTTCAGGCCTTCGACGGCGGTTTCAAGCTCTTGTACTGTGTAGTCCTGGTCTAACTTCATCTCTGTATCCTCTCAAAGGTCTTAGAAAGGGAAAAGTGAAAAAGTAAATATGTGTGAGGAAGTTATTCTTCCTCGATGCGTGGTGCGAGTACGAAGCTCAGGTCTACTTCGTCTGGTACGACGAATTCGAGTCTCATCGGGAAGTCTTCGCCGAGTTTGACTGTGACGTTGTCGTTGAGCTTCTTGGCTCCGATCATCTTGGAGAGGTAATCCAGAGAGAACATGGATTTTGCGTCTCCGCCTTCCATATCGAGGACTCCTTCGGATCCTTCTGTGATCTTGAAGTTGACGTTGGACTGGTCTCCGTCAGCGGAGATCTCGAGGCTTTCACCGTCTGCCGAGACTGTGACTGCGTCTGATACGACCATCGCGTCCTTGATAGCGCCTTCGAGGACCTGTGTCTCGAGCTCTGCTTCGAATGAGAAGTCAAGCTGGTCTGTACTTGGGATATCGTCCTCGGAAAGGTTGAGGATCGGAAGTGAGAAATTCCTTGTCGAGGAATTCTCCATAGTGATATGGAACTTGGAATCGTCCTCCTTCAGTTCCAGTGTGATAGTATCGTCTGAATTTGCTCTGCGAAGGATGGAGTAGAAGTTTTCCAGGTTGAGGCCTACCTTTGTCTCCTCGTCTAGCTCGAAGCTTTCGAAGACTTCTTCCTGAAGCTTGAAGTCTACAAGGCCTACCATCGCAGGGTCTGCAGCGACTAGCTTGATGCCGTCTTCCTCTAGCTGGAAGAGGCCTTCGCTAATCAGGTCTGAGATGGTTTTCATCGAGTCCTTCAGTAGTCCTACGTCCTCAAGTTCTGCTTTAAACATTTCAATAATTCACCTTATGTTACTCGGATGTGCTAACAACTTTTTTAACTCTGTCGTAGAGCTCCGGATCAAGGCCTTCAAGGCTCTGTACGATCTCTCCCTGGATCTCAAAGCTATCGGGTGTCGGAAGAACTCTTCCGAATACTCTTACTCTATCATTTTCCTCTATATCTTCCAAAGCTTCTTCATCGAGGAAGGCTTCCACTGAGCCGGTTCCATCATCGATCGTTACTGCGTCCTGATCTTTAGCGAGTACTGTTCCGATTATGCGAACTCTTATGTCGTTCTGTGGTTCGATATCTTCGATGTTTTTAGGCCTTGCAGGTGCACGCCTCTGCTGTTGCTCTGGTGGCATATTATTTGAGACGCGTCTAACTGTTTTAACTTTGACCTCAAAATGGAAGGTTTCAAATACCGGTTTCGTTAATATTTCAGTATGGATATTCTCGGCAAGGAAGGAGAACAGGCCTCGGAAGCTGTACACAACATGTCACAGCGACTGGAAAACCTGGAATCACGAGTAAACGCATTAGACGACGCTCTTCAGGACTACGAGAACCAGGTCCAGCAGAGCCAGAGCAGTGACTCACAGCTTAAGCAGAAAGTCGAGAATCTACAGAATAATGTCTCAGGTAAGATCGACGAGGCCATGAATCTTATGGAAAAAATCCTCGGAGTACAGCAGCAGAACATAGATGATATCAATCAGAACAGATCAAAACTTTCTTCTGTCGGCTCCAAGGCCTCCAACCTTGAGAGAAGAGTATCAGAGATCGAGGAAAAGATCGACGACGAACTGGAGGAAGGGAAAGAACAGCGTCAAGGCCTTCATGATGACCTGCTGAACCTTGAGAAGCGTCTGGATAATTATGAAGAAGATCTAGAAGGTAAGCTTGAGGCTGACAATTTCACTGCTAGGAAGAACCATGTTGAACGGGAGATCAAGAAACTGAGGTCTTCAGTGAACTATCTTGCGGACAAGTTCGAGAGCGAGGAGATAAGAGTGGAGAAAGGTTCCACCTAGTCGTACTCCTTGTAGACGTTTCCACATTCTGTGCATTTGTAGAAACGGGTCGCAGGCTCGTCTGAGGCCCTTGTCTGTTTCATCCACCATTCGTGTTCTGTCTCTTCACCACATTCATGGCATTCTTCCTGTGTGGTGGCTCTCGTTGTCTCATCTGAGCCTTCTTCATTGACGTTCAAACGGTCTTTAGGATCTTCCTCTTTCTCCTCGGTCACTTTCATCTCGTCCGAGTCTACATCCTGTATGTTTCCGCAGTTTCTGCACTGCATAACTGTTTCTCCATCTTTCTTCTCCGAGACAAGCATTCCTCCGCAATCGTCACAGAACTCCATGTTTCCAACAATTACACTGCTAAACTTTAAATTGATTCCCAAAAACCGGTTTCAGGCCTCGACCTCACAAGGCTCGTACCTGTCGAATACGAAAGGTCTGTCGCCGTTGAAACCGACGAAATCCATGGCTAAGATCTTCACAAGGCCTACACGCGGGATGACTCCGGAGACCCTGCCGTGGATCTGTTCTGGTGTGACATCCTGCTCGAACTCAAGCTGTGAAGGGTTGTTGATGCCTTTCGTCTCCAGGTCGCTGTCTCGTTTCTGTACTACTCTGTGCACCACAGGTATAGGCATGGAATCGATCCTCGCAACATCCATATTGATACCCTCGAATACGTAGCCGTTGTCCTCGGTGACAACTGTTTTTTCCCCGTCAACCAGTATAGAGGCCCTGTCCACTTTCTCAGAAACTCTCTGAGCCTGTACCAGAGAAACTTTCCCCACAGGTGTATCTACAGAAGGCCTTGGACTGGAATCGTTCCTCACTAGAGTGTAGTCCTGACCGGCTACAGAGAAATCAATCCTGTCAGGAACGTTGTAGACTATAGTATCACCTTCTTTAACCTTCTCAAATGGAGTTCCTTTCACTATAAGGATATCTCCCTTGTGAAGGCCTTCCTCGCCCGGCCCGGGGTACATAGAGCAGGAGACGACAGAAACGACTGGCTGTTCGGTATCCAGAGCTGTTCCTGTGGTCTGAAGAGTCCCGAAAGCAAGTATCAAAGCTACCGCCAGGAAATAGGTATCTCTGAAGGCCTTTTTCTCCTTCAGATCTCTCCAGAAATCAGGCAGCTCCATACCAGTAACTTGAGACCTCACCGTTTTTAATCAAATCCAGAATCGATAAGTTCTCTGAGAGGTCTTGTCCCGGAACCGATCAGATCCGCCACTCTAACCGGCTCTGGAACCTGCCCATGCATGACAGAGGCCTCAACAAAATCTTTCGCCTCCTCTTCTTTACACCCTGAAAACTGGATAAAGGCCTTTCCATCTTTAAGATCAACTTCAGTAGGCTCTTCTAGTTCCTCGAACTTTTCATCGTAATTCCCGGTTCTTTCCATGGTGTCCCGGAAATCCTCCCGGTCAGGTCTGTTCTTAGTCACCGCGATAACAGGCTTGCCGAGTTCTTCAGAGGCCTTTTCCAGGTCTATTATGTTGAAGCCGGCGAAGCTGATGCCGTCCACAAGTAAGGCCTTGATCTGTTCCGGATTATTGCACTTGTCATGCAGTTCCACGAGCTTCTCGGTGGCGTTTTCTCCGTCTACTTTGATTGGAATAGTTTTGATGTCTTCTATGAACTCTGTTCCTCTATAAACTACACCAGTGAGAAAAGTCTTGTTATCCTCGAAAGAAAATGATGCGTCATCGACGCCGAGGACTCGTGCGCCGTCTTTCATGGAAGTTTAAGCAAAATAAGAGAGAATCAGGAGATCTGTCCCTGGAGGTCTTCCATCCATTCTCTTGCGGTACTGACCGCGTCTTCGAGGTCTTCTTCAGTACTTTCCGACTTCACAATCAGATGGCTTTCTTCTCCAAGTGGGTGGCCTTTGTCGTAGCCTGCTTCTCCGCCGTTCTCCCAGATAGCCTTTCTGACGAGGTTTGCGAGTGTATGGTTCTGTTTGAAATCTACGATCCAACGGTCTTCTTTCTCGGTAATGTCAAGTTCCATTATTCTTTGTTCACCTTTCCGGTAACGATCAAATCAACAGGGGTTTCACGGCTCTCCTCCGTATGAAAGCCGTAACTTGGAGGCAGGCCGATCGAATAGGCCTCTACCCCCAAAATCTCATGACTAGAGTTTACGACAAAATCTTTTATAGGTTCCCGAGCACCACGAGGACTGATACCATAAACACTATCTGAAATATCACATGCCTTACCCCAAAAAGAAAGGCCTACATCCGAATGAACCGAAAAAGGAGGATTCATCAACACAGTATCAATTTTTCCTTCGACCTCCTCTATATCCGCTTCCCTGAACTCGATGAACTCTTCCATACCCAGTTTCTCCGCATTCTCCTTGGCCTGTGAAAGGGCCTCTTCATCTTTTTCGTAGGCCTTGACTTTTTCTGCTCCGGCAAGTGCTGCCCCGATCGCCAGGATTCCGGTTCCGGTTCCGAGGTCGGCTACTTTCTTTCCCTCGATATCTTCCTGCATGTAGGCTGTGAAGACGACGTCCGCAGCGAGTGCTGGCGGTGTCATGTACTGTTCGAGGCTTATCCGTGGTTCCTCGAAGTCTCTAACTTTTGAAAGCTCTTTTTTGACCTGGTTCTTCATATTTCTCAAGTATTCTCTGAAAGGTTAAAAATAGGCCTTGAGTTTCTCTGCTCTGAGATTTTACAGATAAAAAGCTTTCTGTTCCAACAGTAGTGGCATGAAGGAAGAAAAAATTTCTGAGATGTCGCGTGAAGAACTTGAAGAGAAAATTCTGGAGATGGAGGCTGAGGAAGAAGTCGTTTTCTTCGAACCCCAGCGGGAGATAATCTTAACAGATCCGAGCGACGAAACCTTGAACAGGATCTCCAGTATTGCGCATATGGAGACTTCTTCGGGCGAGCATTACAAGTTCCAGGTCAAGGAGATGGACGTCTGGAACTCGGACAAAAGCCTCGAAGAGATGAAAGAAATCTATACAGATCTCGTCGGCTCAAGGCCTCGTTTCCTCGAATGGGTAGAAAGAACCTACGAGAAACAGGAAATCTTTTCCATTGAACACAAGGGCCGTTACCATGCTCTTGTTTCATCTGATCCCGAGAGAATGGAGTGGGCGCGTGGAATCGATAAAGTACGCGAAAACTTAGCTGTAGATCTTTCCGATACACAGTCAAGGATCGCGATGGGATCCAAGTCCAGGGCTGAGATCAAACAGGCCTTGGTCAAGAAAGGTTATCCGGTAGAGGACAACTCCAAGTTCCGTGAAAGCGATAAAAAGATCGGAGCAGATATGGCTGAAGATATCGAGCTACGTGATTACCAGGAAGAGTACGTCGAAAAGGCCTACGAGAAAAAGGCTGCTGTCCTCGCTAACCCTGCTGGTTCGGGTAAGACTGTTACAGCTATAGGCCTTATGGCAAAGATTGGCGGTCCTACACTCGTTTTAGTGCCTCAGAGAAACCTGGTCGGCCAGTGGAAACGTGAACTGCTTGACAAGACTACTATCACTGAGGATCAGATCGGTGAGTACCACGGCGATGAAAAGGAACTGAACGATGTTACGATCGCAACCTACCATATGGCTGGTGAGAAAACTGATATCTTCCGGAAAGAGTGGGGCTTGATCATCTTCGATGAGGTCCATCACATCCCGTCCCAGCTGTTCAGGAAGACGGCTTCACTTCAGTCGACCCGGCGTGTAGGCCTTTCCGCCTCACCTGTAAGAGAGGACACCAAGGAAAAGGACATCTTCGCGTTGATTGGACAGGAGATCGGAGGCGACTGGGCCCGTTTCTTCAACCAGGGATATGTCAAAAAGCCTGACGTAGACATTCAACTGGTCGAGTGGGCCTCTGACTTCTACCGCCACAAGTACGAACAGGCCTCCGGCATCAAGAAAGCTATCGTCGCATCCAAGAATCCAGCGAAGAAACAGGTCCTCGAAGACCTATTAGAGGAACACGAGGACAGGAAGACGATTATCTTCTGTGACTGGCTTGACCAGGGAGAAGACCTCTCGGAAGAGTACGATATTCCGTTTATCTCCGGAGAGACAGATTTCGAGGAAAGAGAAGAGTACTTCCAGAAGTTCAGGGACGACGAACTTACAACAATCATAGTCTCAAGGATCGGAGACGAAGGCCTCGACCTTCCCGACGCCGAGATCGGTATCATCATGTCAGGACAGGGAGGATCACGTAGACAGGCGACTCAGCGTGCTGGACGTGTCATGAGGCCTTTCGGCGACGCAGAAGTCTACATGGTCGCGACGAAAGGATCCAACGAGGAAGACTTCGTCAAACAGCAGGTAGAATTGCTTAAGGAGAAAGGAGTCTCAGTCTCAATCAAGGAATAAATTTTTCCTCGACTTTTTCTTTTGAATTTTTCTTCTGGGAAGGCCTCGAATGTAGGGGCTTAAAAAATTCCTTCCAGATTCTATTTTCTATGAGTCTTATAGAATCCGAAAACCTGAACAAGACCTTCAAGATCTACAATCAGGGAGAAGGCATCCGCGGTTACCTGAAATCATTCATCTCGAGGGATTACGAGGAAATCCATGCGGTAGAAGGCCTTAACCTGGAGATCGATGAGGGTGAGATGATCGGCTATATCGGTGCGAACGGCGCCGGAAAATCTACTACAGTAAAGATGCTGACAGGTATTCTCGAACCTTCTTCTGGAAGGATCGAGGTCGACGGCAGGAATCCGCACAAGAACAGAAAGAAAAACGCCATGAATATAGGTGTGGTATTCGGCCAGAAGACCCAGCTATGGTGGGATCTGCCGGTAAAAGAATCTTTCAAACTTCTCAAAGAAATTTACGAAGTTTCAGATGAGGCCTACGATAAAAGGATCGAGGAGTTCGATGAAGTCCTCCAGTTAAGCGATTTCTGGGATCAGCCAGTCAGGAAGCTTTCCCTAGGCCAGAAGATGCGGTGTGAACTTGCAGCGGCATTCCTGCACCACCCAAAGATTGTATACTTAGATGAGCCTACTATAGGCCTCGATGTCGCTGTTAAAGAAAGGATCAGAGATTTCATCCGGAAGATGAACGAAGAGAAGAACATCACGGTCATGCTGACCACACACGACATCGATGATATCGAAGATCTGTGTGACAGGATCGTTGTACTGGATGAAGGGAAGAAAATTTACGATGGCCAGTTAGACGACCTTGTTGACCGTTTCTCATCCAGAAGGCTTGTTTTAGAGACGGATGACCGGATCGAGATAGAAGCTGACGGTGTAAAGGATATACAGAAGCCGAACGGGCAGGTCGAGATAGTGTTCGACAGAGATGTTATCTCAGCCGCTGACTTAATGCGTGAGGTCCTTGAAAAATACGATGTCAGTGACTTCCAGATCAAGGAACCTGATATCGAATCAGTAGTCAAGAAAATCTACAACGAAGGCCTAGCCGAGGAATGATCTGATGGGTAAGTATCTGGAGTTCGTCCGGATGGGATTCCGGGAAATGACTGCCTACAGGTTTAACGCAGTCATGTCGCTGGTCGCATCAATTCTATACCTCGTAATGGTCTATGCTATATGGACAGCGATAGATGCCTCCGGACAGCTCGCAGTACCACTTTCAGGAGTCCTCACATACGTACTACTCGGACAGGTAGTATCTAACTCTGTATTCACAGAAGTAGAGGGCTATTTATCGGAAAGAGTACGTGAAGGAACGATAGTCAATGAACTTAAAAGGCCTGTATCGCTCAGACTCCAGATATACTGTTATTTGATCGGAAAGATGCTTTTCAATACTTTAACCAAAGGTCTTCCGGTACTGGTTATAGGCCTTCTGTTCCTCGATATGCAGACGCCGATGCCTCTGAACGCTGTTGGTTTTATCGTAGCTTTAATTCTGAGCTTCAACCTCGTGTTCGCTTTTTCTTTTTTGACTTCTATGCTGGTCTTCTGGACGGAGATCGGATGGGGGATCCGGGCTATGCGTTCAAATATTCAGGACGTGTTCTCGGGAGTCCTTTTCCCGCTCTATCTGTTGCCGGCAGGCCTTGCTTCGGTCTTTGACTTGCTTCCGTTCCAGGCGATGGCCGACGGACCTATCAGGATCTTCACGATGGATGCGACCGGTAGAGAGATGCTGAACATCTTCGGACTTCAGGTTTTCTGGATTATAGTTATCGCGGTACTTGGAGAGCTTGCGTGGCGAAAAGCCAAGAAAAAAATGACGGTACAGGGGGGTTAGAAGATGCCAGAGACGAAGACACCGGCGGTTGAAGAATCAAAGTTCGGAGCTTTGAAGAAATATTTATCGATTTACTGGTACTATTTCAAGCAGTACTGGAAGACAAGGCTGGTCTACAAGGCAGATTTCGCTGTAGGCTTTGTGGCCCAGCTAGTGAACCTTGGAGCCTCACTCGCCTTCTTGACTTTGATCTTCACCCAGGTCGAGACGATCAACGGATGGAGCTTCAACGAGATGCTCTTCCTAGCGGGTGTCGGAGGTTTCATCATGAACTTCCACCACATCTTCCTGTTCAACATGTTCAGCCTCGAAGACTATGTGGTAGAAGGAAAGATGGACCGCTTTTTGTTAAGGCCTCTAAGCCCTCTTTTCCAGGTCTATGCGGATGAGGTCTCGGATAACAACCTCTCGAAACTGATAGCCAACGCAGCACTGATAATCTATTCAGCTAACCAGCTAGGTCTTCAGTTACTGACACTTTCCAACCTCATATTTGGTATAGCCTTCCTCGCATCCGGAGTTTTAGTTTTCGCAGCGGCGTATATGGCCTTCGCGACGACAAGTTTCTGGACAGGTAAGTCCAGGAGCGCTATATGGCTGATCTTCAGGCTGAGCGAGTACAGAAGGTATCCGTACAGCATCTACTCGACCACGATACAGATCATATTGGTCTCTGTGATACCGATAGCCTTTGCATCCTTCTTCCCGGCGACTTACTTCCTCGGTAGAGAAGGCTGGAGAAGTTGGCAGCTGAT
>ERZ1034573.6-NODE-6-length-62685-cov-20.353664_pt1 | contig 62685 bp, 67 predicted proteins | sample MGYA00520641_ERZ1034573 | MGnify/ENA primary metagenome ERZ1034573 (study PRJEB33760, sample SAMEA4777724) | hypersaline lake metagenome | biome: hypersaline environment; feature: brines | place: Spain | collected 2014-08 | depth 0 m ...
AGCTTATAGACGGAGATACGACTGATTCGAAGTCCAAGGCCTTCAGCATCCAGCAAGAAACATTGTCTAATGATGTCTCAGTGATCTCTCCAGATGGTACTTCGGATGATCCAGAAGTTCTGGAGGTATTTGATGTTAAATTTGAATTAGCTGTTGAGCATGAAACTGATGTAACGTTGAATGCGTCTGTGAAGCCTATCAATGATTTGCAGAGAAGCTTCGAGGACTGTGAAAATGGAGAGAAGACAACTACTACGATTTCCTATGAGGGAGGAGAAGTTGTCTACAGCCATTCCTCAACGCTTAATGGAGCGGGAGAGTATAATCAGTCGTTTAACAAGACTCATTACATTGAAGGGATTTACAAATGGAGGTCTGAGTTGATTAATGGAGATGGAGAGGTAATCTCAACTTCAGCTTACAGTCACTACAATGTAACAGATCAGCCTGATTTAGCGGCGGAGGGAAGTTGTGATGGACAGTCTCAGTAACTACTCAAAATCGATGTATTTTGTACTTTTTTTATTGGGGACGTTATTGGCTATACCTCATGCTGCCGCCCAGGATCGTACTATATCTGGTACAGAATCGATGAGCGGGTCTTATAATTACGATACTTTCACGGTTGAATCAGGAGCAACTGTAAATCTGAATGGAAGAAATTTGAACATAGATGCTAATGAGATAACGGTTCATGGATCAATAAATGGCTATGGAGAGGGATATGCTGGAGGTAACTCAGGAGACGGAAGCGGTCCAGGAGGCGGTCCAGAAACATGGGCTAACTCGGGAGGCGGAGGATACGGAGCTCAAGGAGGCTGTGGTCCTGAATCTGGAGCTCCCAGTTGTGCTGAGTCCGGAGGAAATAGTTATGGATCTAGGACTTCGAGATCTAATATTAGAGCAGGCTCTGGCGGAGGAGGAGAAGGAAGTAATGATGATGGAGGAGCTGGAGGAGGAAGCGTAACTCTTGAAGCTGATACCATAACAGTTTCAGGATCTATAAATATGGATGGCCAGGATGCCGAAGCAAGCTCTTGGGCATCTTATGGAGGCGGAGGAGGTTCAGGAGGAGGTATAATTATTGATGGAGGAAACGTTGATCTTTCAGGAGCCTCTCTAAGTGCAGAAGGAGGTGACGCAGGAAACGAGTATGGTGGCTCAGGAGCTGGGGGGAGAATAAAAGTATTCTATGGAACTCTAAATTCCGGTTACTCAACCAATACTAACGGTGTAGATAGCCACACATATGGCGGCGATCTTCTTGAACATGGCGCTATAGGAGGGGACGGAACAGTATATAAAGAAAGAATAAGCAACCCTGACAATCCTACAATTCAGAATCTCAACTTCAACCGTCAGGCAGGGAATCCTGCGACTATCGACGGAAGCTTCGATGTCAACATCGATCACGACGATGGTAATGCTCCGAACAACCAGCTTGAGTCCTGTACTGTTACTGCTGAAGGAGTGGACAGCGGAGGACAGGTAAATGTTAATAGTAACATAAACGGTGATTCATGCAGCTTTAGCGTCGACAACAATCGGCACGGTAACTGGAACCCGGATGAAGAACTCCGGTTCGATATGAGTGTAGAGGACAGTTACAGCGGTACAGATAATTTACAGAGTTTCAGCCAGTTCAGGGTAAATCCTCCAAACGCCCCGGCACTTGTAACCCCGAGTGATGGAGCAGAATCGGTCAGTACAGGGACAAGCCTCGAGGTCAGAGGAAGGCATCCTGACGGTCTTAACATGGATATCAGGTTCTACTTGGACGACGGATCAGGCTTCACACAGGTAGGCCCTACAAGGACGGCTACAGATGGTGAAGAGGTTTCTGTAAGTCCAGGCCTGAATGAGGGAACTGATTACACGTGGTACGCGGAGGCCGAGACACAGGGAAGGACAACAGAGAGCAGCAGATGGGACTTCGAGACCAATTACAGGCCTACAATCGGTAACATGCAGACAAGTCCAAAGAACTCAGGTCACAGGATGTCGTTTACTTCTACAGTGACTGATCAGGATGGAGGGTCTCAGATAGACGGCTGTGAACTTGAGGCCTCAGGCGGCGGAAGCTCCTATACTTACACTGGAAATGTGGAAAGCGGGGCTGGTGGGCCGGACGAGGCAAGATGTAGTGTTGATAATATGGAGTTCAACGACGCTTCATGGTCTCATCTTCAGGATCTTGATCTTGAACTTGCTGTTACGGACAGTCAAGGCCTTACAGATACAGAAACTGGTCAGGCCCAGTTCCCAAACCATGAGCCTGTTATAGAAACTCTGGAGACCAGAGAGTACACGGATAGAGAGGCCTTCGAGGTTAACTCTTTGATAAGGCCTGTGGATGTAGGTTCTGATGAGATGAGAGGTTGTACGATTGTCTTGAGCGATGAGGATAACTCGTACACTGCTGGTTCGATGACACAGATCAACTCGACGCATGTACGGTGTGAGGGCGATGACTTGGGGCCTTCAAAGTTCCCGGGGCTTGATATGGATGAGGAACTTGAGGTAACGGTCAGGGCTACTGATATACATGGTTCGACTTCCTCAGATTCTGTTATGTTCAATCTGCCGACAGGTATCGACTACCAGTATTCGGCTATGATCATTGACAGCGGTGGAGTTGATTTCCTGCCTTATCAGGTCAGCAACAACGGGAACGGGGAAGCCGAGTTCCGGACGGAGCTTAGGAACGTTGAGGCCTCGTTTACAGGTAACGGACAGGACTCCAAAACGTTTACTCTTGATTCCGGGGAACTTGAGAACAGTGAGATAAGGATATCTCCAGAACCTGAGTTCACAGGCACAAAAGATCTGCGTATAGTCACTGAGAACCTTGATACTGGTGTAAAGCAGGAAAGCACGCTTCCGATCTACGTGAGAAACGCACCGACAAGTACGGAAAGGCCTGTACCGGGTATAGGGGCTGTACAGTTGCTAGTTCTGGTTTTCACAGCTTTGACAGTATTTTACAGGGGAAGGCTGAGGCCTTAAAGAACTGTTGAAGATAGATTTTGAAAAAAGATCAGATCTGAAACTGTTGACTGGATGAAGCTCTGAAACTTTCTTGGAAAACAGGAAAAATGTTTTTACTGTCTTTTCCTGTTCTGCAGAACTCTCACGATGTAGCCTGCGGTCCTGTTTCTGAGCTTCTTTGAAGAGAACTCTTCAGTATCTTTAAGCTCTTCCTTGTTCTCATCGAAATCCTCTGAAAATCTTTCTTCATCTGCGTCGACCAGGTCCTTAGCCAGGCGTTTTACGTAAGTCTGTCTTACACGTCCCATACATACCAAATCTGGAAGACAAACTTCTTAAACCCTCTTCATCAGAGCCCTGTATGACACCTTCTAAACGCAAAATCTCAGTCAAGGCTGTGTCCAAACAGAGTTCTGAAGGCCTTATCTGCCTTCCGGGAAGGCCTGACATCTCTCAAACCGGCTTTCCGGGCCTCTTCCCAGAGTTCTTCAGTACTCATCTCAGGATCATGACCCTGAACCTTAGTGCCGTTCACCATTGAAGGACTGGAACCGGTAATGAGATCTCTTCTGGATCTTGGAAGGCCTCCAGAAAAAGCTACATAAATCTCGGGATTTTCGAAGGAGTCTCCGCCTTCACGGTAGATGGCCAGGTTGTATCCCTCTCCATCCTCTGTTTCAAGGCCTTCAACTACTTTAGAGCCATTCAGAGTGTCTCCGGAGTAGTTATGGATACCCATTTTGTAATCAGTCACAGCTAGTTCGCTCTCCTCTGAAAGGCTCTCGAGTAACTCAAGAGCTTTTTCAGGATCTTCTCCCTCAGAGTACATTACTGGGGTGGCTGTTGTTTCTGGAACTGCATTATAACTTCTTTCTGGGTCTTCGGAGGTCTCTTCCATTGCGAATCCTTTTACTTGCTAATTTTTTTATTTCTGTTTGAGGACAACAGTTACTGCATTAAAGATGTGAGGACAAACATACGTCCATGAATGAACTGCTGTACATGCCGGACAACGAATACCAGAAAGAATTCGATGCAGAGGTCTCAAAAGCCAGGGAAGACGACAAGGGAAAGGCCTACATCTGTCTGAAAGAGACCCTGTTTTACAAGGAAGGTGGAGGCCAGCCATCTGACCGTGGGACCATCTCTTGGGGTGGTAAGGAAGCCGAGGTGGTGGATGTACAGAAAGAGCATGGAGAGGTACGGCATTACCTGGAAAACTTTGAACAGTTGCCGGAGCCAGGTACAGAGGTTCACGGCGAGATAGACTGGGAACGTCGTTTCAAACTGATGAGGATGCATACAGCCCAGCACGTCCTTTCATGGGTGGTCCTCAACAGGTATGATGCTACCACCGCAGGTAACCAGATACATGAAGACTACAGCAGGATCGATTTTGAGCCGATAACTTTCTCACAGGAGAACCTGGAAAAAATCGAGAACCAGGTAAATGCATTGATCCAGAAGGAACTTGAAGTCAACAAAAAATACATGGACCGTGAACTCCTTGAAGAAAAGATACAGGAAGGCCGTATGAACCTCGATATCATCCCAGACAGTATAGATCCTATGAGAGTCATAGAGATCGGGGGACAGGACCTCTGTCCATGTGGAGGAACACACCTCGACAACATCAAGGAAATCGGCAGGATAAACATCACAGAAAGAGAAACCAAAGGCTCAGACAAAGACAGGATCAAATTCGAACTTGAAGAGGCCTGAAAAAGCCGTTTCAACTGGTTTTACCTATGAAAAACCCTGCTGAATACACAAGCATAGATGTAGCGATGGACGTCATCCAGCACGTCGAAACTGGCAGATACCTGGTGCTGGAGAAAGGCCTCGAATACCAGGAAAAACGTGAAAGATACAATCCGGAGAAGGGTGGCATCCCATGGGAGATACCGGGCGGAAAGATAGAGCTAAAAACTGAAGAGTACACAGATAAAGAGATCAAGAAAGAGGCCTGGCGTGAACTCGACGAAGAGACCTCTCTTTCCGTTGATAGACAAGATTTTGTCGAAGAGGCCTTGAAAGAGGATAGTTACTCTATCAGACAGGAATCAGTAGACATTACTTTTTACCCGGTTTTCTACGAGTTCGGAGGCGACCCTGAAGCTGTAGAGATAAGTCCTGAGGAACATGAGGCCTATGAATGGATCACTGAGGAAGAATTTCTGGAAAGGATGACCGGGAACGAGATAGAGGCCTTGAAACGGTTCATGTAATGTTTAGGGAGTTCTTGCCTGTAGAAAAGAATCATCGTACCATTTTTTGACAGTTGAAGAGCTTTCAGGTCTTTCTCCGTAGGCATCCGGCCATTTCCAGTACCTGAAACCTCCTGAATTGTATTCCGTTTCTCTATGGACTTTTTCAGCAGGGAAGGCAAATTCTCCGATAATCGCTGTATCTACTTCGTCGTTTAACTCCAGTATCGGCACCTCCTCTATACTATGCTTTCTACATGGATAATGTACTGCAGTATAAAGTATCGCGTCTTCTTCAGCTTCTGCCAGTTCCTCCATCCTGTCCTCTCTCATGTAGAAACCGCCAGGCCTCGAATAAAGCCGGCCCTTGCTATCCCTCTTACCGCCTTTCGCAAGAACAGCCGCACCCTTTGCCTGAACCAAACTGCCTTCAAAAGGGCCCCTCTACCACAAGATCTACAGCCCCATCATCGATATTATCCATCCAGTAACGACCCTCCAGATACTCCTCAACTGCATCACCGATCTCATCAGTCAACTCCTCAAGATCAGGCCTTCCCCATTCCTCCACTGATTCAGGCCTCTCATCAAGTTTATCCACAGCCTCATCCGCTCTATCATTCATGAAAAACTCGGGATGCCAGCCACGAACCTCTCCGCCCAAACCCTTCTGAACGTTCCAGATATTCTGTATAGAGGCCTTCTTTTCGTTTTCTGCTTCCATGTTTACATGTAGATATCGAGTTCGTGGTTAGGAGGTTTTCCGTTCGCCTTAGCCTTTTGCATCTGCCGGTAAACCGCACTCTCGTGTTTCTGCTCTCCGAAAACATCCCGCCAGTCAAGTTCATAGACACCGTTGCTGTACCAGCCAGAACCTTCATCTTCCGGAGGCCTCGAGATATCAGGTACCGCTTCCTCAAGCATCGTCTTCGGAATCAGCATCTTACCGTATAATTCGACGTCCAGTTCCTCCATGCTGGTCTCTTCCTCATCAGTCCTCTCAACTGTGAAAGAGGTAAGGCCTTCACTATCATCCTGAGCCGGGCCATAGATGTTGAGGTCTATGAACGATTCATCAGGTAACTCCTTGTAGTTGTGCCAGCGGAACTTGAAGACTCCAGGCCTGAACCCTCGCTCCGAACTCTGATCTTTCCGGTACATCAGACATGATTTTACCTGGATCGGCCAGCCATAAGCCCTATCGTTAAGGCCTACAACAACGTCAGCCTCTCCTTCGGAATCCTTTCCATCGCCGATGTTTTTACCCGAGTAATCATCAGCGACCATCCTCTCGAAATTATTTGCGATCATCTGGGCATCGCCTTCCCTCATCGGATCACGGTCGACTGACTGTTCACCTGAAGGAGGAGAAACCTGGGAAGGATGCCAGCCAGGAACTTCCGAACCCATCAGACTGGCGAAATCAGAGGGATCAGAAGGCCTATCGCCGTTCAGAAAACTCTTCACCGGTTCACCCCAATCCCCCATACAAAACTCCTCAGTATCAAAAACTTAAATCCGAAATCATGTGGAAAAAATCCGAACAGTCAACTATACCTCAGATCCATATCCAGGTACTCATCCAGAAAAGCCATAGGCGAGTAACCATAACCGGCGTCCTTGTGCCAGTCCAGTTCCAGGTACTCATCAGTCCTCACCCACACAAATTTCGAATGCTCCTCAGAAAGCTCGATACTTCCGCTCCAGTCCTCAGGCCTCAACAAAACGATAAAGACATCCACGGTATTTTCCTCCTCAATTTCTTCCCTCACTACATCTATACCGCCGGAGACCTCTATACCGAGTTCCTCCTTTAGCTCCCGCTCCAAGGCCTCGAAACGGTCCTCATCCTTTCTTTTCCCGACTCTTCCGCCCGGCAGTTCCCATTTCCCGCTCATATCGCCGTATTTTTTGAATCGCTGGCCGGAAGAGACCTTCTCGATAACAGATTTTTTCACAGCCAGGAATTTTCCCTCTCTGTTCTGTATCAAGGCCTTTACAACTGCGATCTCCATACCTGAGCCATAATTTCGTTCGTTTTCAAGGTATTTCTCGCAGTATACTCCTGGAGGCAAAACATAGGCTGAATCCCTGTGCCATTCAAGTTCTGAGAAGTTTTCAGGCCTTATCCAGCGAAACTCTTCGTGTTCCTCTGAAAGTTCGATTTCTCCTGAAAAATCCGAGCTGTGCAGTACGTAGCAGTTGATGTGGTTTTCGTCTTCAAGTTCGATCCTGACAAGGTCTTCAGAACTTTCGATCTCGAGGCCTGTTTCTTCCTTTATTTCTCGTTTTAAGGCCTTGAAACGGTCTTCGTCTTCCTCTACTTTCCCGCCAGGTTGCTCCCATTTTCCGGCGGTGAAATCGTAATCGTCGGCTTTTTTCAGCATCAGGAATTCGCCGTTTTCGTTTTCTATAAGGCCTTTTGCGACGGGAACTTTGGTCATGTTAAACTGTTTTTTCCCCGGATTTTTTAGTTTGTCCCCGGTTGTCTTTTAGTTTTTGCTCGTTAAGGGTTTGTTATGTACGGATCTGAACACGGAGAGGTCTATGAGGATGACTGGAGTGATGTGAAAAGTTCTTTGAGTTCTGTGGGTACTGAGGAGGTTCTCAACCAGTTAGGGGCTATGAACGAGGCCGATGTGGTCTATAACGGATGGGAAACCGAATGGAGCGATGAGGATATCGTGGAAAACTACCGGAAGATGCTGGATGCCTTCGGCGGGGAACAGAACCTGGATCAGTATATCGATATAGGAGGCCTCGGCGTAACGGTTGCTGTAGAAGACGGTGATGAACCTGTCTTCGTGGTATACGGCGAAGATGATGTATATGATGAAGCAGGAAGGTTCGGACTGGGGTTCGTCGGAACCCCTTCCTGAAACCTAATTTACCTCGAAGTCGATCCCTGTCAACTCCTCGCTGACAGCCCACAGTTCTTCAGCAGTCTCTCTGCTGTATGAGGCCTCGGAGCTTTCCTGTTTCTCCGGAAGGCCTCTCATATTTGCTATTCCTCCCGGGCCTATGTAGTCTCCGCTTTCTGCTTGTTTACTTACTGCAGCATATATCATCGGTAATGCTCCTTTCTCTGCGCTCTGAGCCAATACCTTGTTCATCGCCTTCATCGCGTATTTCTTCACTGTGTTACCTGATTTCTCCGCACCCCTTGTCTGAAGGTTCGTCGCAGCGTAACCGGGATGTACGGCTACAGATCTCATATCGAGGCCTTCTCTCCTGATCTTTCTGTCAAGTTCGTAGGCGAACAGAAGGTTTGCCAGCTTTGAATCAGCATAGACCTGCTGTGGACTGTACTCTTTTTCATGCATCAGGTTTTCGAAGTCTATATCTCCTTTCTCGTGAAGGCCTGAGCTTTGTGTAACTACACGAGCCTCTTGTGCTTCCTTCAAGGCTGGGAACAGGTGTGTGGTCAACGCGAAGTGTCCGAGGTGGTTTACTCCGAACTGTTTCTCGAAGCCGTCCTCAGTTTCTTCCCTCGGGATAGCCATGACTCCTGCGTTGTTGCACAGTATATCAAGTTCATCATGGTTGGCCTTGAACTCCTCTGCGAAATCCTTCACTGATTCAAGGTCTGCAAGGTTCAGTTTCTTCACCTCAAGGTCTGGGTCCTCTATTTCTTCCTCTATCTCTTCTTTGGCGTTTTTCCCGCGCTCGATGCTCCTACAAGCCATCACCAATTCCGCATTGTTTTCAGCGAACATCTTTGAGGCCTCGAACCCAAGGCCTGAGTTCGCACCAGTTACAACTATAGTTTTTCCTTCCAGATCTGGTATATCCTGTGCTGTCCAATCAGTCATGTAAAAAAATTGCTCTCAATTAATGTAGTTCTTTCGGTCAAAGGCTGTAAACTTCTTCTCCATCAATCAAAACACTTCCATTTTCTTCAAGCATCAGTGTAAATTCATCCTGGAAAAGGCCTATTATCCGGGCTTTCTCCCATTCAAGGCCTTGCTCTTCCATTCTATCTCTGATAACTTTTCTCGGCTCCTCTCTTTCTGATACTTCCTCCATGTCGAGGTCGGGCCTCACGAATACTATGTCTCTATCTCCACGGTCGAGATCCAGTTTATCCTTATTCATCGTCGTCATCGTCACCTGATTTCTTTAGACTTTTCTGCTCGTAGAACTCATCGCTTTTACGCTGTTCCTTATCTTTTTGAGAACCAGGTTTGTTCGCACGAGGCCTTCCAGTTTCGGGATCCCTTCTGAACGTGATATCTACTTCTTTCAAAAATTCGTTCATAGCATCACCGATTTTCATAGGCTCAGTAGTTTTACCGCTTTTTCCCGGTTCGCCGGTGAAGACCATTCCCCTGTCAGCGATATGATCAAGTAAAAGCAGGTCGTGGTCGATAACCATCAGAGGTTTCTCAGTCTTTCTTGCGAACCGTTTCAATGCCTTACCCAGTTCTACCCTGGATTCAACGTCCAGGTAGGCAGAAGGCTCGTCAAGCAGGTATACATCCGCGTCTCTGGCGAGACAGATCGCGATGCCGACCCTCTGTAGTTCTCCTCCGGACAGGTCTTCCAGGTTCTGCTCGTACAGGTCTTCAAGGCCTAGAGGCTCCGCGATGCGGGCCTTAAACTTCTTCGATTGAGGGTTGACGTGTTTACCTATGGCGGTATCTACTCTTTCGTCTTTTGCGTCGAGGTACTGGGCCTTGTAGCTGATCGATACGTCAGGAGCCTCGCTCTTTTCTGGTTCCAGTGCGCCTGCGAGCATCTTGGCGAAAGTTGTTTTTCCGACTCCGTTCTCTCCGAAGATCGCCAGTATCTCCTCCTCGTGTAATGCTCCAGCTTCTGTCTCGAGTTCGAATTCTCCGTCTCCGAAGTCCTTTCTCATGGCTGGGAAATCTATGACCTCTGATTTTTTCTCCACCTGGCTTCTCTTCGTCCTGTCGAAGTTTATGGAGTCGTCTCTTATCCTCAGGTTATGCGTCTTCAGGTATCCCTCCAGGTACTGGTTGATCCCCTCTCTTGTACTTAAAGCGTTCGAGACCATTCCGTATGCTCCTGGTTCTCCGTGGAAGACGTGGATGGCCGAGGACACCAGGTCCAGTGTCGCCAGGTCGTGTTCTACCACAAGTACTGATTTCTCCTCTCCCAGGTGCTGGATAGCTCTTCCAACGTTCAGCCGCTGCTTCACGTCCAGGAAAGATGATGGCTCGTCGATCACGTAGATGGAAGAATCTTTCACCAGGCAGGATGCGATCGCCACCCTTTGCAGCTCTCCCCCAGAAAGCTCGTCTATATCCCTGTCTAGTAGGTGGTCGATATCCAGTTTCTCCGCAAATTTTTCAGCTTCTCCTTTCTCGTCCGCCTCTTCAAGAAGTTCTCCGACGTTTCCGTCGTGGAACTCCGGTATCTTGTCCACCTGCTGTGGCTTGTACGAGGCCTCGACGTCTCCCTCAGCTAGCTTGTTAAAGTGTTCCTGGAGGCCTGTTCCTCTGTATTCTTTCTGTATTTTTTTCCAGTCGGGAGCGTCCTGGTATTCTCCGAGGTTGGGTTTGATGTCTCCGGAGAGGATCTTTAGTGCGGTGGATTTTCCGATCCCGTTCCTTCCGAGGATTCCTACTACTCGGCCTTCCTGCGGCTCCGGTAAACCGTACAGCCTGAACGAATTCTCGCCGAACTGGTGGATCTGTTCTCCGAACTCTCTGTCCAGTCGGATAAGTTTGATCGCTCCTTCGTGAGGGTACTTGTTTATGGCCATCTTGTGGGCCTCCATCACCTTCTCGTTGTCGATGTGGAGCTCTCCGCCCTCCGTGACGTGGAAACCTCCTTCCTTTCCTGACCGGTTTAGTGGATCGTACTTTACTACGGTTTCTCTGGCCAGGTCTGGCTCGATCTTTTCCTGGTCTATAGCAACGATGAAACGCTTGCTGTTTTTGTCTGTGTTCATATCTAGGAAATTTACCTGAAGAATTTTAATACCGACCGCAGCCAGTGGCAGTTCAAGGCCTCGAATAGAAAAAAGAAAAGTTGTGAAGAATCTGTGAGCGATTTTTTATTCGAAGGAGAGTTCGTACTTCGTGTCTGTGATCTCTTCGATGATCTCCTCGAACTCGTCCTCGCTGAGGTTGATCTTGCCCTCGTACTCGTCGCTGACGACTACCTTCTTGTACTCGCCTTCAGGGCTGAAGACTGTGTTGATGGACTCGACTTCAGCTGGGCTGAGAAGGCCTTTGATAACATCTCTGTCGTCCTCGCTTTTCTCGACTACTCTGATGGACTTATCGATCTCTTCTGCGACCTTTTTCACGATCTCACCGCTTCTGCCCACTACTTTTGCGCCGTCGCCTTCAGCTGTCACTATGATGACGACGTTTTTCGTGTCGTAGACGTGAAGGATCTCTGAGTCACGCAGCGAGCCGTACTCGTTGCTTAGATCCTTCAAGGTTCTTGATACTTCGATTTCGAGTTCTGAGATTTCTCCGTTCTCCAGCTTCTCCTCACACTTGCTGCAGAGAACATCGCTCTTTAGACATACATTACAGATTGGAGCCTTCATACAAAACAAAGGGGGCGGGAAAAATTAAATACTTGAGGAACACAACACAACAACTCTCAAAACCAGATCAGAAAGGCCTTAATAACCTGTATCAAAGATTCTATACAGTACATACAGGGTATCAAATGCTGCGACAAGGCCTACAGCAAGAAGGCCGTAGAAGAGAATGTAACTGTTTATCTGAAGTCCCAGGAACGCCAGGACCAACAGTCCTACACGGATCTCCTGTCCAAAAAGGCCTTCTGTTTCGCTTATTTCGTCTTTAACTGTTCCATAGAACGCTATGAAGCCGATGACTGCGGCTGTAACTGCTGCTCCCGCAGGATAACTTATGAGGCCTGCTGCGATTAACAGGAGTTCTCCTCCCTCTTTGGATGCTTTGAGGGCTGTCTTCATGTTACGGGTTCTACCTGTTTTCCTGGAGTTTTTCTCTGCGTTCTTTATCAGAAAAGCTGCTACTGCTGTAAGTGCGGCTGCGATAAGGCCTTTGCCGCTGTAGTCAATTATTAAAGCTGTGCTGGCTGCAACAATTGAAAGTAATGCCCCGCTTATCTTGAGGTAGAAGTCCCTATGTTCCACATCTATGTTATTACGTGGGAAGAGTTAAACAATTTTTCCCCGGGCAATTTCACAGAAGTTAGGTAATAAAGAGTAAGGCATGGAGGAAAGGCAGGTTCCCGCGTAAGGGGGGGAGGGGGAGTTTTTCGTGTTTGATCCGAAAACCGCGGGTTTTCTGGTAATCCAGAAAGCCTTTGGCTTTCGAATTAACGAAATGCGGGATTTTTGCCTTTCTCCTTGCCTGTTGAAATATAGGTTTTAGGGGAGGAAAGTCGGTAGTGAGGGGGAGGGGGGGTAATTGACTTTCCTCCTCTAACATCATTTTTAGAGGCCTTGAAGGGCCTCGCTTCCAGTCTCGCGAAAATCGAAGATTTTCTGTGAGCCAGAAAACCTCCGGTTTTCAATCTGGTCGAAGATCAGAGATCTTCTGGATGACAGGCTCCTTGTCGGGACCCCGTCATTTCATCACTTCCAGGCCTAGGTCGTTGACGTCGCCTTTGACTTCTGTTTCTTCTTCTTTCTGTTCGTCCAGGTCTCCGAGTACGTATGGGCTTTCTACGCCTGTTACGATGGAGATTACCTGTAGTTTGCCCTGGAGCTGGTCTTTGATTCTGGCTCCCCAGATGACCTGGGCCTGTTTGTCGAGTTTGTCTTTGACTCTCTGGCCTACGTCGTTGATCTCGTTTAGTGTGAGGTCTTCGCCTCCTGCGACGTGCAGTAGTGCGCCGTTTGCTCCGCTGAACTCGACGTCAAGCAGTGGATTGGATAGTGCTTCGTGGATCGCTTCTTCTCCTTTGTTGTTGGTATCGCTTTCTCCGTATCCTACTACTGCGACTCCACCTTCGTTCATGATTGCCTGGACATCTGCGTAGTCAAGGTTTACCAGGCTTGGCTGGCTGATCGTCTCCGTGATTCCCTTGATCATCGTGGTGATCAGCTCATCCGCCACGCCGAAGGCCTGATCGAGAGGCATGTCGCCTGCGATGTCTAGTAGTTTGTCGTTTTCGATTACGATCGCTGTATCGACGTGCTGTCTTAGTCTGTAGAGGCCGTCTTCTGCCTTAGACATTCTTGCGCCTTCGATCTCGAAGGGCATGGTTACTGTTCCGATTACTATGCAGTCTTCCTTTTTGGCGATCTCTGCGAGGACTGGTGCGGCTCCTGTACCTGTTCCTCCCCCCATTCCTGCGGTGAGAAAGACCATGTCTGCGTCCTTGAACAGGTTACGTAGTTCGGCACGGTTTTCTTCTGCTGAACGAGCTCCTTTCTCAGGTTTACCTCCAGCTCCGAGGCCTCGTGTAAGATCTTTTCCTACCAGTATTTTACGGTCGGCAGAGGACATCTCCAGGTGCTGTTTATCTGTGTTGATGGCGACTGTTTCAGCACCTTCGACCTCTTTCTTCTGTATCCTGGTGACCTGGTTGTTGCCAGCTCCTCCAACTCCTACAACTATAATTTTAGCATCCTTCATTTCGTCAAGGTTTTCTGTGGATTTTTCGTCCGTTTGAGCGTTGTCGATTATAGATTCCATTGTACTATCAGCCTTCAGTCTTCCCGTACCCGAACCTTTTTAAGTCGGTATAGGTAATTCTACCATAGAACTAATTGAGTCTTGCCCAAGACTCGAACGATTCAACATTCGACTTTCGAACGCCCAAGTTCGAAGCCCAAACGAATACCAAATTTCGCAAGCCCACTGAACTTCACTCGCGCCCAAACGAGTCAAGTTCGAACCGAGTCCGTTCGCGCCCAAACGAAAGGACTCAAATCTGAATGTGTATCTTGCTTATCCTAACATTTTCGAAGGTCGTTTATAAATCTTCTGATAATTCGATGATTGTTCACGAAATCACTAACTGTTCACGACCGTTCACAGAATAAGTTTTCCTCACAGATAAGGCCTTACAGTTCTGAAACAGGTTAATACAAAAATCTGATCTTTCAGTAGTTAACTATGGTAGATGCCGATAAAGTCCAGGAAGTTGCACAGAACTCAAGGATCAACATTACAGATGATGAGGCCTCTGAGTTCGCAGAAGAATTCGACGAGGTCCTTGAGATGTTCGAGAAGCTGGAGGAAGTTGATACGGAAGATGTCGAACCTGCCTTCCATCCTGTAGATGTTGAACCGGAGACAAGAAGCGATGAGAAAGAACAGACTTTGGAAAAGGAAGAGACTTTCCGTAACACAGAAAACGAGGAAAAGTCTTTCTTCAAAGGGCCTTCAGCATAGAAATCTTTTATTCGAAGGCCTTCATTAGTTTCTGTTATGAAGATTGGAATCATCTCAGACACTCACGATAACCTAGGTGTTACAAGGGAAGCGATAGATTTTTTCGAAGCTCAGGGTTGTGAAAAAGTTATCCACTGCGGGGATATGGTCGCACCTTTCACCGCCGAACTTTTCGACGGGGACTTCGAGTTCCACTACGTCCGCGGGAACAACGACGGCGAATGGAACTTGAAAGAAACAGTAAATGAATTTGGACACTTTTACAATAATATAGCAGAGCTTGAGATCGGAGGCGAAGATTCTTCAGAAAAGGAATCTTTATCTGAGCAGCGTTCTCAGGAGAACGATGCGGGCCTTGAGATAGCGGTCTATCACGGCACCGAGGAGGAGATCGTCGAAGGCCTTGTAGAGAAAGACTATGATTTTGTTTTCAGAGGTCATACTCATGAGAAGAAGGTCTCCGAGGAAGGAGGTACGGTAGAGTTGAATCCTGGAGGGATCAGACTACCTGGCCAAGATGAGAGGATTCATGTTGTCATCCTTGATACTGTAACCAGGGAATTCGAGTTCCACAGGATTGAGGCATAGATAAGCCTATTGAGGTGAGGGCGAAATCCTGATATACCGGCCTTGAAGAATGAATTTTTAAGATTCTACACTATTACTTTGTTTATGACTGTGGAGGAAGTTGTAGAAGGAGATGAAGATGTGGATAGCCAAGAACTTCTTAAGGAACTGAAGGAAGTAAATGAAGAGTATAACCTGATGAGAGAGATCAAAGAAGGAGAAAAGAAACAGGGAGAACTGGAAAACATCCCGTTCGTAGTCAAAGACGCGATCGCGACCGAAGGGGTTACGACTTCCGCAGGCTCGAAAATACTTGAAAACTACAGGCCTGTATTCGACGCCACAGTTGTCAAACGTTTGAAAGAATCTGGAGCACAGTTCTTCGGAAAAACAGAACAGGACGAGTTCGGCTTCGGAACATTCTCCACAAACAACGCATTCACCACACCGAAAAACCCGCACGACGAGGAAAGAGTGGTCGGCGGTTCATCAGGAGGTGCAGGAGCGATAGTCGCCGCAATAGATCAGCCGATAATCTCACTTGGAGAATCTACCGGAGGCTCGATCACAAATCCCGCAGCTTACAACGGAGTAGTTGGAATCACACCAACCTATGGAAGAGTCTCAAGATACGGATTAGTAGACTACGCAAACAGTCTGGACAAGATCGGAGTCCTCGCAAAAAATGTCTATGGCGCAGCAAAAGGCCTCGAAGTGATCGCAGGCCACGACGAAAACGACCAGACTACAGCAGGAAAAGAAGTACCAGAGTACTCGGATCTTGAGGAAAAGGAAGACCTCAGAGTCGGGGTTCCGAAACAGTACCTGGAGCTTGAAGGCCTTGAAGAAGGTGTAAGACAAAACTTTGAGGATTCGCTTGAAAAACTTGAGGAGATGGGAGCGGAGGTCGAAGAGATCGATATGCCTCTTTTATCCGCGGATTATGCGGTTCCTTCTTATTACGTTCTTGCGATGGCTGAGGCCTCGACCAACCTGGCGAAGATGTCAGGCATGAGGTACGGCCTAGAGATGGATCCTGAAGACTTTGATGATTTCAACGAGTACTTCTCAGAAGTTAGATCTGAAGGGTTCGGGGAAGAGGCGAAGAGAAGGATTCTGCTCGGAACTTATACTCGTATGGCGGGTTACAGAGATCAGTACTACATCAAAGCCGCGGAAGTCAGGCAGAAGATCATAGATCAGTTCAAGGAGGCCTTCGAAGAATATGACGTTCTGGTTTCTCCTTCGATGCCGAATATCGCCCCGAAGATTGAGGAGGCAGAGAGTATGGATCCTGCAGAAGTCTATGCGATGGATACCTTGACTGTTGGTCCTAACCTGGCAGGCCTTCCTATGATCTCGGTTCCTAACGGGAAAAGTGAGGGTATGCCGACAGGCCTTCATATCGTCGGCGATCATTTCGAGGAGGAGAAGATCCTGGACGTTGCCTATACTTTCAGACGGTGATATGTTTTGGCAGAAGGTAAAGAGATCAAGGAGCAGGTCGTAGGGAACGTACCTTTCGGAAAGATCAATTCTATACTTGAGGGAAAGCTTGAGAGAGGAGAAGCTGAGAGAAGGAACGTTGTTAGAAAGGTAGAGGAGAACAACAACCAGGTTATCACCGGGGGCGGAAAGCGTTTCCGTGTAGCTCTTCCGTACATCATGGCGAGAGGCCTTGACCTTGATTACAGCGATGAGGAACTTGTTGAGGCCTTTTTACCGATTGAGATGGCTCACGGTCTTTCTCTGGTCATGGATGACATGATAGATGAGGATAAAAAGAGGAGAGGGATGAAGACTCCTCATGAGAGACTTAAACAGGAAGGTTATACGGAGAAACAGGCGGAGTCTCTTGTTACTCTTGATGTGATGCAGATCCTTTCAAGGGCGGAGAGGGCGCCATTTGAACTTGATTTTCTTACCAGAGATCAGCAGATAGAGATTACAGAAGCTATAGGAGAAGGCATCACCCGTTTAACACGTGGACAGGAACTGGACGTTGCCGGAGAAAACTCCATGGAAGAGGGGTTTCAGGAAAAGATCTCCTACAGCGGGAAAGAGTTCAGCTACGAAGTGTTCTACCGTGACGTCGTAGAAGGCAAAACATCACCTCTTTTCGAGGCAGGGCCCAGGATACTTGAGATAATATCAGAAGAGGACCTCGAAAATCTCCAGCAATACACGAAAAATCTTGCGAAGGCCTTCCAGATCAGAGACGACATCCTCGATATATCAGCAGGAGAAGAAGAGATAAGTGTATCTGAAAGGCCTGAGGAAGATGGTATAGGGAAAGATCGTTACTCGGACATAAGCGAAGGCACTATGACTCTTCCCATCAATTATGCGTTCCAGCTTATGGAGGAAGATGGGTGGAAAGATATGGAGTCCTACGTGGAGGAGCTTGTAGATTCTGAGAACTATCTTGGGTCTGTTGATGATTTCTTCGAGGTCTACGGTGACAGGAGAGAGTTTTTGGAATCAGTTATGGAAAAGGATAGTCCAGAAAGCTACGAGTTACAGATAGCAGGTAAGATAATAGAATCTACGGGAGCACTGGAGAAAGCGAATGAGGAAGCTCTTTCCTATGCCGATTCCGCAGTAGAAAACCTTGATAATTCAGAGATAGAAGGCGAATACGAAGAACTACTTGAGGATATGGCTTACTTCGCTGCTACAAGATCAAAATAAAAAGAATGACTCAACGAAATGATAATATGACAGATGTAAAAATAGGCCTTGAGACACACGTTCAACTTGATACAGAGACAAAGCTTTTCTGCGGCTGCCCGAACGAGGAACCAGATGAGCCGAACACACATGTGTGTGAGACCTGCCTCGGACACCCAGGTTCTAAGCCACGACTGAACGAGAAAGTGCTTGAATATGCGGTGAAGACGTCCCAGGCCTTACAGTGTGATATAAACGAGGACATCTTTTTCTCCAGGAAGACGTATTTCTACCCGGATATGAGCAAGAACTTCCAGATTACACAGTACGAGATACCTGTAGGTGAGGAAGGAAGTATAGAGGTCAAAACCGGTGACGAGAAAAAAGAGATCGGCATCAATCGGCTTCACATCGAGGAAGATCCGGCGAAGATGAAACACGAAGGCGGTTCAATCTCCAGCTCAAACTATACTAAAGTAGACTACAACAGAGCAGGAACACCGCTGCTGGAGATCGTAACAGCTCCAGATTTCAGATCTCCAAAGGAAGCAAGAAGTTACCTTCAGCAACTGGCGCAGATGCTCGAATACCTGAAGATCTACTTCCCTGAAAGCGAGTTCTCCATCAAATCCGACGCGAACATCTCGATAGACGGAGGCCAGCGCGTCGAAGTGAAAAACATCACTGGAACCGCAGGCATCGAGAAGGCCTTGAGCTATGAAATTACGAGGCAGAAACAGCTGAAGAAACGTGGACGCGAAGTTACACAGCAGACCAGAAACTACGATGCGGGTCAGGAGATCACAGAAAAGATGAGGGAGAAGGAAACCGAGAAAGACTACGGCTACATCTTCGACCCGGACCTGACCAGGCAAGGCCTTGATGCGGATTTCAGGGATAAGCTCCGTGAGGAGATCCCGGAGCTGCCTCATGAGAAGTTCGAACGTTTCCTAGACGAGTACGGACTTGCGGAGAAGCAGGTGGAGTCGCTGGTACGTGACCAGGAGATGGCGGAGGACTTCGAAAAATTAGCGGAAAAGCATGATACAGATTTGACGGCTTCTTTCATGACAGGAGACCTGAGAAAAGTCCTCAACTACAACGACAAAGAATATTCTGGAGGCCTCGAAATTGAATGGATCAGCTACCTTGTAGGCCTTCTTGAAGACGAGGAGATCTCGGACAGGAACGCGGAGAAGGTTCTAAGAGAGATCGTTGAGGAACCTCAGGATCCAGAAGATATAGTTGTAGAGCAGGATCTGAAGAAGGCTGGAGAAGACGAGGTCGATCAGTTTATTGAACAGGCTATCGATGATAACCCTGAAGCGGTCGAAGACTTCGAGTCAGGAGATGAGGAGGCGGTCAACTTCCTAGTAGGCCAGATTATGAACCTGTCCAAGGGTAGGGCGGATCCGAAAACCGCTCGTGAAAAGATTATAGAAGAACTGGAGTGAAAGGCCTCGTGAAATTCACAGAAAGCGACTCATACTTTGTCGACGATAACACAGAAATTACTGATCTCTTCGAAGCTCCTGAAGGCGCGAACTTTGACTCCGTCATTTCTGAAGTGGACGGCTACCATCCAGACGGAAACAGGGAAGAGAAAATTTTCAATGAAAGAAGTCAGAAGGCCTACTACGTTCTTGAAGGAGAAGGCAAAATCTTTGTAGGCGATGAAGTCCATGAAGTAGAGAAAGGCGAGTTCGTATTTGTTCCCGAGAAAACGGAGCATGCCCTGGAAGGAGAGTTTAAGGCCTTGATCGTGACTTCTCCGCCTTTCGACCCTGAGGACGAGGAGCTGAGGTGAAAAATTTGAAAGCAGACAGTTTTCTCGAGGATAAAGGTCTTGACTTTGAACTTGTTGAGCAGGACAATCCTACGCTGGACTGTGACGATGCGGCTAGGGAGCGTGGTGTGGACACGGATCAGATCGTTAAAAGTTTGATAATCGAAGCAGATGGTCAAGAGTTCCACTGCCTTGTTCCGGGCGACAGGAAACTCTCGGAAAAGAAATTCGACAAGGAGTACAGGATGGTTGATCCGGAAAGGTCGAAGGATATCACGGATCAGGAATCCGGAACAGTTCATCCTTTCGCCTCTGATTTAAAGCATTTCGTGGATGAAAGGATATTTGAGAAAGAAAGAGTTTCTTTCACACGTGGTGACAGGCTTCACGGTGTTATAGTAGAGCCGGAGGAGTTCAGGAAAGGCCTTGAGCTGTCAGATTTTGACTGGGAACGTATGGATCTGGTCAATGTTACTGATGAGGAGATCGAGGACTTGAAGGATGAAGGACTTTCTGAGGAGGATGCGAAGTTCGTCGCGAGGAACGCGAGGACAGAGTTCAAGGCCCTGAATCTAAATTTCGATGCTGAACGTGTCGCTACAGGTCTGAGGAAGGTTCTGCGTGAGAAAGATAGTTTCGATGTTGAAAATGTTTCCGAGATTCTTGAGAGAGCGGAGAACGAGACTCATATGCAGAGGCTTTCGAAGAAGCTGGCCGAGGATGGAGAGTTGCCGGAAGAGGACGATGGTTTCGATCTTGTGGAGACTGTTGAACAGGTACTTGATGATAATCCTGAGGCCGTGGAAGACTTTAACTCTGGCAGGGATTCGGCTATCAATTATCTTCTGGGCCAGGTCATGTCCGAGACCAATGCCAGGGCTGAGGCCTCGGAAGCTGAAGAGCTTCTGCGGGAGAAACTCTAGTGAGTCGTTAAAGACTTCAAATTAAAGGCCTCAGTTCTATGTATGGATCTTGAAGGCCTTGTCGAGGAGGAAGTTTCTGTTTTGAAATCTAAGGATTTCGTCGAGGCCATAGCTGTGGTGGGGAGTTATGCCAGAGATCCAGAGACTGAGCATAATGATATTGATTTTTTCATAGTTGTTGATGAGGACTGGCGGAAACGTGAGACGGAGAAAGTAGATGGTTTAGTGGTTGAAAGGTTCTATAATTCTTTTGAAGGTGCTAAGGCCTATCTGGAACAGGATGAGTGGTGGAAAACGTTCCACTGGTATAAGAATGCTGATGTGAGATTTGATCCTGAAGGCCTTTTCGATGAACTTGAGAAAGCCGCTGAGGAAAAGAAGGATGAGGCCCTGGATCTTAATGAATCTGATGAGAGGGAGCTTCTGTACAGTATCTGGGATAGGCGTCAGGATCTTGGTTCTGAAGATGTCGGGAGGCAGAGGTTTCTGATGAATGATTTCGTCGATTACCTGGTCCAGCAGAACTTCATTTTGAAAGGCGTGGTTCCGGTCAAAAAGAATTACAGGCTGGAGAAGCTTGAGAGTTTTGACGGTTATATGTACAAGCTGGTGCAGGATTTTCTGATGAGCTCAAGTACTTTGGAGAAGAAGGAAAAGCTGGATAAGATGGCGAGTTATGTGACGCGAGGCCTTGGTCAGCCAGGGCCTGAATGGAGCACGGATAGACAGGAGTTTCCTTAGTCTTCGGAGTTTGAGTCCTTGACTTTGAACCCGATCTCGAGTTCTTCCTCGTTGGAAAATATTCTTAGGGGAACGCTTCCTCCTACTGGCTGAAAGACCTTCCAGTCATCTCCGTCTATCGCGACAGAGTCGCCTTCCTCCAGTGACTCTGCTACGTCTCTCAGAAAGGAAGCTGCGTCCTCTCGCCTGAGTTGAAATTCCTTGTCCATAAATGATGACCTCTTAGGAAAAAGTTGAAAGATACGTGGAGATCATGCGAACATCTCCTCTGGATGCCTGTTCTCTCCTGACAAGAAGTCCTTCTCAACACCGACGTTTCCTTCCTTCAGGTCGGTGATCGCTTCCTGGAAGTCCTCCAACGTAACGACTGCCTCTGAAACGTTATCATATCTTTCAAGGGCGTTGACTGAGGCCTGTCGCACGATCTGTTTGATATCTCTTCCCGTGAAGTCGTCGTCGAGCTCTGCAGCTACAAGGCCTAGATCGACGTCGTCTGAAAGATCGATCCTTCTTGTATGTACCTTGAGGATCTCCTCTTTGGCTTCTGAGTTCGGTACCGGTACTTCGATGGCCGAAGTCCTGTTTAGTAGTGCTGGGTCCATGATGTCCGGCGTGTTGGTTGCGAAAATCGAGATTACGCTTCCGTCCTCGCTGTCCAAGCCGTCAAGCTCTGAGAGAAGCTGGGACATGGTTCTTTCGACTTCCTCTCCTCCGTGTCTTCTGTCATCGAGTCTCTTCTTCGCGATAGCATCGATTTCGTCGATAAAGACGATAGCCGGATTCTCCGAGGAGCGGGCCTGTTCGTAAAGCCTCTTGACCTTTTTCGCTCCCTCTCCGATGAACTTTTCGACGAGCTGTGGACCGTTGATCATGAACATGTCCGCGTCGTACTCGTTCGATAAGGCCTTAACCAGGTGTGTCTTTCCTGTTCCCGGCTTTCCGATTAGTAGCATGCTTTTGTCCATGTCCATTCCCCATTCCTCGATCTTCTTCTGCTTGTCAGAGTTTAGCTGTGCTCCGACGTTCGAGGAAAGGTTCGTGATGACGTGGTCGAGGCCTCCTACGTCCTGGAAAGTGACATCTGTCTTGATAGGTTCGAATTCTGCGTCTCGGCCTCTTTCTACAATATCTGTTACTTTGAAACTGTTCGGGTCCAGAGCTACTTCTGTACCTGGCTTGAACTCTTCAGCGTCATATCCGTTCGGTACTTCTACTCCGTAACGGCCTTTCATGTTTCCACTTGCTTCTACCCAGATACGGTCGCCGTCAAATTCGGATACAACTACTCCTCTCAGAACCGGAGTCTTCAGGTTGGTTCCGTTAGGATTCTTGTCCCTATTTTGCTGTTGCTGGAAGTACTGTGGGAACTGAACTTTCTGCTTTTTCTTGTCCTCAGATTCTTCCTGTCGCTGTTCCTCCTTCTCTTGATTTTCTTTCTCTTCAACCTGTTCGGAAGTGTTGTCATCAGTCATAGATCTCACCAAGTTCTTAGCACGCTGAACTAACTCTTTCAGCCTGATCTCTAAACCCATCTATACACCAAAAAATGCCGCTCTTATCTTTATAAATCGAACTTACTCAAGCCCTAAAACCCTGAAAAACCTATTCAGCGAAGGCAACTACCTTTTAAGAATTCCCTAAAAACACCTAAGGCATGAAGAATACAAAAATAGTCTCTACCATAGGGCCTTCAACAGATACCAAAAAACAGATCGACCAGTTAATCGATGCAGGAGTCGACGTAATACGCCAGAACTTCTCACATGTAGACCACGAACAGCATGGAAAGATCTTCGACAGGATAAGACAGACATCAGAGAAAACAGCAGTAATGGCCGACACTAAAGGCCCAGAGATCAGGCTGAGACAGGTAAAAGAAGGCACAGTACTCAAAGAGGAAAACAAAGTACAACTCACAACAGAGGACATCGAAGGAGACGAAAATAAGCTTTCAGTAAACTACGAGACCTTCCTCGAACATATTGAACCTGGAGACGAAATCAGGATAGATGATGGAAAGATAGAATTACAGGTAGAGGAAGTAAACGAAACCGCGACATGTCAGATCCTTTACGGCGGAGAAGTAAGCAGTAGGAAAGCAGTCAACGTACCGGGGAAAGATATAGGCCTTTCCGCACCGACAGAAAAAGACAAAAAAGATATCCGTTTCGCGGCGGAGAAAGGATACGATTTCATATCTCTGAGCTTCGTGAAAGAGGCCTCCGACGTCGAAGAGGTCCGTGAACTACTTGAAGAGAAAGGTTCTGAGGCTCATATCATCTCGAAGATAGAACACAGGAAAGCGGTCGAGAACTTCGATGAGATCCTTGAGGCCTCGGACGCTATAATGGTCGCGAGAGGTGATCTAGGCGTAGAACTGCCTGCTGCGAAGCTCCCTATGATGCAGAAAGAGATGATTGAGAAATGCAACAAGGCCGGTAAACCTGTCATCACGGCGACCCAGATGCTGGAATCGATGACGGAGAATCCGACAGCGACCAGAGCGGAGATTTCTGACGTCGCAAACGCCGTTTTAGACGGTTCCGATGCGGTAATGCTTTCAGGAGAGACAGCTATAGGAGACTACCCGGTCAAGACCGTCGAGTTCATGTCAGATGTCGTAGAGGAGGCAGAACAGACTATGAAGGGCAGAACCCATCATACAGTGAAGGACAGGCCAGAATCAACAAGAGAGATCATCTGTAAAAACGTCTGGCAGGCAGCAAGAGACAGCGAAACAGATTACATAATAGCACACACCTCTTCAGGCTCCACAGCCAGGAACATCTCCAAGTTCAGGCCTGAAACACCTATCATCGCCTTCGCGGACAGTGAAAGGGTCGAGAGACAGCTCAAACTGGCCTGGGGCGTAAGGCCTTACTACGAGGAGTTCCCTGACAACGTCGAAGGCATGCTCGAGGCCTCAGCAAAAAGGATGAAATCTCTGAACCTTGCCGACGATGAAACAGAGCTTGTGATGTCCGCAGGCGTCCCGACACGAGTCACAGGCACGACCAACATGCTCCAGATCAGAACGGTCAGAAGTATCCTAGAAGACTGATCAAGGCCTTCCACTGGAGATTGAGGCCTTTCAGCTTCCTTCTTTTTTCTTGATGACTGCCACGTCCTGGTCGGTGCCCTCCGCCTTCCGTGCTTCGTCGAAGGCCTCCCTGTTTATCTTGACGTAGTCTCCTTCGCCTGAGTCCGGGTTGTGTATTATCGCTTTCGACTCTGTGTAACCTGTCAGAACGACGAAATGTCCTAGGTAGCCCTCCTCGTCCTGTATCCTGTTCCAGTCCAGAAGCACTATCGGGATCCGGTCCTCGTCCAGAAGGTCAAAAAGCTCGTCTAGCTCGAGTTGCTTTTCCCTTATTTCGACGCCCACATCACGGGCCTTAGAGTTAAGTTCTTCGTTTGAGATCTCCTTGGCATTTTCCTCGTAGTATTCCTCGTCGTGCTCGTTTTGGAGATCAGAGGTATAGAAATCCGCCTTGAAACCCAGTTCACAGGCAGTAGTAGCCAGCTGGATGGTATAGACTGCGTTATCCGGAAAATCAAGAAGATCTCTTATCGCCTCAAGACCTTTCTCATCGCCTAGAAAAGCACTGGCCATCTGCAAAGCTGTCGGACCGCATTCAAGACTTGACTCCTGCTTCCGGAACGGAACATCATATCTCATATATCAAAGGCCTCCAACTCAAATCTCCGTAAGGCCTGCCTGTCAGGCCTTCAGATGATCGAACTTTATACCTAAGTTCGAACCCGCAGGGATTTTGAACCCGCCGAAAACTCGGGAGAGTTTTCTTGAGTGCTGTCAAATCATCGGGATTCGTGAAACGAACCCGCAGGGATTTGAACCCTGGGCCTAGCGGTCCGAAGCCGCTCGCTCTGTCCGGGCTGAGCTACGGGTCCAGTCTATCATAGAAAGATATGTTGAAAGGTTAAAAATCAGTCTATGAGAGAGGGAAAAAAAGGAACAGGATGTCCAGGGAAATTTAGCCGAGGTGCATGTCCCCGAGCTTGTCCCTACGGTAGAGGTCGATCTCCGCAGCGTTGTTCCTGTCCTCCTGTTTCGCTGCGTATACGACGGATTCTGCGATGTCTTCAGGCTCTGTGACCTCTCCTTTCTCGAATGCCTTCTCAAAAGCTTCTCCTTCCTCCGAGTTGAAGTCTGTCCTTACTTCTGAAGGATTGATCACTGTTACGCCGACTTCTTCGTCTCCGATCTGGCTTTAGAGGCTGAGTGCGAATCCTCTGGTCCACCATTTCGAGGCCGCGTACAGCGGGTTTTCTCCACGCGGATATTTTCCGGCGATAGAACCAGTAAATATCATGTTTCCTTTGGTTTCTTTCAGGTGGGGGATGGCTGCTCTCGCCGTGAAGAACATGCCGTCGACGTTGACGTCCATGGTCTTCCTGTAGTGTTCGGTCGGCATATCTTCGATCTCGCCTGTCATGGCAAGGCCTGCGTTGTTGAATACTATATCGAGCTTTCCGAACTCTTCGACGGTTTCCTCGACCATCTCTTCGACCTGTACCTCGTCTGTCACGTCTGTAGGCCTTACGAAGGTATATACATCGTGTTCTTTCTCTATCTTTTCTGCTATCTTTTCGAATTCTTTTCTGGTTCTTGATGCGAGTGCGATGTCGACTCCTTGTTCCGCTAGTTTTTCTGCTGATGCTTTTCCGATGCCTGAGGATGCTCCTGTGATCAGGGCCCTCTTTCCGTCGAGTTCTTTCATAGTAATTTTTTCACATGTATGATCTCTGGAGGCCTCCAGGGTTATGTACTTTGTTTTCTAGCTAGCCTGGTGTTCTTTCCAGGTGTAGGCGGTTTCCAGGCCGTAGTTGAAGACGAAGCCGACGCAGATGCCGATGATGTTAGCGAGGAGGTACCAGATACCTAGCGCCACACCGATCTTCAGAACTGCCGTCGCTATCAGGACTCCTCCGGCCCTGACTAGGTTCGACTTCAGGAAACGCACGATGACGTTCCCTGGACTCCCTGAATATGTGAACCGGTTGTTCAGTACGAACATGGCGGCTATCGAGGCCTCAGCTCCGACAAGCTTTGCGGCGATCAGAGGTGTGCTGGCAGCTTCGACTAAAGCCACGAGAAGGATGTTCTCGATCACGAGGCCTGCTACGCTGGTCGCCGAGAACTTGACAGTCCTCCCTATATCCGCCAGCGGTTCCAGTATCTTCTCTGTATCCATCTATCTTAAGGCCTCCAGTTTCTCAGCGATGAACCTTTCATACACGTAACCTGTGAAGCTGTAGTTAAGATTGTTCCTCTTGTTGAACCCTTCCAGGTAGGTCCTGTCGGCTTTTCCTGCCTCTTTACACAGCTCTCTGTAGCCGTAAACGGTGAAACGTCCGTTTTCCTCGATAACAGGTGCAGAAAGGTTCCTGTATTCAGGGCCTTTGAAACTGATAGACCTGTAGCCATCCTGAAGTCGTTCCATCGTAATGTTCTCGTTTGAATGAGGTCTTGTAGGCGCTCCAGCATAGTTTGTCATCACCCAGGCCTCCGACTCCGCCATACAACCGTTCACAGCTTCAGCAGAGTCTATATACTTTCCTGGAGGTGAAAGGCCTGTTTGAGCTATTCCTCCCGCGGCGACGATCAGGTTAACTGCTGCGACCGCGTAAAAGATCTTTTCACGGTCTATCTGTTCCCAGGCCTTCGATGCGTAGAAGGCTACCGGCAGTGTCAGTGGGTAAAGGTATCTCAGCGATCTGTAGTCTGCTGTAAGGTAGGATAGGCCTATAAGGACTGTGTAGGAAAGGATCAACAGGTCTTCCCTGCCCGGGCTTATTTTCTCCCTGATCTCGGGTTTGAGATAGGCTATCAGTACTGCTGCTGTCGGCAGTGTCATTATGAGGAGATTGTGTGGGTCCAGCGGTGTGCTGGTGTATCTGAGGAAGACGTTTAGCATGAGGAAGTTGCCGAAGCTGGTCAGGGGGTTGCCTGTCTGAACGTAGTTGTAGATGAGCCATGGAACAAGTGTGAGGCCTGAGATGACTCCTGTCCTGACGATCTTCCTGAGGTCTCTCTGAAGTATTACGAGAGGTATCAGCATGCCGAAGTTGTACCTTGTCAGGAAGGCAAGGCCCAGCCAGAGGCCTGACTTTGAGTTCCTGAAGTCGGCGAGGAAAAGTAATGCGAAAGCCAGTGAGAGCATCTCTGTCCCGTTCATGGTGGAGAAGAATATCACCGCGGGTGTCAGTGCGAACACGTAGAATTTCTCCAGATCCAGGTCAAAGCTCTCGGAGAACCGCCTGGAACTGTACAGGAAGAATCCTGATGTCAGGCCTATGAAAACGTACTCGGAGATCTTCTGGGTGAAGACGTACTGCAGAAGGCCCATAGCTGTAGAGGCTACTGGAGGCCTCAACCATTCCATATAGGCTCCGCCGTGGAAGATGTACTCTCCTATCATGGAGTAGGTGTTGAAATCCCAGGACCATCCAGAACTGTGCTGGTACATCATCAGGCCTGTAGCCAGGAAGAAAAAGACCAGCGTAAGATTGCTGTAGTTTTCCCTAGCTTCGCCCTTGTAGGCCTTCACTTTTTCGATTATCTTTTCCCGTCCTATCTCCATAGTTCAAGCCTCAGCTCAACGGTTTTCCTCAGAAAGTAGATCGAGTCTCTGAAAACGTTTACCTTGGAATCAGAGCTTTCCTCCCAGTCAACGGAGAACTCTCTGATACTTTTACCCTTCCTCTGGGCCTTTACAAGCATCTCAGCGTCCCAGAACCAGTGATCGCTCTCTACCTCGCTGAAGACATCCCCTACAGCTTCAGCTTTGAAGGCCTTGAAACCGCACTGGTGGTCTCTGACTCTGGAGCCGAAGCCTTTTCTTATAAGTTCGTTGAAGACTATACTCGGTACCTCTCTTCTGAATCCTCTTTCAAGGTCTTTTTCTATCCTTCTTGAACCTGTTGCGATGTCATGTCCGTTGTCTAGATGGTTCACTGCGTCTCTGATGTGTTTGAGGTCTGTGGAGAGGTCTGCGTCGGAGTAGATGAATTTTTCCGCGTCTATCATGTTGAAGGCTTTCTCGAATGCGAGGCCTTTTCCCAGTCTTTCTTCGTATCTGAGGTGTTTTACTTCAGGTATTTCTTTTTCGAGTCTGTCGGCTTCGTCCTGTGTTCCGTCGGTTGAGCCGTCGGTGACGAAGACTGTCTGGAAGGAGTCGATTTCTGTTTTCTTCAGGAACTCGATGGTTCTCCGGGCTGTGTCTTCTAGTATATCTACCTCGTTGTAGACTGGGTAGACCACTGCGAGTTCCATGGAAGAATCCGCGGTATAAAATCGTTTAAACCCACCCTCATCTGATTCTGGAGAGGATGCCGTTTAGAAATTTATGGATGATTTTAGAGGCTTGGGGCTCTGATTACCTCAAAAAATACCTAAACCCGGTACCGCTATAATGTAGAGAAACAGTAGAACTGAAACCTATGCTAGTACTGCGATATGCAGCTTTTATCCATCCTCCTTTATTTACAGAGTTTATGAACCTTATCTATGCCAGAGCAGGGATAAGAGGTCCAGGGAAAGGTATCCATCCGAAAAGGAATCCTACAACAGTCCCCTCAAAGTTGTATCCTTTGTATCCTGACAGGGCCTTTTCCTCATTCTTTCCCAGTTAGTTTATTATTCGAGTCTGTGGAAATTTGAACTGTGATGAGTCGCCAGATATCCTATTTTACGATGGAGATAGGCCTTAAACCTGAGATAAAGACTTACAGCGGAGGTTTAGGAGTTCTGGCAGGAGATACTGTTAAGACTGCCGCAGACCACGACCTTGATTTTACTGCTGTAACACTTCTGTACAGGAACGGTTTCTTCAGACAGATTATAGAGGATCAGGAGCAGGTGGAAAAAAAGCAGGAATGGGAGTATGAAGATATACTTGAGGATACTGGCGAGAAAGTCTCGATCAAGCTGCGTGGAAGAACTGTCGATGTAAAGATCTGGCGGTACAGAGTTGAGGGAGAGAAAGGCGATGCTGAAGTACTTTTCCTGGATACAGGCCTGGAAACGAACAAGGAAAAAGACAGAAAGTTGACTTCACAGCTTTATATGGGAAGCCAGGAAAGACGCCTCTGCCAAGAAGCAGTCCTCGGCATCGCAGGAGTAAAAGCTCTCTGGGAGACAGATACAGAAACAGATTACTACCACATGAACGAAGGACACTCGGCCCTACTCGTAACAGAGGCCTCCGGTAAAAATGTTTTCACGACACATACACCGGTCGCCGCAGGCCACGACACCTTCCCAAAGGAACTCGTGGAGGAAGTCCTTCCAGAGGAGAAGATGGATCAACTAGGCCTTGAAGGAGAGCTTAACATGACAGAACTGGCCCTGGAAAACTCCTCCTACATGAACGCAGTATCTGACAGGCACGCGGAGGTCACAAGGAAGATGTTCCCGGACCACGAGTTCGACGCAGTCACCAACGGCATCCACACACGCACATGGGCTTCAGAACCGTTCAAACAGCTTTTCAGCGAAGAAGTCAACCGCTGGTGCCTAGATCCTGCAAGACTTACGAAGGTAGCAGGCCTCACCGACAGCAAGATATGGGAAGCCAAGAAAAAATCAAAGGAAAACCTATCCGGCCTCCTTGAAGAAAACACAGGTAAAGGCCTTGATCTAGAGACCTTTACGGTCGGTTTCGCACGCAGAAGCACATCTTACAAGAGGCCTACGCTTATCTTCAAGGATATGGATAAACTTGATTCTATAGCACAGGATTATGGAGGCCTTCAGCTTGTCTTCGCAGGTAAAGCTCATCCGGACGATACGAAAGGTAAAGAACTTATCAAAAGGATCCTGGAGTACTCTGGGATGCTTGAACACGTGGAGGTCTTCTTTATCGAGGATTACGGTGTAAGAGAAACCTCAAAGATGGTTTCAGGAGTTGACCTCTGGCTTAATAACCCTGAGAGAGGTAAGGAGGCCTCAGGTACTTCCGGTATGAAAGCTGCCCTGAACGGGACCCCACAGCTTTCTACTCCTGATGGCTGGTGGCTGGAAGGCCACGTAGAGGATGTCACAGGATGGAACATAGGTGAAGATTACGTGGAAGGAGAGGATGAGGAACTGATCGACAGCCGTTCCATCTATGAGAAACTGGATAGAATCCTCTCCATCTACCACAACGACAGGAAGGCCTGGATAAAGGTCATGAAAAACTGTATAACACTTAATGCTTCACATTTCAACACTGACAGGATGCTAAAAGAGTACCTCGCCAGGGCCTACAAATAAGGCCTTGAAAGCTATATTGACGGACCTGAAGGGGTTCAGAAGAACTGCCCACGGAAGCATTCGAAGCTCTGCAGAGCTTCTGCATGTCCAGAAAATCGGAGATTTCCGCCCAGTTAGACAGTTGCGTGAGGCATGCTCTGCATGCCTCTTTGCGTGCGACACTAGCGTCGCAGATACCGTTGGTATCTGCTCTGAACAGATTTTTCAGAAAATCTGTGGTAACAAGGTCTCGGACCTGGTGAGATTTGAACTCACGACTTCGAGGTTTCTCCTTTCGAAGCTCACAGTCGTTCGCTTCTCGGACCTCCAACTCTCGCAGTGCTCGAGTAAGAGGTATTAGGAACCTCGCGCTCTGTCCAGCTGAGCTACAGGCCCTTCAAACGTCTCTGTAAAGTTTCAACATTCTGTATTCTTTAAAAGCTGATCTCCATTGCTGTGGAAGCGGTATAAAAATTGCTTCACAATTACAGAGGTGTGGAACCGGCCTTCAGCGACGTCGAGATACTTGGACAGAGGAAAGACGAGGAGATCCTCCGTCAAACGGAGAAAAGAGTAAGAGATGCTGCCGAAGGACAGGGAATCGAACCCCTGGACGGAGAGGACATCTCCTTCGAGGTAAAAAAGGCCTTCAGAACGGGTGGAGGATCTAGAAGGCCTTGAGAACTATCTTCAAGGTGCGAGAGGCCTTACATCAGGTCATATTATTCTTTAGGGAGAGTCAAAGGCCCGGAGGAGAGGTACCGAGGAGATCTCCGAAGGCCTTGATGTCCGAGTGGATTTCCCGGATCAGAGGTTCCGTGATGTCTATAAAGCACTGGAGGATGTCTTCGGCGTGAGACAGGTCCAGTTCTACATAACAGGTAACGGTGATGACAGCGTCGAGGCCTTCAGGGATGCTGTCCCGGTGCTTGAAGTGCTTGCGGGTTCGGATGAGTCTCGGAGAGGTGTCTACCTAAGTTACAGGAACGGAGGAACTGTTGAGGCGATCTGGAGCGAGGAAGACGGCTTCAAGGATGTCTATGACTCGCTTAAGGGGATGGGCCTCGGCTACCACGGCGCAGTTATGACGGGAGAAGATGATTCTGGGTGGGTCATAGCGGAGCACCATTACCAGGATTTCTCGGAGATGTAATTTTTACTCGTCGTCTAGGACGTCTTCGATCTGGTAGGTCTGTTCACACTGTGGGTAGCCCTCACAGCCCCAGAAGAATCCGTATCGGCCTTCTTTTATCTTCATGGGCATACCGCATTCAGGACACGCGACCTCTTTCGGAGATTCATCCTTGTGCTTCTTGCAGACTGGCTGTCCGGCGGAGTTCTTCTTAGTAGCGTTCTCTCCGCAGAACACACATTTTGTCATCTTGGTTTCCTGAGGCATACTACAGGAAACGAGATGCAAAGTTAAAAACAACTCGAATTAAAGATTTACGACCGAAAAGTAAGGACACGGTGAGGCCTCTATGAGTTTCTCAGGAAAAACTGCGGAACAGTTACTTAAACAGGCACAGAACACCGAAGATAGGGACAGAAGAGTCCAGGCCTTGAACAGTACGGCACAGATACTTTTCGATGAGGCCTAAAGTACTGGAGACGATGCGAGAGCGGTAAATTTTGTGGAGGAAGTCTTCGGACCGGAGATACAGGGGTTCTATTCTGGAAAAGAAACAGATCCTGGCCTTGGGTACTGGAGGGAAGAGCTTTCAGGCCTTGGGCGTGAATCAGGTATTTTTCATGTGCCTGCGACAGAATCCGCACCTTATGACTACCTAAGGAGCTGTATGGATGTGATCGAAGAGGATTACGATCAGATTGTAGGTTTTCATTCTGGAGGCCTTGCACCGGTCTATGCTGTCGAAGATCTCTTTGGTGGAGAACCTGTCGTTCTCAGGTACTCTCACAGAGACAGAGTGGATGAAGACGTTCAGATTACGCCGGAGATGGAAAGCCGGGCTGTTTTGAAGGCTCTGACGTTTTGGTCCTAGATGATGTGGTTGAATCTGGTGAAATACTTAGAGAGGTCGTACAGTACATCATGGACCGAGGTGCAGACTCTGTGGGTGCTGTACCTGTCAGGACTTCGATTTGGGATATGTCCCATGACTCGGAGATGCTTGATCTGGTAAATGGAGGAGTGAAGTACGGAATAATCGATTACGAGGAAAGAAAGGAGTACGGCGATGAAGGGCTTTCACTTGTGGGATAGATTTTTCAGAATCTACGGTTCAGATTTTTCTATGCAGGTTTTTGCCTTCGGCCACAGCATAAAACAGGGATTCTGGGACAGGGAAAACGGCTGGGTCATGAGACTGAGAAAGTTCCTGGACAAAAAATCCCTGGAGAACCCGGGCGAATACTACTTCGAGGTCTATAACCTCGGCGTATCCGGAAACGACTCCCGGCAACTTCTCGAAAGACTCAACCAAGAAATTGAAGCCCGGTTGTGGGAAGAAGACGAAACACTCATCTTAATACAGATAGGCGCCAACGACATACAGTACCTCGAGGAAAAAGACGAGATCAGAGTAGAGAAAGAAGAGTACAGAGAAAATTTAGAGGCCTTGATAGAGGAAGCGAGGAGTTACACTGATAGAGTCGTTTTAGTGGGCGAGGCCTACACCAGTATCGAAGGCCCGATCCCCTGGAGCGAGGAAAAACACTTAAGCGACGAAAGACTCGGCGAATACGTCGAAATACAGAGAAAAATAGCTGAAGAAAAAGAACTCTCATACCTCGACCTCAGAGGCCTCAGAACAAAACAGGAATGGGAAAAGCTCTTGGAAGACGGCTCACATCCCGACAACAAAGGCCATGAACTTATCTACGAGAACCTGAAGGAAAAATTAATTGAACAAGGCCTTTTAAGCCTCTGATTTTCTCTCTTTGACGTATTCGGCAGCATTTAAACCGGCCTGGCAGCCCTGTCCTGCTGAAATGACAAGTTGCTGTTCGCCGAGGTCTGCGACGTCTCCTGCAGCGTAGAGGCCTTCTGTACCTGTCTCCATCTCCGGGTTGACCTTGATGTAGTTTCCTTCATCGGTCTCTACCAGGTCTGAGATACCCGAGTTCGGTACTGTTCCGATCTCGATGAAGACTCCTGCGACCTCCAGATCTGTTATTTCTCCGTCTCTCTCGTATTTTAGGCCTTCAACCATGTTTTCTCCGTAGATCTCCTGTATCTGGGCGTTTTCGTGGTGCTTTATGTTTTCCGCGTCTTCTACCTGTTTTATGGTGATTTCTTCGCCACTGTATCCTTCGGAACGGTTGATTATATGTACTTTTTCGACGACGTCGGTGAGGTAGGCTGCTGCTTCTGTTCCTGCGTATCCTGCTCCTACTACTGCGACTTCCTCTCCCTGGTACAGTGGTCCGTCACATACTGCACAGTAGGAGACTCCTTTGCCTGTGAACTCTTTTTCTCCTTTTACGTCGAGTTTTCTACGATGTCCGCCGGTCGCTATGATTACTGCATGGCTTTCCAGAACTTCTCCGTCCTCCAGTTCGACTTCGAAGGTTCCATCGTCTTTTTTCCTTACTTCTGTCGCCCTAAGGCCTTTCTTTTCCTCCACGTCGTATTCTCTCATGTGTTCTACGAATCTTTCGGCCAGTTCGGGTCCTCCCATGCTTTTGATACCGAGGTAGTTTTCTACTTTGTCGGTGTTGTTTATCTGTCCTCCGTACTCGTCCGCGACCACTGTAGCCTCTATACCGGCTCTTACAGCGTAAATTGCTGCGGACTGTGCGGCGGAAGCTCCACCAATTATCATCAGGTCTCTCATAGAGTATAATTCAGGAACTAGGATTTTTAACTCCACACAAAACCGGTTGGTAACCCGGTATCCGGAAGGATATACTAAACCACATATTTAACCTTTTGAAGGCAAAAACCTCATCGATGGCCGAAAAACCTCAACAAGAGACCCAGATACCTGATAAAAGGCCTCAAGAAGAAGTTTTTCAGGCCCGGGACTACAGGTTCCACGAGGAATGGAGTCAGCATGACAGGATGATGACCGCGCTGATGATAGGCTCGCTCAAATCAGCATTTCCCGGCTACGAACTTCCTGAAGGCCTTGAGATTAAGGAAAACCAGGAGAAAGGCCGATACCACAGGAGAAGCAGTGACGAGACAGATGGACAGGTTCCGTTGATAGAGGTGAAACCTGAAAGAAGGTTCGAATCACTGGGCCACGAGCTAGGCCACGACCTCCACTACCAGTTCATAGACGATATCCACGAGAACAAGGTCGTCAGAAGCAGCTTCAAGGAGGCCTTCGCGGATCTATTGATGTTATATGCGGTACCTGTAACACCTGAGACAAGAGATCTGGACAGAGGCCTTTCAGGCAACGAAGACGAGTTTGAAACTCTTAGGCATATCCTGGACCCGGACAAAAGGAGGAAAGAACTCCAACACATCAGAGATACAGGCCTCGCAGTTTTCCAGGGCGATTTGGAAGCGGTTAATGTTTCAGCAAGGAACATGGTGGAGACACCTCCAGAATACGGGAGAACACTGGCTGTGGACAGGATGAGAGATCATAATGCCCGGGCAGAACAGTACGATTTCATGCTTGTTGAGGACGAAGCCCATTCACGGGACAACATGTTTATAGCAAACGTAGAGCCCGGAAACGTATCTTTCGAGGATATAGCTGAGATAAAGACCGATCTATGGAGGATAAGCGAAGTAACAAGGCACTCGGAAACTTATCCGTGGATGGATCCAGTGGAAAAGTCCCTTGAGGAGGACTCGCGTATAGGAGGGAAGCTCCAGTTCACCGCAGAGAACAGCACCGAATACAGCAGTGAAGACCTGGATAGAAGGCCTTACCAGGTCCTGGAAACTACTTTTCGGGAGGAGCTGGATCTTGCGTACAGGATGATAGACAACTACCTCGACTCGCTGGAAGAAACAGTTGATTTGCCGGGAGAGGTGCTTAAAGGCCTTGAAGACGTGAAATATGGTAAAGAATACGGCGAGAAGGTCGATTTCCCTCACAGCGTCGGTGGGGCCTATGCTGAAGAGCTCTACAGCCGGGGTGTCACGCCTTACGATTTGCTTCTGGAAAAGGATAAGCACGTCGAGGCCCTGGAGGATCGGCTTAAGTGCGAGATCGATCAGCGGATCTAGGAAACGTATGCTTTAAAATAGTAACCAGATAGTGCATTATTACCTAAGGCGGCGTGTTGAAACTTCCGAGGCGAAGTTTCTATGAAACCGCAGATATAATCAGCGGCGTTGGTCCAGTGGCTAAGACTCCGGCCTTCCAAGCCGGCGACCCGGGTTCAAATCCCGGACGCCGCATACATATCCATAAAAAGAATTAGTCTTTCCTCCAACCAATCAATATATGAGTCAGTTTCCCTCCTGTAATAAATCGATTGTTCTGTAATCCAGATAGAAAGAATATAGTATCATTAAACTTCCTACTAGTAGCGCAAGATAAGACGCTATTCCGCTCAGGATCTCGTAGTACCAAACTGAGCCCAATGCTAGCCCAAAAATGTATAGACCCCAATCTTCCATGAAAACTTTCAATGATCTTTTCATAATGCTAAATTAAGTGTTCCGGATGTTAAAGATAATCTTGTATTTTGTTACAGAGAATGGCTGAGGCCTCAAAGCCAAATGCCATAACTGATGATGCAACTTTCTGAAGTTGCGCGGTGTTGGTCCAGTGGCTAAGACTCCGGCCTTCCAAGCCGGGGGCGCCGCATACAATAATTCTTGGATATATCATATATCCTAGACCCACCACAAATTCTAAGCTCAGATATCTGATCTTTTCCCTGTTCTACGTATCGCTGCAAGCTTGTTTCGTAGCTCCTTAACCCCCTCTAAAGTTCCCACATTTTTACTGAATGGGAAATAGAAATCGACTTCTTCTATATCTTTCTCTTCGAGAATTTCAATGAACTTATCAAAAAGTCTAATTATGGCAGACACAAAGTCGTCGTATTTGACTTTATATGATGCCTCCCTCATATCAATATTCACGTACTCTCTTTCTCTTTCTACTGTCCATAAAATCTGGTTACATCCGGCTTCGCCGCAATCACCACATGCAAAATTATATTTCAAACCATCTAGACCATGCTTTAATCGACGGGAAGTTATGAAGAGGTTTGCTAAAGTAGAGTTAAGCTCGAAGGCAACTTGTCCCAACTCGTCGGTCTCTGATTTATGGGCTCCATTCTAATTTGTCTCTTCTCCGTTGATTATCAGAAAGACGTCTCCTGTAAAATTATTATTTTGCTCCCATTGACTCAAATTCTTTAGTTTCAGTTCCAAAGATTCCACTTCCTCAGAGGACATAAATTGTTATATTAATCAAGTTTCAAGTTTATGACGCATTTCTCTAATTTCTCTCAAAGTGAGAAAATATCGATATAAATTTTGGCTGGAAGGGGTTCAAATCCCGGACGCCGCAAAAATTTTCTGGTAGATTTCTAAAGGAAATGGGTTCCGGAAATTCTCTTATTTCCAGCTAGGCTTGTTGATAAATTTTGCTGGACTCGACTTTAGGGCTTTTTAACCAGAAGAAGACTAAGTGTTGGTTGTGTGGAAAGGATGTATGATAAGTTACTGCTGACGACCGATGGAAGCGAAGAATCTGAAAAAGCTGTCGAGCATGCGAAGTCGCTGGCGGAAAAATACGGTGCAGAAGTTCATATACTCTATATATCTGACGTGAGAGCTCAGATGGGAGATCCCTCCATGGAGTTTTTACTCGAGAACCTGGAGGAGATAGGTGAGGAAGCAGTTAATGAAGTTGCAAAAATGTTTCCAGACTCTATCGATACTGTTTTGGAAAACAGACCTGGAGTACCACATACTGAGATAACATATTACATCCAGGAAGAAGATATCGATATCCTGTGCATGGCAACCCATGGCAGAAGCGGACTAGACAGGCTTCTGATAGGTAGTACCACGGAAAAAGTTCTGAGAGAAAGTCCTGTACCTGTGATTACAGTTCCTCTGGAACAGGATTAGAGACCAAATTATGTGAAACCGCAGAGGTCTCAAATGGTAGCGGCCATTGAAAAGGCCTTTGAAGACGATGAACATCCGAAACAAGTCTCTGATACAGAATAATTGAAAAAAAGAAGAGTATCAGTGGCTTGTCCAGCCACCGTCGACCGCTATGTTCTCTCCTGTGATGTAGGAGGCCTCACTTGATGCGAGGAAAACTGCCACGGATGCTATCTCCTCTGGGTCGGCCATCCTTTCCATAGGTGTCATGTTTTCGATGTGGGCTTCGAATTCTTCTCCAAGGTCTTTTGTCATTGGTGTTTCGACGAAGCCGGGGCAGATGCTGTTCACTCTTACGTTGTGTTCTGCCAGGTCGTTTGCCACGCTTCTGGTCAGGTTTACTACTCCTCCTTTTGCTATGTTGTATGCCGTCGATCCTTTGTCGCCTACCAGACCGTAGATGGAGGCCATGTTGATTATGGTGCCTTCTGTCTCTTTCAGGTAAGGTGTCGCGGCTTTGCATCCGTAAGTTACTCCGTCAAGGTTGATACTTCTGACTTTTTCGTAGTCCTCGACGTCCATGTCCTCTATCCCTTCTACTGCGCCGATACCTGCGTTGTTTACCATGATATCCAGTTTTCCGAACTTCTCGACAGTTTCCTGGAGTACTCTTTCGATATCTTCGAAGCTTGAGACATCACATTTCTCGAAGTACGCATCGTCGACATCTTCCGCCAGTTCCTGACCTTTTTCCTCGTCAACATCCGCGATCACCACATCCGCGCCCTCCCAGGCATAACGTTCTACTATAGCTTTTCCGATTCCAGAGGAACCGCCTGTAACAACCGCCACTTTACCTTCTAGATCCATAATAACTAAGAAGAGGTAAAGACTCCATAATAAAATACTGGTAAAGAATTCTGACAGGCCTATCCTCTCAGAAAGAAAACAGACCAAAAAAGATACATGGAAACCGAACAGGTCCAGAAAAACATACAACAGTTCCTGGAAAACAAAGTAAACGAAGCAGATGCAGAAGGTCTGGTATTAGGCCTCAGCGGGGGAATAGACTCCGCTACCTGTCTTAAACTTGCGGTCAACGCATTGGGAAAAGAAAGAGTCACAGCCTTGATCATGCCTGGTGAACCCAGCAGAGAAACGAACACAGATGACGCAAGAGAACTTGCAGAAGGCCTCGGAGTCGAAACCATCGAGATAGACATAGGAGATACTGTCGACAGTTTTCAACAAGACCTTCCGCTCCAGACCGGTAAAGAAGGCCTAGGAAACATAAGAGCCAGGACTAGGATGGTCTATACCTATGCAGTAGCTAACGAGAAAAACCTCTTGGTCCTTGGGACAGGAAACAGGACAGAGTACCTGCTTGGATACTTCACCAAGTATGGAGACGGAGCAACCGATATAGCACCGTTACTGGACCTCTACAAGACAGAGGTAAAGAAGTTAGCCGAACATATAGACCTCGACAGAAAGTTCATCGAGAAGAAGCCTACAGCAGGCCTCTGGGAAGGCCAGACAGATGAAGACGAGATAGGGACAGACTACGAAACGATGGAGGGGGTCTTAAAGCTCCTTGTGGATGAGGAAAGGCCTGTTGAGGAGATCGTTGAGGATTCGGGAGTGGATAGGGAAACGGTAGAGAACCTTGAGGCCATGTATCGGAGTTCCGAGCACAAGAGGATAGGTAGTCAGGGCCTTCATTTATTTGACAGGTAGAGATTTTTCTGGGAGGCCTTGATCCCTCTTTTTTTACAAGGTTTTATTTTTGGATGATTCCCTTATTGTATACATGGATTCAGGTAAAATCTCGAAAGTTTTTCTGGTTTTTCTGATTTTAGGCCTTATCCCGTTCTCAGCCTCTGTATCCGAAGTTGACGTCTTGGTTGTAAATGATGGTCACAGGCTAGGAGATGCTGCCAGTTTATCTCTTACAGAAGGCCTTGATGATACTTTTGAAGGCAGGTACAACAGTTCGCTGAACAATATTGCAGGCGTTGACATCGATTATTACCGGACAAATATCTCAGGTGAAGATCCTGCCAGTGAGGCCTACGGTCCTTCTGCAGAACAAATGTCTGATTATGATGCAGTTATCTGGTACACTTTAGCCGACTACGATACAGGGCAGATGGAACAGGCACTTCAACCACAAGACCGGGAAAATATTACGGAATATCTTGACCAAGGCGGTGCTTTGTATCTTAACGGCCACCTGCTTCAGATCGACCTTGCCGGAGAAGACTTCTACTCAGACACTCTGAAAACGCAGTACAACAACCAAGACAGTTACTGGAGATTCGGAGGCGACAACCTACAGCAAGGTCTCAGATACGAATGGTATACTCAAAGCTATGGTGCAGATGCAATTAATGAAGGACAGATGGATAATAATTTTGACGATAGTATAGATGCTGTAAATTTCAAGGGCAGAGGCGTCCATAAAGGACCTATTCACTGGCATACTAGTGCTTATGGAGAGAAACCAAGTTACCTGAGAGATGAACTATTTTCTTGGAAGGCATCTGGACTCCTCTATGTTCCCGAATCTGGTTATTATGGAATAGGTATTGATTCTGATGATGCAAGTGATCTTTTCATTAATGGAGATAATAAAGTAAGTTGGTACGGAGGTCATGGTATAGAATATGGCGATGATAGGTACAATGATCACTCGAACTTGGTATGGCTAGGTAAAGGGCTTCGTAATATTACGGTTAGAATGAAAGATGTAAGTGGTTCTGATGGAATCTCTGTTGGCTGGAGAAAACCGGGTGATGATGAGTTCTCGACTATTCCTGCTGAGAATCTTTATCAGAGGCCTTCATGGAAATATGATAGTATAGAGGCCCAAGGTTCGCTTGAGGGGGGGATGAGTTTTGAATCGAGTGGCGGTGTAAGGATTTCCGGTGAAGGTGATAATTCTGTAAGCGATAGTAGCTTCGATTTCGGTTTGAATAGTTCTGTTGAGCCTGCTGAGGCGTTTGGTGTGATCTCTGATACCTGTCATAATGATGAAGATGTTATGGGTAGTGATGGGGTGAGAAGTTGTTCTTCTGCTGATGATGTGATGCATTACCAGAACAATATTTCGGCAGATGGGGGTTCAAAATCTTACATCCATCTTGAGAACAATAGGCGTGAAAATTTCGAGAAGTTTAACAATGATAAGTCCTTTGATTTCCAGTCTTCTGGGGGAGAGGACTCTGTGCTTGTTGTAAATACTGCTCTGGAGTTTGGGGGTTCAGGTCAGGCTCCTGAGAGTCTGTTTTACGGAGGTGAGAAGTTGACAAGGCTTCATGACTACATGGGAGGAGATGGAGATATCAAGTCACAGGTTTTCTACCTTGAGAACCCTCCTCAAGGCGATAATTCGCTTGAATTCAAAAAAGACGGTGGAAATACCGTGTTGCTGACAAATATCTTCCTTTATGACGGTGTGGACAGGAACGAACCGGTGAAGGATGATGCCACAAGTTCTGGTGAGGCAGATATCAGTACTTCTGTTGAAAGTAACTCCGGAGATAAGGTTATCGACTTCCTGGCCAGTGAGGACACTGGAATGGAGCCGGATACGGATTATCAGGAGGAACTGTTTGAGAACTTCGGACCTGAAGAAGATACGTATACGTGGGGGAGCATGACCCTGGCAGATGAAGGCCAGACCTCGATGGGATGGGACGGAGACGATGACGTCGCTCATTCGGTCCTGACGCTAAACGAGGTAGAAGGAAAATCGAAATATTACACCGAACTGGATGAAGAAGGTTACTCTCCAAGCTCGAGAGATCACCCTGATGAACTAGCCTCGGCGATGGTAAAGGCCTTCCCTGAGGATTACCGTACAGTACATAGTACCTTCGGCTTCGAAGCCATAAAGGAAAACGAGACAAGAAACAGGTTGATGAACAATATTCTGAACTATCTTGTGGGTCCCAGGGTCAAGGGGATGGAGGCCTCAGCAGGACAGGATATAACCTATACAGATGTAGATGAATCAAGGTATACGAATGATAATGTAAACCTCAGTGCTACCGGGTACAACAACCAGAAGAACAGGAAGCAAATCGCGAACGCGCGGTTCATGGTCTCAGAGACACCTAATAACCCTGAACCGGTCCTTGAGGAAGGTTTTGAAGATCGGGAGGCCTTCTCTCAGCGCTGGAGTCTTTATGATGGAGGTCGAGAGACTACAGATATTTCCAGTGAATGTGGTGTTAGGAAGGGAGAAGAGGCTTTCAGGTTCGATGGAGATGATCCTTACCTTCAGTCAAATAAACTCAATGTTTCGGGTCAACAGGATCTCTCCTTGGAATTCTGGTTCAAGATGCCTGCAGATGTAGAGGGTTCAAACTGCAGGGCTCCAGTGCCGGAGGAGGAAGATGTTCTCTTCATAAATTACCTGGATTCCAGTGGTAACTGGCAGACACTAAGTAGCAATGATTCAAGCTCAGACTCCGATGCGAGAGGAGCCTGGAGCAAGATAGATGTCCCGATAGATGACTCCAAACTTCATGATAATTTCAAGATCCGCATACAGAAGAAGAACTCAGATTATAGGGAGATATTGATCGATGAAGTGGAGCTTGATTCCAGCATAGAACTGGTTGATGGAACCTTCTACACCGAGGAGAACGTCACTGTGAGAGCACAAGGCCTTGATGCGACGAGAGTTGATACTGACCTGAATGAGAGGCCTTCTGGCGTGGATGTAACCTATGCAGTACAGTTCAAGGATAATTCTCCTCAGGGTTACTGGGGGGTCAAGGGAGAGGAGAGCATTATAGTAGATACTCAGCCCCCTGAGGCCAGCGAAATTAATTTCAGCAGAGATTACACAAACAAGGAGATGGTCGAACTTACAGTTGACCACGGTGAGATGGATGGTAGAAGGCCTAATCTGACAAGATTTTCCTGTAGTGGAGATGACTGGACCCGATGGAAGGAGAGAGAAAATAACAGAACCCAGGAACTGGAGCTGGATATAACGGATACAGGGATAGGTTGTCGGGCAGGCACTGGTAACAGGACAATTCAGGCTGAGTTCAGGGATTATGCGGGGAATGTGGCTTCGGAAACCAGCAGTGATGAGATCGCTTACGACACGGAGAAACCTACGGTAGAGAGTATAGGCCCTCAGAACGATACAGTGATAAGGCCTTCAGAGCCTTTCAGGATTAACGCCAGCGATAATTACTCTGTTCTTCTGGAGGAACAGACCTTAACCGACTCGGGCCAGGAAACAGTTAGAAATGTTTATAATAACGGTAGTGAGGTCAACGAAACTCTCACAGTAAATGAAACAGGTGGCCTTGAACCTTTCAGTCCTGATGCCTCTGGAGACAATATCCTGAGGTCCTATATATTTGACAGGGCTTTGAACGTCCGTCGAAGCTACTTTGAGTATGATGTGGATTCTACGCCTCCGAGGATCAGTTCTGTCAGTTCTGATGGAGAAGAGATTGAGAACGGTTCACCACTTCAGTCCAGTGAAGACCTGGTTTTCGAGATAAAAGATGATTACCTGGATACAGTAGTCGTTAATGAAGGAGACGGTAACCGGTCCTTCGAAAGCTCTTATTTCACGTTCGATAATCCTGTCTGGGACGGGGAAGGAGAGCAGCAGATAGATTTCTGGATGAACGATACGGCAGGTAACATGAACCATACGGTACTGGAATACACTGTTGATGATACTACTCCTGAGCTGGCCTCATCAAGTGAAGAAAACGAGTCATACATACTCAACACTACTTCGATCGATCTGGACTTTGAAGACATTCATTCAGGTGTTGACATACAAGAAATAGAGGTATCCTCTGAAGCAGAGATAAAGGAGCTTGAACAAGGCCTTGATGTAACTATTGAACCTGTTGGGGACAGTGGAGGATCAAAGACCTTTAATATGACAGTTCCAGACAGAGCAGGAAACCTGTTTACTCCAGAGTTCGAGTACATCATTGATACGATTAAGCCAAATGTTTTCAGTTCCTACAAGAACTCGGGGAGCTGGTCGGGCTCTAGTGTCTCAGTAGGCCTCAAGGCAATAGATGACAGAAATCTAAGCACAATAAATTACTGTGTAAAGAGTGAAGGAGGATCGTGTGAACCAGATAAAAGTTCACAGCCCGGTGATAACGTGACTGTCGAGGTAGACTGTCAGGAAGAATCGGTATGCAACAAGACTGTAAAGTATAGTGCTGAAGACTCCGCAGGTAACGTCAACGGGACTTATGAAACAGATAGAGTTCTGATAGATAGGATATCTCCGGAGGCAGATGTAACCGGGCCAGGATCGGGAAGTACTGTTGGAGGAGATGTAAATCTTGAATCGAATGCTTCTGATGCGAATTCAGGTCTTGAAGACGTGAACTACACTGTTTACAACGCCTCAAACACCTCACAGGTTTTCGCGAGCGGAGATCTCAACGAATCTCAGGATTTCGACGCAGAATGGAACTCAAGAGACGAAATAGGCGCTATCCAGTCGGTAGTATTCAATATCACTGCTGAGGACAAAGCAGGTAATAGTCAGACAGACAATGTAACTTTCAGTGTCGATAACAGCCAGACATCAGTCACCATAAGGAGTCCTTACAGAGAATACGTAGACGAAGAATTCGAACTTCTTGTTGAAGCCCGGAGGCCTGGTGAAAGACTTCTCTCAAAGCATAATTACACTATTTACAATTCATCAGGAGATATCCTGTTATCGGATTCGCAGTCGGAACTCAGCAAGGAGGAAAACGAGATCAGTGATGTTGTCCAGGCCTCGGAATTGACGGGTGACGGGAATTATACCTTGAACTCCACCGCTGTGGATGATGAAGGCCTCAGGGGAAGTGCTGAGACATGGTTTGTCCTGGATACTGAGGCTCCGGATGTTTTGCTCGAGGATATTAATGGAACATGGCAGACCGGTACAATCACGATTAGTTTTGACGCATCAGATACACGTGTGAACGACAGTCTCTTCTGGAGATTCTCTGATGATGGAGGTGAGTGGAGTGATTCGAATGACCTGGATTACGGACAGGGAAGCTTTGACTTTGATACGACAAGATGTGATGATGATTCACAGAACGATTGTAGAATCCAGTTAGTTGCTGAGGACAGCGCAGGGAACGTCAACAGATCCAAAGTCAGTTTCAGAGTAGATAACTCAGAACCTAACTCCACGATACAGTCTCCTCAACTAGGTAAATGGATAAAAGATGATTTTATAGTGGAAAGAACTGATAAAGAGGATGTTTCAGAGATAAGCTACTGTCAAAGACGTGCAAACTCCGATTCTTGGGACGTACAGCAGTGTGGACAGGACTTCGATGTCTTCGTGGGAGAAGGTCTGCAAGGAACCGAGTTAGGATGTTCCTCACAGGGAGTAAACTCCTGTGAAGTAGAGATCCGATCCGTCAACGTGCCAGGCCTTGACGGTACAGATTCGGTTAATTACTCTATCGACTATGAAAAACCTAAAATACTCGATATAAAACCTGAAGAACGGATAATAAATGAATCAGACAGGTTCCAGGTAACTTTCCTCGATGAAACCTCGGGAATCACCTATTCAAGGTGGAATGCATCCGGTGAAACTCAGGAACTGCAGAACAAGACAGTTTTCCAGCCAGACTGGACTGAAAGCGGAGATAAGACTCTTAAGATAAAACTGAACGATTCAGCGGATAATCTGTTGAACAAAGAGTACATCTACACATTTGACAACGAGAAGCCAGAACTGGACAACGACACACTTCTGAAGAAAAAAGGCCTTAATAATGAAGTAAGGATCTACAGAGGAGAAGGAGTCAGGTTTGAGGCGAACATATCTGATAATGTAGCTGTCAAAGAGGTGACTGTAGAGGTAGAAGAGAACGGTACATCAGAAAACATGACAATGGAACAGGTATCTGGCACAGATCAGGACAGTACCTGGAGAAAACAGATTGGAGAAAGATCTGAAACAGGGCTGTACAACGTTTCAGGCATCTACATCCGCGATGAAGCAGGAAATACCCGTTCAGTCACTGAAGGCCTTCCAGAGTTTAGAGTTGTAGATTACTCCTTTACCTCTGATCAGAGTTCTGTTGAGGCAGGATATGAAAGAGAGCTAGGGTTTGAGCTGGACTTCAACAGGACTCAAGGAGTAAGAAGAGCCAATTTCACTTTTGAACAAACTGAAGGCTTCTCAGTTTCTGAAGTCTCCTGCAGTTACTCCGGCGTCTGCAATGTTACAGAGAACGAATCTTACTGGTCAGTAACTGCCGATGGAGAAGATAAGGCCCTGGATTTATCAGTTATTTCAGAGGCCTTCAGTCCTGAAGAAGATACTAACGTAACTTTCAGTTCAGACGTTCAAGGTGATGGGGAAAGTGTTGACGTCCTTTTCAGGTCTCCTGATCTTACTGTAGATAATCTTTCCTGTTCGAAAAGTTGCAGTGTTGACCAGTTTGAGAACTTCACTGTAGGCCTTGATGTCCTAAACAATGCTACGGTTGTTAACTCGGGTGATGCGGAGAATGTTTCCTTGAAACTTTTGAAGGATGGTTCTCTGGAAGAAACGGAAGATCTTTCGACTGTCCCTTCAGGCAGCAGTACTGGGAGAGAGTTCTCCAATATCTCGTTTGACAAAGCTGACGAACACGAATTAAAATTAATCGTCGAAGATGCTTCTGGCGACTATAGAGATGGGAGGACACTTGATGTCGAAGTCGCTGACATAGAGAGACCTGAGATTTTGGAAAAGGGAGTAACTGATGAAAGGATTAATATCAATGAATCGGTAAGATTTGAAGCCCGTCTAGATGATAACACAGGCCTAGAAGATATTGAAGCAAATATAACCTTGGTTAACGCTTCAGACCAGGCAGAGAACCTGACTCTGGAGCAGAGTAGTGGGATCGATAGAGATGTCTGGAGGACTTCCTATGAAAAGACTTCGGAGAGAGGACAGTACAACGTTTCGAAGATATATGTTTCAGATGGTAATGGGAATGTTAGAGAAAAGAATCTTTCCTCGACGTTTGAGGTATCTCAGTTGGAGATGAATGCTTCTCTACTGGATGAAAACACTACTGTAAACAGTCCTGTTGACTTTGAGGTAAATGTTACAGGAAACCCTGCACCAGTAAGCTCGATAGATTTGAACGTCACAGACCCTTCAGGGCAAAGCGAACTGTATAAGTACGGAGATGTTGGAACCCTGAATGTGATAAGCTTCGGGCAGTTCGAGAGTTCCGGAAACCACTCCTTCCAGGTTATCGTTAACGCAGGCTCCAGTATTGAGGCCTCTACGAACGATACCTTTGTCGAGTATGGTGAGATAGCTGTCCGGAATCTGAACGGTAACTCCTCAGAGCTCGTACTTCCGGAAGATCACAGCCCGTATAACTTGGACTGGGAGTTACTTGCAAATAATGGAGGAGTAACGGATATTACCACAGAGTTTGAAACCTCCAAAAGCTCTGTGCTGGCTCCTATAGGCGGAGGAGAGGAGGGCAATCTAAGCTATCAGGAAAAAAAGGAATTTGAATACAGTCTGGCAGCCAATGATATAGGCAAGGCAAATCTAACACTTGTTGCTGACCCTGAAAATGGTAGTAAAGGTTCAGAACAGATAAAGGTGAATATCACTGAACAGGATGAATCTCCTCCACAAATCAATAGTATAATCACTGATGATACTCCTCTCAACCTTGAAGAGAGCCTGGACTTTGAGGCCAATGTCACTGATAACTCGGTTATAGAAAATGTTACTCTGAAGATTGATAATCCGGAAAATGGCTCGGATGGTAGTGAAACTTTCATGATGGAGAAAGGAGATGAAGGCCTCTACAGCTACAGTTTCGATAATACTGGTGAACAAGGATTTTACAATTATACTGTAAAGACTTGGGATATAGAAGGTAACATCGATGTCCGCAGAGGGAATTTCACCGTTACTGACGAGCTAAAGATCGATGTTGACTCAGATCAGGACTCCTACGTTAAAGGAGAGGATATTGAGTTTGAAATAGAGGTTATGGATGCAGGAGGTGAAGACCTCAGTGATTATAATGTATCTGCATCGCTTTCCAAGAATGGTTCTTCGGTAGATGATTCGGAGGGGGGAAACGGTGTCGAATCTCTTACTTATCCAGTTGAGGAAGAGGATCCTCCTTCACGTTCTAGAAGTGGTACAGATCTTCCGCTAACCTACACTCTTGATCTCTCGATAGAAAAAGGCCCGATTACTGAGGAAATCACTAGGGAAATAGATGTAACAAGGATACTGGAGGCACGTAATTTCGGTTTCGACAGTATAGTGACTCCGGGCAGTGAGTTTGAACTCCGTACGGACTGGGTGGAGCCAGGAGGAAAAGAAATTGGAGGAGTATTCACATCTTACGCCATCTGTGATGAATGCCCAACAGGTGCAAACGATTACAGAAGGATGACCTTTAACGATACTTTAGACAAATACACCGCAACGTTCCCAGCACCTAATGAACCAGGAGAATATAACATCAGGCTAATAGGATCTGACAACAGAGGTAACTCCGAGAGCCAGGCCAATGAAGACGATCCAGCGCCCTTGAGACAGATAGAAGTTGTGCCGGAAGGAACAACCATTAATGATACAGAGGGACAAGACCAGGGACAGGCCTCAGGAGGTGGCGGCGGAGGCTTCAGCTCAGGGCCTTCGATGGAGATAACAAGGCAGTCGCCTCCAGTCAGTGTACCGCCCGAGACAGATGAAGTCAGTCTTTCTGTCAACACAAATATCGCTGCGGAATGTGCTTATTCAAGGAACCAGATACCAGAAGCAGTGTCGTTCGAGGAGGCCTCAAAGTTCGAGAACACTGGAGGAGTTAATCATACGAATTCTTTAAGTATACAGGAAGGAACTACTTACAGTTACAGTGTGATGTGTGCTTCAGAGGAAGCTAATTCCACACAGGAAGTCATATTCTCCACTGAATCTCTTGAGACGTTTACGTTTGCCGCTCCGACATCGATCACGCCGGGTAACGAATCGGTCACGCAGTTCGGAAACAGCAGTGCCCGGATAGCGATCTACAACGAGAAAAGCGAGCCGCTGACCGTCGATCTGGGAGTAGAAGGCACATGCTGTAACCTGAGTTTCGAAAGCGGTTCGGAGGAGATGGACTCAGTCACTATACCTGGAGACGGAGAAACAAACCTTGATCTACAGGTCTATGCTCCGTTATATGTGGAACCAGGTTCCTACAGTGGAACACTTACACTTTCAAGTCCTAATGAAAACACCAGCAGGCCTTTCAACTATCAGGTAACGAGCCATCCTGCTGTGGATAACTTCACAGAACTGGAGACTAGAACAGGCCTCATAAACTCCAGTATCAATGAGTACAGGATCGCAGGTATAGACACCTCGAACATGAGGAAGGCCTTTGAGAACCTTACAGGATACCTGGCTCAGGCAGATGAGGCTATAGAGAGAAATGATCTTGAAGGCCTTAAGACAGCTGTAAGTGAGGGAAGGGCTGAGGCGGACAGGATCAGGGGTATGTTGGATGATGCGTCATGGAAGAAATACGTATTGTTGAACTGGTGGAAATGGGCAGCAACATTTGTAGCGATTTACATCCTGTTTTTCCTGATCGTGATGGTAGGCATTCCGTATTACAGGATCCAGACTGAGATCACGAGGATCAACAGCCAGCTGGAGACTGCGGTTGAGGCCAGGAAGAAGGGTGAGAAGCAGTACTTCCAGAGAAAGATAGACAAGGATACGTTCAACGAGATGATGACAGAGAGACAGAACGAGGTACTACAGCTCCGTGGTGAGAAAGAGGACCTGAAGGAGGAGCTTGACGGCTTTATGATGGACAAGTTAACGGTGGAGAACTACCTGAAAGCACCGTGGAAGGGTATGAATGAGCTTGAGAAGTGGTGGGCTGCGAACAGGAAGGCCCGTGAGAACCTCAATAGGGACGACGAGCAGGAAGAGGAATAGAACTCTTTTTCAAGGGGCGGACCCCATAAACATTTATGCCGGGAAAAGAGGTCGCAGTAACAGACTTCCAGAAAAAGGACAATGGTTCAGGGAAAGAAGTCGAGATATCCTTCCAGAACCAGTCAGATGACCTTTTCTACGACTTTGTCAACTTCTACTCCGGAAAAAAGAACCTGGACACAGAACTACTGGACCTTAAACCCGGAGAAGTCAAAAACATAACAGTGAAGGCCTCAGACCTTGAGGGAAGACTCAAGATCTCCAAGGACAGTTTCAACTCCGGCGTGATATTCAGGGAAGGAGAGGACGCAACGGAAGACGAACTCGTACCGGATAGACAACAGGAAAAGGATACAGATAACGAAACCCGGGAGGCTAGGCCTTCAGGAGTTGAGGAATCAGAGAAAGGTGACGAAGATGAGGGAGGGAACCTTTTTGAACGGGCTATGGAAGGAGAAGCTGAACCTCCGCATCTGGATAAATTAAGTTCTGAGGTACCTGATCTCTCGGAGACAGTGAAAGAGATGAAGGAAAAGACTCTAGAAAATGAGCAAGGTGAAAATGATAAAGTTGAGAAAAGATCGCTTCTCGATGCATTGAGACACCCGTTCACTCATCCTGGAGAAAACACCTCTCCAGAGGATAGAACCCAGGAAGAAGGTTTTCAGGATGTAGAAAAGGAAAACCCTGCCGGTAACAAGGAAGACGAAGACGGTGAGGGAAAAAACCCGGATGCCGATGAAATGCCGGAGACTCCGGATGATGAAGCTGATGAACAGGAGAAGCCAGAGACCAACGTAGAGGCCTCGAAAGGTAAGGCCGTGGAAAAAAGATCTCTTGTTGATGCGTTGATACATCCGTTTACACATCCTCAGCCGAAGGATAACGTTGAACAGGGAGTTGAGGAATCTGAAACTGTAGAGGCCTCAGAAGAGGAGGATGAGGCCTCGGATCCAGATGAGGAGGATATGCTGGTCACTGAGAAGAATAATTACAGTACTGATAGAGTTACTACTGGTGTGATTAACCTTGATAACAAGATCGAGGGCGGTTTCGTCAAAGGTACGATGAACCTGATAACAGGTAAGACAGGTACCGGTAAGACTGCTTTCTGCTCCAACTTCATACTTGAGGGAGCGAGGAAAGGAGAGCCTGGAGTATATGTGACGACTGAGGAACGTGAGGAGGATATCCTTGAAGATATCAACTCGATGTTTGGATGGGACTTCGATTCTCTTTCCGAGCAGGACAAGGTCAGGGTGCTATCGATCAAGCCTGTCTTCCCATCTCAGAACATGGACAACATCTCAAGGATCGTCAGAAGTTACATCTCAGATCTTCTGGACCAGGTTAATGATGCCATAGAGGAGATCGGAGCGGAGAGGGTAGTGATCGATTCTGTCTCACTTGTACAGATGTTCATACAGGACGAGTACATGTCACGTGTAGCACTGTCCAGTTTGATGAACAACCTGAGGGAGGCAGGAGTAACTGCAGTCCTGGTAGGATCCATCCCGGAGACAAGTGAAGGCCTTTCCAAGGAGGGTATCATCGAGTACCTGGTGGATACGGTCATATTACTGGAGTTTGTACCGGTCGCCGAAGACTACAACAGGACGTTGAAGATAAGGAAGATGCGTAGGACAGACCATGAAACAGATATCTTCCCGTTCGAGGTCACAGCAGATGGCCTGGAGCTTCATGAGGCCTATGAATCAATTTAATAGAATGTTCGAAAAGTAAAAAAGTGAATCTGGGAAGGAAAAAAAGGCCTTCTAGAATCCTGCCTGTTCCTTCATCTTTATGCCTTCATCTGTTATCTCGACAGGATGTGTCCCCGGTTTATGATCTGTTCTACGCATTTTACGGACTTCCAGGTTTCTGAAACTTCCTTCTCCCATGGATTCGTAATAAAGCGCTACTACTCCGTCGGCTACGAACTCCGAAACATTTGAACGTGAAAGAGAGTTCTCACTGTTTTCAGGGATCTCTGTTGTCATTATAACTGTTGATTCACTTTTTCTGAGCATCTTTACAAGATCCTGGAGGTTCCTTCTGACCTCAAACTTGTCGCCCCAGTAAGTGGTGAAAACGCTCATAGAGTCCAGGACAACGCGGTCAAAGTCTCCGCTGTGAAGTAACTGTTTTACCTGTCCGGAGAGGTACTGGTTTTCGGAAGGCTCGCTGTATTTCATCCTGAGATCTCCTTCGTCCTCATGCTTCCTCAGATCCCAGTCAAAGACAATAGCATCATCCTTTATAGCCTCTACAGGCTCTTCAGTTGAGATATAAAGACATTTCTGACCGTTCTCTATACCCTGCATCAGGAACTGATTGCAGAAAGTGGTTTTACCTGTACCTGTACCACCTGAAATCAAAGATACAGAACCTTCAGGAAAACCGCCGTCAATCAGGTCATCAAGGCCTTCGATCCCCGTCTCGATTCGCTCTACTTCAGTCATAAAACAATTTACTACTTCCCTGTTTAAATTTCTTACAAGGAAAAACCATTTTTCTCCTCTGATGTAACTTCGTTACCCTGAAATCACTTACCGCAGTAAAAAACTACCTCACCTTCACATTGACATGCCAAAAACAAAGGAAGATTTCGAAGATAAGGTAGAGGTAGATGAGGAAAAATTTGATTCAAGGCCTTCACAGGAAGAGCTGGAGGAAACCGTCGAAAACCTTGAGGTAAACGGTTTCAACTTAAAAATAGTAGATACAGGAGAAGACGCACTTGAACATGCCAAGGATACGATAGAGGATGATTCCTCTGTCATGGTCGGTCACTCGACCACTCTCGAACAGATAGGATTTGTAGATTACCTCAACGAGGGAGATCACAGCTGGGAAAACAGGTACGGGAAAGTATTTTCCATAGACGACGATGAGAAAAGAGCAGAGGAAAGACGCAAGGCCCAGGCCTCGGACTACTTCCTTGGAAGCGTAAACGCAATCACAAAGACTGGAGAACCCGTCGCAGCAGATCTATCCGGTTCAAGGATCGGACCATATCCGTTCGCAGCAGGAAAAGTCGTTATAATCTCGGGAAGGAACAAGATCATGGAGGACCTCGAATCTGCCAGAGATCGTCTTTGGAACTACTCCTGGACGTTTGAAAACGAAAGGGCTCAGGAGGCTTACAGTGATGAATCCGCTTTAGCAAAGGAACTGACTTTCAGACAGGAAAAAGGATACAGAACAATGATAATCCTTGTCAGGGACGACCTTGGATACTAGAGGCCTCATTTACTCCTTTTTTCCGGTGTCTCTCTGGCGGAAAGCTTTAATTGATTAAAGGCAAACACGAGGATATGAGCATCGACAAGCAAAACGCCTTTATGTACACTGCGACAGCACTGGTATCACTTATCTCTTTCCTTATGGTGTCGCCTTACATGGGATATTTGCTTTCGGGCCTTTTATTGGCCTTTATAACTTATCCTCTTTTCGAGAAGTTCAGAACCAAGTTAGGGCCTCACTTTTCTGCATCCATGGTAATACTTGTTACAGTCTTCGCAGCTTTACTGCCTTTCCTTATCTTGCTGGGTGCTGTCGGTGGAGATGCTGCACAGGTTGTCTCAAACCTCAACACCTCTCAGGGCCTAGAGGCGATAGATACAGCTGAAAGACTGATCACACAGTACACTGGACAGACCCTGGACATCCAGCAGAGAGCAGGAGAGTTTGTCGGACAGATCGCCTCCGCACTTCCATCCGGCCTTTCAGCAGTTCTAGGTCTGGCAGCAGATCTCTCGGTAGGCGTCTCTCTAATGGTTTTCCTCCAATTCTACGCATTAAAGGACGGTAAAAAACTGATCGGATGGACGAAAAAATTCGATTACATCACAGATGAGAGACAGGAAATGCTTTACAACTCCACCGCAAAATCCGTCTGGGCAGTGGTAAAGGGACACGTACTCATGGCCCTGACTCAGGGACTTCTAGCAGGTATAGGCCTGTGGATCTTCGGAGTCTCGAACGTGCTTTTCTGGACCTTCATGATGATCCTGCTCGGGTTCATACCTATCGTCGGTTCGGCCTTCATATGGGCTCCAGCAGCAATTTTCCTGATACTCGGCGGACAGATAACGTCAGGTATACTACTGCTCATCTACGGAGCAGTTGTGGTAGGTGGAAGCGACAACCTCCTGAGGCCTATGGTCGTAGACGATGACGCGGACATCCATCCATTCTTCATCCTCATCGGACTGATAGGAGGAGTAGGCCTGTTCGGACCTGTAGGCCTTTTCCTGGGACCGGTCATCTTCGGCATCCTGAAAAACCTGCTGGATATAATCCTGGAGAAACAGTAAAAATTATCTGGACTGATCCCAGATCTCACTGAACTCGTAGTCTTCAGGCCCTACAGAGACAGATACACTTGAGGAATCCTTCGCTCCGAAGCCGATATCAGATGACTCACTGTACTCGACTTCGATAATCTCTCCACCTTCGTAAGTTTTCTCTGCATAGAAACCGAAATCTCTGCCTTCTAAAGGCTCCGACTCGAAACCACCGGGCAACTGGCTGCTAGTGAAAGAATGCTGCTCAGCTTTTGCATCCAAGACATCCGATACCACACTCTCGAAATCACTGTAAAGTTCTGAATCATCCAGTCTTGCGTAGGCCTCGATTACCCCCAGATCATCTTTCATAAACTAACTATATACCGCAAGGACTAAATCCACGACTCCAGAAACCACGGGAACCGGCGGTAGAAGGCCTACTCATCGTCGAGCGCAACATTTATAAATGCCAGATTACAAAGTAAGAGTATGAGTCACACAGCACGCACCGCGACACGCGGCATGCACCTGTCAACTAATGGCTGTGTGACCTTTATCCAAAAATATTTCTCGCAAAGGCAGATCCACGGTTTGGATCTGCTGGGAGAAGCTTCGCGAAATCGCGCAAGCTTCGCACCGAATATCCTGTATAACTGATACAGGATAAGTAGGTTGGGACGACCTGGCCTGGCTCACAACTCAGTGGGCCTCGGGCAAAAGGACTCAACCGAAAAACGTCGGACATCAACTTCCGAACAAGAACCCCAACACTAAACAAACAACATATACACAAAGCATCAGCTATAAGGCTTTGATCACGCAAAGGCCTCCGACTGACGGATGCGAGAACGCAAAACCAACACAACACACTCCAAACCAAAGGTGATTACCAGAACACACGTCATAGACACGTAGACAAACACATATCTTCTCTTTTATTTCTCCAGTATACTCCTCAAATTTACTGGGTTCTGTGGAAGGCCTTTCCTGTTTTTAACTTTCGAAACCTGTTTCCAGGATAAGATGGATGGAGATGAGATGTCCCGGTCCGAGAGAGAAAACCTCCACAAATGGGGGAAGGCCCGCAGACTGATCGACGAGGAGAAAATCGTTCTGAAATCTCGGTCAGAAGATAGGTACCAGTTCGAAGTCGAGGGAGACACCGACACCTACACCGTAGGAGTGGACATCGACTCCGGGAAGACCTTCTGTCCCTGCCCCTTCCACGGCGAGACATGCTCCCACCAGATAGCAGCACATATCCGGCTCTCGAGGATGGGCGTGGAGAAGGAAAGCTACTAGAAAAAAACTCTCTTCAAGGCCTCAAAGCTGTGGAATATAACTTTTTACCCTCCTAATCCTTCTAGCCATGCTGGGGATAATAGATGGTATCGACGAGGCATACGACCGTCTGACAGAAGAAGATGATGAGGAGGCCTACGGCGTACCTGTTTTCTACGACGATGAAGAACTGTACGACCACCTGCTTGACGAATGATTTAAACAGAGGCGAGTCAAAAAGACGTTTATGGGCAGGATTCAGGTCATGAAGGAAAGCTTCAAGACAGGCCTTGTGATGCTCCTGCCGCTGCTTATATCTGTTATAGTCGTAAAGTTTCTGGCAGACCAGTTGTTTCTCCTGGTGAATCCCCTGGTCAGAAGCACTAACCTGGCCACGTACACCGGCAATATAGAGATTATAGCCCAGGCCTTCACGATACTCTTTGTCGTTGCGGCGATCACTTTAGCAGGATATATCTCCAGTTACAGGGCCTCGGAGAGACTTTCAAGGAGGCTGGAGAAGCTGGTCAAGGAGATACCTGTGTTCGGATCTGTTTACGCAACAGTTGACAGGATCAGCGAATCGTTTACAGGAGACAGCAAGTTCAAGAAGATGGTTCTGGTCGAGATGCCGTACGAAGAGATCTACACCATAGGCCTCGTAACCTCAGAAGCTCCAGATCCTATCAAAGAGGAAGTAGGCGAGGACTACAGATCAGTCTACCTCCCGTACAGTCCAAACCCTACTATGGGAAGGCTCAGGATGGTCAAAGAACAGAACCTGTACGAAGTCGACATGAAGGTATCACAGGGAATGAAACTGCTTCTCACGACAGGGATCACCTACGAACAGGAGGAGATGGAGGAAGAGTTTGGAGAAAAACTGCCTGAAGAACTCAGAGACCTCGGCGACAAACTCAAATAAGCGGAGAAAAATATATAATACACAACACCAAAGGTATAAATATGATTCAGGCATTCGGTTGGGAAGACTATATCGTGGGAAAGGCCTGTACTTCTATTTCTATGCTGACCTCAAATAACGTGTAAAACTGAGGTCAGTAGGCCGGGAAACCTGGCTTGTTCCTCCAACTCAGGGGGAAAAGAACAGGACCCGACCGAAAAAACTTAACTTTCAGGGAAAAACACGATAAAGCCATTCAACGTCATAAAAACTCCCTCCAATTTACTTAGAGCTATAGCTGATTTTTATTCAGATATTACTGGTTCAAAGAAATCTTTAAAATCTTAAAGCACTTTATAATTTATGTGAAAGAGGACAACGACCTTGAAGAGCTTGAAACGATGCTTGAAAACAGCAAACTCGATGTAGAGGATCAGGTCCACAGGGCTATCGACGAGGAAGAAACCCACGGGAGAATATCCGGAGCGATGAATATCTACCACGGAATGCTTTCAGATTCCAGGAGTCAGAGCCAGAACCATCCCCGCCTCTTGATGTATGCACACAGCCCTGGTTTCGAGGCCTACGAATCAGGCGTGGCAAAAGTCACTGGTAGAAGACCTGATGATGAGATCGCACCTCTCAGAAAAGGTAAACAGACCTACAGGAAAGACACGGACGTGAAGACGAAGTATATACCGCTGGAAGTTCTTCCTGAAGAGGCGATGCCTGTAGGAGCAGTCTACGATGGAGAAGCAGTTCCCGAGGTAGTCCTGGAACACGAAGAAGTCGATATGCAAGAAGGCAGACAGGTGACTTTCCAAATACAGCCATACGATCCCGGAGACATCACAGGATCGAACTGGCAGGAGAACCTCCAGAACTACGAGGAAGGAGACCTACATCACATGAACACGTAAACACACTTTTTCCCTATAATTTTTCTCAATTTATAAGTTAAGGCCTCTACAAGAAAAGATATGTACGAGGCCACGTCTTTGCTCTTTCTGAGGACAGCCACTGTAGTCCTTATAGTTATGGACAGGAGGCTTCCAGTAGAGCAGAAAATGAGGTCCAAGTACGGTTTCGACCGTGAATGGCGAATACCAGTTATAGCAGTAGGCGTAGGCCTAGCTTTTTCAGTTCTCAGCTTCTCCTCTCTTCAGAAAGCTCTCCTGGAGAAATTCGAGGTCATCGCTCTGATTTTTCCTTCGGTGTTATGTCCTCAGGGCTTGGAAAATCAGGTTTCTTCCTTTAGGTTGCTTACAGAGGAGTTGAAAGATGTAAAGGAGATACGGCCAGATTGATACTCTCGATGTTCATTCTTACATCTGTAATAACCTTTTTCACAACCAGTGATATTGTCATACTTTTGCTGACTCCTATAATGGTTGAGATAAGTTTCCAGGCCGGAATCAGAAACGCAAAAACTCTTATTGCTGGGCCAGTTCATAGCTGCTAGCACGCTTTCGATGGGGCTTCTCATAGGATCTCCAACAAACATCATAATCGTAGACGCGATGGAAATCGATCTCTTCACATACTTTTCAATCATGATGATACCGGCAGTTACAGCATTCAATCATCGCTTCTTTTGATCTATATCACGGTAAAGATAGCAGAGTCCCGATTACCTCTTTTCAGAGGTCTGGAATTCGAGAAAAGTTACGAAGTCCCGGAAAACAATCCTAAACCAAAACTTACTTCCCAGATCCGGGACTGGCTGATAATTTTCGGATTTTTCGTCGCATTGTTAGCCGCCGTAACATACCTGCATCTGAGCCTGTCAATCTGTGCCCTACCTGCCATTCGTTTGGATACTGGCACCTCTCGAAAAAACATGAAACCGGTATAAAACAGCCTTTGAAACAGCTACCGTATGGAATACTGTTTTTCGGAATGTCATTTTTCACTTTCGCCGAACAGTTCTCAAAGACAGGCCTACTCAACAAAAAGATCGTACCAGTTATCCAGACAGCAACTGAAACACCTCTAAGTGCATTAGGTACGGTCTACAATTCAGGTCTTCTGGTAAATATCTCCAATGATTTACCTGCATCTGCCTTAGTAGCCGAGACCCTTCTAAAACTCCATTTAACAGCTACAGCCGAGACAGTAATTACACAGGCCTCACTCGTAGGCCTTAACATAGGAACCTACGTAACACCTGTAGGCGCCTTGGCAGGCCTCATCTGGTTCAACATGATAATAAATCAAGTAAAAAGAGAAAAACAGGAGCATAAAGAAAAAAACATTGAATTCCCTGGAAGGACAGATCTAGTCAAATACGGTCTCTTGCATTTCATCTTTACAGGCCTAATCATAGGCCTTCTATTAACCACTGAATGGATTCACTGGGATGAAAGTTTTCCTATTTTCTGACAGAAACTCTGTACAAACCAGGCTTATACCCCTTATCCTTCCTGTCTGAGACCTTTTGCTTCCCCAAAGTTGTCTCCTCATACTTTTTCTCAGGCTTTTTCATCCACTCCCAGCCCTCGATAATATCACCGGCTCTCGCATCCTCCATTATCTGTCTGATACCCTGGGAAATCTTCCTGAGATCTCCTTCTATCTCGACCATCTCCGTACCAGGGATAGGCCTCGAAAACAGCTCGATTCGCAGACTGCCGGAAAACCTTCTAACAGCCTTCACCCCTTCCAGCCCTCTCAACTCCTCAACTACCTCATCCATAAAAACAGGAATAGCCATGAAACATTAAAAAACACGGAAAAACCCGCCAGATGAAAACAGTAGAAGAGGCCTTAAAAAGGTTTAAAACATGTTAAGCAGTCAATCAAGGCCTTTTCCAGTTGATTCTTCAGAATTGTTCTGTTAAAAAGATGCTCGGCCAGGGAGATATTCTCCTTTACTTCATTTGACCGACGTTTCTCGATTATTATTTCCCTGTGATCTCCGAGAACGGAGACTTTTTCACCTTCCTCAAAACTTCTCGATGGAACCTGCTCACGGTACCACCTGGCATCAATTATGTAGGGCTCAAACTATTCAAGGTTGCTCTAAACATCTCTATCAACATCTACATCAAGGCCTTAGGGAAAAACGACTGTAAAAAGGCCTCTCGTCACTAGGCCTCCTTGCCCTGGAAGATTCTTTTATCTCTAGGTACTGAAGGATTTCCTGTTTAAAAATAATAATTTTTACTGTCATATAGAAAAACTGACCACAAGATTCGTGGAGTGGTTTAAGATTTTGTTTCCATAAAGTTTCCTGAATGAGTACTAGAAGGAAGATCAGGGAACTTGACTACATAACCGAACAGATAGTCAGGTACGAAAGAGAAAACGACCTGGAGATGGGAGAAGCTTTTGAAGGATACGAGGAAGCCTTGGACTGGTTATATGAGGCGATGGAGGAGGAACCGGATTACCAGTTAGATCACAGTGAACACGAGGAGTTCTTCGAACTGATGATGAAGACAGGCCTCCACAAAACCGATCAGAAAGAGATGATCTGGAAACTGGAGAAACGCCTAGAAGAATACAAAACACAGGGATACGACCAGACAGAACTCATAACAAGATACAAACTGGAAGCCGAAGAACTCGGGAAAACACCTTCAGCAAGAGACGCCAGAAGTGCGGACCACATGCCGACGGAGATAAGCTACAGGAACAGCTTCGAGGACTGGGCCAACGCCAGATGGAGAGCAGGACACAAAGGACACGAAAAACTTGGAACCGACCTCCTGCTGGAGAAACTTAATTATCATATTCACAGAGAAAATAAAGACAGGCCTATCGATGAATACCAGATAACTACAGGCCCCGAACTGGATGAAGCAGAGAACGCTCCGAGTGAAAAAGCTCTCAGAAACGATGAAGAGATCGGAAGCTACCAGAACGCACTTGAACAGCTCGGATTCCAGCACTTGAGGGAAGAAGGCACTGAAACAGAAAGATGGGTGGATGAAGAAATCGGACCGGAACAAGCTCCGAACGAAGAGGCCCTGGACTAGAGCCACAGCGTTTAAACCCGAAATCTATCTTCCATAAACCGGTAGAATGACTCATGCCGGAAAACGATTGCTTTTTGCAACAAATATCTACGATGTTTATCTAAATAACGTGCTCCGTCCCTTCCTGAAGATCTTCCCTGGGCTCTTTGATAGCTGTGACGTAGTATGCAACAAGTAAAATCCCCATCATCACCGCATAGGCCAATCCTGTCAGGAGATACGAAGTACTTCCGTCATAACTCTCAGGTCTGTGTATAATTATCTGTCTTGTTACCGCAAGAATCGCTACATTAATCGCTACAGGAACGACCGATACATTCTTGAGATATGCCTCGATATTCCTGAAAATCTCTATCACAATCAAACCTACAAGCAGGGAGTCAATAATGCCTATCGCATCCCCGGCCTCAAAACTGGCGAAACTCTGAAACATGACCTGAAGGTCCAATACACCCCTGAAAACCACTACAATCAAAACAGCAGCCAGCATCATACCCAGAGCCATCAAAACCACTTCAAAGAACCTACCCATCAACTCCGAGTATCTCTCCTTCACAGAAGTCATTACAAGATTGTAATCTAACCGAAAGAATTTAACTTCCAGCTAAACAAAATGCCAAATTCCCTAATATCCAAACACAGAAACCAAAGCAGGCAACGAATCCAAGAAAAAGAGCAATTAAACTACATGCATACAACAAAACAAAAAAATGGTGGAAGAACCGAGCATCCGCAACATACTCGGAACACTAATAGCAGCCACATCACTACTCATACTTCTCACAAAGGCCTACAGAGGAAACTTACAGGTTCCGATGATTTTAGCTAATATAGGCCTTCTACTGGTCGCTGGCGTGTTTATCGTCGGAGGCGGGAGTTTCACCAAACTGTTCAAGGCCTGGCTTAACAGGTGAAAATTAGTTTACTGGGGAGGTGTGAATATCTTCAAGAATTAAATAAAGGTTCATTCAAAGCCTTCGAAGCTATGGGCCTTCCCGACAAGCTGTTCTTCATCTGTCTTTACGATGAATAAAGTGTCGGATCCTTTATCCGTCTTCTCTATCTCCACTTCTTTCACCAATGCTTTCTCCACTCTGAGACGGATTTTGTCTATCTCCATATGGAACTGTTTGCTGCTTGAACCATTAAATCTGTCTCTCCTTCTTCAGTTCTCCCATTAAAGAAATTAGCTCTACCTAAACATCCCATCTCGTGAAAACTGCCTGAGAACTTGTTGCTTTACAGTAACAAATTTAAATCTTGTAGTCTCTTTCTGAGTTATGGAAGTTGAAACCGGTTTTGATTTCGAGAGTTTTGACCGTAGGGAGTCGCTTAAGGCTCGTATGGAGGCGGAGAGCACCCTGGATGGTGTCGATGATATTCTCCGTGATATGAAGAATCTGTACGAGGCTGATGGTTATGACGCTCCTGAAGGTGTACGGCTGACCGTGAAGGATCAAGTGACCTCTTCAGGAATACAGAGAGATAAGGTAGTGGGCGGCGTACACAGTGGTAGGGATGACGAAGGTTTCACGGAGATCAGGGTTCCCTGGAATACCGACGTGGAGACTATTGTCCACGAGTTCGCACATGATATCTCGCAGAACACTGTGGATATGGAGGGTATGGATGAGATAGTGAACCATACCTACCAGGAGGCCTTCTGTGATTTTAACAGCCTGTTCTTCGGCGATCTGAACGGCGATGGTTTCGAGGACGAGTTCGAGGAAAGTATCAATACCTACCATGAGGCCTTTGAGGATACCTTTGAAGGCCTCTGGGAGTCGCTGAATCCAGAAATTGTTGACAGGCGCAGGACTGCCCTGGAAAACATGGAGGGGAGTCTTGAGGCTATCCGGGACGTGGATGACGAGCAGCTGGTCGGAACTCTTGAGGACCAGTTCCACTCCCATGTGGAAGATTTCCGTTCCGCGCTTTCGAAAGGTGCGAGGATGAACTACTTTTCAGGTATCGTTCCATTCTTCGTCACCAGGATGGATCAGGGCTACCAGATGCCTGTCAACGAGAACAGGTCGGAGGGAGACAAGGAAATACTCAGAGATATGAATGACACTCTTGGCGATTTCCCTTTCGAGCCGGTATCGGAAAATATGCCGATGAACCAGAGCTTTGTCAACTACGCAAACAGTGCATCCGAACGACTTGGGGATATATCGGAAGTCAGGAACTGGGGAGAGTTCGTCTACGACTTTGTCAAGGAAAAGAGAGGATACGCAGATGGCATGGAGGAGGACTTCGATATAGCACACAACGTGGGGAAAAGAATAGCGCTTGAAAAGTACAGAGAAGGCCTTCTACCCTCTGATATGGTTGAGAAAACGGATCAGTACGTCGAAAGGATAAAAGACGACATCAAGGAAGTGATAGGTACATGGATGACCTACGAAGGCGTAGACAGAACTCTTGAGGACCTAGAGGCCGGAAGCGAGGAAAGAGAGCAAATGGTCTCGGAGCTTGAGGAGGCCTCCTCAGAATACGATAACAGTATAGCCTCCCAGCTCTACGAAAAAGATCTCTCCGATCTCGAAGATGGGGAAAGAGTCGAATTCCGTTACATGCTTGAGGACCTAAGGCAGGAGAACGATGCCTGGTTCACGAGGCCTTACAGCTGACCTACAAATTATCGTATTAATCATCTTTCTCTAATTCAAGATCTCGGCCTATTTTTCACCCTCCTTCAGGTATCCTGACATCGTTACTGCATCCCGGACACTCCACAGTCCCGGGATAACTCCTTTCTCCAGAGTACCAGAACTTCTC